>Ga0308411_10001814_pt1 | contig 14561 bp, 10 predicted proteins | sample HotsprottomLayer_2_FD_203530 | JGI IMG/M metagenome (GOLD analysis project Ga0308411, IMG submission 203530) | Hot spring phototrophic mat microbial communities from Octopus Spring, Yellowstone National Park, Wyoming, United States -... | ecosystem: Environmental > Aquatic > Thermal springs >...
AAGAAAACCTCTGGATGGCCAAGAAAGCCCGTCGGGCGATGAGCTCTTGGGAATCGACGGGCAGAATGGAAGTCCTTGACCTGGAGCCCCTGGTGACCGACCCAAACGCCGAGCCGTTGGAACGTTACTCCCGGCAGATCCGGTTTGCTCCGTTGGGAGAAGCGGGACAACGATCGCTGCTCAAAAGCCGAGTGACCCTCTGCGGCTGCGGAGCTCTGGGGACCGTGGTGGCCAACCTCCTGGTGCGGGCCGGGGTTGGCTTCCTGCGGATCCTTGACCGCGACTTCATCGAATTGCATAACCTCCAGCGTCAACTGCTTTTCGATGAAGAAGACGTGGCGGCGGGTCTTCCCAAGGCCGAGGCGGCTGCGCGCAAGCTCCGGGCGATCAACGGTGAGATCGTGATTGAACCGGTGGTAACAGACCTCGACCATACCAACGTCTTGCAGCTCCTTGGCGACGTCGATCTGATCGTGGACGGCACCGACAATTTCGAGACTCGATATCTGGTCAACGATGCCGCGGTGATGCTGGGCAAGCCATGGATCTACGGCGGCGTGATCGGCGCCGAGGGGCAGTCGATGACCATCGTTCCCGGAACGACCCCCTGCCTCCGCTGCCTGATTGAAACGGCTCCGCCGCCGGGACTCACACCGACCTGCGAGACGGCGGGAGTGCTTGGGCCGGCCGTGGCAATCATCGCCTCGATTGAAGCCGCCGAGGCCATCAAGCTCCTCACCGGCGCTTTCGACGTGCTCAATCGCGGCCTGATCCTGATCGACTTATGGGATTGGTCGTTTCGGCAGTTGAGCCTGAGCGGGCTGCGGGACCAGGTCGACTGCCCGTGCTGCCGGCATCGCCGGTTTGAATGGTTGAGCGGCGACCGGGGATCCCACACCACCACCCTCTGCGGGCGAAACGCCGTTCAGGTGGCCCACCGGCGTCCCGAGCCGCTCGATTTCACGGAACTGGCCGCCCGGCTCCAGCCCTTGGGGGAGGTCCGGCACAACGCGTTCATGCTCCGGTTTGTCGTTGACGGCTATGGCTTTGCAGTCTTTCCCGACGGTCGGGCGATCATCCAGGGAACCAACGACATCGCCAAAGCCAAGAGCCTCTACGCCCAGTTTATCGGGAGCTGACGCGCCATGATCTACCTGGACAACGCCGCCACGAGCTTTCCCAAACCCGAGGTTGTGTATCAGGCGATGGATCGGTTCGCGCGCCGCTGCCTGGCCAACCCCGGCCGGGCGGGGCACAGCATGGCTCTGGCGGCCGAGCGCGAGCTCGACGAGGCACGGCACGCTTTGAACCGATTCTTCTCAGGGGCAGCGCCGCAGCGGTGGATCTTCACCCTCAACGGCACCGACGCCCTCAACATGGCGATCAAGGGGATCCTGCAGGACGGCGATCATGTGGTGACAACCGACCTGGAACACAACTCGGTGAGCCGCCCGCTGCAGGCGCTGGAGCTGGCCGGCAAGATCACCCTCACCCGCGTCGCATCGGTCGACGGCTACCTCTCGCCGGAAGATCTCGAAGCCGCCCTGAGACCCAACACCTCGCTGGTTGTGATGACCCACGCCGCCAACGCGACCGGAACCGTCCAACCCATCGAACGGATCGCCCCCCTGGTTCGCAGCTCGGGGGCTCTGCTGCTCCTCGATGCCGCGCAGACGGCCGGGGTGATTCCGATCGACCTCTCAACAACCCCGATCGATCTCCTCGCGTTTCCAGGACATAAGGCGCTTTACGGGCCCACCGGGACCGGCGCGCTGTACGTCGGCCCGCGAACCGACGGACGTATCCGGCCCTGGCGCGAGGGAGGAACCGGCGGCGACTCGTCCAGCCCAACGCAGCCTGCAGAGCTCCCCTACCTGCTTGAGGGGGGAACACCGAACGTGTTAGGAATCTCAGGTTTGCGTGCTGGCCTGGGGTGGGTGTCGGAGCGCGGACCGGAGGTCTTGCGAAGCCACGAAATCAGCCTCCTCGAGCCGGTGGTGGAGTGGGCCGAGAAGCGCTCTGGAGGGTGGAAGATCGCTGGCCAATGGGACCCTGCCGCCCACGTCGGTGCCCTTTCGCTGATCCCGCCCCCTGGGCTTTCCCCCGCGGAGGTTGGATCAATCCTGGATGTCAGCTTTGACATCGCGGTACGCCCTGGGCTGCATTGCGCTCCTTACCTCCATCGCGCGCTGGGGACGTTTCCCCAGGGAACCCTGCGGATGAGCCCGGGGCCCTTCTCCACCATCAGGGACATCGAGGAGCTGCTCCAGGCACTGACCGCCGTGACCGAGGCGGCTGTCTAGTGCCCGCGATGCACCGGCATCATTCGGGGGCGGCCGCCGTTGAGCAGCCGCTGGAGCCAGGCTTTGACTGGTTCCACCACTTCCATGCGCGCAAAGAGCACGTCCGGCCCAAAGGATTCGACCTTGATCCGGCCGATTCTCGTCGGATCCCAGGGGTGGTTCACTCCCTCGACCTCGAGCAGACTGGTCATCCCGCATTCCAGGGCGATTCGTCGGGTCTGCTCGGTTCGGCTGCCAAACGGATAGGCCAGGCTCGGAATCGCACCCGGCAGCCCCGCAAGGGCCGCGGCCCCTCGGGTGATCTCGTCCCGGCATGCTGAGTCGGGCAGCTTCGCCAGCGGGGGATGGGTCGCTGTGTGGTTCCCGAACGAGATTCCGCCGGCCGCCATGATGGCCACCTCATCCCAGGAGAGGTGGAGGATTCGGCCCTCCGGATCGTCCCGCGCCGGGTCGATGCCGACAGCCTGGCGCAGCTCCACCAACAGGGACTCGATGGCGGCGGGATCGTAATGCTCGATGAACGTTTGGAGGATTCGCTCAACCGAGAGCGACGGTGCCAAACCCCACTGCTTGGCCACAATCGGCCGGGCCTGTTCCTCAGAGCGCCGGAGAAACCAGGCCAGCTCGTTGACCCAGATCAGTCGAGCCCCGCTGAGCACCTCGGCCGTCAGGTAGCAGGTCGCTGGAATCCCGAACTCTTGGAGGAGTGGCCAGCAACCCGTGAAAATCGAGCGGAAGCCGTCGTCGATCGTGATCGCCACCGCAGGGCCCCGGCTTGTCCCCTCGAGCAACTCTTCGAGCGGCACCACGTTGTAGCGGGCCCTGAGAAACTCCAGGTGGGCGGCGAATTCACGGGGGGTGGTGTTGATTTCGAGGCCGCGGGTGAAGTCGCTTTCGACCTCTTCGAAGGCGTGATACATCAGCACCTTTGGTGCATGGCGATGGAGACGGATCAAGATTCCGGCAAGCCCGAGGCGGTAGAGCAAGATACCTAAAGCAGTGAGGATTCGATCCAACATCCAGGAGAGTGAGGTCCGGACGATTGAGAAACAGTGGATTCGTGGCACGTGGCTGCTTTCCTCTTTCTGGGCGACGTCAGTCGCTCGGCCACCGGTCGACTTCGGCTGCCGCCGCGTTTCGTGTCGGCAGCAAGGCGAGAACGACGTTCGCTCCTGGGGGCGGAACGTGCTAAATTCTGAATGAATCAATCACCGGCGCGAGGAGCGTTCTCGGAGTCGGGACTCAAGCCATGAGGTCCCTGGGAACCTTGCAACCTGAGCATCTCATCTCGGTTCGTAGTTTGGATCGGGAGCGTTTTCAATCCACTGGGACACTCAACTAGAACTCTAGAATTGGCAGAATGCCTTTTTTGGGGAGAGCTCCAGGGTGATCACGTGAGTATCCTCAACACGGAAACCGCTAGGCTGGCGGGCCAGGGGAGAGAGGGTGCCGGGCCGACGGTGGAGCTGATTGGTGCCGACGCCGCGCTGGCGGATGATCCCTTGCTCAATCGGTGGCACGAGCTGCTCGATTACGGCAGCCGGCTCAATCGTGTCTGGTCGTCGCCGCGGATTTTCAGCGACCAGCATGGCAAGGCTCCTCTGCAGGAAAACTGCGTCGCGGTGGTCCGGGACGAACACGGCGCCGTGGTGGGCCTCTGCCCCATCGTCCATTGGCGGTTGACCCTCCCCTTCCAGTTTCGCCGCCGGATCCTGGGCAGGATTCGGCTTCGGGCCGCCACCATTCTGGGAGGCGAACCGCTCTTGCCCCCCGACCCCGCCTTGCATGAGCGGCTCTTCGCCGCCCTGGACGCCGGCCTTCCCTGGTGCGACTGCATCTACATCAATTCGATGCCGGTTGGAAGCTTCATCGCCAAGTTCATCTACCAACAGGGCGAACTTCACAAACGGTTCCTCGTCCACCCCGTCCGTCTGGAACCCCGCGAGTGGATCTACCTCGAATTGGGTTCGAGCATGGACGAATTCCTCCGCGAAAAGCAGAAGCGAACCCGCAACACGCTCAAGCGGCGGGTCAAAAAACTTCGGGAACACGGCGGAGGAGCCCTTGAATGCATCCGGGTCGAGCACGAAGACCAGGTCGACGCATTCTACACCGCCGCTCTGGCCGTGGCGGAGCGATCCTGGCAGTTTCAAAGCCTGGGTCAATGCCTGGAGGAAACAGCACTGTACCAAGAGAGCCTCCGAAACCAGGCTCGGCTGGGGTCCCTCCGCGCCTACCTTCTCAACTGCGGAGGAAAGCCCTGCGCGTTCGTCATCGGATACCAGGAGGACGACGTTCTCCAGTTCGAACAAACCGCATACGCCGCGGAATTTGCTCACTATTCCCCGGGCACGGTCCTCTATTTTCTCCTCCTCGAAGATCTCTATCATCATCGCAAGCCCAGCTTCGTCAATCACGGCGTTGGCACGACTCCACATAAACGGATCTTCACCAACCGCACCGCCCAGGACGCCTGTGTCCACCTGTTTCGCCCGACCTTGAGGAATCGCCTGCGGTGCCTGAGCCATCAGGCCTTTTACGCAGGACTCAAGCTCGCCAAGCGGATCCGGTCGCGGCCTGCCCCCCAGAACATGGGGGAAGATGAATCAGACGACTGAACGAGGCAGTGCGAGGAATCGTGTGCCTCCTCCCCTGGGTCCCCGGAAACGCATTTATGGCCGGTCATCAGTTCATACCGATCTTCGAGGCCGACTTGCCCGAAGTTGCAGCGTTTCTCTTTGAGCAGCAAACGATCACCTCTCGCGAAGATTGGACCCAGGCCCGTCCCAGCGGCGACGATCTCCGCTGGTTGCTCGACAATCCCGACCTCCCGCCTGGAGCCGCCATGGGGGAAACACTCCGGACGGCTGATGGGAAGATCCTCGGCATGATCCTGGCGCTGCCTCGGATGTACCGGCTCGGTGACCGCAAGCTGCTCGGAATGGCCGCCGGCAATTTTTTTGTCGATGCGTCGGCGAGGATGCAAGGATTCTTCCTGCTCAAGCGGTTCCTGGCCAGCAGCGGGCCCGATTTCTGGTACGCCAACTCATGCAATCGGCAGTCGGGACCGCTCTGGAGCAAGCTCGGGGGAGTTCTGGTTGCCGAGTCCGACGTCGAGTATCTGTTTCCGTTTCGACTGGGTCCGCTGCTCGAGGAGATCGCGATCCGCAAAAACTGGCCTGCGCCGCTCCGAAAAACCCTCAAGCGGGCGGGGCCGCTCGCCTCGCTGATTGCCGCCCCACGCCGGAGAAGAAACCCGTTTCGGGTGGAATACTGCGCGGACCTCGACCGTCTCGCCGACATTGCCGAACGCGACCGCAACCCGCGATTCCTTCAGGCTGACCGCTCCCCAGCCTACCTCCGCTGGGTCTATTCCTCGGTTCCTCCCACCGAGGGAGCCGAAGGAGCGAGTCTCACGCTTCATCGGTTCCAGGACACCACCGGGCGGGAAGGGTGGTTTGGGCTCAGCTTCGTCCCCCGGGGCCGCGACGACCAGATCCGCAGCGCCCGGCTCTACGACGTGGTCTGGCCCCACGAGCATTACGCGTTTGCCGAGATCCTCCCCGCCATCGTCGAGGTCGCCGCCCAGCGCACCGATCTTCTGAGCATCCGAGGACGCATCGGGCTGGGGCTGAGCGACCGGATCGCCGGTCTCCGGCGGCGGACCCTCCTGGCCCCGGAGGCTTTCATTGTCAGCAAAACGCCACCCTCGTCCGAACTGGCTGCCCTGGCCGACTTCCCGTTCGCCGACCGATACTGATACGTAACCCTCCCCAGCAGGTAAACCCGGATCGGGACGCCGGGCCTTTCGAGCGGGGAGACGGCTCAGACGGTGATCCCCCCGTCCACCACCAACACCTGGCCGGTCACGAACGCCGAGTCGTCCGAAAGCAGAAATCGGACGGGCCCGACAACGTCCTCGGGAGTTCCCAGCCGCTGCAACGGAGTCCGCCTCAGGATCTGGTCGAGCTGCTGTTCGCCGAGGCTCGCGCTCATTTCCGTCCGCAGATAGCCGGGAGCCACGGAATTGACCCGAATTTTCCAGGCCCCCAGTTCCCGGGCGAGGGCCCGGGTCATGGCGTCGAGCCCTCCCTTGGTCGCCCCGTAGACCGCCATGCCCCGATAGCCCCGGAGGCCAACCACCGAAGAGATGTTGACGATCGACCCACCTTGCTCGCTGAGCCGCATCTGGCGGATCACCAGTCGGCTCAAGACGAGCGGGCCCTTGAGGTTGGTGGCGATTGCCTGATCGATCGCGTCGTCCCGGAGGAGGGCGAGCACGCCGACCACCGCCACCCCCGCGCTATTGACCAAACCGTGTGGGACCCCAAACCGCTCGCGGGCCGAGCTCAAAAAGCGGTTGAGGGTTGCCGGCTCGCGGACGTCGGCCACCTCGAACAGAAAGCGGTCGCTCGCCGCCATCCGTTCGACGAACTCGGTCCGCTGCCGGCTGAACGTGGACACCCGGTAGCCGGACTCGACCAATCGCTCGACCAGGACCTGGCCAAGTCCACGACTCCCGCCACTGACGATCACGTGCCTTCCAGCCACCGATTCGCCTGGCTGATTCATCGGCTCGACCCCTTGAGGATCAACCCCTCGCATCGGGAAGCCGCCGCAACTTCTTGCCCGCGTCGGAGAGACCGATCGCCGCGACGACTTCCAGAAACCGCGGCCGTTCGTGCGGAGCCAGCCGCTGGCGACAGGTCTCGCCGACGCGCCGGCAAACCTCTCCGCCGTCTGCCCCCGGACGCACCATCAGCTCACAGGCGACCATCTGACCCACCAAAGACGAACTCCGGGCGAAGGCACGGGCTTCGAGCACGTCCGGATCCTCAAGCACGACTTGCTCGATCCGAAGGGGGTGCACTTTGTTGCCTCCGACGTTGATCACCTCCGTCCGACGGCCCACGAAGAACCAGCGGTCTCCCACTCGTTCCACCAGGTCTCCCGTCGCGATCCATTCCCCGGCGGGCCGCGAGCTTTCTCCTGGGGCACTCCCCATACCGATCATCGCGTTGGCCGAGCGGACCCAGAGCTCCCCTTCCTCAACCCGCATCTCGACGCCGTCTTCCGTCGGCTCGGAGAGATAGCGAACAGGAAATCCAGCCCGGCCGTCCTTGACGGAGAAGCAACGACCCAGCTCGCTGGTCGCGTAGATGTGGACGATCCGGGCCTTGGGAAAGAGCTGATGGAGACTGTCTAGAAGCGGCTGGTCGCAGACCTCGCCCCCGAGTGTGATCTGCTCGAGATCGGGCAGGTCGGACCTTGCCGATCCCCGGAGCGTGATCAACCTTCGCCAGTATGAAGGGGTCGCCGAGATGCAGGTCACCCGTCGAGCATGCATCAGCTCATAAAGCTCCGGCACTCCCATGCCCGAATCGGGCAGAACCAGGGAGCAGCCGTTGACCAGACAATGGGCAAAGACTTGCAGACCGGCGTAGAGCTGGGGGCGATAGGTCAAGAGCCAGGTCTGCGAGCTCGCCCAGTCGGTCTGGCGCACCGGCCTGGTCAACGACCGCCAGTCGTGGTGAACCGCCTTGGGCTTCCCCGTGCTCCCCGACGTGAAGATCGTCAGCCGCCCCCGATCGCTCCGCCTCGAGGCTCGCGCCCGAGACGAGCCACCCACCGGGCCAGGATCGAGCACCCGCGCGGGATCGACCACCTGGTCGATGCCCTCCAGTTCACAGAGCTCGCCGAGTCTCTCCGGCGTGAGTTGTTCGTCAAGCAGGAAAACCTGGCAGCCGAGGGACGAAAGGGCTGCCAGCCAGGCATAGGAGGCCGGCAGCGGAGGGAACCGAAGACCGATTGCAGAACCGGCCAGGGGGGCGAACAGGCGGGTGAGCCGCCGCACCTCTTCGACCCACTCGGACCAGGGCCAACCGTCCGTAGCCGTTCGCAAACCGTGCTCTGTCCGCTCGCTCAGCCGATCCAGGAGATCGTCGAAGAAGTCGTCGTCGGGCATCGGCCTGGAAGGTCTCCCGAAGAATCGTGGTCAGGCCGCTTGATAGAGGACACAAAGATCCGACAAGGTTCGAACTTCGGGGATGGTCTCCTGCGCAAAGGGGTCGGTTCCGAAAACCTGCTCCAGCCGCATCACCAGTTCGGCGAAATCGAGGGACTCAAGTCCCAGCGAACCATCAAGTACGGTTTCCGGGCCCATTTCGGGGGGGGTGATTCCCTTGTTCCGAAACACGGTGTGAAATTCCGATACGATCCTTTCCATCGTCTCGGGTCGCATCTGCATCGACATTCAACAGGTCTCCCCCAGTCCCGCCAAAACCAGCAGAATAACGGCCGCGTGTCCGACCACCGCCAACTTGACCCGTCATCCCAGGTCACCAAATGCGACGACGATCGAGCGCGAGGCGTTCCCGAACGTACGCGGGCTTCAAGCCAACGTTACTCGGCCAAGACGGAAACCGTCTGTTGTTCAAACGGCCGACCGCCCCGGCTGTGTCACGACTTTGCCTACAATACCCATGGATGCTCTCTGAGTTCAAACCAAGCCAAGAAACCCTCGGGGACCTCGTCGAATCTGGGAAACGATGAGCCATTGTCTGTCCCCATGCCTCACTGCCGTCGTAGATCTGTTGCAGGGTGGATACCCATGGTGAATTCTTTGCAATCACACTATCGTTCATGATAACAGGACTTTTGGGTCCTCTCGTTCCACTCCGCCAGCGGCGCGAGCAGAAGCTCACCTGGGACCGGCGGTCAAGTGAATTGGCGGGGGGCCGGAGGAGCGTCCAGATTCGCCTGTAGGCTTCTGACTTCGGACTTCTGACTTCCAGCGGCAGGACGAAAACAGCTTCCCTCTCCCGGGTGGCCGAAACGCACTCATCGCCACCCTTCGCAGGATGAGACAGCCATGGATCTGTTGCGGGTTCTGCTCTTCTCCGTGATCGCCATCGACCTCCTCTTCCTCCCTCACTTCCTTTACCTGGCGCTGGTCACGATGGCAGCGCTCCGAACCCGGTTTCGAGCCGGCCCTCCGGGCATTCGGGGACATCGCTTCCAAATCGTCATTCCGGCACACGATGAGGAGGCAGGCATCGCAAGGACGGTCCGCGGCTGCCTTGCGATCGCCTACCCGAGGGAACTCTTTGAGGTCGTCGTCATCGCCGATAACTGCCAGGACCGGACGGCGGAGCTCGCCCGCGACGCTGGCGCGATCGTGATCCAACGGGACGACCCAGAACATCGAAGCAAGGGCCATGCCCTCAGGTTCTATTTCGAGCGGCTGGTATCATCTGGCCGGGTCGACGAGCTCGACGCGGTCGTCGTCATCGACGCAGACAGCCAAGCCGACCCCAACCTGCTTTCCGAGCTTTCCCGCCTCCTTGCCGAAGGTCACGACTGGATCCAGGTTTATGACACTGTCGCGAATCCGGACGAGAGCTGGCGAACCAGGCTGATGACCTATTCCTTCAGTTTGATCAACGGCACGTTCCTGTTGGGGCAAGTCGCGCTTGGTCTCAGCGGGGGCTTCCGGGGGAACGGCATGTGCCTCTCAACGCGGGGGCTGAAGCGGTTTCCTTGGCGCTCCTTCGGTCTGGCGGAAGATTTCGACCACTCCTGGCGGCTTCGACTCGCTGGGGAGAGGATCGCGTTCACTTCCCAGACGGCTGTCCGGGCATTGATGCTCTCCCGGGGCGGCGGAGCCGCGGCCTCTCAGCGCCGGCGGTGGGAATTTGGCCGCAGGGAAGTGAGTCGCAGAGCGCTCGGACCGCTCTTGAGGACGACACGGCTGCCGCTGCGGGAGAAGCTCGCTGGACTACTCGAGCTAACCATGCCCACGATGGCGGGCCTCGGGATGCTCTGTGGGGTTTCGATTTTGCTCTCCGCGTCCCTGCTGGCCTCGGGGAGCGCCGCCGTTTCGCCCCACTGGATGAACCTCTTGCTTGCCTTGACCCTGACCTCTTCGATCTGTCTGGCCCTCTACGGCCTGAGCCCGTTTCTCCTCTTTGGACTTTCCTGGAGGATTCTCTCCAGTCTCTTCTACTTCCCGTTTTACGCTCTCTGGAAATACGCCCTGTTGCTCGGCGGCCCCCCCAATCGCTGGGTCAGGACCGGCCGCCAAGACGTCCTGGCGTGACCTCATCCCCGAATTCGTCCGGGATCGAAAAGCCGTCCGGATTCACCGCTCCCCCCACGAGGAATCGCCAACAAAACCCTGCCGTCCCCTCCTGGCGAGGGGCCGGCCACACACCTCTCGGCTAGGGACAGAGTCCCCGGGGGAAGGTGGTCCCGATCTGCCCCGTTCCCTCCCCCCCAACCCATTCACCTCAGGCCAAAAAAAACCACCCCGTTTCAATTCGGGCCCAGTCTTGCTATCATTCAAATCACTTCCGTCGTCCTTTTGCGACCTCGTTGACCGAGGATCATGAATCTGTAGGATGTCCTGCTTTTGCCGCAGACATTGACAGCACCCCAGCCAACCGCGCGGTTCTCTCCGACCGCCGTGCCAGAGCTGGCATCCCTCTCCCTGAAGTATTTGAAGAGTTGCTGACGCACCCCCCGCGCCATTCGCGATGACTTCGTGGACGACAGCCAGGTCTTCCGGCTGACACCAATGGCGGTCGGTGGTTGGGCTCAAGCAGCTTCTCCGGGCGAAACCACTCCTCGAGATTTTGGGATTTGCCGCGATGGGTGCGATTCCCTGGTGGTTGCTCCTTTTGATTCTCTCTAACCTCGTTCTCTGGCCCTTCTTCGCCTTGATCCTGACGGCGACCCTGGGAGCTCTGGCGGCCAGGCCGCGGAGGTCTGAGGGTGATGGTCCGGAAGCCCGCTTCCTCGTTGTCATCCCCGCGCACGACGAAGCAGCGGGGATCGCAGCGACGATTCGGAGTTGTCAGGCGTTCCATTATCCTGCCGATCGGTTTGAGGTGCTGGTGATCGCCGACAACTGCTCCGACGAGACCGCGGCCATCGCACGCCGTGAAGGCGCCACGGTCCTGGAGCGATTTGATTCCCTCAGGAAGAGCAAAGGGTATGCAATCGAGGACATGATCGAATGGCTCCGGAAAACGGGTCAATTCGGCCAGTTTGATGCGATTGTGATCATCGATGCCGATTCGCTGGCCGACCCCGGTCTGCTCCGTTGCTTCGCGAGGGTGCTTCGGGACGGACATGATTGGATACAGTGCCTGTACACGGTCTCCAACCCGGATGCCTCGTGGCGAACCCGGCTGCTCACCTATGCATTCAGCCTTTTCAACGGAGTTTTCCCTCTGGGGCTTTCTCAGGTCGGTTTGAGTGCGTCGTTCCGAGGCAACGGAATGTGCTTTTCCCGGGCGGGGTTGGAGCGGGTCCCTTGGCAAAGCCGGGGATTGGTCGAGGACTTGGAGTTTTCCTGGGTGGTACGAACCGCAGGCGAAAGGATTGCCTTCGTCGCCGACGCGGGGGTCAGCGGGGAGATGGTGGTGCGAGGCGGAGCTGCCGCCGCGGCCCAGAGAAAGCGCTGGGAATTCGGTCGCCGGGAACTTCGGCGAAAATTCCTCTGGCCGCTGCTCCGCTCGCGGCGGCTCGGTGGGCTGCAAAAACTTGCCGCATTGCTGGAGCTCGTGTTTCCGTCGATGGTGACCTTGGTGGTTTCCTATCTCGTCGTCGGATGTATCAACCTGATCGCGATCGGCTCCGTCCCCTCGATCCTTTCCTTTCCGGGGCGGGTCTTCCTGCTCGCCTCGACGTTGTTCATGACCCTGACGCTTGGGTTGTACGCGGTCAGTCCATTCTTCGTTCTCCGGCTGCCTTGGGTTTACGCGCTGAGCCTCGGGTACTTCCCGATCTATGCCGGCTGGAAATTCGCCGTGGCCCTGGGGGAAAAGCCGGTCCATTGGGTTCGAACCGCCCGGAACTCGGCCGACCGCTAGGCAGCGATCTCCTCAATCAGCCCGCCGGGGATCCCGACACGTTCCCGCGTCCCGCCGGAGGGGGCACTGGGGCAGCCTCGTGGGACTTCCGCGAAACCGGAACACCAGCGTCACAAGCGTGCGGCTCTGGCACGAGAACACCGGCGTCGAAAGCGTGTGGCTCTGGTTCGCCAGTGCTCCACTAGGATCAAATTCCGGTGGTCCAGGCTTTGGCCCAGATCCGTGGCAGGAAGATCTGTTCCTTCAGCCGTCGGCCTGATGCCCGACTGCGGCGGCGCGCCAAACCCTTGCGAAACGGCGGGAAATGCGGTCTGATTCAGACATTGATGTGTTCCTTGCCGACCTTCGCAATGAATTCAACGATCTGGGTTCTTGTGTCCTCACCCGAAAAGTCAGGAGCCACAACATGCCGCTCAAGGTGGGTATCAATGGTTTTGGCCGCATCGGTCGCCTGGTGTTTCGGGTGCTGGCTGAGCACCCTTCCGATTTCGAGGTGGTGGCGATCAACGACCTCGCCGATCCCAAGCACCTGGCCGTCCTCCTGAAATACGACAGCGTGCAGGGGAGGTTCAAGGGGACGGTCGAAGCCCGTGAGAAAGAACTCGTCGTCAACGGCCGATCGATTCCGATCACCACCGAAAAGGACCCGGCGAACTTACCCTGGAAGCAACTTGGCTGCCAGGTGGCCCTGGAGTCCACCGGCCGGTTCACCAATCGAGAAGCCCTCCAGAAACACCTCGACGCGGGCGCCCAGCGTGTGGTCCTCAGCGCTCCGGCCAAGGATCAGCTGGACGCGACCATTGTGCTGGGGGTCAACGATCATGTCATCAACCCCAGCCTCCGGATCGTCTCCAATGCCTCGTGCACGACGAATTGCCTAGCGCCGATGGCCAAGGTGCTCAACGAGACCTTTGGCATCGAGAAGGGGTTGATGACGACGATCCATGCTTACACCAATGATCAACGGGTCGCCGACCAAATCCACGAGGATTTGTATCGTGCGCGTGCGGCGGCCGTGAATATCATCCCGACCAAGACGGGAGCGGCCAAGGCGGTGGGTGAGGTGATCCCCGAGCTCAAGGGGCGGCTGACCGGTTTTGCGGTTCGGGTGCCAGTCCCGGACGGCTCGATGACCGACCTCACCGTCTTGCTCAGGAAGCCAGCGACCAAGGAGGAGATCAACGCCGCGATGAAGTCGGCCGCGGACGGACCGCTCAAGGGAATTCTGGAATATTGCACCGATCCGATCGTCTCCAGTGACATCATCGGGAATCCTCATTCCTGCATTTTCGTCCCTGACCAAACGATGGTCATCGAACAAAATCTCGCCAAGGTGATCGGCTGGTACGACAACGAGTGGGGTTACTCGGTGCGTACGGCCGAGTTGATGGCCAAGCTCGGCGCGCTGTAACGCGGTCATTTGGATGGGCAGCAGAGGGCAACGCGCGGCAGGTCGGTTTCGGTCGTGACCTGCCCACCTCCTCAATGCGCGAATTCCGAGGGAGACCTGAGATGGCGAAGCAGACGGTCCGCGACATCGAAGTCCAGGGTCGAAAAGTGCTGGTTCGAGTCGATTTCAATGTCCCTCAGACCGCCGATGGGGGTGTCGCTGACGATCGCCGCATCCGCGCCTCGATGCCGACGCTCAACCACATCCTCGAACGCGGCGGCAGTCTCATTCTGGTCAGCCACCTGGGGCGGCCGACCGGCGACCCGGCCGCCGACGCTCCGTTTCGCATGGACGCCGTCGCGGCCCGGCTGGGGGAGTTGATTGGGCGGCCAGTCCGCAAGACGGCCGATACGGTTGGCCCGGACGCGCAAGCAGCCTGCTCCGCGTTGGCTCCGGGGGGGGTCGTGCTCCTGGAAAACGTCCGATTCAACAAGGGCGAAAAGAAGGGAGATCCCGAATTCGCCCGTCAGATGGCCGCCCTGGCAGAGGCTTACGTCAATGACGCCTTCGGCACTTGCCATCGCGACGAGGCCTCGATGGTCGCCGTCCCAGAACAGTTTCCGCCCGATCGACGCGCGATCGGATTTTTGGTCGAGAAGGAACTGAGGATTCTCGAGACGCTCCTGAGTGATCCCCAAAGCCCGTACGTCGCGGTGATGGGCGGAGCCAAGGTCTCCGACAAAATCCAGGTGATTGAAAACCTGATCCGGAAGGTGGACAAGCTGCTGGTCGGCGGGGCAATGACCTACACCTTTCTCAAGGCTCAGGGACACCCGGTGGGCAAGAGCAAAGTCGAGGACGACAAACTGGACGTCGCCCGGAACCTCCTGCACCTCGCCGGAACCAAACTGGTCCTCCCCGTTGACCACCTGATTGCCGACAAGCCAGAGGCCGGCGCGACGACTCAGATCCTCGACGGCCCCTCCATTCCCG
>Ga0308411_10001817_pt1 | contig 14559 bp, 17 predicted proteins | sample HotsprottomLayer_2_FD_203530 | JGI IMG/M metagenome (GOLD analysis project Ga0308411, IMG submission 203530) | Hot spring phototrophic mat microbial communities from Octopus Spring, Yellowstone National Park, Wyoming, United States -... | ecosystem: Environmental > Aquatic > Thermal springs >...
TTTTACTTGCCACAGTGGGCAAAGATTTAGAACTCATTTTAATTTCACTTGGCATTTTCATTGCCAGTGTAGTGATTGTGATGGTCGCAGGTGAAATTTCTATCGGTCGCCCTGTTGTAGAGAGTGTTTCAATGCGTCGTGCGGAACGCTCCAAAGCCGAACAAGAGAAAATGCTTCGCGAAGGATACCAAATTGACAGTGAGTTCTTACAGAAAAAACGATTTGAGTTTCCTAAACGGCGCGAAAAATACACTGCACCACAAAACACAACATCTACCTTCGCTACTGAATCGGTCTCTTCCATTCCAGAAAAAACGCCGCAAGAAAAGTTGAGAGAAGGCTTAATCGCACAGTCCCCAATGTTCGGCGGCATTGAAAAACTTGCCGCAATGCTTGAAAAAACCGATGACGCAAAAGTTCTCAAAATGCTGAAACAGTTTGGCTATACGGGTGTGAGTGCTGCGGAAGTGCGCGTGATTGTCGCAGAAATCGTTAAAGGCGAACGCAGCGGCAGTGATCAATCCGAAGCGCGCAAAGAAGTTTATCGCATCAAAACATCGCTCAACACGGTTGATTTTTACGACTACATCAAACGCTGTATGTCGGGCAACGATATGGAGTCCAAGAAGCAAGCACCAGTCATTTCGGGCATGGAGATTTTGGAGCAGGTCTCGAGCGGCGTTCAAGGCAGTAGCGCGCGCGCCATGGCACGCTTGCGCGGCGTGCGCAAAGGCGGAGGCGTTAAAAAATGCAACTCTTGTCAATTTTATCAAGCCAACGTCATGCTTTGCACAAAAATTGGATTGGAAGTCGAGCATAACGATGTGTGCGACGGTTGGACAGCAAATGTGGCGTATCAAGCCTTCCGATAAGGACTGTCAGCGTGTCTATGCCGAAACCGCTCTCGAGCGCGCAACATAAATTTTACGTGCGTTTGCGCCGTGAAAAAAAAGTGCGCGATTCAGAGCGGCTTTTTCTTGCAGAAGGCGAACGTGCTGTCTTGGAACTCTTCACTGCCGCGCCAGAATCCCTTATTGCGCTTATCAAAACAAACAATTCGGCTTCCCTGCCACTTTCAACCGAACGCGTGTTCATCGCATCTGAAAAGCAATTCGCTACCCTTTCCGATACCGAACATTCGCAAGGGATTATCGGCATTTTTGAGCAACCCCACATTTCTTCACAAACACTTTTCAAAACGCTCGAGGAAAAAACCTCATCAGTTGTGCTTGTGCTTGATGACCTTCAAGACCCAGGCAATCTTGGCACAATGATTCGCACTGCGGCTTGGTTCAATGTTGATGCAGTGATTGCCAGCGGCAACAGCGTTGATTTTTTTAATCCGAAAGTGGTGCGTGCTACGGCAGGCAGTTTGCTTGCCCTTTCACTTTACCGCAGTTTATCACTTTGCGAAGACCTTGTGCGTCTCCAACAAGTTGGATTCACGCTTTACGGCGCATCGCTCAACGGTCAAGATTTTCTTGAAACTTCCTTCGCCGCTAAAACCGCGCTGGTTATCGGCAATGAAGCCAACGGCATTTCAGAGCGCGTGCGTCAAGTGTTGAATGTGGAAGTCAAAATTCATGGGAACGCGCAACGTGTGGAATCGCTGAACGCCGCTGTGTCGGCAGGCATTTTGCTTTCGCGCATTTGCTTACATCGCTAATCTTCTAATTCCAAACAGAATGCTTAATTTTATGCAACATTCTCTCAAACTTAAACCATTTACACCAATGAAACTCACTTGGAACGACGCCGAAGACATCGGCATTGCCTTGTATGAAAAATTTCCGACGCTTGACCCGCTTACCGTACGCTTTACAGACTTGCATAAATTTGTAACCGAACTTGATGGCTTCGCTGATGACCCGAAAGGCTCAAATGAGTCGAAGTTGGAGGCGATTCAAATGGCGTGGTATGAAGAATGGAAATCCAATCAATAATTTTTAGCAACCCAAATTCCTTCAAGTATGACAGAACGCGAAATTCAACTAAACATTCTTTGCACAGTCAAATCCTATCAAGATTCCAACAACGGTGCTCACATGCCGTTTGAGTTGCTCTGCTCGCAACTTCAACTCTCAAAAGAAGATGCGCAAAAGCACTTGCGCGCTCTCAAAAACACTGACTGCATTCGTTACACGCAAGACGATAAAACCTATGTGCCTTTGCTTGTTGAGATTTCACGCAACGGTATCAATCGTTTGAAAGGGTGAGTTACGACGCGCTTTGAGGTATTGCCATCTTTTTCAAAATCTCATCAGCAAAATCAATTGGGCTTTGCGGATTGTTTTTTTCCGTAAGTCCGAAAATTTTTTCAGCGATAATCTCGGAGCGGAGTAAGCGCAGTTTAAGTTGTGGCATGTAGAGAAACGCTGCAGAAAGTTCAGGTCCGCCGCAAATGATAAACGTGGCGACTTTCTTTCCTGCCAACATTTTCAGCAGATTGCTTCGATTGAGCGCGCCCGAAAGATTCGGCGAGAGTTGCAAGTTGTAAATCGGTGAACCAAGCAAGACAAGGTCGAACTCTTCCAAAAAACTGTAATCCGCACGCGGCGGCGTTTTGGCTTTCTCAACATAGAATCCGTTTTTAACAAGATACTCGCCGATTGCATCAATAATGCGGTCAGTTGAGCCTCCCGTGGAGAGCGCATCATAAAGAATAATTGCTTTCATGTCTGTAAGGTTTAGCGTTTTCAAATGGAATAAGTTTATTGCTTTTTTGAACGTTCTCCAATTTCACATTCGCCACAAGAATTGCGTATCTTTATGCTTCAAAACTCATTTTGCAGTATGACCACTCTAACACACTTGCCGCTTTTGCTCATGCTCACACTTGGAGAACGCCTTGCCTTAATGGGCGTGGTGCTGTTCGTGCTTTTAACAAGCGTGGCTTACACGGTTTATGCTGAACGCAAAATCGCCGCCGCCATTCAACATCGAATCGGACCCAACCGAGTTGGCTTCGACTTTATTCCGCAACTCGGATTTCTCAAAGGCTTAGCAGGACTTGGACAGCCGATTGCCGATGTGCTGAAATTGCTTTTCAAAGAAGATGTTGTTCCTGCATCTGCCAATCGGTTTTATCATCTGCTTGCACCGATGATTTCCCTTTTCGCCGCACTTACAACGATTGCCGTTGTGCCTGTGGCGGCAGGACTTGTTATTGCCGATGTTCAAATTGGTGTGCTATACATTCTCGCTATCACTTCGATTGGCGTGTATGGCTTGACACTTGCAGGTTGGGCATCGAACTCAAAGTATTCACTTTTGGGTGGCTTGCGCTCATCAGCGCAAATGATTAGTTACGAAATTGCGATGGGACTTTCTGTTGTGAGCGTGGTAGTGCTTGCCAATTCGCTCTCCATGACGGCGATTGTGGAATCGCAAACGGCGAATCCGCTTTATTGGAATTGCTTCCGAAATTTTCTTGGATTCATTTGCTTTGTGGTGGCTTCATTTGCCGAGTGCAATCGTGCGCCGTTTGATTTGCCCGAAGCCGAACAGGAACTTGTCGGCGGTTACAACACCGAATTTGGCTCCATGAAATTCGCGCTCTTTTTCCTTGCAGAATACGCCAATATGATTGTGGCTTCGGCAGTAATTTCAACGCTCTTTCTCGGCGGTTATCAAGTGCCGTTTTGGAGTGAGGCACCTTGGTGGTTGCAAGTCGGAGCATTTGTTACGAAAACGCTTTTTATGATGTTTGTCTTTATTTGGGTGCGTTGGACAATTCCACGCTTCAAATACAATCAACTGATGGATTTAGGTTGGCGCAAACTTCTGCCGCTTGCTTTGTTCAATCTGCTTTTGATTTCTGTTGGCGTTTTGATATTTGGCAGTAACTCGTAAAAACAATAGCACACAGATAACACAGATTGAACAGAGTTGCACGGATTACCTTTGTGCTCTTCGCGCCTTCCTTTGTGTTCTTTGTGGTTTCTTTTTGCTTTAACCACACAGGGTGCAAAGAAGATACCTCACCCTGTTTTGGCTTTCGCCAAAACGTCCCTCTCCTTGCGAAAGGAGAGGGACGTCGCACAGCGACAGGGTGAGGTCATTCATCTCTCTTTCACTACAAAGCACGCAAAGAAAATTGCACACGGATAACACAGATTGAACGGATTTTGCACGGGTTAACTTTGTGCTCCTCGTGTCTTTGTGGTTTCATCTCTCCTTTCAACACAAAGCACACAAAGTTGTTACTCATTACTCCTTGTTAGTTATTATGTTGGATTCTTCGCTCCGTTCAAATAGCAAGAGCATCAGGCATTTATAACGCCGTTGACGGCTCGCATAAATTCGGAACGAGTTGCGCTGTTCGTTAGGAAAACGCCGCCGAGTTTGCTTGTAACCGTATCGGAATTGACATCTTCAACCCCACGCGATTTCACGCAGTAATGCTTTGCGTGAATCAGCACAGCAATATCTTCGGTTTCCAAAATATAGGAGAGCGCATAAAAAATTTGCTCTGTCAATCGCTCTTGAATTTGCGGTCGCTTAGAGAAGTATTCAACGATGCGATTGATTTTTGAAAGCCCCAAGACTTTCTTTTTCGGAATGTAGGCAACATGTGCGCGCCCATCAATAATGACGAAGTGATGTTCGCAGTTGCTTTGCACGTTGATATTGCGCTCAATGACCATTGAACTATATCCCATCTTGTTTTCAACGGTCGTGCATTTTGGGAAATTACGCCAATCGAGTCCGAAGAAAATTTCGTCGACATACATTTGCGCCACGCGCTTGGGCGTATCGGCGAGGCTATCGTCGGATAAATCGAGTCCGAGTGTCCGCATGATTTCGGCGAAGTTACGCGCAATGATGGTGCGCTTTTCATCGTCGCTCATGCCTGTATCGATTTGGGGTGTTGCAACGCCTTTTTCAATTAGAAATTGCGCCACGCGCCTGCCGAGTTCGGGGTCGGTCTTTTGGCTTCGGCGAATCGGCTCATCGTCCAAAAACAGGTCAGGACTTGAACCACTTATGACCGCAATCTCATCTTCATCATGAACGCTGTTGCCATTGATGTTATTCGCCACGATAGACGACGAAATTGCGCTCGGATTCAAAGACTTTGACTTCATACAAGTCGATTCCTTTCAGATTAAGTTGTTTGAGTTTTTCGTTGATTACTTCCCAAAACACAACGGCAATCACTTCCGCTGTCGGCACTGTATCACGGAACATCTCAACATCAAAGTTGAGATGCTTGTGGTCGACTTTGGAAATGATTTCTTCCTCGAGAATTTTTTTCAGGATTTTCAGGTCAAAAAGGTAACCTGTTTCTTTCTCGACGATGCCTGTCAAGGTCACTTCTAACTCGTAATTATGCCCGTGTCCGTAGAAGTTGTTACAGATGTCATAGACCTCGCAATTTTTTTCATCGCTGAAAGTTGGATTGAAGAGGCGATGTGCGGCGTTGAAGTGGACTTTGCGCGTTACATACACCTTGCGCGGTTTGGAAAGCACTTTGTTAATCTCGCGCGGCTCATGATGTGATTGCCAAAGGTCTTTGGCGTCAGGTATTTTTTCTATGGTGTCAAGCATAATGATTTTGTGTTAAAATGACTTTGAATTGGTATTCGTTCCGAAGTTGCCCTTCACTTTTCAACGATTTCAAATGCAATCGGTTTCTCGGGCTGAATGCCTTTACAAGCGGAAAGATAGAACTTGCAGTCTCGGCAACCGAGTTCGAGCCAGTCAGGGTTGCCTTCATAATTGCGCCAAGCCGGCACAATTTGTCCGTTTTCTTCTCGGATTCCAAAGCAGTTGAGGTAACATTCATCAGTGTATTTTCCTTTTTGACAACCACGTTCTTCGTGCCATCGGCATAAAAAGTCTTCGCAAATTCTTACGTTTGGGTTTGGGTGCGGAATGGGTTTGCGATAGCCACGCATTTCGCGTTTGAGCGTTAGCCACGCCCGTTGAAGAATCACGGTTGAATTTCGCAAATGCCACAAGGGATTATACCAACTGATGCCGAGCGTTTCGGCAACTAACAACGCCGTAACGGCTTTGCGCGCCGATTGATGATTTCCCGCAACACGCAACAGCCAATTCAGAAACTTTACTCGTATCTTTTTCATTTGGAATCATGTCTAAACTTCCACGATAACTTTTATCCAAAGTAGTTCGTTTAACCCGATGCCGTTTCAACTTTTTCCCGAAGATTTATGCCAACATTGACCGTTGCACGCATTGCACTGATTTTAATTCTCTCGCTTCTTGCAGGCGTGTATGTATATCGCAAACTGCTGAAACTGATTACCACACTGAATCTCAAACATCAAAAACCGATAAAAACTTTTGTGGCGGTCTTGGTCTCTGCGCTCATGGGTTTGCCTGCACTAAGTATGTTCCTGCGGCATGGTGTCGATTTGCGCGAGCATGGTTTTATGTATGCGCTCTTTACGCTATCAAGCATCTGGTTCATTTGGGTTGTCTCAATGGTTATCACTTTTGTTCCGCTTGATGCGGTGAGTGCAGTAAAGAAGTTTTTTCAACAATGGATTAAACAGCCTGAACTCGTTGGTGAACCTGATGTTTCTATTGACCCCTCGCGCCGAGACTTTTTAAGCAAAACAGTTTCGCTTGCACCGTTTGCTGTTGGCTTCGGATTCCCAAGTGTGATTACGGCGTATAGCGTGCTGAACAATCGCTCCGACTACATCATCAACACAATGACGCTTCGCTTCCCGAACTTGCCGAATGAACTACGCGGCTTAAAAATTGCACAGATTAGCGATGTTCATTCAGGCTTGTATATGCCACAGCGCAAGATGGAAGAAATTACGGAAGTCGTTAATGCGCACACGCCTGATTTGATTGCACTCACGGGCGATTTTGTCTCGAGCTTCAAAGAAGAAATTGAGCCATTCGTAAAAGCATTTCAGAATTTGAAATCCACTTTCGGCACGTTTTCGTGTGCAGGCAATCACGATGAATGGGCAGGAATCTCTGCGATTGAATCGGCACTGAACGAAAAAAATCTGACGCTCTTGCGCAATCGCACCGAAGTCTTAACTATTGACGGCGCACGGCTGAATGTGATTGGCATGGACTTTGCACGCGAAAAAAAACATTACCTTGAACGCGCCCTTCACTCTGCCGATAAAGACGGCTTTAAGTTGCTTTTATGCCACCACCCTGATTTCTTCATTCATGCAAAGCCGATGGGCATTGACCTGATGCTTGCAGGACATACGCACGGCGGACAAATTGCCCTTGAATTTGCAGGCGTTGAGTTTTATCCGATTGACCTCTTTTACAAATATCCGCGTGGACTGTTTGAAGAAGGAAAAAATTGCGCACAGAAACTTTACGTCAATCTCGGCATTGGCATTACGGCAACGCCGCTTCGCACCGTTCAAGCCGAAATTGCACTCATTACGCTTGAAAAGAGTTAGCGTTAGCGATTCAATATGTGTTTAAGCGGAATTTGTGGTGCTTGTTAGTTGCCTTGTTGGATTCTTTACGATGTTGAGTGTTAAATCGCAACGAGTTCAACTTCGCCGAGTTCGACGCCCAAAAAGCGTTCAGCAACCGTGCGGAATCGTTGGGGCATATCGCTTACAAGCACGCGTGGCGGTTCAGGTGTTGCATCAGAAAGCAGGCGATGTTCAGCAAGGTAGGCTTTGACTTCACGCGCAACGGCTTCGGCAGAATCAATGAGTTCAACGCCTTTCCCCACTACGTCTTGGATCGTTGGCTTCAACAAGGGATAATGCGTGCAACCCAGAATGAGCGTATCAATGCGCGAATCAAGCAGTTCAGCAAGATATTCTTTGGCGATGAGTTTCGTGGCTTCGTGTTGCGCAAATCCTTCTTCGGCAAGCGGCACAAAGAGCGGGCAGGCTTTTGCAAACACTTGCACATCTTTATCCAAACGATGCAATTCACGTTGGTAAGAATATGATGCGATTGTGGCTTGCGTGCCAATCACCCCGACGCGCTTGTCGGCACTTTTTTCTATTGCAAGTTTTACCCCGGCTTTAATCACGCCCAGAACGCCAATCCCTTTTGCTGTTTCTTCAACCGTATCGAGCGCAAGCGCAGAAACCGTATTGCAAGCAATAACAATCAGTTTCGGTTCATAGCGCAAGAGCAAGGCAGTATCTTCGGCGGCGTATTTGCGCACGGTCGGTTCAGACTTTGTTCCGTAAGGCACACGCGCCGTATCGCCGAAATAAATCAAATGTTCATTCGGCAGAAGTTCGCGCAGTTTGCGAACAACGGTCAGCCCGCCAACACCTGAATCAAAAACGCCTATTGGAGAATGTGATGAAACCAATGGTTGAGACAACACAGATTTGATGCGTTCAGAAATGTTTGGTGTAAATGAGTTTATCGTCGCCCACGCGATAAAAATTTTTGATTCGCGCTTCTAATTGGCAACCGATTTTCTCGTAGAAGTTGCGCGTGTTTTCGTATTGCGGTTGCGAGGACGTTTCAATGACAAGAAGTTTCCCGCCTTGCTTTTGAATTTCGCGACAAGCAAACTCAAAGAGCATTTTTCCGACGCCTTTGCCTTGTGCCTCACGAGCAACGGCAATCCAATACAGGTCGTAAGTGGAAAGTGTCATCGGCGTTTTACCAAAGCACACATAGCCTAACACCAATTCGCCTTCAACGGCTGAATAAATCTGATAGTTTTCAGGATTGAACGCGGTATATGTGAGACATTCGTCAATCAGTTCGAGTGCGACTTCAATTTCATCGCTTCGGAACGCATTAGTTTCCCAAAGCAATTTGCGAATCGGCTCTTTATGCGAGCGTTGAAGCGGAACGATTTGAATCATCGGAAAGGATTATGCCGTTGCGCCGCCACAACTTGACCCTGCGCCCGCCGTGCAACCGTAGCAGTGTTGGCGTGTTACAATTTTGCGCGTGTTGAGTTTTGATATATCAAAATCTTTAATGTGCATTGGCGAGCCGTAGCCGACTTTCAAATCGAGCATCTGATTAAAATCGCAATCATACAAGTATCCGTCCCAACCGATAGAAATCGTATTTCGGCACATCACATTTTTAGCGGCGACAGGATTAAACAGCGACACGAGTTTTGTCATATACGCTTCATAGTTCCCTGAAATGAGCAAGTAATCTAAAAAGCGGCTTATGGGCATATTGGTAATCGTGTAGAGGTGATTAAAGAAAACGCCGTAGTGCTTTTGAAGTTCGCGCTTGTAATCTTTTTCAAGCGAGGCTTGATTGGGCGGAAGAAACGCACCAACAGGATTGTAGACAAGGTTGAAAATCAAGCCGCTTTCTTCTTTGCCGTAGCCAAGTGCGTTGAGGCGTTTGATGGCTTCAATAGAGCGTGAGAACACATCTTCGCCACGCTGTTTATCCGTAACCGACGGCGTGTAATGCGGAAGCGATGAAATGACTTCGACTTGATGTTCGGCGAAAAATTCAGGCAGGTCGGTAAATCCATTGGCAAGCAAAATCGTGAGGTTAGAGCGCACCATCACGTGCCGATTAAGTTTTTTGACTTCGGCGACAAACCATCGGAAGTGTGGATTCATTTCAGGTGCGCCGCCCGTGATGTCAACTTTCGGAATATCGCTTTGAGCCAGTGCGTTGAGGCACAGTTCGAACGTTTCGCGCGTCATGATTTCGCGTCGGTCAGGAGCCGCATCAACATGGCAATGCTTGCACACTTGATTACAGAGTTTTCCAACATTGACTTGAAAAATCTCAATGCCTGTGGCTCTTAATTCCGATTCGCCTGTTTGTTTGAACATCTCATCGAAGGCAGGAAGATTCAATTTATGCTCAATGAGTTCTAACTGTGCTTGTGGCGAAGCCAATGGGTGATGCCGTGATTTCAAACTTTTTGTCGTGATTGCCATGTGCTTACATAGAAAGTTTTTGATAAACGTTTTTCATCTGCACGCCATGCACAAGCGACGCGCCACCTCTAATTGCCGCCGCAACGTGTATGGCTTCGGTCATTTGTTCGAGTGTTGCACCTTTGGAGAGCGATTCTTGCGTGTAAGCATCAATGCAATAGGGGCATTGAACGGCATGAGCAACTGCCAACGCAATCAAGGCTTTTTCGCGCTCGCTGAGTGCGCCTTCCGCGAAGACTGCACCATACCACGCAAAAAATTTGTCCATGAGCTCTTTGTTGCCTTCACCGACTTGGGCAAACTTGGCAAGGTCTGCTGGGTTGTAGTAGGTATCCATTGTTGATGTGTGTTGAAAAAAGTGGTGTAAAAATTGAACTGAATATAGCCGAGGTGTTTCACATTTTTATCACGATACCTACTCATGCGTTCTTATCTTCCAAACCGGTGCGAATCCGATTCCAACAATTAAACTAACAGATACGATACAAACAGCACCACGCTTCCAAATGGTTTCTGCGGTTAAGCCAAACTCGTTCAGCGCAACGGCAATCATCGCAATTATGACCATGAGAAAAAATCGCCCGATTGGATACGGCGTTGCGTCTATGGTTCTGCTTTTGCGATAAAAGTAAATCACATTGAAAAGATATGCCGCCACTGTCGCCGATGCCACGAGTTGAAGCGTCAGCACGGTATCGCTTGGCGGAAACTGTATCACAAGCATCAGAAGCGCAAGATTGATGAGTAAACTGAACAGCACTGCATTGAACAAAACTTTTGTGTCGCCCGATTTCGTGAGTGCGGCTTTGCTGAACTCGGTCGGCGCGGCAACCAAGTAGGCAAGTAATACAACTGGTGTCAGCGTCGCCGCAGGCAAATAGGTTTGCTTGAACAACGCATAACCAAAAATTTCTATTGTCATAAAGTCGCGCACGAAAAACGACAGCACCAAAAAGACCACTGCCAAGCCTGTTGTGTAAAGCGAAAAAATTTGAACGAAAAGCCTCTCGTTTTCTTTGGGCGAATGAGATTCAACGCGCTGTGCAAAAAACGGCAAGAGTGCCGTGCGAAACGAGACATTCAGAATTGCCATCACCATTCCCAAGCGATAGCCCACGCTGTAAATTCCGCCCGCCTCTTTTGAGATGAACCGCGTTACTAACACTTTATCGAGCGAATCCAACAAGACTGCTAAAATACCGTAGCCCAAGAGCGGATAGCCGAACTGCCAAAGTTTTTTTGCAAGGTCTTTGTTGAAATAGAGTTTGAACAATGTTGTATTCGCAACAAACCCTACGCCAAATGTGAAAAGAGCGGCGACGACCTGCGCAAGAAATAAGTTGAAGACGTAATTCCCTTTCGGCACAAGCCACACCGCAACGCCAATGTTGAGCGCAAGCGACGCAAGCGAGATAAACGCAAATAGCACCAGCCGATTGTCGGAGCGAATCAGCCACAGCAAATTGAATCCAAGCGTTTCAATGAAGAGACTAATTGCAATCAGAACGATGGAATCGGCGTAGTTGGAACTGCCAATAAACACAAGCGAAATCGGCGATGCAAACACTGCCATCACAAGCGACATCACCAGCGCGCTTGCCGTCTGCATCAGAAAAAGTGTCGAGACAAATTCCTGTTTGTCGGTTTGGGTTTTGGCTTCGGCGTAAAACTTGATAATGGCGGAGGGCATGCCGTATTGAAAAATCATCAGCATTACGGCATAAAACGGAAAGAGCGCACTATACACGCCGAACTCATCAGGCGGAACGACGTGCGTGTAGAATGGCACAAGCAAAAAGTTCATCGCTTTTCCAAGCGTGCTGACGGCGGTGTAGACCGTTGCGGCAGTTGAAAAACGACGTAGCGACACAAGTGAGCAAGGTTATTCAAAACGCAATTAGTAAATCAGCATCGCGTCCCCGTAGGCTAAAAAGCGGTAGCCTGTTTTCATGGCTTGCTTATATGCCTTCATCAGAAGGTCATGTCCTGTAAAGGCAGAAACGAGTATGAGGGGCGTGGTTTCAGGGAGTTGAAAATTGGTAATCAGCATATCCACGACTTTGAAGTCGTAAGGCGGGTAAATGAACTTATCCGTCCACCCTTCGCCGAACTTAATGCGTCCTTCGACAGTCGCGTGCGCTTCTAAGGCGCGGCAAACCGTTGTGCCGACAGCGACCACGCGCCCCGACTTTTTCGATTTGACTTCATTGATTTTTTGCGCAGTCGAGTAAGGCACATTCACGTATTCTGAATCCATTTTATGCTTTGAGATGTCCTCGACTTCAATCGGACTGAACACACTGCGTCCGGGGTGAAGCGTGATTGAGACAATTTCAACGCCCATTTTTTTGATTTTGTTCAGCAACTCTATTGTGAAGTGCAGTCCTGCGGCGGGTGCTACCACTGCGCCTGGCACACGCGCATAAACCGTTTGATAGCGCACTTTATCTTTTTCATCAGGCTCGCGCTTGATATAGTCAGGAATCGGCATATAGCCAATTTTCTCGACCATCTCGTAGATGTTGATTTCAGGATTGATAAAGCGAATCGTTCTGCCACGTGAAGTCGTGTTATCGACCACTTCTGCGACTAAATCTTGTGGGAAGTAAATTTTATTTCCAACGCGAACCTTGCGTGCAGGCTCTACCAGCACGTCCCAAAGTCCCATTTTCGGGTTCAGTTCGCGAAGCAAAAAGACTTCAATTTTTGCCGATGTTTTTTCTTTGTGTCCATAAAGCCGTGCGGGAAAGACCTTCGTGTCGTTCAGCACTAACACATCGCCTTTTTTGAGGAACGAAGTAATGTCGGAAAACTTGTGGTCAGTGATTTCCTTTTTGCGACGGTCAATCACCATCATTTTGCATTTGTCGCGAGGCTCTTTGGGAACGGAGGCAATCAAATTTTTGGGAAGGTTGTAGCGAAATTCCGATAATCTCATGTGCAACTGTTGCGGCGATTAAAATTAGATTGAATGAGTTTCGCGGCGAGAATCTGTTTTGCTCTTCGGTGATTTCAAAACAAAAGAACTAACTTTGCAGTCCTTACAAAAAGGTTGCGAATATACAAAGTTTTTTTTTCCGAGTGCAAGCCGTTGTTTTAGTTACAGCATCAAGGCTTACCTTGTCTTTACCAATGCTTTTCTTGTATCTTCGCTGACTTTCTGTATCAACTCACATCAACTTCATGCGAATTTTTTTGGGACTGTTCCTGTCTTTCGTTAGCGCAACGATGCTTGCGCAAGAAACGGGCTTAACTTTTTTAAGAATCGGCACAACGGCACGCGAACAGGCGATGGCAAATGTCGGCACGGCATCAGCCACAGGCGCGGCGGCAAACTACTACAACCCTGCTCGCTTAACCGACGGCGAAACTTCCTCAATTCTCTTCTCACAAAACCTCTACATCTTTGACACATACAGCAGTTTCATTGCGGCAAAGTTCAAAGGCGAAACTGCATCGTGGGGCATCTCGCTCACTTGGCTTTCCGTGCGAGACATTCCGATTCGAACACGCGCGACCACCGAACCCGATGGACTGTTTGATTCCCAAAATGCCGCGTTGGCTCTCTCTTACGCCCGCGCTTTCGGCAAACACTTGTCGCTCGCACTCACAGGAAAATTCATCTACGAAAAACTCTTCATTGATGAAGCCAGTGGCTACGCCGCCGACCTTTCCGCCGTCTATCGCTTTGAAAAAAATCCGCTTATCTTGGCGGCATCGCTTCAAAACATCGGCTCAATGAACGCTTTGCGCGAAGTCTCTACTGCACTGCCAACCTTGATTCGTGCAGGTGTTGCTTATCCCGTTCAACTTGCTTCGCTTGGCGGAACGCTCTTGCTTGAAGGCAATCTTGAAAGCGTTTTTTCAGGCAAAACTTTCGCAAACTTCGGCGGCGAGTTCGAGTTCCGCAATCAATTTTGGATTCGTCTTGGTTATGTCTTCGGCAACGACGCTCGCAGTCTTTCAGGCGGCATCGGCATTCGCTATGGAAGTTTCAACTTCGACTACGCCTTCGTTCCGTTCTCCAACGAACTCGGAACGGCAAATCTTTTAACGCTTCAAGTCTCTTATTAACCCATGAAACACATCGCACTGCTTTCACTTGCACTGCTCTTGTGCGCTTGCAATCAAGAGGAATTGGAACGGCTCAAACAAGAAGTCTCACAAAAACAACGCTCACTCGATTCGCTCAAAAAGGAATACGACAAGGTCAATGAGTTCAAAAGTAATGTGATTCGGGACTTCGGGGAATCGGCGAGTAAATTGCAAGAACGCTTGGAAGAAAATCGCCGTCTCGAAGAAGCCATCGCCAATCGCGACCGAATGCTTGAAGAACGCAACAAGCAGATTGATACACTACTTGGCACAGTGCGACTTCGTGATGGTGAAATTCAATCGCTTCAACGCGAAATCGGGCGATTAGAAACACTTATCAAACAACAGGAAACGCTCATCAAACAACAGCAGGCGCAGCTCAAACAAAAAGATGATGTTGCCGAATCGCTCAATCAAGCCGTTGCCGCACGCGATGCCACCATTCGCTCTCTCAACACCTCGATTTCACAACGCGATGCCACGATTCAAAAACTCAACGCGCGCATCGCCGAACAAGACCAAACGATTCAATCGCTTCAAAAGCCGCCAAAGGCTGAATAACACCTATCCTGCTTTCGTGTCAAACTCAACGCCGTCGTAGATGTCG
>Ga0308411_10001818_pt1 | contig 14557 bp, 11 predicted proteins | sample HotsprottomLayer_2_FD_203530 | JGI IMG/M metagenome (GOLD analysis project Ga0308411, IMG submission 203530) | Hot spring phototrophic mat microbial communities from Octopus Spring, Yellowstone National Park, Wyoming, United States -... | ecosystem: Environmental > Aquatic > Thermal springs >...
CGAGCCGCTTGGCTTCAGCAGGACCGCCCGGAATTTCTCGCAGCGCAACGATGTTTCCATTTTCGTCGCGCACCGCCATATATCCCTGCGGGATCGGTCCCTCATTGCGGAGGTCTACTCTGACGCCCCCGCCTTGCAGTCGCTGCGCAAGAATTTCGCTAATCTTTTGCATTAACTTGTCCGGCGGCGTGCCACGCTGGGTTTCAAGCGCAATGAATTGCGAAAGGAACCGCTCCGCCTCGCCCGGCATCTGTGGCACCTGGCCAATCACCTGCCCCGTGCGAGGGTCGATGATAAAACTACCTGGCGTGACGTTGGTCAGGTTCGGCGTCTGCCGCTGAAGAGCTTGCGCGACCTGGAGGAACGCCGCCGCTTGCTGCCGGATCATCGGGTTCGGGTGCGCTAGAGCCTGCGCCATCATCTCTGGCGTCACGCCCTGCGGCAGGCCGGGGATAGCCTCCGGCATCTGGCGTGGCTGAATGATGCCAGGCGCTATTCCGGGCGCGGCAGGCACCGTCTGCGGCGTCTGGGCCGATAGCATGTTGACCGACGCAGGCATGGCAGGCGATGCCTGCGCTTGCGTTTGCGGCTGTGGCTGCGGTTGTGGCTGCGTCTGCGGCTCGCCCACAAGCTGCCTGTATCTTTCGATAATTTGACCCACCGTAATGCCACGGAGGTCCGGATTGGCCTCAAGTACGCGCTGCCCGTCGGGCACTACATCGGTGACAAGCGCATTGGGATTGGCTTTCAGGATCGCTATCGCACCCTGCCCACCGAAGCGATGTGCAAGCGCAAGATTCGTCGGCGTCGGCTGAAGACCCGCAGTCCCCAAGATGAGCGCGTTCCGGCGAGCATACCATTCCGCCGCTTCGCGCGATAGCGCCGGATCCGTGCGAGCCGCGAGGATCTGTTCGTCCGTCATTCCCTCGAATCGTCTCGGATTCGCTCGCGCGAATTCACGCCAAGTGTCGTCAGTGAACTGGAACAAACCAGTTGCGGTGCTGCGCTGGTTGCGCGCGTTCGGGTTGCCGCTGCTCTCGTCTTGCCCCAATCGATCAAACATGCGTTCATAGGCTGCTTCGATTGGCTCTGGCAGCGTCTCCCGAATAATCTCCGAGCGCTGCGACATGGGAGTCTGCTGCGTTTCGGGCATCTGCTGCGGCGCAGGCATCATGCCGCGCCAGAACGCCGCCGCCTCTTGCGCACGCTGCCGCTCGAGATTGAGGATCTGATGGAACGCTTCACGCTCCGCTTCGCGCTCGCGCTCTTCGCCTTGCTTGGCTAGCCAAGCCGCTAGCATTGGTTGCGCGGCTGTCGCCAAGACGCCAACCGTGCCATAGACAGGACCGGGCCGCCCCGCTTGCTGTAGCAGATACTGCGCGAGGCGCGACGATGCGCTTTCGCGCGGCCGCTGCCGCAGCTGCAACAGCAGCGCTTGATCGATTAGCTCGCTCATTCGTCGCCTCCTGTCGGCGCGTCGCCAATCCCGCGCGGCATTAGCGTCTCATCCCAAAGATCCAAGCGCCGCCGAGCGTGCCAAGCAGGTTGCCAAGCGCCGCATTCTGTGCGCCAATCATCTGCGTCCGAGCGTTGTGCGCTGCTATCTGCCCAGCGTAATTCGCTGCGACCGCCCCCTGATAGTCCGGCGGTTGCAAGCCAACCTGCGGCACCGGAGCGAGCGTCGGCATCCGGATCTGCTCACCAGAGAACAGAGCAGCGGCTTCGTTCAAAGGCTGGGCGCGCAACACAAGCGCTTCCTGCAACGCTTGTTGTCGCGCTGCATTTTGCTGAGCGGCGCGCGCCAAGTCCATCTGTGAAGCTTGACCCAGCGCAGCATTCCGCAAACCAGCTCTGGCCAGGTCCATTTGTGACGCTTGGCCAACGGCATTGTTCCTAAATTGCCCTCGCGCCAGGTCCATTTGTGACGCTTGGCCAACTGCGGCGTTGCGAAACCATGACCGAGCAAGATCATTTTCCATCATTTGTTGTAAAGCTTTATTGTTTAGTTCGCTCTGCGCCAAACCAAGTTGCCACATGCGCGAATGTTCTTGCCCAGCGTTCAGAATGGCCGCAAGCCTAGCGTCGTTTGCCATGCGGTTATAGTCGTCGAATCCAGCCTTCCAAGCTTCTGTGCCTGTCGTGATGCCTTGGTTTGCGAGCCGCGCTTCCAAAGCGGCGCGTTCGCGCTCTAGCTGAGGATTCATGCGAGCCAAAAGCGCAGCTTGCACATCTTCGCGCGCCTGATTTGGATCTCCAATGCCTGTGAAGTCCGCGCGCCGCTTCACTTCCCCTGTCAGATCGCGAACATTGAATTGAAGATCTTTTGTTCTGTCTTTCAAATCAAACAGAAGATCGCCGGTGCGATTTGGCACGCTGAATTGCAGATAGCCGGTGCGGTCGGGTAAATTTGCTTGAAGAGCTGGCCCACTAAACTTGAATGGCGACGACAAGCGATCTTGAACACTCTGCAATTGCCTTAACGCTGCTTGCCCATATTGCCGCTGCGCCTCGTTCGACAGGCGATAAAGCTCTTGCTGCTCGGGAGATAGCTCTGTGCGCATCTCCCAACGATCAAGATACGGATTGTGCTCTGGGCGCATGAAATGCTTGCGAAGCGCAATCGTGTCGAGATTGCCGTCACGGATGAAGTTCGGGTCGCGCCATTCGCCGCGCTGAAAAGCATTGATATGATGTTGCACCTCGCGATCCGCATAATCGCGCCCAAGATCGCGGTAGGTGATCCGCCCGAGCGGTCCATACTGATTGACGCGATTCAGCGTCGCATTCGTCCGCGCCGTCTCGACATTCGTTTCGCCCTGCGCGCGCGCCGTCACAACAGGATCCGGTGGCGGCGGCGGTTTCGGCGCTCTCTTCCCCATCGTCTATCTCCACTTGCTGCGCAGCCACGCGCTGCGCGTCATAGACGTGATCACCGCATGCTTTCCCCTGCCATAACGATGACGAAGCACCGCATCACGTCGGAATCCAAGCCGACGGTTAAACTCGATCGCCTCTGTGTTATCAGCGCGGATTGAGGACCAAAGCAGATTCGCGTTTGCCGTGACGAATGCGTAACGGAACATCTCGCGCAGCACGCCGCGCGTTGCCCACCCCGGGCCGTCCGAAGCGATGCTGGCCTGCAAAGTTCGGTATTCCGGCTGCCATTCGGAAAACACAACGACAGCACGCAACGCGCCGTCACGCACTACGCCACCACAGATGCACGGGCCAAAAGAACCACCGCGCATGTATGGAATGCGGTCCACTGCCCATTGCTCAAGCATCGCGCCTTCTTCCGGCGTGGTAGCCCAAATCAGCACTACAGCGTTCCCCCGGGCACCGTCAGCACGTTCGTGGCCATCCAGGCGACGCGCTTATGCTTGGTCTTGAGGCGCAGACGAATCGCGCCAACGCGGCCAATCCCGTGAACGCCACGCCATTCCGAGACCACGATGTGATCGTTCCACGTCGCTTTGTCCCAGAGAGCATTATCCCAGTAAGCGTCGGATCCCTCGTAGAGCGGGACCAGATCGGGAAACGCGACATCGGTGCGGTAGTCTAGCAGCACATCGATGGCGAACGGCACCCTTTCCCCAACGCGCAGCACCGGAGCCGCGCGGCGTAACATCACCTTTTGCGCGCGGTGTTGGAATCCGTACCACGCTTGGATTGCCCACGCTTCGATATCCGCGCCATCATCCTGCGCGGTGTCGTCAAAGCGATAGACCGCCGCGCTGCCACCGAAATACGGCACGCCATCGGCCAGCGCCCAACACCGCGACGGCACGCCGCGCCACTGCGCAGGAGCGCGCGTCAACGTGTTGAACACATACTGACGGAATGCGTCCGATCCCCACGGCACGTTGAAGATCGCCAAATTGTGACCTGGATAGACAAACGCATCCCACCCCCACGACGTGCCATACATGCGCGCAGCATCGGAAAATGCCTTATTGACCTGCGCCGATACCGCAGCCGCAGATTGCTGCGCGCGGTCTACCGGGAGCACCTGCGACAGCGCTACCACACCGTCTTCCGTCAGCACTACCAGATCTGCGCCGAAGCGCAGCATGCACCGCCGCCCGAGAGGCCTGCCTATGCGAAACACGCCGACCAGGCCCCAGGTCGAGGCCGACGCTGGATCGGTGCCAGCGTAAATCAGCACTTGGCCTTCAGAAGTCACGAATGCAGCGTAATCGTCCGGTCCGCTACCGCCGTCGCGCGTCCAGGTGCCCATGCCGACCAGATAACCGCCGAGCGACGCCAGCGGCGCAAGATCAAACGCCGTGGCAGGTCCCGTGATCGCATTCGGCGCGAGATACCACGCTTTCAGTGATCCCGTCTCGCCGCACCACAAGCGGCGCTGATGCAAGTTGACCCAGACTAGCTTCGTCGGATCAGGCCCCGTGATGCCAGCAAGTGTGACCGACGTGCCATCATAGCGACGCGCTGCGTCCGCCCCGTTCACCGCAATGAGAAAATGCCCACCGGCCGTGGTCATCTGCACATACTGCCAGCGCGCCGAAGTCATGCCCGTCAAAAGCGGCGTGCCGATTGTGCCCGCCGTCGTGGCGTCGAACCATTTGTCGCCTGCCGCCGCAATCAGCTTCCAGCCGCCCGAAGGCGGGCTGTAGCTCATCAGGGTGTCGACGGGATCGGCGAAGCCCGTGACGTGCGGCGTGTAGCCGCCGCGCGTTTCGACGTAATCGGGATACGGCACCCAATTGACCATCTCTACCGCATGATGCGGAGGCATGTCCGCCCACGCGCTTTCAGTATCCCAACCGCCAACGGGCGCTGGCATCGACACTGCACGCGCTGCGGCAGGAGGCAGCGACAGGCCGCGCTGCGCGATCAGCATCGTTACGCCTCGTCGCCCGGAGCGCCGCCGAAACGACGTCCGCCGCCGAACAGATCCGCTGCCTGCAACACGCGCGCATCCGGCGCGTCTGCTCGGATCTCGATGGCAAGCCTGCGCTCGAACTCCGCGCGCGGCAGCGCGAACGGCTGCCCCTCCGCCTCAAGGAACCGCGCAATCATGCCGAGTGTGATCAGCTCCTCGCTGATTCGCCCTGTGTCAGTATCCGCAAGCCAAGCATTCTGCGGCACCAGCGATGACGACTGACAGAACGAATTAGACTGATACTCGAAAGCCAGCGTTTCGCCGCCTCCCATGATCGGCCAGATCAGCAGGTCATTGCCTCGGCGCGTAAACCATCGCTGCGTGCTTGATGCCCCCGCCGTGATGCGCCGCGACTGGTATTCCGTCGGCGACACTGGCCCCGTGATGCTGCGCTCATTTGTCCTGTCCCACAGCGTTTCGGGAGAAAAATACAAGAAGTCATTAGGAATAGCGTTTGCCTGCACCTCGGTCGCGGTGGCCGTGAACACATGCTGCCGACGCAACGCTTGCCAGGGCGCTCGCATCGCTAGATCGCGCCCGACGCGCTGCGCAAACCTCAATAACCGCCGCGCGTCAACTAACTGATTACCGACAATCGTCGTAGGCGGGACAATGCCCATATCTGTCGCAACATCGCGGCAGATGGTGAGCAGCGTCATGCGTTCCTCTACGAAAGCGGCGCGGAGGCCGAAGCCCCCGCGCCATTCGTCAGATCACGGGCTACCAGACAGACGAACCGCAAGACGTGGATCGACCGCAAGCACCCCATACAGCACATCAAGACGCCACGCAGACTTGTCGTTCGTGCCATCATAGACCGGAATGACACGCACCGACGTGCCCTTGTAGGTCCGACGCGCCACGTCCACCGCGCCAGGCGGCGCCTCCATCGGCACCATGACAAGCGCAAAAGCGTTCGGGTGGAACACAAGGTTCTGCGGGTAGTTTGTATTCGGAGCACCAAGGAACGTGACGGTCTTGCCATTCATGTTGTTGGCCGGACCATCCACGGTCTTGAATGCACCCGAGTTGATCGCGGCGGGATAGTAGTCGAACGTCACCGACGTGCCGGTGATGGTCACGTCGTTGACAACCGTGAACTGCTTGAGGTGCGGCAGCCGCACCCGCGTCACGGGATTCACGTCATACACGTCTGCAATCGTGAACACGTCCCCAGCTTTAAGCGTCTGGCCGTTGGCCGTGCCGTTGATCGTGATAGACGCGATGAGCGTGTCCTTGACTGTGTTGTAGTTGGCGTAGGTGCCGGTGCCCACAGTCAGGCCAGACGTGGCGAAGTTGCCGGTCGTGTGCGTCGCAACGTTCTGCGACATAAACAGATTGACGCCCGCAACGTTGCCCGTCTCGCCGCGCCGGAACGCCTCTTGGTTGATCGAGTTGTTGAACAGCGTGGTCTGCGAGCCGACGAGGCCCCAGTGATCACGCGGCGACAGGACGCCAACGCGGCTATCGCGCGGCACCGCAAGCATGTCGAGACGCTCTGGCGCGAGCGCAAAGTCGCCGAACGAATCGACCGTCTGGCCCGGCGTGCCAACCCAGTTGTTCACGCGCTTATATAGGTCGTGAAGGTCCTGGTCGATCTTGTTGGCAATCTGGACCATAGCCGGCCTGATCACACGCTCGGAGAGCTCACTAATTGAAAGCGTGAGCTCCTGCGAGGTGAATTCGAAGTCCACACCGACGCGCCGATCAAGCGTCAGCGTGCGCTTGCCCTCGATAACATCCTGCGGAGCCATCGTGGCGTTCGTGCGCACAGTGAAGCTAGTCGGCACGCGGATCGAGATCGACTCGCCCGGCTTGTAGCCGTTAGGTCGGAGAGCAAAGTCTTCGCGGTAACCGCGGAAGACGTTGGCCGCCATGACGAGCTCGTTGTCGAGCCACATAACAGACTCCGCTGCGATAAGCGACGGAGTAATTGTAGCGTTAGCCATTTGAGTGAGTCCTTCTCAGCGACGCACGTCGTTTCGACGGCGCGTGTGTTGCGGGGATGCTACCGCTTGCGAGCCGCCGCTTCCTGGCGAGCGCGCTCACGCGCGTAGCCTTCGATGTCGTGTTCGGCGAGCCACGCGAGATCGCGTGATTTGCCAGTGTCGCCTTGTGCACGGATCGGCTTGACCGGCTGCGCAGGAGCGGGCGGCGGCTTGGGCTGGCTGGCCTGCGTCGCGCGCTGCTGAATCCGGTCGTATTGCATCGCCTTCCAGCACATCAAGGCTGTTTTCGGGTTCAACGGCCATTTACGTGCTTCGTCCTCAGGAATGCCGTAAGTTTTGACGGCGTATTCAATGAGTTCGCGCTCCTTGGCCTCGTCGAACCCCTTTACGGCGCGTCGCATTGCCTCGCGTCCCGCCTCAAGCTGAGCGGCGATATATCGCTCCTGCTCTGCGTCCACGGCGGCTTCATACTGCGCCACAGATTGGATAATGCGAGCGTGCTCGGCGCGCTTGGCAGCGAGCAAGTCGCTCACACGTCGATATTCGTCGCGATCGGTGTTCCACAACCGATCGAAATCTGTCGCTTCGAGTCGCTTGATCTCGTCGCCCAGAACCTGTCCATACGCGACGAGCTTCAGCGCCTCGCCCTTGAGCGTCACGAGCTTGTCCGCAAGCTCGATCTTGGCCTGCGTCTCGCGCCGCTGTTCGGCAAGCTCCTGCGTCTTGCGCGTGTAGTCGGCCTGAACGCTCTTTGTGAAGGTTTCGAGTTCGGTCCGAACCTCGGGCGGGATTGCGGACGCTTTGACCTTGAGCGTCTTGGCTCCGAACGAAAGCTCGATTTCCTCCTCGTCGGCACCCTGCGCTTCGTCGGACGCTGCGTCCGTATCCGACACAGTGTCGGCGTCCGTCCGGTCCTCAGACGGCTGCGGCGCTGGCCGCGTCTCAGCCAAGCGCTCTAGCGCGGCGCGCTCGGCCGCGTCGTCATCGATGATGGCGGCGGAGCGCGCGTTCGAAGCGGCCTCCGCCGTTCCTGCCTTCGTGGCAGCGGCATCGGTCGTATCAGTCATGTCTAAGCTCCTTCAGGCAGCGAGGCTCGTGGCCTCGCTGCACGGGGTTGCGGCGTCTCGCGCCGCGACGTACCGGCGGGATGCCGGTCGGTGAGGCGAGTCATTAGACTCGCGCAATCAGGTAGCCTGCATTGCCGACATTGCGGCTTGCAATGTCGCCTCGTCTAGCGACGGCGGCGCTACTGGGGGCTGCGGCGCTCCTGGTGCTGGCGCGGGGGCGCTTGGCGTGCCCGCCACTGCGGGCACTCCGGGTTGCGGCGGCGGGACAAAGCCTGCGCGCTGCATTTCCATCTGCTGAAGCATCTGAATGCGCCGCGCCGCTTCGTCCGCGCCGGGCCAATCCATCGCTTTGACCAACAAATCGCCGAGCACCGGCGCAGCGGGCGGATAGACGCGGATCAACTCCATCATCGCCTGCGCGCTCTGCTCGCGCTGCGTCGCGTAGGACGGGCCAACACGCACCGCAACGTCATATTTGCCAGCCGAAAGGTTGTATATGCGACCTTCTGGATTGGAGCTTGTCGGCATCACGCCCTGTTCCTGCGTTACTCGCACAATGCGAGGCATCTCGTCTTCGCCGAGAATGCGGATTGCCTGGCGCGGTCCGTAGAACGTTGGGATCACTTCGATCAAGCAGCGGCCACAATATTCAATTGCGCGCGCAAGATTGTCAAGGAAATGGAACGTTGACTGATCCGACTGCCGCTGCCGCGCGAGAATTGCACGCCCCGTGGTCTCGTTGCCACGCGCTCCAAGCGAGGCATCGTAGATGCCGGTGACGCTTTTGATGTCATCCGCCGCTATCATCGCCGCTTGCAACGCTCCCGCGGGCACGCCTGCGAAAGGAATGCGCTGCGGCATCGGCCCGGCGTTCGGGTCATATTCGAGATACGCATGCGAGCGCGTGTTCGCTGTCTTCCACTTGTCTGCCTCATGCGGCGGAATACCGCCGAGCGGCACGAGCCACGGTGCTCGTGGCGCAAGCGCGACAAGCTCCGTCTCCGCCGAGCGCCAGAAATTGAGCATCTGTTGTGGCCCGATCGCGTCACGCACAAGCGAACGAAAATACCGCTTGCCGCCGTGCATCACCTCCTCGCCCCACACGGGGACAATTGGGATGGTCGATCCAGGCCACTCGGTCTCTTCCAGCACGTCTGCGCCGGAAAGAATGCGCTGAATGACCTTGTAATACGTCGCTTCGCGCTCAGAATTGACGAGCACTCCCTCAGCCGCCAGTGCATTGCGAAAGGGCACGATCTCGCCTGACTCAAGCACATATGGCGCTTCCAGTTCTTCTTCCGTCAGCACACGCCCATCGGTCAGACGTGCAATGCGACGACGCTTCTCGACGCGCTCCCAATACTCCGCAACACGCACGCGCGTAGCCGACGAGTCCTCAGATGTTGCAGCCATTTCATCCGCGTCGAAATCTACCGCCGCCGCTTTGGGATATCGCGCCCTGAACGCGCTCTTGGCAATCGTACTGACGACGAATGCGTAGTCCCAATCGCTTGCGTCGAATGCCGTGCTGGCAGTATCCCAATATACGCTGAGCGGGTTCGCGATGCGCTCAATTTGAAGCTCTTGATCGAAAGTATCAGGCCCTGCGTAGTCGGACGTGATGCGGAAAAAGCCCATGCCGCATGTGACCGCATGTTCTATCGCGGTATCGTATGCGATAGTCGCCTGGCTCTGCCGCTCAATCGCACGGATCAACCCGCCGATCACCTGCGCGGTGTCGTAATCGGCGTCGCCGTCCACTGCCAGCACCTGAATGGATGGCTTGTTTTGTCTCGCGTCGTTAACGACTTGCCGGATGAACGTTGGCAGGCGATTCACCACGAGGCACGGTCGCCCCTCGCGCTTCCGCTGCGCCGCGATATCGTCCGGCCATTGCTGCGCAAGCCGCGCGAACCGGATGTCGTAAAGCGCGCTCTCACGGATCTCGGCCGATTCGGCCTCAGACTCAGCGAGACGCTCACGCGCCTCACGCAAGATGTCTCTGCTCATGCGTCATCCAAGCCATGCGTCATCGGTTGCCGCAGAGATCGGTGTCGCTGGCGTCGGCGCGCGGCGCGTCATGCGGGGGAAAAGCTCCGACAGTCCCCAGATGAGCGCATCAGCGCGGTCTGGCGAGCCTCGCCCCTCGTAGCCGCCAGCCGTCATCTGGCATAACTGGTCCTCTAGGCGCGTGAATGTGCCGACATGCGACACACGGTCTAGAGCGTAGAGCGCCGCAATCGGCTCAGCGCGCACATGCTTACCACGCGTGGCGGTGACCTCAATCACGCGCACCTCTGGACGCACGCTGTGCAAGGTGTGTCGGCACATATCGCCGCCCTGGTTGCGCTCGATCACGATGGCATCTGCCTCGTATTGGTCCAACGCCGCGATGGCGCGGCGCGCCCATTGATCCGGCGTGCCACGCATGCTGTAATCAGCAAGCACGTAGCCGCGCCCGTCTTGGCCAAGACCGACCACGACGATGCCATGTTCGTCCGATCCAACTTCGGATGATGCAGCCGGATCTATCGCCACCACGATGCGTGACATGGGCGGCGCTTCGTCACGGCGGTTGCGATGGAACATCAGGCGATCCCACAGCGCGCCAATCGCAACCGGCTCATATTCCCCGAGCCAGATATGCGCGTAACGATCGCGCGCGTGCTGCTCGTCGTAGCGGCGTTCCTCGTCCAACTCGGCCGGGAACCATGGGTTGTCGCTGTAGAGCGCTTTCACAACGATGGCATCTTTTGGCGGCGTAGGGCCGCGTAACAGCGCGTCGATTGGATCGCTCGGATGACGCGGGTTCCACGATGCCCAGATTTCCGAGCCAGGCGCGCGGATCGTCGGACGAAGCAACTCGAGCGAGCGCGGCGATAGCGTCTGCGCTTCTTCGATCCAAGCGACGTGCACACCTTCGAGCGATTTTATTGACTCTGCGGTATGATCCTGCATGCCTTGGAAGAGAATCACGCCGCCGCCTGGCGTGCGAATCTCGGATACCAGAATTTCGAAGCTACCACCGACGCCAAGCGCAATGATTTTATCTTCGATCAGGCGCTTCGCCGACTCCTTCAAGGTCCGCTGCACCTCGCGCAAGCACACGGCGCGGAGGCCAGGACGCGTGAGCGCGGTCTCAACCAGGAGAGAGGCGAAGAAATGGCTTTTGCCCGAGCCGCGCCCGCCCCACGCGCCACGATACCGCGCTGGCTTCAGCAGCGGCTCGAACACGCGCGGCGTGTGGATGCTGATCATTCCGCACTGGTGGCGGCAGGCGGCTCGGGCAACGCAGTATGGGCGGAGGCTTCAAGCGCCGCAGTATCGGCCGCTGGACGTGCCGGATCGACAATGATGCGCTGGATCACGAGCGGCGCATCGTCAGCGCCGCGCACGGTGATGGAAGGCTCGAACTCGCCGAGCATCTCCGCCGCCTTGACGAGCAGCGTCGCCGCGTGCGGGTCGGTAGGATCAAGGGCTTTCTCTAGCCACCTCTGCGCCAGATGTTCCGAATACGGGGCGAGATACTCGCGCATGCGCGCGCGCTTCCCTTCGCCATTGCGCACGCCGCGCGGGCGACCAGGACTGGGCGGACGTGTCGCGTCATAATTGCCGCGGGCTGGTCCGCCCCAACCGCGGCCAGTGGCCGGCATGCCGGAGCCTTTGGGGAAACGCCCGGTCTTGGAATCGCGTTCGGCCATAGTCACACGTTTCAGCAGCGCTTGCCGCCCTTGCCAGGCTTGCGCTTCATCGCTTGGATCTCCTCGGATGGAATTGCCCGGCTGCCTGCCATCGCGGGGTCATGATGCCGTCGCCCGCGCCGCGTTGACGCCGACGGAGAGGCGCTGGTCAGGCTCGATCCGCCACGCCGGGCTAGCAGCGGTTGGAGAGCGGGCGAATTGGAGTGCTGCTCTCGAAAGAACAACACAGCATTTATTGATAAAGTTCAATGAGTAAAACCCGCGCGCGCCAATTTCCATAGCTGTGCAGACAAGACTTAATGGCAGATGAATCTGCCTTTGTGCGGCCTGCGGTCCTCGCATTGCTGCGATCCAGCAGATCAGCCAAACTTGGGTTATTATCGCTCTTTCAGTTTAAGAAGGCAAGTGTTTATTTTCAAAGGATGCTGCATAGCATCAAATTTGACGACAGCAAAATGTCCAACGATTCGCACAGCAGTTCCTTCCATATTCGCAAACAAGCCACAAGCAACAACAACCTTAGATCCTGGCGGAATCGTCTGTTTACTTTTAATGTTCATAACCAATTCAGACTCCATTTCTTGCTCAAGTTTCCGCAACCGATCAATCTCTAGCTCAGAAAGAACAGCAACTTTCCCGAACGACATCAGAGGTCCAAGATAACCAAAACAAGACAACGATGACATGACCGAAAGTACACCATCATTGCCATTGGCTTTGACGAATGCATAACCTGGATAAGCAGGACGACGCACCAGACGAGGTCGACGAACTCTGCTGTGCCTGACATAAACAGCAATCGTAGGTGAATAGACTTCAATTCCGCGCTCTGTGCATTTCGAGAACCAACGATCAAACTGAGAAGCTCTAACCCGCACAACCAACCAGCGGCTCATCGTCTTTCTTCTCCCCACAAAACAGCCAGGAGCCTTGGACCAGAAGCCAAGCGGACCAGAGTCCAAAGCAACCGACGTGCGAATGGTCTCCTTTGGCCCAACGTTGGTCGCTGGAGACGATTTACAGAGCGTCCGTACTTACCTACGTTCAACCGCCTGCACCCCATCCAGCGATCATCCCTGGGCCAAAGCGACCCATCACAGCACGGCGCGCCCCGGCACAACACAGCGTGCCCCGATCCAAGGAAGGAAGCGAAAGGTTGAATTCCGTCAGGCTCCAGATCGGATCTTTTCTCATTTTCCAACTTTCTATCGAGATTATAGAAGGGGAGAAAAAAGGGGGAAAGAAATCGGAAAATGGGAAAAGATCCGATCTGGAGCCTGGCGAAATTCGACCTGCAGTGCCGACTGTTCACCATTTGGACACACAGGACGCTAGTTCAGAACTGTTATATACCGCTTTCATCTGCGGAACTCCATTTTCTGCACAGATCATCTCCTTTGAGGAAAATACCGCAGGAATCCACCCCCTTCTAACCCACCATTCACAATTGACATTGGTGATATGCCTTTCCCACCACCGATTGCCATTCAAAATATCCTTGGCGACTCTTTTTGAAAGCGCATTGTCCTTCAAGATGCTCCGAGGCAGCTCCACTGCCACCAAAAAACCACTGGAAACTCCTCTGGTGGCGGCCATTCGGTGCCAAATTTTTTGTTCTGGTCTTAGATTCATTATCGGCTGGTTGGTTGCTTTCCAAGCCACCCATTTCAATTCCAACGCGATCACTTTCCCTGACATAGTGATTGCAATGACGTCTGGGAATCCAACTGTGGAACCGTACGACGGTTCAATCCACGACAGATGCCAATCACCTTTGTTGGCCTTGAGCCAATTGCGCAATTTGGCTTCCTTCTTCATTCAAATCTCCATCACATGGAACCTTCCATAATTGACGAAGGCTCCTTCAGGTGCTTACGAATTTCCTCTGCACGTAGCTCTTCCGGCAAGGACGAAAGCAACTCCGCCATCGCACGATTGTAGATCACCTGTTGCATCCGGCCATGGATTTTGATCCGTTTGCGAGAAGCGATCGCCCCAACATCAATCATCGCTTTGCGGAGTTCATAATCACTGTCATAAACGATACCCTGCGAAGAAGCCCTCACCGCTGCCACGATTGACTTCATCGCCAGCGCGACTGGTTCTTGCTTGTCGATGAGGGCATGTGCTATTTCCACAGCTTCTCTTTGGGCCTCAGACCGACTACCAGAGATCAACTCCTTTTTACGTTCAGTCATCGGCGCTCGTTCGCCAGGCAACACATAATCACCATAATCAATTGCCCACTGCTTGATGATGGAAAGGCCGCCTGCTGCAAGCCATTTGCGCAATTCATCGAACTTCTTCAACGGCCAAGGCTGATCCGTCACTTCAGGATAGAACCAGCGTCGATCGTCTTCTTCGATCTTTAAAGCTCTGAGAGAATTCGAACACGCAATAACATGACACCAGTTTTCAATCCTGTATGGACGGAGGAACTTTTGATTGATCTCTAACTCGCTGTCTGTTATGATTGATTTCAGCTTGTTGTAGGCTTTCCAAGAGTGGCCAGAATATATCTCACTGACTATTACGAGGCGCTTGTGAGCTGCCCAACCGTTGAAGTTGCTGTCGATGATATCACTCTCCGACGGCCAAGAAGTATTATGCAGACCGACGAGAGGCGCAAGGATATTCGATCCAAGGGTATTTTTCCCCACCCCCTGCTTTTCGCTCACGAGCAGTAGACTGTAGGACATTCTGATCTCTGGTCGCGCAATAAGCGTCGCGCACCAACGCATCACCTCTTTGCACTCATTTTTGTTGGGGAACATGTATTGCATGAATTCAATCCACTTTGATGCATCGCCAGCCAAAGGACGTATATAAGAAGGCACATGCAGATTGATTGCCGCAGTATTGGATTCAGTGATTATTCTTTCAGGACGATCTGGCCTGTAGCAAAGCTTTGGAGTCCTGCCGCTGTATGCCTTGACG
>Ga0308411_10001819_pt1 | contig 14542 bp, 9 predicted proteins | sample HotsprottomLayer_2_FD_203530 | JGI IMG/M metagenome (GOLD analysis project Ga0308411, IMG submission 203530) | Hot spring phototrophic mat microbial communities from Octopus Spring, Yellowstone National Park, Wyoming, United States -... | ecosystem: Environmental > Aquatic > Thermal springs >...
TACTCCTTGGCCTTCTCCGAGCCATTGCCTAGGCCAATGTCACCATAGTAGAGCCAGTTGCCCTTCTTTTCGATGAGCTTGTCGTCCAGAGCCAGCATCAGCACATCGCCTTCTTTGCTGATGCCGTCCTCGAACATTAGTTCAAACTTGGCCTGACGAAACGGCGGAGCTACCTTGTTCTTGACCACCTTGACGACCACCTCAGAGCCAATGGACTCCTCGCCCTTCTTGATCTGGCCGGCCTTGCGAACCTCCATGCGAACGGAGGCATAGAACTTGAGGGCCAGTCCACCCGAGGTCGTTTCCGGGCTACCGAAGAACACCCCCACCTTCTGCCGAATCTGGTTGATGAAGATCATGCACGTCTTGGTCTTGGCGATGATTGGATTCATGATCCGCAGAGCCTGACTCATCAGTCGGGCCTGCAAACCGACATGCGAATCGCCGATCTCTCCATCGATTTCCGCCTTGGGCACTAGAGCCGCCACCGAGTCGATGACGATGATATCGACCGCATTCGACTTCACCAGCAACTCAGCGATGCGCAGAGCTTCTTCGGCGTGGCTGGGCTGGCTGACGAGCAGATTCTCCAGATCCACCCCTAGTCGCCGTGCCCAGGACGGATCGAGAGCATGTTCGGCATCGATGTAAGCGGCCACTCCGCCAGCCTTCTGTGCGGACGCGACGGTGTGCAAGGCAATGGTCGTCTTGCCGCTCGACTCGGCCCCATAGATTTCGATGATCCGACCGCGTGGCACGCCCTTGCCGCCCAAAGCGATGTCCAGGGCCAGCGATCCCGTGGAAATGCCCTGGATGTCCGTCTGGAACGCCTCGCCCAATCGCATGATCGCGCCCTTGGCAACGTCTTTCTCGATCTGCTGGATGACGTTCTTCAGGTCTCGTTCGCGATCCTTGGAAATGTCCGCCATCGTTTTTCGCCTCGTTAGATAGGATTGGCTAACCTGCCGCGTCGCAGCGAACCGGGTGCTAGCCGGCATCTGTACAGAAGTATAAACAATCGAGCCAACAACACAAGCTCAGTAGCCGAACATCCTTGTCAGCCAGCGTCCATGAGTGCCAGTTCGCGGATCATCTGCATGGCCTGCTCGCGGGTGAAGATGGTGCCGTCGAGTTGGGCCGAGCGAACTGTCTCTAGCAAGGTTCGGAACTGCGGCCCCGGTTGCAATCCTAGGGCGATCAGATCGTCTCCTGACAGGATTGGCTCGGGCCACAACGTGCCTGCTTGCTCCCACTCTTGCCGACGCTTTCGCGTCCACTCGATATGTTCTAGCGACCGACCGCAAGCTCGGGCATCGGCGATGTGCAGAGCGATCAGTTCCTCGTAGCCGGGATGCACCAGTAACGGCTTGAGCTTGGCTGGCCGCATCTGCGGGGCATCGGCTAGGATCTGATGTTTTTCGACCAACCACTCGATCCGTTGGCGTTCCTGATTGGAGAGCCGGAGCCGATTTGCTATCTGGCCGGCTATGCGGCGACCGACGTGTTCGTGATTGTAGAAGGTGTAGCGATCCGGTGTGCGACCGACCGTGCGCGGTTTGCCCACGTCGTGCAACAAGGCGGCAAAGGCCAACGGGAAGGAGGCATCTGGTTCGAGATACTCCAGAACTCGCAGCGTGTGCTGCCATAGATCGAGTGTGTCCGTACCGTTGAAGGCAGTCACATCTCCAGCCTGCCCTAGTATGGGCAACGGCGGGCCATCGGGACGTGGCGGCCCCTGTGGTAAGCCGCACATCGGCACCAGTTCGGGCAAGATGACTTTGGCTAGACCATATTCCATGAACAACTGCATGCCGCGCGCTCGGTGACGGTTGGTGAGGATCTTGCGTAGTTCCTCGGCGATGCGTTCGGCACTCACGCTCGTCCCCAGCAACGGGGCCATGTCGCGCAAAGCGCGATCGGTGACTGGTTCGACCGTCAACTCGAAACGAGAAGCCATACGCACTGCACGCAGCAACCGCAGGTGGTCTTCGGCAAAGCGTTCGCGCGGCTGACCGATGGCCCGCAGCACTCGGTTGGCCAAGTCGGCCTGACCACCGACGTAATCGATCACGCGGTTCTCCAGCGGATCGAGGAACATGCCGTTGATGGTAAAATCGCGGCGTTTGGCATCTTCTTCTGCGGAACAGAACACGACCTGATCGGGCCGACGCGAATCGCTGTAAGTGCCATCAGTACGAAAGGTCGCCACTTGAACCGAGAAAGGCCGCGGCCCGATGACGTCAATGACTCCAAAGGCAGCTCCGACCGCCACCGTTCGACGAAAGAGTTGCTGCACCTGCTCGGGTCGAGCCGAAGTGGCCACGTCGTAGTCCTGAGGAACCAACCCCAGCAACTCGTCGCGCACGCATCCGCCGGCAAAGAGAGCCTCATGGCCGGCCTGCCGCAGCGTGCGGACGACCTCCAGAGCAAATTCGCGTTCGCTCCGCGGTTTGGGCATCAGGTTTCTGAAGTGAGGTTGTTCGAGATCCTGTTGGGTTCGTGAGCCGCTGATTCTGGGTTAGGGTTGGCAGCGAGTGGTTTGACCCAAAATAACAGATGATTCCGCCCGTACTTGCGTACGTCCCATTGCTCGCGCAAGGGCAAGCTATCCAAAAGGGGAGCCTTCTCGGCCTGAAGGATCAGCACACTGCCCTCATACAATCGTTGCTGTAACAAGTCAATCAGCGTCAGCATGTCCTCGTATTTGCCTTTCAGATCGACAAAGGGAGGACTGAGAAACACGTTGACTGGTTCGAGCGGCGGATTCCAGCGTTCGATCCAACGGTAGACATCAGCACGCAGAATCCGCCCAGTTGGAAGCTTGAACTCACGGAGATGCCGTTCCAGATCGTCGATGAGGCGAAAGTCGCGTTCGACAAAAGTGGTCGAGGTAGCTCCGCGGCTCAGAGCCTCCATACCGACGACTCCCGTACCAGCAAACACATCGAAGAAGGGTCGGCCTGGCACGGCATCGCCCAAGATGCTGAACAGAGCTTCGCGTACCATCTGGGGCGTTGGGCGAAGGTTGGAATTGATCTCGCAGGTCAATTTCCGGCCGCGAAGGCTGCCAGCGACAATTCGGATTTGCGTGCGCATAGCAATCATCCTGGTTTACCGGCGGGCTTACGCCGCACCGCTTGCCGTGATAATGCAGCAAAGCAGATCCGGGATCTGAACGCAAGAGCGGCTGAAAGCCCTTGGCCGCCTTCGTTCAGCGACCGACCTTTATGGCCTCGCGGTTCGCTGGCTCGCTTTGAGGTTCTCCTGCGGGCAAACTCGTCGGACTGCCGGCCTCGGCCAACTTGCCCTGTGTGTCACGCCACAGCAACACGAACAGCACCAGACAGACTGTGGCTCCTACGGCCGGAACAAACCAGATACTACTCCAATCCTTGACAGGAACTTGCGTCTCCGGGTTCACGGTCGTGTAGGCATTCACGACATAGCCGGAAACGATGTTGCCGATCCACATGCCGACTCCGTAGGTCAGGAAGCTGAACAAGGCCTGAGCCGATCCGCGAATGTCTGCTGGTGCCTTGTTTTCAGTGTGGATGAAGCCGGCGGCTAGGAAGAAGTCGAAGCAGATGCCGTGCAGAATCACACCGATCAAAATCAGCACGAACGGCTCACCGCTGGCGGCCACGGAGAACAGGGCATAGCGCACCGCCCAGGCAGCCATGCCGATGGCCAGCACCCATTTCATGCCGAATCGCATCAGAGCCAGCGGCAACACCAGCATGAAGAAGATTTCCGACATCTGGCCGTAGCTCATGGTCGAGGCAATGTTCTCGACCTTGATGTCACCGAGGAACACGCCGGTGAAGCCGTAATAGAACGCCAGCGCGATGGTGATGGCAAAGCTCAGGCCAAAGAAGATGGCAAAACTCGGGTTGGTCAACAAGGCGAACGCCCGTAGGAACGGCAGAACATCGCCCCCCTTGCCCGAAGGTGGCGTGTGCGGCAGGACCAGGCTGAACAGCCCAAGAGCCGCCGATAGACCAGCGGCCAGAAGCAGCGGTTGATTCGTCTCGGCCGCTCCTTTGGGCAACAGGAAATCGACCGACAGCCCCGCGGCGATCCAGCCGATCGTTCCCAGTACTCGCAAGGTGGGGAAATCGCGCACCGCATCGGGGATGTTAGCAAACGCTAGCGAGTTGCTGATGGCCAGGGTCGGATTGTACACCAGGGCGTAGATAAAGGCGACTAACCAGAACAGCCAATAATCTTGTACTTGGGCCAGACAGAACAGCAAGCCCGCTCCGACCAAATGGAAGATCGCCATGAGGTATTCGCTGGCCAGCACTCGGTCGGCGAGTTGACCGGCTATCATCATGGAAATGATGGCTCCCAAGGCCATCGTGCCATAGATCTGGCCGATCTGGGCTCCATCGAACTTCAGCCCGACTTCCAAATACCGTCCCAGCACGACAAACCAGGCCCCCCAGACCGCAAACTGCAAAAACATCATGACGGATAGACGGAGACGAACCCCCAGATCCAGGGGTGGAGCAGAGGAATTCATCGACGCGGAGATGTGAGCCATGATTGATAGTTCCGGTACACTTTCAGGACAGAAAATCGCAGGGTGATCCTGTCAGAGGAGTGTATGGCCGGAACCGCCTAGTAGCAACGGAAAAGCCCACAAAGATGCCGAGCAAGCCCCTCAGGCTGCCCCAGCCCCCTCAAGGATTCGTCGGAGGGGGTAGCAGTTCTGGTGGCTCCGTGGTCCCCGCTGCCGGCTTAGTTGATGGGCCGAGCAACAGCAACAGACGTATCTGGGCTTTGTTGTGTTCGCTCAAAGCGTGCAGGTGGGCCAGATGTGCCTGATCGACAGTTCGCAGTGCCAGGATCACCTCACTCAGCGAGTTGCCGATGCCTTCCTTCCAGCGTCGTTCACTGAGTTTGAGTCCTTCGGAGGCATGGCGAATCTGGCTGATGGCCAATCCGATCTGCTCTCGTCCGGCGAGAATACTGCTTCGCGAGGCCTGCACTCCAGCGGCCAGTTTTCCCTGGAGTTCCTTGTAGTTGAGCATGGCCTGTTGCTGTCGACTGCGAGCTAGTTGCCGTTTCTGTTCTGCCTGCAACATCTCGGTGACGTTCCAGCGGAGTTGCACGCCGATGTCGAGGCGATTGTCCCAGGCCAGATTCGCGCCCGGCCCAGCAGCGAACGGCCCCTCAAAGAGATTGAACTGCACGCAAGGCAGATAGTTGTGCAGGCCCTGCGACTGAGCCAGTCCCATCTCGATCACTCGAAGGATGCCCTCGAGTTCACGAACGCCAGGCCCGTTGCTCTGGGCCAATTTGACGAGTTCCTCAGTGGACGGCGTGACATCGACCAGTTCGATCGGGCCGAGCAACGGATCGATGGGTTCCAGACAGGTTTCTGGCGGCAATCCTAGCAAATAGACCAGCTTGGCTGATGCCGCATCGCCTTGCTGACGCAATCGGGCGATGACGAGTTGTCGGCCGGCCCGTTGCGACCGCAGTTGTTCGACCCCCGCGCGGAGTGCCTTCTCGGTTTTTGCCTGCTTTTCGACGCGTTGGATGATCTCGTCCTCGTCGCGTTGCAGTTGTCGGACGATGGCTTCTCCGCGACGGGCCGTTAACAAGTCGATGTAGGTGGTGGCGGCTTCCAGCAAGATTTCGCTGTTGATCTGGGTCAGTTCGGCTTTCTGCTGCCAGACACGCCGCTCCGCATCGAGTTGGCGGAAGGCGTTCTCGCGAAGATCCCATTCGCTTTGCAAAGTCAGACTGGGATAGAGAGCCTGCATCGAGGAATGGAGCAACCGGCCCGTGAAATCCTGAATACCGCCCTCATGACGATAGTAGGCCAGTCCAGCGTGCAGACTGGGCAACCAGCCTTGGCAACTGATCTCCTGTTGCAGTTGACTCTCACGCAGTTTTTCGCGAGCCAAGCCGATGCGTGGGTTGTGTTCCTCGGCTAGACGAAACACCGTGTCTAGGGTGATGGCCAGGGTTTTGTTCGCCGCAGGCGTGTGGTGGGCGACTTGCTGGAGAGCAGAGCAAGTATGGGCGGTAGCTGGCACGGTAACTGGCACGGATTTGACGAACGTCTCTTGCGGTGCAGTAATCTGTGCCATCGTCTTGCTGGCACAGCCCGTGCCCCCCAGGGAAACCATCGTACAGAGGCCGGCGGCGAGCCAGCGCTTCCAGCGCCGCAAGCGAAGCCGACGTGCTCGGGCACGATCCATGATGGATCCTCCGTCCAGAAAGCGAACCACACTTCCAGGCACAACAAGAATCGGCAAGCAATCGGCTCAAACTTGGCGGATTATTGCGAAGAGGAGGATCTTTCCTCCAGTGCAGCCACGATGGCCTCCACGTCATAGACGCAGCCTCCCCAGGTTCCGCCGGAAACCCGTTGCAAGGCGGCCCACAGTCGAGTGTCATCGGGCAATTGTGGATCGGCTCGCAAATCAGGCCGACTACTCCGCTCCGCCAGTCGCCGCGTTCCCTCCTCGGCCCCGTATTCCTGATCCCCCTCACCGACCAGATCCACGCTAGCTTGCAAGGTATTCCGATCTACCACAATGCGAATGCGGTCACCGTCGCGTACCTTGCCGATGGGGCCACCTGCCAGTGCCTCGGGGCCGATGTGCCCGATGCAAGCTCCCGTGGACACGCCGGAAAATCGAGCATCCGTAAGTAGGGCAACGTGCTTGCCAAAGCTCAGGTGCTTGAGGGCCGAGGTGACCTGATAGGTTTCCTCCATGCCTGAGCCCATCGGGCCGCGACAGATGAGTACCATCACGTCGCCGGGCTGGATCTGATGGTTCTTGATCGCAGCGATGGCGGCCTTTTCGCTGGTGAACACCCGCGCCGGCCCCGTCTTGCGATACACGCCATCGGCATCGACCACCGAAGGATCGATGGCCGTACTCTTGATGACCGAGCCTTCGGGAGCTAGGTTGCCTTGTGGAAAGGCCACTGTTGAGGTCAAGCCACGTTGTCGTGCCTGCTGGGGATTCATGATTACCTCGTCGGGATCGACGCCATCGCGACGACGCAACACCTCGCGCAGGGCCGATCGGCGTTGCGATTGCTTCCACCAGTCCAGCACGGCATCGAGCGGCTCTCCGGTGGCCGTCAGGCAAGAAGTGTCGAGCAAGCCCAGTTCGCGGAGGTGCAACATCACCTCCGGCACACCGCCGGCCAGGAACACCCGCACAGTCGGATGGCCGACCGGCCCATTGGGCAAGGCATCGACCAAGCGAGGCACGCTCTGATTGATGCGAATCCAGTCTTCGACGCGGGGCCGACGCAGTCCCGCCTGATGAGCGATGGCGGGGATGTGCAGCAGCAGATTGGTCGATCCGCCGAAGGCAGCATGGACGATCATAGCATTGCGAATGGCGGCCTCGGTGAGGATGTGCTTGGTGGTCAGTTTGCTGACCTGCTGGCGAACCACCGCTCGCGCCGACCGGCGAGCCAGTTCCAACCAGATCGGCTGTCCCGAAGGAGCCAGCGCAGAGTGCGGCAAGGCCAGTCCCAACGCCTCGCCCACTACCTGAGCCGTTGCTGCCGTTCCCAGAAACTGACAGCCTCCTCCAGGCGTGGCACAGGCCTTGCAGCCCAGTTCGGCGGCTTCCTGAAGGGTGATCTGCTGATGACTGAATCGCGCTCCGATGGTCTGGATCTTGCCCGCATCTTCGCCTTCGGTCGGCGGCAAGGTCACGCCTCCGGGAACAAGGACGCACGGCAGATCGCGCATGTTGGCCAGTGCCATCATCATGGCGGGCAGCCCTTTGTCACAGGTTGCCACCCCGATCACCCCTTTGCGGGTCGGCAAGGAGCGGATCAGCCGTCGCAACACCATCGCCGCATCATTGCGATAGGGCAAACTGTCCATCATGCCGGTCGTGCCCTGAGTTCGACCATCGCACGGATCGGTGCAAAAGCCGGCAAAAGGAATCCAGCCCAGGTTACGCAATTCCTCGGCGGCAGCTTTCATGAGCAGAATGACTTCCCAGTGCCCGGTGTGATAACCCAGAGCCAGGGGACTGCCATCGGGATTGCGAATGCCCCCGGAGGTGCTGAGAATGAGTACCTCACCGCGATTGAGTTCGGCGGGATTCCAGCCCATGCCGACATCCTGCGTCCAACCGAACAGATCGCCCGAAGGAGCCTCGCGAAGCAATTCTTCGGTCAGAGGCAGTTGGCCGCTCGGCCCAGGGGCCGAGGTCTGCACCTCGAACAGGGCTGGATCAGTGTCGAGCAGTGCGCTAAGAGCAGCAGCGGAGGTCGTCATGGAAATTGCCAGCTACGCAGAGAAGTTGGGCCTCAACCACAAGTAGGGGAACACGGTCAGCGTTGCAAGGCAGCATGTTCGCGAAGTAGACAACGGCTCATGACCACCTCAAGCCCCGCGTCACGGGCTTTCTGGGCCGCTTCGTTGTGAACGATGCCGTCCTGCATCCACACCACGCGAGCACCGATGGCGATGGCCTCTTCGACAATGGCCGGCACCGCCTCGGGACGGCGGAAAATGTTGACGATATCGATCGCTGCCGGCACGTCACGCAGACTGGGATAGCACTTCTCGCCCAGAACCTCTGTCAGAGTTGGGTTGACGGGGAAGATTCGATAGCCGGCGCGTTGGAGGTAAGCGGCGACCTGATAGCTATCTCGTTGCGGTTTGTCCGACAGGCCGACGACCGCGATGGTTCGGGCCGTCTGGACAATCCTGCGGATCTCTTCAGAACTGGCATTGTGCAACGGGATTTCGCATGCGTCCGACATGACGAGCCTCTCAGGAACGGGCGGCATTGACGATGGGCAGCAAACGCGGGCGGGGCACCACAACCCCGACAACACTGCCGTGACGATGCTGTAACTGTGCGAAATCTAGTCGCAAGAACCCATACAGGCTGGGGTCGGCACCGCTGGCCAGATACTCGCGCGCTAGCACCGCCATGTGGGCATCGTAGTCACGCTGGCTGTGCGAGTGCAGAGTGCAGCGGCCATCGAGTCGTCGCAGATCGCCCTCGAACTCTGGACTGATGTGATACAATTCGTGAAACAGCGTGATGCACTTCTCGTCAAAGGTCTGATCGAGAAAGCGTGGCAGACAGAACGTCAGCAGATAGAGCATTTCCAGGCCATTGACGAAGTAGCGTTGCACTTGATAGGTAACGCCCTTGTGCAGACGCCGCAATTGCCCGCGTGAGCAGCGGAGCGGAGTGACCCGAGCCTGCAAGCCGTGCCGTTGGCCTCTACGTGCTTGGGTGAAGGCAATGAGAATCCGTCGAGCATCGATGTGAGCCAGCGACTTGCAGCGACGGGAGATGTCGGCACACAAGCGCCGGATGTGGCCGCAGAAATCAAACGGCTGGTCGAGCGGCCCGGTTGGCCACCACGGCGGCGTTTCCAGTCCGATGGTTCGTGGTCGGACTCCGGGCGGGAGTCGCACTGCTCGCACGGGCAATGGGCTGTCAGGCTCGTTCCAGTGCAACACCGCGGGCAGTTCCGTGCCCCCATTCTGGATAGTTCCACTAGCCACGCATGCACTCCTGAGTGAGAATGTCCGCAACTCCTGTTGCGGCAGCGAGCCAACCCGCGTGAGCGGGTCGAGGTATCAGAAACCGGCTCGGCATCTTCCTGGTGCTTCTATCCTGATCGATCCGCACGATAAATTCAGTAAATTCTCCCGTCCATTTGGTCGATCTTCTAGACAGCCCTGTACCTCGTGCCCTGTCAGAGGTCGGGGCCAGCCGAACCGTCGGGGGACGGACTCGGCCTCTCCGGCCAGGACGAGGTTAGCCGGAGGTGGGGGGAAACAAGAACCTCAAGGACGGAGGGTCGGCACGTGGAGGGGCGATTCCCTCCCGGCGACAACAGCCATGATCAAGAAACGCTGGTCGGGACACCTCCTGGCCGGGCTAGGCCTGATGTTGGCCGCTCTGGCCGGCTGTCAGACGTACGTCCCCGCGACGGGGCAAACTTTACCCTCGCCGCGCTATCTAGATCATCCACCGCAGTATTTCCCGCCTTCGCCACCTTTCCCGCTGCCGCGGGAGTTGGGATCGATCGAGCGAGCCAACGCCGCCGCACGAGCCGGTATGCAGGCGGGTGCAGCGGAAGGTCTACCGCCACGCGTGCCCGCCGGCCCCATGAACGGGCCAGAGAATCTGCCGCCCGCTGGTGGAGTGGCTCCTCTGCCTCCGCCATGATGCCTGATTTCATGCTAACGGCTCGCGGGTCATTGGAAAAGTCCAGCCCGCGATGGTGCCCTCCAGGTGCTGACACAACCTGGCTCGCTAGAGCGAGCCGCCCCGCGTCAGCGGGCGGAGTGCGAACCCTCCAGGTGCTGACGCAACCCGGCTCGCTTTGGCGAGCCGCCCCGCGTCAGCGGGCGGAGTGCGAACCCTCCAGGTGCGGACGCAACCTGGCTCGCTAGCGAGCCGCCTCGCGTTAGCGGGCGGAGTGCGAACCCTCCAGGTGCGGACGCAACCTGGCTCGCTTCAGCGAGCTGCCCTGCGACCTGTCCCCTTGCGAATCCGTTCGCCCAACTTAGAATGGCAGGGGTCATCGCAGTACCTTCTGGTCGTGTGGAGCCGGCATGCCCAGCGTCCTGACCTGTGAATGTGGCGCACACTTCGAGACAGACGATCTCTCCGTTCAAGAAATTCTCTGTCCGCAATGTCAACAACTCCTCAGCCTACTCACACATGCCGTCCCTGCTCGCCGAACCTGCCTGTTCAGTCTGTTCAGCCTAGTACTGGCCTTGGTCGGCTTTTTCACGCTGATCGGCAGCGTCCTGGCTCTGCTGTGCGGGCTAACTGCCCTGGTCAGCATCGCTCGCCGTCCCAGACAACTCCAAGGCATCGCTTCGGCTCTGGTCGGAATCGCTCTGGCGACGGCTGGTCTGGGCACGACCTGGTATTTCTTGCGCAATGCGGCAGCAGATCGAGTCGGTGCCTGGTTGCGTGAACAGTTGCTGGCTCCGCTGATCGACCATCAAGCCGTCTGGCCGGCCAAAACCAACGACGGCAAGTGCTTGCTGTCGCGGCCCTCGCCACACTGGGCCCGACTGCGCGGCAATCGCGGTATGGATGCCGCCGTCGCACAACTGCAACACAATCGCGAAGTACTGCTCGTGCATCTGCACCACCGCCTGTTCGCCGACCTGTCCACAGCAATAGGAACCTCTCCCGGCGAAGGGCAATTCTTTGAAGCGGGCGAACTGGCCGGGTTGCACCTCGTCCGACCGTCGCTGGTGCAAGATCCGAGCAACGAGGCGTTCGGCTGGATAGGACGCTTTGGCAGGGATGGCGAACCGCCGTTCGAGCCACCCGTCCCTCAGTCGCATCGCAAACTGCCTGCTCTAGAGAACTATTCTGGACGCGAGTGGCTTTTCGATTTGCCTTTGGGCGGTCAGCCCTGGCGAGTCCTCGTCCAGTTCTACCACCTCTCAGGAAGGCGACCGCAACAAACCGTCTACGTCGCCAGAGTCTATGCCCCGTTGCCGCTGTTCGTCCGATACGAATCCGAGTTGCGCCAGGTGCTGGCCAGCCTGCAATTTGTCCCTTGAAGCGAGTGCCTAGAACAGCTACCCCGTTTGTGCATCCCGGAAGGTTCCGCTGATGGTTACCACCTCTGCATCGAAAGCTCCTAGGACGGATTCCCTACGGATCGCATTGCAGCGAGCCGACCCTGCCGCCTTCCTGGTATCGCCGGGATTGCTGCGGTGCGTGCTGCGTTGGCAGCGCGAGCAAATCGGCGTGACCGGCCGACTGCCTCGCTGGCAAGGGGCGGTGGTTCCTTCTACCGTGGTGCAGCAGTTGGCCAGTGCTGCGGAACTCCAGTTGGACGATTTTCGCTCGCTGCCGGAGTCGATCGTGCTGCTGGTCGAGCCAACGTCCCGAGAGCGAGCCACGCTTAGCGAAGACAAACTCTTGCTGACCCTGTGGCGACGGCTGTTTCGCGCTCGGTTGGCCGGCGAACTGGCTCGTCATCGCAACCGCGAGTCGCCCACCAGCCGTTCCCGGCAAGAACGTCTCGCTCGCCTAGGCCCTATCGAGTTCGAGGAGATTCAGGAGATCCTGAAAGCCGAACGTCTGGTGTTCGATCCCAACAATCGGGACGAAGTCTATGAGCAATTTGCTTCCTTTTATCTGGAGTTGTACTTTTTCGCACCTGACCGATTGCCCGATTACTTTCCGGGGATCGACCGACCGGATGGCCTGGTCGCCCTGTTGCAGGAAGAGGTGGATGCCAAAGCACTGCTGGCCCGCACCCGGCTGGAGGGTGCCCCAGAACCTCGTTCCGAGGAGCCGATCGTTTCCGAGGTAGAATCGCCCGACCCCTCGGTGGGAATACCGCCACGCTGGCTGCTTCAGAGGGCAGAGGAAGCGGCCAGCAAGGGCAATCAGGTGCGGGCAGCCATTCTGCAACTCCAGGCCGCCCGGCGACTACCGCCCACGCAGGCCGAGGGACTTCGCGCCTCGGCTCAGAACAAACTCGCGACTCTGGTCAATCGCCTGCAAATGGCACTCGACTTTCCCCTGGCGACCCGAACCAACTGGCACCGAGGACTGTGGGCACTGCTGGAACAGGCCAGCCAGGGAGTCTGGCGACGCGAGGGCCGCTTGCTTTACGATCTACAGATGATCTGTGTCGAATACGAACGCCCCGCTTATTCGCTCAATCTGATTGAGTGGCTCTATCGGGGCATGCGCGGCCCGGTGCGCCGACCGTTACCCGACTTGCCCCAGGTACTCAAGATCAAGCACCTGCGTCAGGCCCTGCGACGACTTCAGTCCGTCCGCCTCAGTGAGCAAAACTGCGAATTGTTGAGGCAGTTGCTGGAGGCCGCGTTGCACGGAGCGATGAGCCAACTGCGTGAGGAGTTTCGCCCCCGTCTGCTGCAAATCCTCGACGAGGTGGGCTTGCGACCGACCGGGCCGGCCGAGGAACTCAGTCGCAACAAACTGGTCGAGGAACTCCTCGACGACATCGCCCACAAGGGCTTCCTCCATCTCGCCAACCTGCGCGACGCAGTCGCACGCAATCGCCTCAAGCAACCCGATACCCAGCACCCCGCCGAACTCGTTCTTGGCGACCCCCTCCTCCGCGCCAATGCCCTGCTGGCCAGCCGACTCGATGGCATCTACCGTCGCGGCGAGGTGTACCTGCGCTGGATGCAAACGCTCAGTGCCCTGTTTTACTCCACGGTGCTGGGACGTACCTTGATGCTGTTTCTGATTTTGCCCCTCGTCGGGTCGCTGTTTATCTGGGAAGGCACCGATGCCCTGGCCGAGAAAAGCCACAAACTCTTCGGCACCCGCGAGATGGATCTGGTTAATCTCAAGCATCCGACCTTGTGGGATGTCGGTCTGCTACTGGGAACCGCCGTGTTCTTGTTGGCAATGATCAACGTGCCCACACTGCGACAGGCGGTGTTTCGCGGCCTGTGGTATCTGTGGTGCGGCGTTCGCGGCGTGTTCTACGATGTGCCTGCCTGGCTGCTCGCTTTGCCTGTGATACAGGCCGTACTCCGCAGCCGGCCCTGGCAACTCGTCTGGAACTGGTTGCTGCGTCCGATGTTGTTAGCCTTGCCACTGGGATTGCTGCTGGCCTGGTTGGGCGTGCCTAGACCGGTGCCTGCGACCGTCACCGCCGTTGTCGCTGTGCTGCTCAGCATTGTGGGCAACACGCCCCAGGGAATCCGCTTCGAGGAAATGGTCTGGTTCCACCTCATGCAACTGGGGCACTACCTTAGCGAACACTTTGTCCTGGGGCTGCTCCGAGGCATTTTGTGGTTTTTCCAGCAAGTCGGCGAACGGCTCGAAAAACTCCTCTATGAGATTGATGAACGGCTGCGATTCCGGCAGGACGATGACCCGTTGCAAGTGGCGAGCAAGGCGGTACTGGGATTCTTCTGGTTCTTCATCAGCTATCTGGTGCGTCTGGTCTGGACGCTCTTCGGCGAGCCGCAGGTCAATCCCATCAAGCACTTCCCGGTGGTGACGGTGTCGCACAAGTTGACCTTGCCGTTGATCTACCCAATCACCCAAGCGGTGTATCCGGTTCTGGGCTGGAGTTTCGAGGCAACCTTGCCTGTGGTGACCGTGGTGCAGATGTCTACGCCGGGCATCTTTGGTTTTCTCGCCTGGGAACTCAAAGAGAACTGGCGACTTTATCGAGCCAATCAGTCGCCGACAATAGATCCGATCATCATCGGCAGTCACGGCGAGCAGGTGATCCATCTGATTCGTCCGGGGTTTCACTCGGGCACGCTGCCGAGGCTGTTTCGCCGGCTTCGACGCGGGCAAGCGACCGCCGTGCGACGACAGCACGACGCTTTGCACCACGTCGCTGAAGACGTGCATCGCTTTGTCGATCGCGAGTTGATCGCCGTCTTGATGGCCAGCCGTAACTGGCCTCCCGTCACGCCGGTGGAGGTTGGAGCCATCCAGTTAGCCACCAACCAGATTCGTCTGGAGTTGCTGGCCACGTCGCTGGGATCGGAAGGTCTGTGGTTGCGGTTCAGTCAGCGAGCCGGCTTGCTGTGGGTCGAGAT
>Ga0308411_10001823_pt1 | contig 14514 bp, 14 predicted proteins | sample HotsprottomLayer_2_FD_203530 | JGI IMG/M metagenome (GOLD analysis project Ga0308411, IMG submission 203530) | Hot spring phototrophic mat microbial communities from Octopus Spring, Yellowstone National Park, Wyoming, United States -... | ecosystem: Environmental > Aquatic > Thermal springs >...
GACGCGATGTCGGGACGCGGCGCGCCCGCGCGGATCGCCGCCGCGACGCCGGAGCGCGCGAGATCGACCGCGCTGCCGGCGACGACCCAGCCGGCGGCGATCAGGCGGTCGATCGCGTCGCGCGCGAGGACCGTCACGTCGAACGGCTCGCCCGCGGCCACCCGCCGGGCGGCATCGACCCCGCCAGCCGATTCGATCGCGACCGCGATGCCGATCTCCCGCTCGAAGGCCGCGGCGACCTCGGCGAGGATCGCGCGCGTCGCCATCGAGCAGATGCCGGCGAGGCGCGGCCGGATGGCGCCGCTCACCGTCTCTCGATGGTCGCCTTCGCCACGAAGTCCCGCCACTTTGCGGTCTCCTTTACCAGTAGCGCGCTGGCCCGCTGGATGCTCGGATGGCACGCGGCCACCGCCGCGTGAGCGGCCGCAGTGCGCGAAGGCGCCGCGCAGGGATCGCGCGGCAGACGGTAGTATTCTCGCATCGGAACAGTGCTGCACGCCTGATGCTGCGCGTGAAAGAGCAATCATCGATGACTCGGACGGATCTTCGTTTTGGCAGCAACCGCAGCGCGCCGCGCACCGAGGACGAGCCGCTGCTCAAGGGCCACGGGCGATTCACCGACGATCTGCACTTCGCCGGCGAGGCGTACGCGGCCTTCGCGCGCTCGCCGATGGGCCATGCCCGGCTGCGCGCCGTGCGGACCGGGCGCGCGGCGTCGATGCCCGGCGTGCTGGCGGTGTTCACCGGTGCCGACCTGCAGCGCGACGGCATCGGACCGATCCCGCCGGCGGCGCTCTTCAAGGGCCGCGGCGGCGCGACGATGTTCGCGGCCTCGATGCCTGCTCTCGCGCACGATCGGGTGCGCTACGTCGGCGAGCCGCTCGCGATCGTCGTCGCCGAAACGCCGCAGCAGGCCCAGGACGCGGCCGAGGCGGTGGAGCTCGAGCTCGAGGCGTTGCCGGCGGTCTCGGACGTCGCGCGCGCGCTCGCCCCGGGCGCGCAGGCGGTGTGGGACGAAGTCCCGGACAACGTCGCGCTCGACTGGGAGGACGGCGACGCCGCGGCGGTCGACGCGGCCTTCGCGCGGGCCGCGCACGTCGCGCGCGTGCGCCTGCTCGACACGCGTCTCGCGCCCTCGGCCCTGGAGCCGCGCGCGGCGATCGGCGCGTGGGACGCGGCGGGCGGGCGGTATGTGTTGACCGCGTGCACGCAGGGCGTCGCGGTGGTGCGGAAGCTCCTCGCCGAGGGCGTGTTCAAGGTCCCGCTCGACAAGGTCCGCGTAGTCACGCGCGACGTAGGCGGCGGATTCGGCATGAAAGTGCAGGCGTACGCCGAGTACGCGGCACTCCTCTACGCCGCCCGCAGGACCGGCCGCCCGGTGCGCTGGCGGGCGAGCCGCCTGGAGAGCTTCCTCGGCGACACGCACGGCCGCGACGGGATCCTCGAAGGCGAGCTCGCGCTCGACGGCGGCGGCCGGTTCCTCGCCCTTCGCGTGCGCACCAGCGTCGGGCTCGGCGCCTACACGTCCACCTTCGCGGCGATCTTCGCCACCAACAACACCAAGAACTGCCTGTCGAGCGTCTATGTCATCCCGGCGATGCACATCGGCGTGAAGATGGTCCTGACCAACGCCGCGCCGCTCGGCCCGTACCGGGGCGCCGGGCGTCCCGAGGCAATCCTGCTGATCGAGCGCCTCATCGACATCGCTGCGCGCGACCTGGGGATCGATCGAGTCGAGCTGAGGCGACGGAACCTGATCCCGCCCGCCGCGATGCCGTACAAGGCGCCGAACGGGCAGGTCTACGACAGCGGCGAGTTCGCCGCGGTCATGGACAAGGCGCTCGCGGCCGCCGACTGGAGCGCCTTCCCCGCGCGCCGCGCCGCGTCCGAACGCGCCGGCAAACTGCGGGGCATCGGGCTGTGCTGCTTCCTGGAGGTGGCCGGCGGGATCCTCGACGAGACCGTGGACCTGCGCTTCGCCGACGACGGCAAGGTCGAGGTACGCACCGGCGCGCAAGCGATGGGTCAGGGCCACCTGAGCACCTTCGTCCCGCTGGTCGCGCGCCGGCTCGGGATCGCGCCCGACTCGGTGCGCCTGGTGGAGGGCGACAGCGATCTGGTGCCGGCGGGAACGCCGAGTGTGGCCTCCCGTTCGATCATGATGGCAGGCAGCGCCACCGTGCTCGCCTGCGACGCGGCGATCGAGAAGGGCCGGCGCCTCGCGGCGCATCTGTTCGAGAGCGCGGTGGCCGATGTGGAGTTCGCGCAAGGCACGTTCCGCGTCGCGGGGACCGACCGTGCCATCGGCATCCTCGAGCTGGCGCGCAAGGCGCGCACGCTTCCCGGTCTGGCCGACGAGCTCGCCGGCGGCCTGGACAACGCCGCGAAGTTCGTCTCTCCGCAGATGAGTTTCCCGAACGGCTGCCACGTCTGCGAAGTGGAGATCGATCCCGAGACCGGTGTCGTGCAGGTCGTGGGCTACGCCGCGGTCGACGACGTCGGCAACATGCTGCACGAGGCGATCGTCGAGGGGCAGATCCATGGCGGGGTCGCACAGGGTCTCGGGCAGGTGCTCGGCGAGCAGGTGATCTATGGCGAGGACGGACAGCTCCTCACCGCCTCGTTCATGGACTACATGCTGCCGCGCGCCGACGACCTGCCGCCGCTGCGCGTGGGACATCACGCCGTGGCGTGCACAACCAATCCGCTCGGCGTCAAGGGCGCGGGTGAATCGGGGGTCGCCGGCTCCCTCCCGGCAGCCATGAACGCGGTGCTGGACGCACTCGCCGCCCGTGGCGTGCGCGAGCTCGACCTGCCGATGACCCCCGCGCGGGTGTGGGGCGCGCTCGCCCGCGGGGGCGCGTGACCGCGGGGCGCTATCGCGCCCCGGTACCGGTTGGCATCGTCGCAGACGCACCCAACCCCCCCAGCCGGCCGGATACGCCGGGCGGAACCGGACTAAGATCGGGCTTGCGTCAGAGCCTAGCGCTTCGAGCGGAGGGATCGGTGCAGGCGTCGCGCATCGCAGCGTTGCAGGGCATGCCCATCTTCGGCGGCATCCGGGCCGACGTGCTCGCCGCGCTGCTGGATGCCTCCCGGAGCGTGACCGTCGCGCAGAACGATTTCTTCTTCCGCGAGGGCGACCGGGCCGAGTCGATGTTCGTGCTCGAGTCCGGGGAGGTCGAGGTCCTCAAGGGCTGGGCCGGCCGCGAGCACGTGATCGGGCGGCTGCGCGAGGGCGACTGCTTCGGCGAGATCGCGCTGCTCGACCTGTTCCCCCGCAGCGCGTCGATCCTGGCGGTGGCCCCCTGCACCGCGATCGAGCTGTCGACCGCGAGCTTCATGAAGCTCTACGAGACCGACGTCGAGCAGTTCGCGTTGATCCAGATGAACATCGCGCGCGAGCTGAGCCGCCGGCTGCGGGCGGCCGACGAGCGGCTGTTCCGCGATCATGTCGGTGCCGAAGTGCCGGTGCCCGAGCACAGGTTTCTGGTCACCTGATCGCGCGCCCCAGGCGTCATCGAGGCCTCCGCTCCGTGACGCGCGCTCCGGAGGCGAGGTCACTCGAGGGGTAACGCACGACCTGGGCGCCGACTGGCAGCCCGCCCAGGACTTCGACCTCGTCCGGGTTGCGCCGGCCGACCTCGAGCGTTCGCCGCAGGGCCCGGCCGTTCTCGACTGCGAAGACCTGCCAGCCCTCGGCGGTACGGAACACGGCGCTCGAGGGCACCTTGATCACGTCTTGCGCCGACCAGATGACGATCCTCGCCTCGACCCGGTAGCCGTCACCGAGCGGCCCGAGGGAGTCGACGGGGTCGATCACCACGTTGACGCGCTTCTCCTCGATGCCGAGCGCCGAGACTTTCGTGAAGGCGTACGGCTCGACCAGCCGCACCCGCGCGAGCAGCGGTTTCTCTCCGCCCCACTCCTCGATCGACACCTCCGCGCCCTGCGGGATCCGCACCGCGTCGGTCGACAGGACATCAGCGACGATCTCGAAGCGCGACGGGTCGCCGATGACCACGATCGGCGTGCCGGCGGGGACGGTCGCCGCGCTCTGCTGCAGCACCCGCAGCACCCGGCCCGAGGCCGGCGCGGTGAGGTGAATCAGGCGGTTCGCGCGCGCGGGATCGAGTGCGAGGAGCGCCGCCTCGGCCGCCCGCATTTCACCGGCCGCGGCCCGCTCGCGTGCGCGAGCGGCAGCCAGCCCGGCGCTCGCGGTGCGCGCGCTCGTGCGCGCGACGTCGAGCGCCTCGGACGACACGAAGTGTTCGGCGACCAGCCGCTCGGCGCGCTCGAAATCGCGTTGCGCGCGCTCCGCCTCGGCCTCCGCCCGCGCGACGTCCTGCGTCGCCTCCACGAGCCGCGCCCGGGCCGTTTGCAGCCGCGCGAGCGCCTCCTGCCGCTGGCGCGGATCCATCGGCAGCGGCTCGAGAGTGGCCACCGTTTGCCCGGCGCGCACGGCATCGCCGTCACGCAGCTCGCTGCGCAAGACGCGGGCGGCCACCGGCGCGGAGACGACGTACCGGTCGTACACCCGCACCTCGCCCTGCTGATCGACCGTCACGCGCATCGGCCCGCGCATCGCAGTCGCCAGCTCGACCTCGAGCGGCTCGGGCATGAGAAACCACCACGCAGCGAGCGCAACGGCCAGGGCGCCCGCGGACGCGGCCAGCCAGCGGTTGCGTCTGAGGCTGCGGCTATTCACGCGTCTTCAGCACGGCGACGAGATCGATCCGGCGCAGGTGATACAGCACAAGCGCTCCGGACACCGCGGCGGCAGCGGTCACCACTGCGGCCGAGACCAGGTAGGTGCGCGGGCTGATCACCAGCGGGATGCGATAGACCTCGCCGCTGAACGCCGCCACGACGGCGGCGGCGAGGCCATAGCCGATCAGGCATCCGAGCGGGATCGCCGCGGCCGTCACGATCGCCTGCTCGGCGAGCAGCATCGCTCCCACCTCCCCTCGCGTGAAGCCGAGGATCCGCAGCGAAGCGAGCTCGACCGCGTGTTCGGAGAGCGCGATGCGCGCCCCGTTGTAGACGACTCCGGCGGCGATCACGCATGCGAACGCGACCATGATGACGGTCGTAACCAACATGTTCCTGGCGATCGTGTCGAGAAAGCCCTCCAGCGAGACCTCGCGCAGCGCAACGCCGGCGACGGCGGGCATCTGCTTCAGCTGCGCATACAGCGAATCCAGGGACCGCGGGTCCACCGCGAGCCGCGCGCCGTTCGCGGTAGCGGTCTCGCCGAGCAGCCGCGCGGCGGCGGCGAGATCCATGTACGCCCACAGCCCGAACATCTCGTCCACGGTCGCGACCATGGGCACATGCCGCACCTGGCGCGCCCCTTCCAGCACCTCGACCCTGAGCGCATCCCCGGGCCGCGCGCCGAGCAGGTCGGCGAGCGCCGCCGAGAGGACCAGCCCGTCGGGCGGGATCGCGACCGGGTTCAGACGCCGGCCGAGCAACCGCCGCAGCTGCCCGTCGGGCGGCAGCGCCTCGATCAGCACCCGGCGCTCGCGGTGCTCGTGGGCCAGCCGGACCGGGATCTGGCGGAACGGTTCGACGCGGAGCACCCCGGGCAACGCGGCGAGGTCGTTCTTGACCTGGAGTTCGCGTGCCTCGTTGAGCTTCACCATCACGTCCTCGCGCAGCATGTTGCGGAAGACGACCCGGACGATCTCGTCGATCGCGTCGAGCGAGTACTGGCCGACGACCAAAAGCGCCGTACCGAGCGCGACCGCCAGCACCGAGAGCATTGCACGGAGCGGCCGGCGCTCGAGGTCGCGGAAGACCATCCGGACCGCCGGCGGCAACATGTCCTGCAGGCCGAGCCGTTCGGCGAGCAGCGGCCGGAAGACCGGCGGCGCAGGCGGCCGCATCGACTCGGCCGGCGGGAGCGCGAGCGCGCGCCGCACCGCGCCGAGCGCGCCGGCGAGCGCGGTGGCGGCACCGAACAGGACCACCCCGAGGAGGCTCGTGCCGCTGAGTGCGAATTCGAGCGCCGGGAAATGGAAGAACTCACGGTACAGATCCGCGAGGCCGTGCCCCAGCCAGACGCCCAGGGGGATCCCGGCTGCGCAGCCGGCCAGCACCGCCGCGAGCGCCAGCTTGGCGAAGTGCCCGGCGATCGCCGCCGGGCCGTAGCCGAACGCCTTGAGCAGACCGATCTGGGCGCGCTGCAGCGCGATCAGCCTGACCAGCACGTTGTGCACGAGAAACGCGGCCACGAGGGCGAAGATCGCCGGCACCACGGTACCCATGACCCGGTCCTGCTCGATTTCGTCGCGCAGGAACTGGTGCGAGGGCTGCTGATCGCGATCGTACGCGCCGAGCCCGCCGAAGGGCGCGAGCAGCCGGTCGATGCGGTCGATCACGGTCCGGGCGCTGGCGCCGGGTGCGAGCCGCACCGAGAGATCGTTGAACGCGCCCTTCATGTCGAGCGCCGCTTCGAGCGCCTCGCGGCCCATCCACAGGATGCCGAAGCGCCGGTCGTCCGGGAACACGCCCGCCATGGCGTGCACGTATTCCGGCGAGACGGCGATGCCGACGACGCGCAACCGCTGCCAGCGGCCGTTGATCACGGCAGCGAGCGCGTCGCCCGGCTTCAGCCCGTTCGCGTCGGCGAACGCGGCGCTCACCAGGACCTCGTCGCGCGCTCCCGGCTCGATGTAGCGGCCGCTGCGCACGCGCACGTCGTTCAGCGTCGCGCGGTCGTGCTCCGGGATCGAGACGAGCCGCCCGGTCGCCGGCTCGCGCAGGCCGGGGACGTCGAGCGTCACATCGAAGACGACACGATGCTCCGCGCCCGCCACCCCGGGGATTTCGCGGACGCGCGCGACGAGTCCCGCGGGCGCGCGCTTCGCCGCGGCGAAGACGTCTGCGAAGCGTTCCTGCTCGTAGAACGCAGCCTGCGCGGCGAGCAGGGCCTCGTAGCTGCCGCGCATCGTGATCCACGAAGCGGTCCCGCATGCCGCGACCAGCGCGACGGCGAGCAGGTGCCCGCGCAGACGCCACAGGTCGCGCGCGAGCTTGAGGTCGAGCGTGGCGAGCTTCACCACTCGAGTTCCTCCGGCCGCGCCCGGGAGGCGTTGCGCTCGACGCTGGTGATCGAGCCGCTCGAGATGCGGATCACCCGGTCGGCCATCCGGCCGATCGCGGCATTGTGGGTGATGACGACGGTGGTCGTACCCACGGTCCGGTTCACCTCCTGCAGCACCTCGAGCACGACTTTGCCGGTCGCGAAGTCGAGCGCACCGGTCGGCTCGTCGCACAGCAGGACGTCAGGGCGCTTGGCGATCGCGCGTGCGATGGCGACGCGTTGCTGCTCGCCGCCGGAGAGCTGCGCCGGGAAGTGCGTCGCCCGCTCCGCCAGGCCGACGAGCCGCAGCGCCTCCGCGGCGGTCATCGGCTCGGCGGCGATCTCGGTCACCAGGGCGACGTTCTCTTCGGCGGTCAGGCTCGGGATCAGGTTGTAGAACTGGAAGACGAAACCGACGTGATCGCGCCGGAAGCGGGTGAGCTCGTCGTCGCTCACCGCCGAGAGGTTGCGGTCGAGATACCAGACCTCGCCCGAGGTGGGCGTGTCGAGCCCGCCCAGGATGTTGAGCAGGGTCGACTTGCCGCTGCCCGAGGCCCCGAGCAGGACGACGAGCTCGCCGGCGTACAGCTCCAGGTCGACGCAGCGCAGCGCATGGACCTCGACCTCGCCCATGACGTAGACCTTGCTGACCCCGCGCATCCGGAACACGGCCGACCCGGCCATTGGGACCCCCTCATGCCCCGGGACATCGCCCGCCGGCCCGGGTTCCTTCTACCGCGGCTGGCCCCGGGACTGCTTGCGCTCGATCAATCCGCCCGGCCCGCCGGGATCGACCGGCCCCGCTTCTGGTCTAATCGCGATCGCCATGCAGCCCGCACGCGACCTCACCGCCTACCGCAAGCACTGGGCGGCGCGCTTCGGCACCGCGCCGTTCCTGCCGATGTCGCGCGCCGAGATGGACGCGCTCGGCTGGGACAGCTGCGACGTGATCATCGTGACCGGCGACGCGTACGTCGATCACCCGAGCTTCGGCATGGCCATCGTCGGACGGGTGCTCGAGGCGCAGGGCTTCCGCGTGGGCATCATCGCGCAGCCCGACTGGCACGGCCCGGCGCCGTTCGCGGCGCTCGGCCGGCCCAACCTGTTCTTCGGCGTCACCGCCGGGAACATGGACTCGATGGTGAACCGCTATACCGCCGACCGGCGCATCCGCAGCGACGACGCCTATACGCCTGGAGGGAAAGGTGGGAGCCGCCCCGACCGCTCGGTGATCGTCTATGCGCAGCGCGTGCGCGAGGCCTTCCGCGACGTCCCGATCGTCATCGGCGGCATCGAGGCGTCGCTGCGGCGCATCGCCCACTTCGACTACTGGTCGGAGAAGGTCCGCCGCTCGATCCTGCTCGACAGCAAGGCGGACCTGCTCGTCTACGGCAACGCCGAGCGGCAGATCTGCGAGATCGCGCACCGGCTGGCGGCGGGCGAGCGCATCCAGGACGTCACCGACCTGCGTGGCACCGCGTTCGCGCGGCGAGCGACCCCGGCCGACTGGATCGAGATCGACTCGACGCATCTCGACACGCCGGGGCCGCTCAATCCGCCGGTGGATCCGTATGCGATGAAGGCAACCGCGGACACGCGGCCTGCCGGCTCGCCGGTCAACGTGGTGCGCTTCGCGCGCGACGTGAAGAACGCCGACCGCAGCCGCAGCGTCATCCGGCTGCCGTCCTACGAGCAGGTGTCGACCGACCCCATCCTCTACGCGCACGCGTCACGCATCCTGCACCTCGAGTCGAACCCCGGCAACGCACGCGCGCTGGTCCAGCGCCACGGCGACATCGACGTATGGCTCAACCCGCCCCCGATTCCGCTCACGACGAAGGAGATGGACTGGGTGTACGAGCTGCCCTACCGCCGCCAGCCTCACCCGTCCTACGCGGGCGCGAAGATCCCGGCCTACGAGATGATCCGCTTCTCGATCGCCATCCAGCGCGGGTGCTTCGGAGGATGCACGTTCTGCTCGATCACCGAGCACGAGGGCCGCATCATCCAGAGCCGCTCGGAGGACTCGGTGATCCGCGAGATCGAGACGGTCCGCGACACCGTGCCCGGCTTCACCGGCGTCATCTCGGATCTGGGCGGCCCGACCGCGAACATGTATCGGCTCGCCTGCAAGAGCCGCGAGATCGAGAGCGCCTGCCGCCGGCCCTCGTGCGTCTACCCGGGCATCTGCCCGAACCTGAACACCGACCACACGCCCCTCGTCCGCCTCTATCGCCGCGCACGCGAGGTGCCTGGGGTCAAGAAAGTGCTGATCGCCTCGGGCGTGCGCTACGACCTGGCGATCGAGTCGCCGGAGTACGTCAAGGAGCTCGCGCAGCACCACGTCGGCGGTTACCTCAAGATCGCCCCCGAGGCGATCAGCGAGGGCCCGCTGTCGAAGATGATGAAGCCGGGCATCGGCGCCTACGACCGCTTCAAGGCGCTCTTCGACCGCTACTCGCGAGCGGCGGGCAAGGAGCAGTACCTGATTCCCTACTTCATCGCGGCGCATCCGGGGACCACCGACGAGGACATGCTCGAGCTCGCGCTCTGGCTGAAGAAGAACGGCTTCCGTGCCGATCAGGTACAGGCCTTCCTGCCCTCGCCGATGGCCACCGCGACCGCGATGTACCACAGCGGCAAGAATCCGCTCCGGCGCGTCTCGCGGACGAGCGAGGACGTGGTCGTGCCGAAGGGGCTCAGGGTGCGGCGGTTGCACAAGGCCTTCCTGCGCTATCACGACCCGGAGAACTGGCCGATGCTGCGGGAGGCGCTGCGGCGCATGGGGCGGGCCGACCTGATCGGGAACGCGAAGCATCAGCTGGTGCCGGCGTATCAGCCGGCGGGAACCGGCAGCGCGCCGGAAGGCCGACGGCGCAGCGCCGCGAAGCCGTTCCGGACGCAGCACACCGGCTTGCCACTGACGCCCGCAGCGAGAAGACAGCGCCGCGCCTGACGCCCCGCTTCCGATCGGGCCCGTCGGGGCCGAGGATTATCCGGCCGCCCGAGGCGGCAGCGCCAGGCGGACGTTGAACGCGCTCTCGTTCCTGGCGCCTTGCGCATCGAAGTATTTCACCGCGCCGTCTTCAGACACGATCCAGACTTCCCGCGCGCCGGCGGCGAGATACGCGGCCAGCTTCTGCCGCATCTCTTCTTCGGCGTTGGGCGGCGAGACGATCTCCACACAGATCCCCGGGGCCGCGGGAAAGGGCGTGGTATCGCCATGGGTCGCAAGGAACGCGGACGAAGCCCACGCCACATCGGGAACCCGGACACCGATCCCAGTGGGGACCGGACACTGTTTCCCATGACGTTCGCTGTATCGGTGGAGCGAATGAGGCCCCAGCATACGCTCGCGACGAGGCCGCTCATCGAAAGCAGACGCTATCCGTTGGGCAACGCGGTCCCAGCGTGAGGGTGTGGGTCGCGTTCAACAGATGATCGTTCTCCGCCTTCGCCACCCACTCGGCAACGACCGCCGCGGCGCCCTCAGCGTTCTTCATAAAGGACTCGCCCGTGCTGGGCCGCGGGACGCTCGATCGTGCCGGGCACGGCCCTGCGCCACTCGAAGGCCGCGGGGGTGGTCACGACGATGTCCTTCGGAACCTGGAAATCGCGCAACGCCCCGCGGATCGCGATCTCCTCGGCCGCCTTGGATCGCTCGGGTTCCATCACCACCAGCAGATCGACGTCGCTGTCCGGGCCAGCGCGGCCGATCGCATGAGACCCGAAGAGGATCACCCTCTCGGGCGAGAACTTCCAGGCGTTCGGGCTCGCCCCCAACCCCGGTCTTCCGTCGGTGATCTACGCGAGCGCCAGCGTGGTGATCTTCACGCTCGCGGCGCTCTTCGCCCGTGCGCTGCCGGGTTGGTTCATCCCGGTGAGCACCGACCTTTCCCGGCTCCTCGGGCTCTTCCTCGTGCTCGGCGGCCTCTGCCTCCTCGCCGGCGGCCGCGCGGGCAGGGCCGGGGCGGGCTGAGCTGCGATGCGGCGTCTGACGCGAGTCAGGCTGCGTCAGCGGCCCGTCGGCCGGCCGCTGGGTTACGATTGCATCCTCGAGAAGAAGGCGCAGGAGCACCCGCCGATGGGTTCGATCGACGTCATCGACAAACCGCTCACGCAGCGTCAGCTGTCGGAGCGCTACGTGGCGCTGCTCGAGGACCCTCGCTACGCCGGCCTGCCGGGCAAATTCGAGCTGACTGCATGGGGGCAGATCATCATGACGCCGCCGGCGGAGGTCTGGCACTACCGGGTTGCGGCGCGGCTCGCCCGCGCATTCACCGCCTCGCTCGGCGGCGAGGCGTTCCAGGAGGGCGCGATCGCGATCGAAGGGCACGGCACGCCAGTCGCGGACGTCGTCTGGTGCTCGCCCGAGTTCCTGGCCCGGCATGGCGGCGAGCGGGTGCTGCAGAGCGCGCCGGAGATATGCGTGGAAGTGCTCTCGCCGTCGAACTCGACCAAGGAGATCGAGGAAAAGCGCTCGGCGTACCTCGCTGCCGGGGCGCTGGAGGTGTGGATCGTCGACCCGGTCGGGCGCACGATCGAGTTCTTCGGTCCCGAGGGCAGGCGCGCCTCCAGCCAGTTCGTCGTTGACCTCGCCGGTCTGTTCGACGCCTGACGAACGCGTCACTGCTGCGCGCTTGGCCGACGACCCGCGTCTGCCACGGGGACAGCGGCGGCACGGTGCGAGAATCGACCCCATGAAGATCTGGGTCGACGCCGACGCCTGCCCCGCAGTCGTGAAGGAGATTCTCTACCGCGCCGCCGAGCGGGTGCGCGTGCAGGTGACGCTCGTTTCCAACCAGCCGCTGCGCACCCCGCCGTCGCCTTTCATCCGCGCGCTCCAGGTGCCGCGAGGGTTCGACGTCGCCGACGACGAGATCGCCCGCCGCGTCGAACGGGGCGACCTCGTCGTGACCGCCGACATCCCGCTCGCCGCCCAGGCGATCGAGCGCGGCGCGCACGCGCTCGACCCGCGCGGCGAGCGGTTCTCGCCGGACACGATCCGCGAACGCCTGACGATGCGCGATTTCATGGACGGCCTGCGGGCAAGCGGCGTGCAGACCGGCGGGCCGCCCCCGCTCGCGCCGAGCGACCGGCAGCGGTTCGCGAATCGGCTGGACCGATTGCTCGCGCAAGCGGGCCGGCCGGCCCCCTGACGTACCGCGACGCGAAAACGGCGTAGTCGCGTCGCTCAGCGCGCCGGCCTGGCCGTCGCCTGCTCGAGCAGCTTCACCAGCGCATGCAGCGTGCGGTTCACCGGCGTAGGCACTCCGAGCGCCGCACCGCGGCGAACGACGTAGCCGTTCAGCGCGTCGATCTCCGTCGGCTTGCCGAGCGCGATGTCCTGCGCGGTGGACGAGATCTGCGCCGGCATGGCCTCGCCGATCTTCCACATCCGTTCCAGCATGCCGTCGGCGTCGAGCCGCACGCCGTCGGCGCGCGCAACCGCGACCGCCTCTTCGACGACCTGAGGCATCACTTCGCGCGACCATGGGCTGGCGATCATCGCGCCGTACGGCAGACGCGACAGCGCGCAGACCGCGTTGTACGCGGCGTTCACGATGAGCTTCGCCCACAGATCGCCGTCGATGTTCGGCGACACCCGGCACGGCACGCCGGCGCGCTCGAAGAGCGCGGCGACGCGAGCAGCGCGCGCCGCCGATTCCGCCGACCCGGCTCGCCCGCCGACGATCAGATCGCCCCGGCCCAGGTGCTGGACGTGGCCCGGGCCGTTCATCTGGCAGCCGACGTACACCACCGCGGCGATGACCTCGTTTTCGAGAAGCGGGCGCATCCGCGCTGCGTTGTCCACCCCGTTCTGCAGACTGACGACGACCGCATCGGGCGCGAGGTGCGGCGCCATCTTGCGCGCCACGCTCTCGGTGTCACCCGATTTCACGCACACGAGCACGACCTCGGCGCCGGCGACGGCCGCCGGTTCGGTCGACGCCGCAACCGGGACGTGCTCGGTGAAGGTCAGAGTCTCCATAAGCAGACCGTCGCGGCGGAATGCCTCCACGTGTGCGGGCCGCCCGATCAGCGTCACCGGCGCGCCGGCGCGCGCGAGCATGCCGCCGAAGTAGCAACCGACGGCGCCCGCGCCGAGGACGGCCACGCGCGGCCAAGGAAGCTTGCTCATGGACGGTCCTCCTTTGCCGGGATCAGCCAAGCGATTCTATTCGCCTGGGAGCGAGCCCATTTGTAGCCGGCAGCGCGCTCGTCCGTGCTGTCGGTGGCGTTTACTCAGCGCGCTCGCAGCGCCACCGCTCGGCCGGTACGCGGAAGCTAAGGCGCTGATCGGGAACACCTTCCGATTTCCTGGCGCGTGTCTTGCTGCGCCACTCAGTCGTCCCTCTTTACCTTTTGGATCGTCAAACGAATGTCACACCATTTTGGATCGGTGCCGGCGCTGGGCGCGAGCCTCCTCGCGCTGGCGTGCGCGATCGCCGCCGCCCCGGCGGCGGCTGTCCCGCTCGCGTTCTCCAGCGATGGAGCGTTTACCGCTTGGGCGACCGGCAACGGCTTCGTCAAGCTGTTCGGCGGCAACGTGCGGTGGGGCAACGCCGCGGTTAACGGCGACTGGGAGTATTCGGTCGTCGATGCTACGGACGCGCCGCCCGGCACACCCGGACAGTTCGACTGGGCGAACGTCGGCACGAACAACCCGCACGCGCCGTCGTTCGGTTGGAACGGGACCACCGTCACGCTCGACCTCGGCAACGGCGCCGCGCCGTCGCTGGCCGGTTTCGGCGGCGCGCCGAACACGCTGCTGGTGCGCGCCCGCGCCACCGACACGGCCAACAACAACCGCGAGGCGGTGCTGCGCAACCTCGTCCTCGAGTTCCTGATCGACGGCAGCACCGTCGCGCTCGGGTCGCTGATCGGCGATTCGGATGCCGAGTATGTCGGTCTGGTGGATTGGCGCCTCGCATTCGGCTTTACACTCGGCGGAAGCGCCGACCTCGCGGTGCTGGCCGGGGCGGGCCAGGGCTCGGACCCGGCCTATCAGTTCAAGGTCGGCACGTCGAACGCCGTGCCCGAGCCGGGCAGCGTCGCGCTCGTCGGGCTCGCGCTGGCGGCCCTTGCCCGGGCGCGCCGCCGCTACGCGCGATAGCGCTCGAGCACCGACCGGTCCACCTCGACGCCGAGGCCGGGCCGGTCGGGAATGTCGATCCACCCGTCCCGCTGCACGACCGGCTCGGCGACGAGCTGCTGCCGGAACGGGTGCGAGGAGCGGTCGTACTCGAAGATCGGCTCCTCGGCGAACACCGAGTGATGCGCCAGCGGCACTGCCGCGATGAGCTGCAGCGACGCGGCCTGCGCGATCGCCGACCCCCACACGTGCGGATTGACCTGCACGCCGTGCGCCTGCGCGAGCGCGATCACGTGCCGGCAGGCGGTGAAGCCGCCGACCGATCCAATAT
>Ga0308411_10001830_pt1 | contig 14498 bp, 8 predicted proteins | sample HotsprottomLayer_2_FD_203530 | JGI IMG/M metagenome (GOLD analysis project Ga0308411, IMG submission 203530) | Hot spring phototrophic mat microbial communities from Octopus Spring, Yellowstone National Park, Wyoming, United States -... | ecosystem: Environmental > Aquatic > Thermal springs >...
AGGATCCGACTCCTGACCCGTTGTCACCATCAAAGTATTCGCTGAACCACAAATAATCACGAAATTCGGGATCACTTTGAAGTTTTTCGAAGCGACCGAAGATTGGTCGGCGGCCATCCTGATCGCGCAACCAGATCGTTACCAGGCGGTGGGATAATTTCTCGGCAACCTCGCGAATCGAGGAAAACTGACCGGAGCCAGTCGGATACTCCACGCGAAAATCATCGCTGTAATACGAGTGAAACTTGTACAGTGACTCGATGAGCAAGTAGCTGACCGGAAACCAGATTGGCCCTCGCCAGTTGGAGTTGCCGCCAAACATGCCGCTGTCGGACTCAGCAGGGCGGTAGGTGACGGTGATTTTCTGCCCGGGAGCATCGAACGTGTACGGCTTGTCCTTGTACACACGCGACAAAGTCCGCGGCCCGTACCGTGAAAGAAACTCCGATTCATCCAGTAAGCGTCGTAACAGTGCTTTCATCCGGCTTCCTCGCAACAGCGACAGCAACCGGCGTTCTCCGCGTCCGGGTTCTTCCCAGTGCGAAACAAGCTGGGCGAGATCCTGACGGTAGTTCAGGAACCAGTTCAGCCGACGGGTGAATTCCGGGACATGATAAAGTAAATCCGGATCAAGAACTTCGACAGCATACAGCGGCACGAGCCCGACCATCGAACGGACTCGCAACACTTCTTTCTGGCCGTTCGGCAGATTCAAGACATCATAGTAAAAGCGGTCGTTCTCGTCCCAGAGCCCGATGCCCTGGCCGCCGATGTCGGTCATAGCCTCGGCGATGTGCAAGAAATGTTCAAAAAATTTGGTGGCAACATCTTCATACGCCGGATTATGCCAGGCAAGTTCCAGAGAAATTCGCATCATGTTCAAACAATACATCGCCATCCAGGCAGTGCCGTCAGCCTGATCGAGATGCCCGCCGGTGGGAAGCGGGGAACTGCGATCGAAGACACCGATGTTGTCCATGCCGAGGAAGCCGCCCTGAAAGACATTACGGCCATCGGCATCCTTGCGATTGACCCACCAGGTGAAATTCAGCATCAACTTGTGAAAGGCTCGTTCCAGAAACGCGAAATCACCACCGACACCGCCGAGATTTCGCGCCCGATCGATTTCAAAGACTCGCCAAACCGCCCAGGCATGGACCGGCGGATTGACATCGGAAAAGTTCCACTCATACGCCGGGATTTGCCCGTTCGGGTGGGAATACCACTCGCGGAGAAAGAGGATCAGTTCGTGTTTGGCCCACTCCGAGTCGATTGTTGCCAGCGCCACTGCCTGAAAGGCCGAGTCCCAGACACAGTAGTACGGGTACTCCCACTTGTCGGGCATCGTCAGCACATCCGCATTGTACAAGTGCTGCCATTCCTGATTGCGAATTCTTCGCCGATGTTCTGGTGGCCGAGGTTGTGCCGGATCGCCTTGCAACCACTCTAAAATATTTAGGTAGTAGAACTGTCGATTCCAGATCAGATTGGCCCAGGCTTGCCGCTGTAGCATCCGCAACTCATCGGACTGAACATTTTCTTGGATTGCGGCATAATACGCATCGGCTTCATCGATCCGATTGTTGAAAATGATGTCGAATTCGGCGAACGAGGGTGTCTGGCGTTGAGGACGCAATCGCAGCCGGACGGTCATCGCTTCGCCTGCGGGGATGATTGCCTGATATACCCAGCCGGCCTTTGTGCCGTGGCCATCCGGTCTCACCGCCGCCCGATTTCCCCGGACAAGCCATTCATGAAATGCATCTTTGTAATAGCCGGGTTTCTCGTGATAACAGAATAAAAGTGGTGTATTCGTTTCATTGTCGGTAAATAACAGTGTTGCTGGAATCTGCTTTCCGGCACAAATCGCAACGTCGGCTGTCAGCGTAATTCCATCAAGTTCATGATAGCTCTTATCAAACGGATAATAAGCAGGGTTCGGATAGCTCACCGCAACTGTCTGCGGCTCGATCGCCGTCAGTCGTGGTTTCGGAAGCCCGATGTTCCATGACCAGGTATTTCGGAACCAGATTTGCGGCAGAACGGTGAGCGGGGCAGGCTCCGGTCCGCGATTCCAAGCCGTGACTCGCATCAGCAAATCATCAGGGTCAGCCTTCGCATATTCGATGAAAACATCAAAATAGCGATTGTCGTCGAAAATCCCGGTGTCCAGCAGTTCAAATTCGGGCTCGAGGCGGCTTCGACAAGCATTTTCCTGGATCAGCCACTGATACGGAAACTCGGTCTGTGGATATTTGTAAAGATATTTCAAATAACTGTGGGTCGGGGTTGCATCCAAATAATAATACAACTCTTTGACATCTTCGCCGTGATTTCCCTGCAGGTTGGTTAATCCAAACAGTCGTTCTTTCAGAAACGGGTCGCGTCCGTTCCACAAGGCAAGGGCCAGGCAAAGCCGTTGTTCGCGGTCAGATACCCCTGCCAGACCATCTTCTCCCCAGCGGTAAGCCCGGCTTCGGGCGTGCTCGTGGGGAAAGTATTCCCAGGCGTTGCCGTCAGCGCTGTAATCCTCGCGGACGGTACCCCACTGACGTTCGGAAAGATATGGGCCCCATTTCCGCCAGGCTTTCTCATGAAATTTCTGCTGTTTGCGGTCTTCGTCGAGCCGCTGTTGTTCCGGATTCATGACAACCACTGATTCTGTCGAGGGAAAATCACCAGGCTTGCAGGATCAACGCCCGCAGAAAGTCACGCGTCATCTTCTGACTGTTATCACTGTTCGTCAACACAGCAAACAACGCGGAAGAGAACAAGCGAACTGGCAGGCGGTGATTTCCGGTGCCGACGATTCTGCGATGGCGGATTCGTGTCGGAACAGTAAGTTGTCACTATGAAAAAAGTTCGTGAACTGCTAGCACGAGTGATCGACAAGGTTCGGCCGCCGATCGTGATTGTCCTGGGTTCGCCTTGGCCAGTGACGCAACTCGTCGGGTTATTGAGCCCGGCCGAAATTGTTTGTTATCAGATGGACTTATTTGTTGCCGAGCGGTTGCGGGAAAAACTGGCGGAGACCGGCTGCTCGGTGGAGGTGAGTGTCTCCGCCGATCTTTGGGATTTGCCTGCCCGGTTTGAAACCGCGATTTTGCCGGCGGCGGCACATTCCGATCGGGCGTTAAAGATCGACATGCTCGAGCAGGGCTTTCATGTGCTGGTCGAGGGAGGTCGGTTCCTGACTCTGTCCGAGTATGAACGTGATACCGAGTTCGCCCCATGGCACAAGAAAATTTATGGCAGATGCGGCGAGACCCCGCCGAGCCCGGAGGGTCGTGCTTTCTGGAGTGACAAGCACGGACAACGCGCCCGGCGTCGGCACTCCATCCGATTTCATGCTCGATCACCGGCCGGGATGTCGATGACATTTGAGAGTTGGCCAGGCACCTTTAGCTACGGCCGGATGGACAGCGGCTCGCGGGCGATGATTGAAATCGTGGCAGCGCAGCCGGGCGAACGATTGCTCGACATGGGCTGCGGGAACGGGACGGTTGGCTGCCTGCTGGCACCTTTGGTCGCACCGTCGGGTGAGGTTGTTTTCGTCGACAGTCATGCTCGGGCGGTGGCTTTGACTGAGGTCAATGCCCGAGCGAACAAGTTGACCGATTACCGTGTGCTGGCCAGTGCAGAACTGTCTGGGCCGGGGCTGGAGGCCGCGAGCTTCGATCGGATTCTCGCCAACCCACCCTATTATGCGAACTCCGAGGTGGCGCGGTTTTTTATCCATCGCGCCTACGAGTTATTGAAACCGGGCGGGCACTTTTATCTGGTGACAAAAATGCCCGTGCAAACCATCCCGGAAGTGGTCGATCTGTTTAGCCAGGTCGAATCCGTGGAGAATCGCGGGTATACGGTGGTGGTGGCCCGACGATGACATTTCCCCTCTCTTTGAGATTCGACGCAGGGAATGAGTTCGGAAATTGCACCGCTTATTTTGACGGCAAGTTCAAATCAATCGTTTTTTTGTCGGTAGTAATTTCCACGACCAGACCGGATGATTGCACGGATTGATACCGATCCGGGATCGGGGGTTTCGCCCGGCCCGTGAGCATCACAGCGTATTTTCCCGAGGGAATGGGCGAAGAGAATTGATATTTGCCTTCGGTAATCGCGGTGGTGAAGACTCGAGGCGTGGCTGAGTCAAGGGTGACGAAGGTAACCTCGGCCAGTGCAATCGGCTGGCCATCGAGTGTCACCTTTCCGGACAGATTTGGAGTCGGCGGCATCGGTTCGGGCTTGGGTTCGGGTTTCGGTTCGGGCTTGGGTTCAGGCTTCGGCTCGGGCTTGGGTTCGGGTTTGGGTTCGGGTTTCGGTTCGGGTTTGGGTTCGGGTTTCGGTTCGGGCTTGGGTTCAGGCTTCGGCTCGGGCTTCGGTTCGGGTTTGGGTTCGGGTTTGGGTTCGGGTTTCGGTTCGGGTTTCGGTTCGGGTTTCGGTTCGGGCTTGAATTCAGGCTTCGGCTCGGGCTTGGGGGTCGGTTTTGGTTCAGCCTTGGGTTCGGGCTTGGGAGTAGGTTCTGGCTTCGGAGTAGGTTCGGGCTTGGGGGTCGGTTTTGGTTCAGGCTTGGGCGTCTGAGCCGATGCCGTTTTAACATGCTCTTTCAATTGTGCACGAACGTCTTCGATGACTTCGTGTAATTTGAACGCTTGGGCTCGGACATTGTCGAGCATTGCGGCTTTCGCCAGTCCATCTTGGATGCTTTTTTGAATCTCGGGGTGATGACTGAGAAGCGGACTGACGGTGTTCAGTGCACCTTGATACATCCGCAGGCAACCGAGGGGATCGCCGGTGTTGTAAAGATCTGCTCCTTGATTATGCACGATTTTCAAGGTTTCGATGACCTTACGGTCGTATTCCGCAGCGGAAGGGAAGTCTCCGGCTTGGGCAACTAGCCCGATGACAACCGCGGTGAAAAGCGTGAGGACACGAAGGCGGTGAATCATACGAAACTCCTTCAGGAACATTAATTCTAGGGGCGGGGCTCCACCCGGTGGGATTTGGCGGCGTTTATTATCGATCTTACTGTGGTCGGTGGCTGATGCTAGCCTGTGCGAAAAATTCGTGATCGAGTGTTCTTGCGGTGGATGAACCGGTCGGGGTTGCAATTTCTGAAGCACTCGGGCTAGCATGGTGGCCCAGTGGTCGGAAATCCTGGATTTACTCAGTAGCACGGATGCGTCGCACGTGGCAGATAAGTTCACTCAGTTATTGTTGGATGCGTTAACCCGGGCCGCGGTGGAGCCGGCGGGGTTGCCGTTATTTTCCGGCAAGAACGAAGTGGGTTTGTTTCCGAATTCGGCTCAAGCCAAACCGGCGGCCAAGAAGGCGATTGACGAGGGGCTGCTGCGGTTAGTTCGGAGCGAGTCGCGGGGAAAAACATCGCGGGACGTGTATGCGGCCACCGACGCCGGGTTAACGTTTTTGCTGCAGGCAGCCAATCCGAAGCAGATCTTAGAAGATTTTGTTCGATTATTGGAACAGCGTGAACAGCAAGTTGCCGAGCTTTTGTTAACACTTCGGGCTATGGCCGAGAGTTTGGCGGGGATGCGTGCATTGGCCGGGAAGGTGCTGCCCCAGGTGTGCTCGACTCGGATATCGGCGGAAGTGGAGGCATCACGGGCGGAGCAGCGGTTGGTGGCGGAATCAGGGTCAGTCTCTCGTACGGGTGAGCGTCCCATGAATGGTGCGATGACGTTGGAATCGCCCCCGCGGCTGGCGGCGAGCGTGGGGGATGAGCGTGATGAGTTGGCGGAAGCGATGCTAGCGCGATTGAGTGATTGGTCGGCATCAGCCGGGGCGGGTCAGGATTGCCCGCTGCCGGAGTTGTATCGCAGTTTGTCGTGTCGGGAGTCAGCACCGAGCATCGGCATGTTTCATGATTGTTTGCGGGCGTTACACGCCGCAGGTCAGGTGTATCTGCATCCGTGGACGGGCCCGTTGTATGCTTTGCCCGAGCCTTCATATGCGCTTTTGGTCGGGCACAACATTGCTTATTATGCCTCGATCCGATGCTGAGCAACAACGTTTACGGTAGGTTGCAAGCCGTATTGAGCTTCGGCTGAGCGGACTGAGGTTGGCAGGCCTGAGGGAGATTTGGCTCATTTTTTTACCGGGAGGGACCCCCCATGACCGCGATGACTGCCCCCAGCCGGGACCTGACAGTTCGAGCCCGCGACACGTTGAAACGGGCCGGCAACCCGTTTCGGAATTATTTTGCCCGGAATCCGGATGACGAGGTTTGTGCTCGATATCATGTGCCGGAATTGTTTCATGCTGAGCGGGATCTGTTGCATGCGATCATTGATTTGTATCGGTACGATCCGCAAACGCATTCGGAGATCGTCCCGATTTTGGGGAACAAAGGGGCGGGGAAAACCCACCTGCTCCACAGCATCAAGCATGGCAGCGGCGGGCAATGGCAATTGTTGGTGACACCGGGCGTGTATCAGAAAGACACGGATTTTCTGGAGTATTTGCTGTTTCAGATCATTGATACCTTACTGGGAGGGGGTAAGCAAAAAGGGGCGCGGCCGCTGAATTATGTGGGGGATCAACTCGTCCGCCGACAACTGGGTGTGGCTCTTCGGGATCTGAACCCGGAGCAGAAAGCCGAGTTGTTCCCGCCGCCGGGTCTTGGCCGATGGGGCCGACGTTTAGGGATCGGCTTGCAGCAAGCCGCAGAGCGTTGTGAGTGGTTGGCAGAAAATTTGTCGGGGTATGCCAATTTTGCCCGGATGCCGATGCCCATGTCGCAGGCGCTTGCTGATGCTGGGATTACACCGGAGCGAGCTTATGAACTGATCGTTCAATACACGGATGCGACGGAAACGCGAAATACGGCGGGGCTGATGCGACGGCAGATTATTCAAGGATTTGCTCGGGCCATTCTGCTCGGCGATGAAGGCGATTTGGCGAGCTTTCTGACGTACGGATTCGCCGAGCTGGAGTTCCAGGTGCGTCCGACCCGGCAAGATCTCGTGCTGGCGTTGTTTAAGGTGTTGATGGAACTGTTTCGTGGTTTGAAGATTCCGGTCGTGGTGGCGTTTGATCAATTGGAAGATTTACTCCTGGCCCGGCGTTCCGACGATGCTCATAAAACGGCCGAGGCGTTTTTTGCTGGCATTGTCCAGGTGATGCACCAAATTGACGGGCTGTGCTTTTTGGTCTTCGCCGAGCGGGGCTTGTGGAATCGTTTTGTGCCGAGTCTTGATGGGTATATTCAAGATCGGCTGAATAATCCGGTCCATGTTCCGAAATTTGGCACGGTGAAAGCGTTACGACTCGAAGCCCCGACGCCTGAGCTGGTCCGGCGGGTTGTCGAAGCACGGCTGCAACCAGTGCTCAATGAAATTCCCGAGGCCACGGAACTGTCGAGCATTTACCCGTTCGTGCCCGAGCAGGTGGATCGGATTGCTCGCACTGAGCCGACGCTGCGGGACATGCTTCAGCAGTTCCGTCATCTTTTCGATCATCTTATTTACGGACCGGACGATGGGAAGCCGGACTCTTTACGGCCGCAGGCGGAGCCTTCGGTGCAACCGGCGAGAGCAGATCGCCCGGTCGTTCAAGCGACGGTGGCGGAGACCGGGGTTGACGAGTCGACGGCGTTGGTTTCTCGGTTCGAAGCTTACGGCGAGACCCCGGCATCGCCGATGATGAATCGACTGGATTCTTGTTCGGAATCGCTCCTGAGCGAATCGCCGGTGCACTTAAGCGCAATGACCCCGGCGAATGAGGTGTCGGCGACGGACAAGCAAAATCGAATCAACGCTTTGCTGGGGAATGACCTGCTGCCGGCATCAGTGCCGGCGTCGGTCACGATCAAGTCGGTCACCGTGGTGGAAAGTCCTGCGGAGTGTTCGGGTCAGCTCGATCCGATGTGCGGAGCAGCGGCTTCAGGAGGTGGCGAAACGGTGAGCGATTCCGCGGCTGAGGAGGTGCCGCTTTCGTGCTTTCCGAAACTGGCCCACGCGGGGTCGGCCGCCCCTGTGGTGACGGCGGTCAAATCGGGGCAACTTTCCGAGTCAGTGCTGGTGGAATTGTGGGATCAAGAGTTTCGCTCGGCCAGGCGGAAGCTGGAGCCGGACGGGGCATTGACGGGTGCAACGCGGGAATTGCAAGCGGCGCTGGGCACGTTTCTGACCGTGTGTCACGAGCATGGTGTGAAAGTGGGTCCGTGGCGATTGCAGCATGTGGTGCCGGAATGGCCGTTCGGTGACCACCCGACATACGGGGTGGTAGCGTTGGCACACTGGGCGTGCAAGGACGGCCAGCCGTGGAAAGTGGGCGTGGGGCTGTTTCTTGCCCGCGGGGCTGGGAAACCGAAGGATCTGGAAATTAAGCTCGCGGTCATGGATACTGAACCGCAGGTGGTGGATCATTTGATTTTGCTTCGTCCGGAAGACGACCTGACGTTAACCGGGAAAAGTAAGACACTGTGGGCGGACAGCGAACGGCGGGGTAAAAGTGCCCGGCTGGAACCGGTCTCGTTGGATGGCTACGCCTTGCTTTCGAGTTTTCCCCGCTGGCTGGCGGCAGTTCGAGAATCGCTGCCAGAAGGAACGCCGATTCCGAATCTGGCCGACGTGATTCAGCAGAAAGCGGAAAAATTGCTGGAACAGGTCTGCATGCCCGTCCAGTGACGTGATGATGTCACTTGCAGTGTCTCAGTCTCGTTCGAGAAGTGATGAACTTCGAGTGATCTCTTATGACAACGAGGGAAAAGCTGGCCGCGATCCTTGCCGCAATCCAGGTAGATTCGGGGAATCGCGGCCTGAGTCCACTTTTCCAGGCGGTCCGGGACGATTTTGCTGCCGCTTGTGAGTGTCTGGCCAGTGTGGAGAAGCCCCGGGTCGCCATCGCCACTGGATTTTATATTCCGACGGGCCATCCTCCGGCGTTCGAAACGGACGGACCGCTGGGGGCCTATTTTCTCCTGCGAGCACTGCAAGCCTGCAGCATTTCGGCGACGATCGTTGCAGAACAGCCGATTCTCTCTCTGATCGAGACGCTTGAGGAACATTCAGGGCGAAATCCGCAGGCCGTTGTCTCTCCCGCTGGCCGGTACACTCACTTGGTTGCGATTGAACGGAGCGGTCCGGCGATCGATTGCCAGCATTACAGCATGCGTGGTTTTGAGATCACGGAATATCATGACAATCGGCAACTTGAAGGGATTCTCAATGATGCTGATTGTCTGACGATCGGCATCGGCGACGGGGGCAATGAAATTGGCATGGGGAAATTGCCACACAGCTTAATTGCCGAGGCGATTCCGCGAGGTGATCGCATTCACTGTCGAGTTCCGACGGATTATTTGATCGTTGCCGGGGTGAGCAACTGGGGGGCATACGCCTTGGCTGCGGGCCTGTTTGTGATTCGCGGACAGACGCCCCCTTGGCACTTATTCGACGCCGACGGAGAGTGGACATTGCTGCAGCGGATGGTTCAAGAGGGGCCGCTCGTCGATGGTGTTTCAGGACTGACAACCGCCACGGTCGACGGGCTATCGTGGGATGCTTACATTCAGCCGTTGATTCGCATTCGAGAGATTCTCCGTTCATGAACTCATTCAGTGATGGTGCGAGTGTGCGGGCGGCGTGTCGGGCTGGCAGCTTCATGGGGCCGACGGCCGGGCTCGCTCCAGGTTTTGTTCAGGCGAATCTGGTGATGTTGCCACGGGACTGGGCCGAGGATTTTTTGCAGTTCTGTCAGAAGAATCCACGGCCGTGCCCGTTGCTGGAAATCACCGAGCCGGGCAATCCGGTCCCCAGGAAAGTGGCGGCCGGTGCGGATCTGCGGACGGACTTACCGCGGTATCGCATCTGGCAGGATGGTGAATTGATCGCGGAACCAACGGAGATCTGTGACTGGTGGCGAGACGATTTTGTGGCTTTTCTCCTCGGTTGTTCATTTACATTCGAGGATGCGTTGATGCAGGCTGGGATTCCGCTACGGCATCTGGAACAGAACGTGAATGTGCCGATGTATCGGACCCGGCTGCCATGCGAACCTGCGGGCCGCTTTCGTGGACCACTCGTCGTGTCGATGCGGCCTTTGACGCTGGCTCAAGCTGCTCGGGCTCGGGAAATCTGTGCTGCATTTCCCCTCGCCCACGGCGAACCGATTCAGGTTGGCGACCCGGCAAGTTTGGGAATCGCCGACCTGTCCCAGCCCGACTACGGGGATCCGGTGGAGATTCGCCCGGGGGAAGTCCCGGTCTTCTGGGCGTGCGGGGTGACGCCACAAGCCGTGTTGCTCGAGGCACGGCCTCCGCTGGCGATCACTCATGCTCCTGGGCACATGTTTGTCACCGATTGGCGTGAATTTCCGCAAGATAACCCTGTCTCTCCATGATAGTCATACCCGAGTGATTCTGTTGCCTCGGATCGACCTTTGCATTCCCTGAAATACAATTTCCGGGGATAGCGGTTCGTGTTTGACGAACGCACTTCGGGTGCTCGATGTGGGCACCGGAAGCGGGCGGGGTGTCCATCACGGTTAAGGCAGCAAGCATGGCGACACCGAAAGTGGCAATTATTGGCGCTGGATTGGCCGGGCTGTGTTGTGCTCGGCGGTTATTTCAGTGCGGCATCCCCTTTGAGATCCTGGAAGCGAGCGACGCGGTTGGCGGCCGGGTACGAACGGATCGGGTCGATGGCTTTCTTCTCGACCGTGGCTTTCAAATCTACCTGACTGCATATCCTGAAGGACGGCGAGTGCTCGATTTGGAGGCCCTGAACCTGCGGTATTTTTCTCGGGGAGCGAAAATCTGGACGGGCCGGCGATTCGAGGAGGTACGTGATCCGCGGGAAGCGCCACTCACGGCGATGTTATCGCTGTTCAATCAAGTTGGTGGTGTCCTGGACAAGTTCCGGATTGCTGATCTTGCTTGGCATCTCTCTCGGACACCCTTATTGGAATTATGGCGGCAGCCCGAGCGGCCAACCCGAGACTTTCTTCGCTGGAATGCTCGCTTCAGCGAGAAAATGATACAGCGATTGTTCGAGCCTTTTTTCGGTGGTGTTTTTCTTGAACGGGAACTTGTGACTTCGAGTCGGCTGTTTGCTTATTTGTTCCGGATGTTTGCGGAGGGCCCGGGGGCAGTTCCTGCTGGGGGAATGCAGGCGATTCCTGAACAGATCGCGGCAGGGTTGCCGGCACGATCGATTCGCTTTGAATCACGAGTTGTGGCAATCGACGGTCAGGAGCTTCAGCTTGCCGACGGTTCGACCGTGTCGGCACCGGTGATCGTGATTGCGGTCGATGGCAGCGAGGCAGCCCGACTGGCGGGTTCGTTGTTACCCGAGCTGGCCTGGCGGGGTTCGACCACGGTTTATTATGCGACCGAGCAAGCCCCGATGACCGAGCCGATCTTGCATCTGGATGGGACTGGGACCGGGCCGGTAAACAGTGTCGTGGCTCTGTCACTGGCGGCTCCGGAATATGCACCGCCGGGGCAAACGTTGTTGTCGGCAGCAGTTATCGGCGTCCCCGAGGAAAAGGACGAGGAATTGGACAGGAAAATCCGGGCCCAGTTCCGCGAATGGTTCGGCCCCAGTGTGGCGAATTGGCGGCGTTTGCGGATCGATCGTATCCGTCAGGCACTTCCCGATCAGAGTGCCGGGCGGCTCGATCCTTGGCAGCGGCCGGTCCGATTACGGCCGGGGCTGTATGTTTGCGGGGATCACCGCGATCAGGGTTCGATTGATGGGGCGATGACTTCCGGATTTCGGACCGCACAGACGGTGATGCACGATTTGGCGGAATTCCCCGCGATTGTTTCCGGCAAGCAATAGTACGACTTTTGATTGATGGGAGGATCATTACCCGGCTTCCGGGAGGAAAGTCCGGGGAGCCGGGCTTGGTAGCAATCGCGTTACTTCACTTCGTATTCGGCATCAATCACATCGTCGCCACCTTTTTTCGTGCCTTGATTGCTTGGCGTCGCGTCGGCAGAAGCCGTCTGACTTTGTCCAGCCGAGGCAGCGAATCGGGCCATCGCCTGGGCTGCCTGGTCGAGTTCGGCCGTGGCCGCTCTCAAGGCGGAGAGGTCGTTGCCTTTGGCAGCTTCGCGGGTTTTTTCAATGGCCCGAATCAACGGGGCTTTATCCGAGTCGCTGACTTTGCTTCCGAGATCGGCCAGCATTTTTTCCAGTTGGAAGACCTTGTTGTCCGCCTCGTTTCTGGCATCGGCGAGTTCCCGCTTCCGTTTATCTTCTTCGGCGTGGATTTCAGCATCACGTTTCATCCGGTCGATTTCGGCCTGACTGAGCCCGCTCGATTGCTCGATGCGGATGCTCTGCTCTTTGCCGGTCCCTTTATCTTTGGCGGAGACGTTCAGAATACCGTTGGCGTCGAGGTCGAAGGTGACTTCAATTTGTGGGACGCCACGGGGGGCCGGCTGAATCCCGTCGAGGTGGAACTGACCGATCTTCTTATTATCTTGAGCCATCGGCCGTTCCCCCTGGAAGACCTGCACCTCGACCGACGGCTGATTGTCACTAGCCGTGGTGAAGATCTGGGATTTTTTGGTCGGAATGGTGGTGTTGCGAGGGATGAGTACGGTCATCACGCCGCCAAGGGTTTCGATGCCCAGCGACAGCGGGGTAACATCCAGCAACAGCAATTCCGACTTCGAGCCAAGCAGAAGTTGTGCCCCCTGGATTGCTGCGCCGACGGCAACAACCTCGTCGGGGTTGACACCTTTGTGGCCTTCTTTGCCAAATATTTCTTTGACAAGTTGTTGCACACGGGGCATTCGTGTCATGCCGCCGACAAGCACGACCTCGTCGACTTGGTTGGGTTTCAAGCCAGCATCTTCGAGGGCGCGAAGCACCGGCTTTTTGCAACGCTCGATCAAGTGATCGACCATCCGCTCGAATTGAGCGCGGGTAATGGTGACATCGAGGTGTTTCGGGACACCGTCGATGGCGGTGATGAACGGCAAGTTGACATTCGTGCTGGTCTGCTGGCTAAGATCCTTTTTCGCCCGTTCGGCGGCTTCTTTGAGCCGCTGCATCGCCATGGGATCTTTCCGGATGTCGATGCCGTTATCCTTTTTGAATTCCTCGGCAATATGATCAATCAACACCTGATCGAAGTCGTCGCCGCCGAGGTGAGTGTCGCCGTTGGTGGATTTCACCTGGAAAACGCCGTCCTCCCCGACTTCAAGCACCGAGATGTCGAAGGTGCCGCCGCCGAGGTCGAAGACAGCAATTTTCTGATCCTTTTTCTTATCCATCGCATAAGCGAGGGCGGCAGCAGTCGGTTCGTTAATAATCCGCATCCGCTGTTTGGTCTTTTTGCCTGTCTTGGGATCTTCGATTTCCCACTCGGTGTCGAAGCCGGCAATGGCCGCAGCGTCGATGGTGGCTTGCCGCTGAGCATCATTAAAATACGCTGGCACGGTGATCACGGCTTTGCGCACCGTGTGCCCGAGGTAGGCTTCGGCTGCTTCTTTGAGTTTACGGAGGATCATCGCCGAGATTTCCGGCGGGGTGAATTGTTTTCCGTCGATGTCCACTTTGACGAGTTCGTCCGGTCCGCCAACGAGTTTGTAGGGAACCAGCTTTTCCTCGGCTTCAACTTCCTTGTGTCGGCGGCCCATAAACCGTTTGATGGAATAAATCGTGCGTTGCGGGTTTGTCACGGCCTGGCGTTTCGCCGGATCGCCGACAAGCCGATTCCCATCTTTGGTGAAAGCGACGACCGAAGGAGTAATCCGATTGCCTTCTTGGTTGGCGATGACTTTCACTTCATTTCCTTCCATCACCGCCACCACGGAGTTGGTCGTCCCCAGGTCGATGCCGATAATTTTTTCTTCTGCCATGACGTGTTAGCTCCCTTTGTACGATTGCAAGCATGTGATTTTATAGCGGCCGATGCCGAGTGGGATCTCTCCTCCCCAAAAAGACACTCGACCGATCCGCATTCCATGGCATTGGACGCGGTGGACGGTGAATCGGATTCACAATCTTCGAGTGAAAATGGCAATTTCCGCGCCGAAGCCGTTGAACGGCAGTGTCCTTTGGCTCAAGGAATTACGAAATCGAAACTTGCGCGGTGACGATTCGTGACCGAGTGGCGTTTCATCGGCGGCGATCCGCCAATCTGGCAGCCCGGCTGGCGGGAGCCGTGCTTGGTTTGGATCAGGCGAAGGCACCGATTTTGCGATATTTTTCGTAGCGTTGATTCAGCAGGAGCTCGATGCTGGAGTGTGTCAACTCTTTCAACCAGCGGACCAGGTAGGTTTTCAACGTCTGGCCCATCTCGCGGGGGTGCCGGTGAGCGGCCCCGTGGGGTTCCGGGATAATGTCATCGATGATTCCGGCTTGGAGCAGTTCCCGAGAGGTCAGGCGAAGGGCGGCGGCGGCGCGTGGTTTTGTTTCATCGGTGGCGACTTTCCAGAGAATGCCAGCACAGCCTTCCGGACTGATGACGGAGTAGTAGGCGTGTTGCAACATGCCGACACGGTCACCGACACCGAT
>Ga0308411_10001831_pt1 | contig 14498 bp, 8 predicted proteins | sample HotsprottomLayer_2_FD_203530 | JGI IMG/M metagenome (GOLD analysis project Ga0308411, IMG submission 203530) | Hot spring phototrophic mat microbial communities from Octopus Spring, Yellowstone National Park, Wyoming, United States -... | ecosystem: Environmental > Aquatic > Thermal springs >...
AACTGGTGCTGCGCGTGCCGGTAAGCGATCAGGTGTTGGGATATGCATGGGCGCTGGTGCGGGCCTCTCGGCCCGGAACGCCCGAAGCGCCCGAGTTCGTGGACAAATGGGTAGCCTGGGGCGCCGGACCCCGCGGCGTGCTGACGCTGGTCACCTGCGCCAAGGCCCGGGCGATACTGCACGGCCGCTACCACGCCACAATCGGCGATGTGCAATGGATCGTCAAGCCAGCGCTGCGGCACCGTATTGCGGGCAACTACGCCGCCCAGGCCAACAACCTCACCAGCGACCAATTGATCGACATGCTGCTGGAAGCCGTGCCGGCCGACAAGCAGTACGTTTGCCCAGCCGCCTGAGAAGCTGTTTGGCGTGGTCGATTTGCAGCAGCCGTAGCGGGCAATGTTCCTTTAGCCGCAGTCCTCCGAGATTTCAACCGTGGCACGCACCATCCTTTCCCGTTACCTGGATCCGGAAGTGCTCAGCCGTATCGCCGGCCGGCGGATCGAGCCGCGCGGTCTGGTAATCGGCAACCTGGCCGGGGCGCACAAGTCGCCGCTGTCAGGATTTGCCGTTGAGTTTTCCGGCCACCGCGAGTACGTCTGGGGCGACGACCCGAAGCACATCGACTGGCGCGTGTACTACAAGCGGCGCCGGTACTTCGTCAAACAATACGAGATGGAGACCAACCTGGTCTGCCATTTCATACTCGACATCAGCGCTTCGATGCGCTACGGCCAGGGCCGGCAACAGAAACTGATGTACGCCTCGCAGATGATAGCGGCACTGGGCTACGCGGTGATCCGCCAGAGCGACAAGGTGTCGCTGGCCACCTTCGACGAACAGGTGCGCGGCGTAGTGCCGCCCAGCAACGCCATGCCGCAAATCATCCGCATGACAGAATTGCTCGACCAGAGCAAACCTGTTGCCAAGACCAGAATGCCCGAATGCCTGATGGAACTGGTCGGCCGGATGCGACGCCGCGAGATCATCATGATCTTCAGCGACTTGTTTACCGATCTGGAGAAGCTGGAAGCGGCGCTACAGATGATGCGCTTCCACCGCCACGAGGTGGTGCTGTTCCAGATCATGCACCACGACGAACTGGCGTTCGAGTTCGAGGAGATGACCAAGTTCGTGGGGTTGGAAATACCCGACGAGCTGCTGGCCCAGCCGACGCAAATCCGCCGTGCGTATCTGCGCGCCGTGGAACGCTTCAACAACCGCCTGGACGACATCGCCCAGCGAAACCGCGTGGAGCGCGTACTGGTCGATACCAGTCGCGACATGGGCACGGTGCTGGTCGATTACCTCAACCAGCGTGCCCGGTTGCATCGGAGAAAGTAGTCGGCTTGTCGCCAACGGACTGCGGGCGGACGGCGGCAGAGCGCATTCAGAGCAGGAGCGTCGCAGTTCAGCCCGCACAAATCATTAACCCCATCTCAAGTTTCCCGATCGCCGGCGGGGCCAAGCCAGCAACCACGCCCGGTTTCCGCCGCCTCGGCCAGAGTGCTATAATCGGGCGTTCGGTTCGGCGAAGGCCGATTTCTGCCGGCTGTTTGGGGTTCTGAATTGGTAAGGAGTGCTGCCTTGGCTAGCGCCGAAAAGGTTTACATCATCGGCATCGGCGAGAACGGGCTGGACGGTCTGACCACTGCGGCCAGGGATTTGATACGATCGGCCGAGTTGTTGGTGGGCGAAGCACATGAACTGGCCCAGGTGCCCGACTTCGGCGCACAACGTCTGGTAATCAGCAACCAGCTCGACGAGGCAGTTTCCCGGTTGCAGCAACTGGTGGGCAAGCAACGTATCGTGGTCCTGGCCAGCGGCGATCCGCTGTTCTACGGGGTGGCCCGCTATTTGTGCGACCGCTTGGGCAAAGAGCATTTCGAGGTCGTGCCCCACGTCAGCAGCATGCAACTGGCTTTCGCCCGAGTGAAGGAAAGCTGGGAAGACGCCTTCCTGACCAATCTGGCCAACTACCCGTTGGAAAACATCCTCGAACAGATTCGCAGTGCCGAGAAGGTTGGTCTTTTTACCACCGAGCAGTACACGCCGGCTTTTATCGCCCGCACACTGCTGGAGCATCAGCTCGATTACTTCACGGCCTATGTGTGCGAGAATCTCGGTTCGCCCGACGAGCGGGTAACTCGCGGCGAACTGTCCGAAATCGCACTGCACGAGTATGCCCCGCTGAACGTGATGATCCTGGTCCGCAAGCCGCATCTGCCCGACCGCCCCAGCGACGCCATCGGCAAGCGCCTTTTCGGCAATCCAGACGAAGCGTTTCTTCAGTCGAAGCCCAAACGGGGACTGCTCACCCCTGCCGAGATTCGGGCGATTGCGCTGGCCGAGATGGATATCGGGCCGTCCAGCATCGTCTGGGATGTAGGCGCTGGCAGCGGCTCGGTGGCCATCGAGGCCGCTCAACTAGCTCCCCAAGGCAAAGTCTACGCCATAGAGCAGGATGCTGAGGACCATCAATTGATCCTGGAAAACGCCAGGCGCTTCGGGCTGACTAATCTGGTGGCGATACTCGGTCGGGCGCCGGAGGCCTGGAAGGACCTGCCGCAACCGGATGCGGTCTTCGTCGGTGGCAGCGGACGCGGTATAAGCCAATTAGTAGTGGGGGCTTATGAGCGCCTGCGCTCGGGCGGACGACTGGCAGCCACCATCGGCAGCATCGACAACCTGGCCGAGACCCATCAGGCGATGCACAAACTGTGCGGTCACCTGAAGGTCTTGATGGTCAATCTGGCCCGGGGCAACTACCATTTCGACCGTCTGCGATTTACAGCGCTGAATCCGGTTTTTCTTCTTTCGGCCGTAAAACAGCAGCGGTAGCATCCAGCGTGGCGTACCGCCCGGCAGCGCACGCCATGGCTTGCGCTTTCGGCTATGTGCTTTTTGTCGCTTGCGCTTTCGGCTGATGGCTGTCGCCTGCGCTGTCGGGTTGGATAATATGCGTCGGCCTGAGAATATAAAGAGGACAGTGAATATGTGCCGATAAACGAAGACAGTACGAAGGCGTAAACTGTTTCGAGCCAGTCCAGTTATCTTGGTTTTTCCAGCTTGCGAAGATTAGTCACAGTGCCCAGATTCGCAGTCCGATGAACACTACTACGCCGCACTATCTGGTTTTTCTGCGATCCGGCCAGGAAGGCATCCACGGCCGCTGGGAGTTCGCATTGTGCCGGTCGGACGGTGCGGAAAGTATCGAAGCTTCCGACGTGGAGCCAAAGGCCAGCCCCAGCCGGCTTGACCTGCTGGCGTTGGTCCGGGCGTTGGAATCGCTGGATCAGCCGTCGCGGGTGACATTCATCGGTTTGCGGCCAGACATCGAACGTGGCATCCGATACGGGCTACCGGAGTGGCGATCCAACGGTTGGCAGTGGGAATGGTTCGGCAAGATGGTCCCGGTGCGCAATTGTGATTTGTGGCAACGGGTCGATCGCGCCATGCAGTTCCATCAGATTGACTGCCGCCGCCGGCGCATCGATGTCCCAAATCGCCCCGATGACCGCTGCGACACACTGCGTCGCCCCGCGGCGCGGCGAACCCCGGAAAGCAAATCGGCAGAAACCAGCCAATCAGCAAGAACTGCCATAGAAACAGCCTGGGGGCTTCGCGTGATGGTGAGAAATTGGCTAATATATGTAAGTTCCATGGCTCGCCGGTGGAGCCGCCGGCTGGCCGTAAGCTTTCGGGCAAGGAGGTATGCTGGTGCGTACTGAGATCGCGTTAGACAGTATTGGTCGGTTGATCGAGGGAACTCACGAAAATCCGTTTGAAATCCTCGGCCCGCACGAGATCAACGACAATGGCCGCCGTGCGCTGGCGGTACGGGCGTTCTTGCCGCACACCGATCAGGCCTGGCTGGTCGATTTTGCACATGGCGAGGTTCCCCGCCCAATGCGGCGGATTCATCCGGCGGGCTTATACGAAGCGATTTGCGCCAGCCCCAATGGTTCGGCCCCGCGCTACTTGATCCGTACAACCGATGAAACCGGCCGCAAGCTGACTATGCACGACCCTTACGCCTTCCCCCCGCTGTTGACCGATTACGATCTATACCTGCTGAACGAAGGGCGGCACTGGAAGCTTTACGAACGCCTAGGCGCCCAGTTGCGGACCATCGACGGCGTGGATGGGGTGAACTTCGCCGTCTGGGCGCCCAATGCGCTGGGGGTGAGCGTCATCGGCGACTTCAACAACTGGGACGGCCGCAGGCATCCCATGCGGAAGCACATTCCCAGCGGCTTCTGGGAGCTATTCATACCGGGACTGAGCGAGGGAACGCTCTACAAGTATCAAGTGCGTACCAGAGAAGGTGTGTGCGACAAGGCCGACCCGGTGGGTTTCGCCACCGAGTGCCCGCCGCGGACGGCCTCCAAAGTCGTCGATCTGAGCCGCTTCCGCTGGCACGATGCCGAGTGGCTTGCCCGCCGCCGTGAAACCAATTGGCTGGAACAGCCGATTTCGATCTACGAGGTGCACCTGGGCAGTTGGCGCCGCCCGGGAGACGACCCGAGCCGCTGGCTTTCCTATCGCGACCTGGCCCATCAACTGGTGGAATACTGCACCGAGATGGGCTACACGCATATCGAGTTGCTGCCGGTCAGCGAGCATCCGCTTTCGGCAAGCTGGGGCTATCAGACCACCGGCTATTATGCGGCCACCGCACGCTACGGCACTCCGCACGATTTGATGTACTTCATCGATCTGTGCCACCAGCACGGCATCGGAGTGATAATCGACTGGGTGCCCGCCCACTTCCCCCGCGACGGCCACGGCCTGCGCCGCTTCGACGGCACAGCGCTGTACGAGCACGAAGACCCCCGCCGGGGCGAACACCGCGACTGGGGCACCCTGATCTTCAACTACGGCCGCCACGAAGTGCGCAACTTCCTGATCGCTAACGCCCTGTTCTGGTTCGACAAGTATCACGTCGATGGGGTGCGGGTGGATGCCGTGGCATCGATGCTCTATCTGGATTACAGCCGGCGCGAAGGCGAGTGGCTGCCCAACGAATACGGCGGCCGCGAGAACCTTCAGGCCATCGCCTTCCTCAAGGAGTTCAACGAGCAAGTCCACATCCAGTTCCCCGGCGCATTGACCATCGCCGAAGAATCCACCGCCTGGCCGAGCGTCTCCCGGCCGACATACCTAGGCGGGCTGGGCTTCAGCCTGAAATGGAACATGGGCTGGATGAACGACACCCGGCGGTACATGCACCACGACCCGGTGCACCGCAAGTACCACCACAACGAGCTGACGTTCAGCCTGATCTACGCCTTCCACGAGAACTTCGTGCTGCCGCTGTCGCACGATGAAGTCGTCCACGGCAAAGGTTCCCTGCTGGACCAAATGCCCGGCGACCTGTGGCAGAAGTTCGCCAACCTGCGGCTGCTGTACAGTTACATGTGGACGCATCCGGGCAAGAAGCTGCTGTTCATGGGCAGCGAATTCGGCCAGTGGAACGAGTGGAACTACGACGAAAGCCTCCAGTGGCATCTGCTCCAGTGGTCATCGCATCAGGGAGTGCAGCGCTGCGTGGCCGACCTGAACCGCATCTACCGGCGCGAAAAAGCCCTGCACGAGGTGGATTTCGACTACCACGGCTTCGAGTGGATCGACTGCCACAACCACGACGACAGCACGCTGTGCTACGTCCGCCGAGCCAAAGACCCCCGCGACTTCCTGGTCGTCTGCTGCAACTTCACGCCTGTTCCCCGAGTCAATTACCGCTACGGCGTGCCCGAGCTTTGCTGGTACGAGGAGATCTTCAACAGCGACTCGATGTACTACGGCGGCAGCAACATGGGGAACTTTCCCGGCGCAATGGCCGAGCCGCAGGAGAGCCACGGTCGGCCGCAGTCGATCGTCGTCACGCTGCCGCCGCTGGCCACGGTGATCTTCAAGCCGCGCCGCTAACGAGCCGAAAGCGCCAGGTTTTTTGCCTAGCCGGAAGCGCCGATTTTTGCGGCGCCGGAAGCGATAGGGTGCGGCGTTTCCGAGCCGCAACCGCGGCGATTCGGCGGCGAAAGGGCAAGGACCGGTCGATTCGGCGCACCAAGCGCAGGCGCCCGGAACTCCTCGCTTCACGCCGCTGGTCGCTACCGGAAGACTCAACCATCGCAGGTATTGCTTTTCGGGCCAAAGGAGCGTCTATTTCTTGCTGTGGCGCTACAGGAGAACGACCGTGAATCATCCTTTGGATCGTCGGCAGTGGTTGCGTTACGTGTGGGCTTCGGGTGCGGCGGCGGGTCTGGCCCGATTGGGCACGCCCGACTCCCCTGCCGCCGAGGTAGGTGAACCTGGCGGCTTCCAAAGTTCGATCATCGCCAAAAGCAAGGTCGACGCCAACCGCGTCAATGCTCGGCTGGTGGGCGATCGGGTGATCCAGCCCGAAACAGAGCTCCCCGTGCTCCATCGAACCGACGTACTGGTCGTCGGCGGCGGTTCGGCCGGAGTAGTGGCTGCCATCGCTGCCAGACGTGCCGGGGCCGAGGTAACGTTGGTCGAGCGTTACGGGCATTTCGGCGGCCTGTGGACCGGCGGCCTGGTGCTGTTGATCCTTGGCCACATCGTCAAAGGCGGCAAGCAGGTGTGCCAGGGCATCGGCGAAGAGATCATGCAGCGGCTGGAAAAGCTCGACGGAGCGATCGTCAATCGCCGCCCGGGTGTCAATCCCACCGTCGATGCCGAGGCAGCCAAGTACATCCTGGTGGAAATGGTGCAGGAGGCCAAGCTCAAGGTGTTCCTGCACTGCTGGGGCGTGGACGCCATCATGGATGGCCAGAGCATACGTGGCGCGGTCTTCGAAAGCAAGGCCGGCCGGCAAGCCATACTGGCTAAAGTGGTCGTCGATGCCACCGGCGACGGCGATCTGCTGGCCGCCGCGGGAGCCGAGTACGAACACCGCTCGCACAACGTGGGGCTGGTATCCCGCATCGGAAACCTCGACCGAGTGGACAAGCAGTTGGCCGGCCAGTCGCCCAAGCCACGCGGACTGGGCGGTATTACGCCGGTTCCGGGCGTCAACTGGGTGAACATGCTCGGGCCGGAAGTGGACGGCCTGGACATCGAAGTGCTCACCCGCATGGAACTCAACCACCGCCGCTTCATCTGGCAAAACGTGCAGAAGGTGCGCAAAACGCCAGGCTACGAGAAGGTTTATCTGGTCGAGACTGCCCCGCAACTGGGCGTGCGAATCACGCGCGTGCTGGCTGGGGTGAAGACCATCACCCGGGCTGACCTGGATGCCTGCACGAAGTTTGCTGACGTGGTAGGCGTCGGCGGCGCATCCCATGCCGAGCACGGCGAGTGGCAGATTCCCTACGGCGCCCTGCTGCCGGTGAAGATCGACAATCTGCTGGCGGCCGGCCGCTGCGTAAGCGCAGAGATGCGCATGGCCGATCTGGTGCGCCTGATTCCCAACTGTTTCGTCACTGGCCATGCCGCCGGTGTGGCCGCGGCCGTGGCCGCACTGGACGGCTGCCGGCCCCGTGACGTTGACATATCCAAAGTGCAGCGCATCCTCCGCGATCAACAGGCCTACCTGGGGTGAACGCAACTGTCGGCCAGCGGCAACCGCCATCTCGCCCCGCCGCGTCCACTGCTAAGCGCTGGCGGAATCTTTCGCGCGCCGGCGCCCTGGTCGCCGCCGGAGCACTGCTTTCGCCGTGGCTAGCCGCCACCGAGTGGCCGCAACTGGTACCCGCTGCAAGCGCATGGGTGGCGTTGTGTACCACCGTTGCGTTGCGTCGGGTGGAGTCGGTCTTCCTTGTTGCTGGTTTGCTGGCTGCCACGCTTGCACTGCCGTGGCGGCGGTGGTTCTGCCGCTGGGGCTGCCCGGTCGGGCTGTGCGCGGATGCGGCCAGTAGAATTGGCCGGGGGCTCGGTTGCCGCAGCCGGTCGATGCCGCCGCTGGGGCAGTGGCTGGCAATAGCGACGCTAGGCGGATCTGTGGTGGGATATCCGCTGCTGCTACCGGCCGACCCCCTGGCGATGCTGGCCGGCTTCTTCGGGCTTTTGGCCTGGCCGGTTTCGACCGGCGCAATCTACGCGGCGCTGGCGCTGCCGCTGGTGTGCTTGCTTAGCGTGCTGGTGCCTGGCTTGTGGTGCGGGCGCATCTGTCCCCTGGGCGCCATGCAAGACATTCTTTGGCAGTTGGGCCGTTTATTGCGGCGATTGCCGGCGGCTGCGATTGCCGTTGCCGGCCGCGGATCGGCAGGCGGCCAATCGACCGTTCCGCCCGGATTGATACCGGCCGAATCGATAGCGACCGCACATTCGCCGGCCGCAACGCTTCCGTCCACACTCACAGACGGTGGACAAGCGGACGCCGGTCAGACAACCGGTGCAGCCGACGGCTGGCCGCTTGCCCGACGAACGGCACTCGGCACAGTGATAGGGTTGTTCTGTGCAAGCCTGGCGCGGCAGGCAGCGCGGGCCGAAAGCGTCAGGATCAGACCGCCGTCGGCACGGCCGGAGACAGATTTCTTGGGATTGTGCATTCGCTGCGGGAACTGCGCCCGTGCGTGCCCGACGAAAATAATCACGCCCGATTCATCCCCGCCAAGCTTGGCAGCTTTGTTGGCCCCGGTAGTAAGTTTTTCGGCCGGTTACTGCCGGGAAGACTGCCGGGCGTGTACCGAGGTTTGTCCGACCGGCGCTATCGCGCCGTTGCCCGGCGGCGACAAGCTGGCCGCACCGCTGGGCATCGCGCGGGTGGACATGAGTTTGTGCCTGCTGGGCGACGACCGCGAGTGTTTCGTCTGCCGAAACTGCTGTCCCTTCCAGGCCATCCGACTCGTATTCTGCGAGGAGACCTACCAGCTCACGCCGCAGATCGACCGGCAGCGTTGCCCGGGCTGTGGAGCGTGCCAGTTGGCCTGTCCGGTCAGCCCGAAAAAAGCCATTGTCGTCTATCCGCTCGGCTGATGGGCCGAACTGCTTCGGGCGCTGGATGGCACCTGTTTACGCTGCCGAAGCCTGTTCGCCGATAGCCCGCCGGGGTCGCATCCAGTCACTACGTTTGACCAACAAAGACAAGCAGCCCTTGGGCACGCTGTGGGGGGATTGATGTACCCAGCCAAACCTACTCGGGCACTCGCGGCGAAAGCGTGGGGTTCCAGTACTCGTTGTTCAGCCGTGGTACGCTCGGATCGATCTCCACTGGGGTTACGGTGCGCACGTCTCCGCCGACAAACAATACGTTGCAAGCACCACTGTGCCGCGGAGCGACGCTCTTGGGCCAGTAGTCGCGGTAGTTCAGGCCGGCCAGATCGGCTACATGACGCTCGTAGTCCAGCAGGAGTATTTTGTGGGCGTCGGCGATAAGCAAGTGCGACTTGCTGTTCATGCCGTAACTGGTTTCCTCGGCGGCACCGTAAAACTCGAAGCTCTTTCCTACAAACGACCCCTTGTACCAGTCGGCCAGCAAGTTGCCTTCCATATCCAGAACTTGAAAGGCGATGTGGCCGTCGTGGCGGATGCAAGTGGCGACGGTGCGTCCGTCGGGCCGCTCGACTACATCCAGCCATACGTCGTCCCAGTCCAGATACCAGCCCGAGTCGAAATGCAGCTCGTATCGTCCAGGGCCTTTATCGTAGCGGCGGCACAGCGAACCTTCGCCAAAGGGCATCTCCACCCAAGGATCGCCGCTGCGGAGAATCCTTACCTTCGATGGCCCGGCGGTGTTATTCCTGTTGCTGCCTTCGGGACAGATGTAGAGTGTGCCTTGGTCTTCCAGGAACGGGCGCAATTTCCCCGGCCACGTGCCGGCGGCAAGCCGTCGCTGCGGATACTTGACATGGAAGTTCTGGTAGGCAATGCCGATCTGGTGCAAGTTCGAGGCGCACTGAGTGCGCCGAGCCGCCGCCCGAACCCCCTGCACCGCCGGCATCATCAATGCGATCAGAATGGCGATGATCGACACAACCACCAGCAACTCGATGAGCGTAAATGCGCGGGCAAAACGCAGCCGCATCTGCTGGTCCCTTTCGCCGCAATGATTTTCCACGCCGTTTGTCGGCACGGTTGTCCCACTGCGTCTTCTCTGCCCGGCATCGAAGAGTGTCCGCTACTATCGCGGGCAGCGCTGCGGCTAAACCAGAAGGGGACCGATCGATGTTGTGAAAACCGAGCGCTTACCGGATACCAATCATACCAAAAAAGCAAGAAGAAATACACACCGGGAAAGTGAAACCCGAGAAAACGGGGGCGGTCGTTCGGGTGGAACCGAAAGGCCGACCGGTCGCGCCGTCGCTAAAGGTTTCGGCTGGGGGGACATTGCCGATGCTGCAAGCTTAGTGCTGTGCAGCGCTGGTTCGCTTTATCGCCACCAACGTCTGCTCGGTCTGCCGCGAGCCAGATGGTTGCTCAGACAAGCACTTCTGCGCCAAAGCCGCAAGCTGCCGGGCCGGCAAATCGGAATTGTTAGCCAGCAGCTCGGCAAGACGGCTGGTCAACTCGGGTAGACGGTGCTCGGCGCTTCGCACAGGCAACCCAGGCACGGCGGCCAGCAGCACTTCGCCTGGTTCCAGGCGCAGGTGGCACGATCGGTACTGCAACTGCGGGCCTTCTCCCAGCTTTTGCGTCGGCTGTAGCAGCGGCTGGCAACGGCCGTTGCGATAGCACAGCAGAGTTCCGTCGCCAGCCATTGCGGCGTCGACTTCACCGCTGGCAACATCGATCATCCCCAACAACAGCGTGGCGTGTTGGTCTCCGGCAGAGCCGGTCCAGTGCGTAAGGTTGATCCGCTCGATCGCCGCCTGCACATCGTGGTGATACTGAAGATGGGCGCGCACCAGCGCGCGAATCGCACCGGCGGAGATTGCCCCGGCGAGGCCGGCATCGAGCGCCTCTACTATGGCGAAAGCCAGATGGTTGTCGCCCAGGCAGAACCAGTCGTAAAGCACCGCCGGGGCGGCGCTACTGCAACCGGCGATTTGCCAGCCATCAATCAGCGGCGAAAGTCTGGGCAACAGTTTGCGCCTCAGGCGGCTGGCGGCCGCAAGCTGCCGCTTCAGACCCGATAGTTGCAGATTCTCGTGCAAGAGGATTTCGCGTTCCAGTTCGACGGCCACCCGGCCGGCGACGATTTCCAAGATGTTGGTTTGTGTGTCGGTGAAATCGCGCTTCTTGTCGGAAAAGACCCACAGCGTGCCCAGCAAATTGGTAGCGGTGGACACAGGTACGCACACCGCAGCGGAAAAATCCTCGGCAGCGCGCCAGTGGCGCATTGCTTGGGGATCATCCAGAACAACGGCATGGCCGAGCAAGGCCTCCAGATCGGCCAGTGCGCCTCGGAGCGGTCTTGCCGGAGCGGTCAGCCGGTCGAAAGGCAGCCCCCAGCAGGCGCGGAGCTTCAGTTCGGTGGTGGCGTCATCCAGCAGATACAAAGCGGCCGCCTGCGCGCCGACGGCTTCAGCCCCGCCCTTCAGTACCGCTTCCAACCGCACGGCCAGGTGTGCGGGTTCCTCGGGATGGGGAGTCAGCGGCGTGCGGGCGGCCAGCTCGGCCTCGCGCTGCCAGAGTGCGCGCCGGGCGTCAAGCAACTCGCTTAGCATCCCGCCAATGGCCGAAGCCAGTTCCCTGGCTGCGCCAAGCTCCAGACGATCTTGGGCTGCGCCGGGTTGACGTTGCCGCTCGGACGCGCGCCAGCCACGCGGCCCGCTGACACGCTCGTCTTGCCGAGCGGCTGGTGCATTGCTGGCCGGATGGCTTTTTTCTTCCGGCTCCGGGTCGAGTGGGGCCAAAGCCAGTTGTCCGGGAGTGTCTCCGACGCCCGGGCTGACCGGGGCAGACCAAACGTAGCCGGCCGCGTCACTCGACTCGGAACCGGCGGCGGCAGGATCAGTATCTGGTGCACGCTTCGGGCGGCTGCGGAAGGCGGGCTTGGCTGTCTTGCTGCCGGGCGTGTAACACAGCGCCCAGCCTGTCGCACGCCGGAATGCTCGCAACAACTCAGGAAGCGACCCGACTGCTGCCAGCGACTGACGCTGGCGGCCGGCACAACGCCGCTCGGACAACCGCCGCAGTGGCTTGTTTTTTCTACTCACGGGCAGGTACGTAGCACTAAGAAGGTATCTGCGTAAGATGGGCAGCAGCGGCTAGCCTGTCCGTGCCAAGCGCGGCATTGGGTTTATCAACTCGGAATAAACGTCGCAGATCGTCCAAATGCCTGAGTTTCTGTACCCTGTCTATCATCCGTGGCCGATATAAATTAACATCGGCAGCATTAAGGTGTTGGGTGAGTTTTAGTCAGTTACGGCGTAATTTGTGCCTTTTTTGCGGGCATGTTTTTCAAGTTATCTGGAGTGGCATGCTTCCTCGTGGCCCTCCAGGTGACCCTAACGCAGCCTTCAACCGCAACCAAACGTAGTCAATGGAGGGACGCGCTGCGGTCGCGTCCGTCAGTAATGGGACACGGCCACGACAGAGCGTGGCCCTCCAAGTCGCCCAAAAAACCTGCGCGCAAAAGGCGCATAATTTCCGCCGCAAGACACTATTGACATTCGCAAAACGTGGCGACACGCCACACCAGGAAAAACCTTATATCAGGCGGTCACTACCTTTGGCGAAGATCAATAAAACGCGCGCAATGGACATATGATATGCCATAAGACCTACCGGTCGGAAGCCTTGGCGTGCTCCGCAGATCGTCACTGGGCCAAGCTGCGCCGGGGGTAGTACCCAACTGAACGCAGACAGGCGCCTGAAGATAACCTGCGCGCAAGGCGATTGCACGGTCGAAGAAGTGCCGGGACATTGCGCCAGATGAGCGTCTTGGTCGGTCACATTCTACCGGTGGAAGAGATGAGATCGGCTTTCAGCATTTTGCGGCCGCGACTTTTGCCGCGAGCCAGCAGCGCGGCTGTGGCCGTGCTACTGCTGTTGATCGCCGTCTCGTCGTCCGAGGCCGTGGGGCTGCGGCACTTCACTTGCATGGTGCCGATGCGCGATGGGACGCGGCTGGCCACCGACGTCTATCTGCCCCGGCTGCCGCGCGGGCCCTACCCCGTACTACTGGTGCGCACCCCCTACGGCAAACATGAAATCACGCGCCTGATGGCCCGCTGGGTTTGCCATCATGGCGTGGCGCTGGTGGTGCAGGATACACGGGGCCGGTTCTGTTCGGAGGGCGTCGGGGCGATGGTCTTCTTGGACGACGGTTGGGGGGCCAATCGCGACGGCCACGATACCCTTCAGTGGATCGCACGGCAAAGCTGGTGCGACGGCAACGTGGGCATGTGGGGCGTTTCGGCGCTGGGCGTGATGGCCAACCTGGCCGCTCCCGATGCACCCCAGGTGCTCAAAGCGCAGCACGTGACGATGGCCTTCTCGGACATGTACTCGCAGGCCGTGTACCAGGGCGGCGTGTTGCGCAAGTCGCTGGTCGAAGGTTGGCTGCGGGAGAACCGCTTTCCCGCCAGTGCCTTGGAAAAAGCTCTTGCGCACCCCACGTACGACGACTTTTGGGCGTCGCTTGATTGCGAGGCCCAGGCGGCCCGCGTCAACGCTCCGGCAGTCTTCTGGGGTGGATGGTACGACGTGTTCCTGCAAGGCACAATCAACTCGTTCGTTACGATTCACAATCACGGCGGTCCGAAGGCCAGGGGGAATTGCCGGCTGATAATCGGTCCCTGGGCACACAGCGACGCCCGCTGGCTGGTCGATCCTCGCAAGGCCCGCGGCGTGCCGCAAGCAGCCGACCCGCTTCGCTTCTTCAACTACTGGTTGAAAGGTTGCCCCAACAGTGTCCCCTGCGACAAAGCGGTGCATTACTACGTGATGGGCGATCGGTGCGATCCGCATGCGCCGGGCAATTTCTGGCGCACGGCCGACAACTGGCCGCCGCCTACCGAGCCGGTAAAGTTCTATCTGCACGCCGATGGCAGCCTGAAGAACCTCCCGCCGCAGTCGTCCGACGCCAGGCTGAGTTATCGCTACGACCCGAACGACCCCGTGCCCACCATCGGCGGCCAGAACCTTCACGGCACCTTCGGCCCGCTGGACCAGCGCCCGGTGGAATCGCGCAGCGATGTATTGCTTTTCACCAGCCAGCCGCTTTCGGAGCCGCTGGAAGTGACCGGGCGGATATATGCCGAGTTGTACGTCTCGTCGGACTGCCCGGATACCGACTTCACGGTCAAGCTGACCGATGTGTATCCCGACGGCCGGTCGATCATCCTTTGCGACGGGATATTGCGGGCCCGCTACCACGAGTCGTTTCAACGACCCGATTTGCTGACGCCCGGCAAGGTGTACAAGCTGCGGATCGACCTGTGGAGCACGTCGGTTGTGTTCAACCGGGGTCATCGGATTCGGGTGGCTGTTTCGTCGTCGAACTATCCGCGTTTCGAGCCGAATCCCAACACCGGCAAACTGCCGCGCGAAAGCGACGAAACCCGTGTGGCCACGAATACCGTTCACTTGTCCGCACAGTGGCCTTCGCACATAATTCTGCCGGTGGACGGGCGGCAAGGCCGTCG
>Ga0308411_10001832_pt1 | contig 14498 bp, 11 predicted proteins | sample HotsprottomLayer_2_FD_203530 | JGI IMG/M metagenome (GOLD analysis project Ga0308411, IMG submission 203530) | Hot spring phototrophic mat microbial communities from Octopus Spring, Yellowstone National Park, Wyoming, United States -... | ecosystem: Environmental > Aquatic > Thermal springs >...
GAGGCGCCGTTGCGAGAATTGATCCGGCGCTGTCAACGCCTTCGTTTCGGTCCGGAGAACGCCACCGACGAGACACTCATTGCCGACGCTCTCGCCATCGTTCGACAGTACCGGAGAGCGAGGTCATGAGGTTTTGCACATGGACATTCGTCATGTTTCTGGTCGTCGGCGATGCGACCACGGCTGACGACCGAGTCTTCCGGATGGCGGAATTATTTGCCGAAGCAAAACGCCTTAACGCAGAGCCGGCCAGGGCACGCCGCTTATTCGACCAGGTCGCCGAAGATCTCAGCCACGTACCAGGTGGTGCGGCAGTCCGTCGGCTGGAAGCTCAAGCTTCGCTCTTGGCAGGTAACCTGCCCCAAGCAATTGAAGCGTACCGACTTGGTTTATTCGACAACCCCGACGACGCGGCTTTACGTCGTGGTTTGGAAATGGCCCGTTCCCGCGTGGAATACGCCTCGGCGGCGGACCGAGTGGCTCTAACTCCCCAAGATCGCTTAAACATGGCACGCTGGCGTCTCGTGCGACGACAGGGTATTGCAGCGGTGGCACTGCTCTCGATCGTCGGCGCCACCGCGTTAGGCCAATGGACAGTAACCAGGCGACGTTGGCTTTTTTTCCTTTTCATCTTCTTGGAACTCTCGGCCCTTCTCATTTGCGGGTTATGGTTTCTTGAGCGACGCCAGCGCGGCCCTGACGAGCGTAATCGTCTCGTCGTCATCCGTGCCACGACGTGGCTTCGTGCCGGCGACCATGAGCAATTTCCGACGTATCGCGATCACCCCTTAGCCCCCGGGGTTGAGGGCCGCCTCGTCCTCCAAAGTGATCGGTGGTTGCAGATCGCCCTGGCTGACGGAACGGTCGGCTGGATTCCGGTGCACGATGCGCGGGTAGGTTGGCAGCGGCAGTACACCGGAGGTGGTCCATATAACGATGGGCATGAAAGCACTCGTGAAAAAGCGCCCTGAGCCGGGCCTGTGGCTCGAAGATGTTCCCGAACCCACTCTTGGCCCTAACGATGTCTTGATCCGAGTCGATCGCACTGGCATCTGCGGGACCGATGTGCATATCGAGAAGTGGGATGCTTGGGCACAAAAGACGATTCCCGTACCCATGGTCGTCGGTCATGAGTTTGTCGGGGAAATCGTCGAAGTCGGTTCTCAAGTCCAAGAACTTAAACCAGGTGACGTGGTCAGTGGTGAAGGCCACATCACTTGCGGTCGTTGTCGTCATTGTCTTGCGGGGCAGCGGCATCTGTGCGTTGCAACGCAGGGAGTCGGTGTCAATCGACCAGGAGCATTTGCCGAGTTCTTGGCGCTACCGGCAAGCAATGTCTGGCGTCATCAAGCCTCGATCGACCGAGACGTCGCAGCAATCTTTGATCCTTTCGGCAATGCTGTTCACACCGCGTTATCGTTTCCGCTTCTTGGGGAGGATGTCCTGATCACGGGTGCTGGGCCGATCGGCATTATGGCCGTCGCGGTGGCACGGCGAGCCGCGGCTCGGTTCATCGTCGTGACAGATGTCAATCCCTATCGCCTCGATCTGGCCCGACGAATGGGCGCCACCCTCGCCTTGGATGTGCGAACAGAAAAACTTGGCGACGCACAAAAGCAGCTCGGTATGACCGAGGGATTCGACATCGGGCTTGAGATGTCCGGTCATCCCTCCGCCTTCCGGGAAATGCTCGCGAACATGGCGCACGGTGGTCGGATCGCCATGCTGGGAATTCCAGAAAAAGAGATGGCCATCGATTGGAATCTCGTCGTTTTCAACATGCTGACGATCAAAGGTATTTACGGTCGGGAAATGTTTGAAACCTGGTACAAAATGAGCGTACTCGTGCAAACCGGTTTAGACATTACACCGGTGATAACACATCGGTTCCATTACACCGAATATGCCAAAGCATTTGAGATCATGAAGTCCGGCCAATCGGGAAAGATCATTCTGTATTGGCGCTGACGCACTGCTGTGCGGCTCTTTTGCGACGGCCAATATTCGGAGGAATTTCCGCGCCCGGCGTTGACGCTATCCATCGGACGTGGTTAAATTCTGAAGAAGGTGCGAGTCGATAGGATTCGCTCCTCCCTGCCGGCGTTCGCATTGATTGCTCCCGCCATTGTGAGGTCCTGCCATGCTGGTGATTCCGAGTGGTTACAGCCACGACACGTGTGACGGTTTAACCCGCCGCGACTTGTTGCGCGTGGGGAGTCTGGGCATCCTCGGGTTGTCATTACCCTCAATTCTCCGCTGGGAGAGCCAAGCTCGTGCGGAATCGCGCGAATCGGCGGGGCTGGGGTTCGGCAAAGCAAAAAGTGTGATCTTGCTGTACTTGCAGGGTGGTCCCAGCCACATCGATCTCTGGGACCCCAAAGACAATGTGCCCGCGAATGTGAAATCGGTCTTTAAAGCCATCCCGACGAAGCTACCGGGTGTTCACTTCACGGAATTGCTTCCGAAGCTCTCCCAAGTGAACGATAAGTTCACGATGATCCGGTCCATGAGTTACACACCGGTGGGATTGTTCAACCACACGGCGGCGATTTATCAGATCATGACCGGTTACACCACAGATAAAGTCAGCCCTTCGGGACAGCTGGAACCACCGACGCCGAAAGATTTCCCGCACATGGGTTCCAATATCATTCGGCTGAAACCGCCCGAAGTGCCGATGCTGCCGTTCGTGATGATGCCCCGCCCGCTGCAGGAGTCGGGTGTCGTTGGCAAGGGCGGAACAGCTGGGTTCTTAGGTCGGGCATATGATCCCTACACGTTGTACCCCCCCGGCGACGATATGGACATGAACAAAATGGATCGCATTTCCGTCGATGACCTGCAATTGCGCCCCGAAGTCACGGCGGAACGTTTGGAAAGGCGCTCGACCCTGCGGGAGACGATTGCCAAAGGGATGCCCGAGATCGAGAGGGCGGTCGCCAAGTACGACTTGGATAAGTATTACGGCAACGCTCTCGGTCTGGTGATCTCCGGCCGGGCACGTCGAGCATTCGATCTGAAGCAAGAGAGTGACGCTACCCGCGAGCGGTACGGCAAGAACACATTTGGTCAGTCCTGTCTTTTGGCGCGGCGGCTCATTGAAGCTGGAACACGCTTCGTGCAAGTGAATTGGCCAAAAGTCGCGAATTCGGACAATCATTCCTGGGACGTTCACGTCGATTTGTCGAAGCGAATGAAGAATCAGTCTGCACCGATGCTTGATGCAGGCCTCTCCGCCTTGATCGCCGACCTCGACGAACGAGGCTTGCTGAGCGAGACCCTGGTTGTTGCAATCGGCGAATTTGGCCGTAGCCCGCAGCGCGGCGTGTCCACGAGTGGTAACAACAATAGTGACGACGGCCGCGATCATTGGCCCTATTGCTACACCTGTGTCGTCGCAGGGGCAGGCGTTAGACGCGGCTTAGTGTACGGCAAGTCCGACAAAACAGCGAGTGCCCCTGTCGAGAACCCGGTCCATCCGTGCGATCTACTCGCCACCATTTACCATAGCGTGGGCATCAACCCATCCACCATTGTCTACAACCACCTCAACCAACCGCGGGAACTCGTCAAGGGCGAGGTGATAACGGGTATCCTCTCTTGAGACGCTCGCTGACGATAGGGACCGCACGACTTGATTCGACGTCGTGCGGTCTCCTTTCATGTTTTGGTCCATTGGATCTTTTCAAACAATTTTGCTTTTCTTCCCCCTGATTCTGTGGGGACTTACTAGAAACAATTGACAGGGTGTTCCTTGTTGTCTTGGGGGTTTCATTGATGTTGCGCCACATGCTGACGCTGGTAGTGATGGTGGTCGCCGCGTTATCATCATACGCCGACCCGGTATTCGTTGGATTTGAGCGAAAACGAGATGTGATTTACGGCCGAAAGTCAGGCATGTGTCTGACGATGGACATATTCACGCCGCAAGCCAATGCCAAAGGTGTCGGGGTGATCGTGGTCGTGAGCGGTGGTTGGGTGTCCAATCATGATGCGATCGGCGGACTCACACAAGTTACACGAGTCTTGCTCCAACGCGGGTACACCTTGTTTGCGGTGGTTCATGGGAGTCAACCGAAATTTACCGTCCCCGAATGTGTCGAGGATATGCATCGCGCGGTTCGATTCATCCGTTCTCACGCGGGGCAGTTCGGCATCGATGCGGAGCGCATCGGCGTGACGGGCGCCTCGGCCGGATGTCACCTTTCACTTATGCTTGCAGTGGGAAGCCGCGACGGCGATCCGAAAGCGAAAGACCCCGTGGACCGTGTTTCCAGTCGCGTCCAAGCGGCAGCGGGTTTCTTCCCTCCGACAGACTTCCTTAATTACGGCGAAGCGGGCAAAGATGGCTTCGACTTTCTTCTTTCGCGTGGGTTCGCGGCACCGTTCGATTTTCGTGAACTCGACCCCCGCAAAGGTTGGATTCCCGTCTCCGCCGACAAACGCCGCGAACTCATGCGTCAAGTCTCGCCCACGCAACTCGTGACAGAGAAAACCGCCCCTGTTCTGCTGATTCACGGCGATAAGGACGAACTGGTGCCGATCCAGCAATCCGAGCTTTTTATTGCTAAAGCCCAAGAAAAGAAAATCCCTTGTGAGTTAGTCGTCCGGAAGGGTGTCGCCCACGGCTGGCCAGGCATTGAGAAGGACGTAAATCTCATCGCGGATTGGTTCGATCGGCATTTGGCCAAGAAACCGCATGAATGAGCAAGTTACGACAATGGCCGTTTCTCTTCGCGGTCGCTGGCTCGCCCTAGCAGCGGCCCTTTTGGGTTGGCTGTTTGATGGCTTCGAGATGGGCCTATTTCCGGTGGTGGCTCGGCCCGCCTTGATTGAACTGGTCGGTGTCGAGTCCCTGCCCAGCAGTGAACAGGATCGGGCGATCGGTCCGTGGAACGGAACCATCATTGCGGGTTTCCTCGTGGGAGCAGCCGCCGGGGGTGTCCTCTTTGGCTGGTTGGGCGATCGGCTCGGTCGAGTCCGAGCCATGGCCATGAGTATTCTGACCTACGCCTTGTTTAGTGGCCTGGGCGCTTTGGTGACACATCCTTGGCAGATGGTGGTGATTCGTTTCGTGGCCGCTCTGGGAATGGGCGGCGAATGGTCGCTTGGTGTAGCGTTGGTCATGGAAATTTGGGGTGGTCATTCGCGTGGCCTGCTCGCTGGTCTTATCGGTGCGGCCGCCAACTTCGGCTATGTTCTCGTAGCCCTTCTGAGCTTGAGTATCGTCGAAGTTCGGGAGACTTTGACTGGCATTTTACTTTGGTTGGGCATCCCGGACTCCTTCGTCGAACGATTGGCCGCCAATTCAGGCTGGCGCCTCTTAATGCTCATGGGAATGATGCCCGCACTGTTGACGCTCTTCATTCGATTGTTTGTCCCGGAATCGGGGAATTGGTTGCGCGAGAAGCAATCGGGCGCGACTCGATCGTGGGCCACTCGCGATCTTGTCGGTGTTTTCGTGGGAGTCGTCGCCTGCGGAGGCATCATGTACGTTTGGTCGCAGGATACCGCCCTTGCGGTGCGGTTGGCTGTGACTATTCTCGGCCTGGTTATCGTTGCTGCCGGGTACCTGTACCCTGTACAGCGGTACTTGAATCGGTCGGGCGAAACAGCGGCGAACCGTCGGGTGATCTATGGCCGACTAGCGCTCGGAACATCGTTGAGCGCTGTCCCCCTTTTGGTGACGTGGGCATCGGTCATGTGGACAGCGAATTGGGCAGACCAATTAGGACAGTCCCAAGGTGAGGCGGGCCGTTACGCCAAGCAATGGACACAATTCAGTTCCGCCAGTGGCGCGGTATTCGGCTCGTTTGGCGGAGCGATCCTCGGCTATGTCATCGGTCGGCGCCTGGCGTATCTGGGCTTGTGTCTCGGCTCGTTGGCCATCGCGCTGCTCTTTTTCCAAACCAATGATGCTTTCAACGCGTGGTTCCTGATCTCTGTGTTCTTTCTGGGATTTGTCACCGCCGCGTTCTACGGTTGGCTCCCGCTGTATCTCCCGGAACTGTTTCCAACACGGGTTCGCGCGACGGGCCAAGGTTTGAGCTTCAATTTTGGGCGCATTCTCGCTGCCGTCGGCGCACTGCAAACGGGAGCCCTCCTGAAGTCACTCGGAGGTAGCTATCCGCAAGCTTGCACCCTTGTCAGCCTGATCTACCTGGTCGGCATGGTCGTGATTTGGCTGGCGCCAGAAACGAAAGGTCGGCCTCTGCCGGAATAACTGGCCTTTGGCCGTTGCAATCTCTTCATTAACTCCATGCCCAACCTGCACCAGGATGTTCCATGTTGTTGAAGCTTGCTCAGGGGACGGTCTACGATCCCATCAATTCGATCAACGGCGAAGTTCGGGACATATGGATTGCTGATGGCAAGATCGTGGCCGAGCCACCTCTCGATGCGTCCGGTGTGCCACGAATCCCGGACAGGGTGATCGACTGCACCGGTTTGGTGATCATGCCCGGTGGCGTCGATATGCACGCGCATATCGCCGGTCCCAAAGTGAATCTCGCGCGGAAGATGCGACCCGAAGACAAGCGTAAAGCCCGTGTGGTGAAGCGGACCGCCATCACACGCAGCGGCACCACCGGCAGCGTGCCGAGCACCTTTGCGACCGGATATTTATATGCCGGTCTTGGTTATACAACGGCTTTCGACGCGGCTATCCCACCTCTCAGTGCCCGCCACGCTCACGAGGAATTTCACGATACACCGGTGATCGATAAGGGGTTTTTCGTACTTTTTGGCAACAACCATTATGTGCTGAAGCAGATTCAAGCGAACGAACCCGAACGGTTGAAGGCGTTTGTCGGTTGGCTTCTCACTGCTGCCAAAGGCTATGCCGTGAAACTTGTCAATCCGGGTGGGGTCGAAGTGTGGAAAGAGGGGGGCGACAATATTCATGGCCTCGACGAGCCTGTCGAGTTTTTTGGCTGCACACCACGGCAGATCATTACGGGATTATCGCGTGCCGTCGACGAACTCGGCCTGCCGCACCCGGTGCATATTCATTGCAACAATTTGGGACTGCCGGGAAATTGGGTCACAACGCTGGGGACCATGCAAGCGTTAGAGGGCCGTCGCGCTCACATCACGCACATTCAGTTCCACAGCTATGGGGGCGGAGCCGATGACCAATCGACCTTTCGCTCCCGCGTGCCGGAGTTGGCCGAATACGTCAACACTCACCCCAATCTCACCGTGGATGTAGGCCAGGTACTCTTCGGCGAAACCACATCCATGACAGGCGATGGCCCGCTCGGGTATTACTTGCACAAGGTGACCGGCCGCAAATGGACAAACGCCGATACCGAGATGGAGGCCGGTTGCGGTATCGTGCCGATTACTTATCGGGACAAGAGTTTTGTGCACGCCTTGCAATGGGCGATCGGCTTGGAATGGTACCTGCTTGTGCAAGACCCGTGGCGTGTGGCTATGAGCACCGACCATCCCAACGGCGGGTCGTTTCTAGCGTATCCGGAAATTGTGCAATTGCTCATGGATCGAACCTACCGACAGGAAGTACTGAAACGTGTTCATCCCCGCGTGTTAGAGCGCTCGGTCTTAAAAGATCTGGACCGCGAATATTCGCTCTACGAAATCGCCATCATTACGCGAGCGGCACCGGCTCGCATGTTAGGCTTACCGCACAAGGGACACCTTGGCGTAGGTGCCGACGCTGATGTGACGATCTACACGCCGAATCCGGATCGTCGGGCGATGTTCGAGTTGCCGCGGTACGTCATCAAATCCGGGCGCGTGATCGTGGAGCAAGGGGAAATCCGCGCTGAAGAATTCGGCAGGACACTTTGCGTTCAACCGGAACATGACTTGGAAGCCATTCCGGATATTCAGAAATGGTTTGAGGCCCATTATACAATTCAGTTTGCCAACTATCCGGTGGATGAGAGTTATTTGAGCCACGGTGCGACGGTAGTTCCGTGTCGTCGGCTGATCCTATAGGTTGAAACTCAGACGACCGACGCCCTGCCGGCACCAGGAGACATCCCGCCGGCAAGGCGGAGGGGGAGCCGCGCAATGAAATTGATCCTAGCCATTATTCAACCCTCGAAACTGGAAGCGGTTAAAGAAGCCCTCGCGCGGGTCGAAGTGTTTCGACTGACCGTCGTTGATGTGCAGGGTTTCGGCCGACAAAAGGGGCAGTCTGAGATGTACCGAGGCCGGGAATTAGCCGTGAATCTCTTGCGAAAAGTGCAGCTCCAAATCGCCGTCAACGAAGATTTTGTTGAACCGACGATTGCGGCCATCATTGAGGCGGGGCGAACGGGACCCGAAGGCCGGATCGGCGACGGAAAAATTTTTGTTCTTCCTCTCGAAGATTGCATCCGAATACGGACGGGCGAACGCGGCCCCGAAGCGATCTGATCCTGCATCTGGGGCAACTCATCGAGACGCTGAGCACGGTCCGAAGGCGGTAAGCGCGGAGGGTTGCTCTAGCTTTTCGCACCAAGGAGTCGATCGATCGTTTTGATCAGCAGACTGGCGGCCTCAGGCGCGGCGAGTGCTACGGTCGGTTCATAGCCACCTTGGTCATAAGCCTCCGCCGTCGGAATGTAACCGGGGCCATCGTCGCCATATCCCGCCACAAAGATTTCACGAGGGCTGCCCACCTTTTGTGCGTGCAATTGAAATTCGACAAATGGCTCACCAGGCAAATGCAAAATCCGAGCAGAACCCAATTCAAAACAGGAGATCAAGATCGGCGTTTCCAATCGCTTTAACCAGCCCAATTGAAAAGCGGCATTTGCACGACGGGCAGTGGAGGCATTCGCATCACCCAAGACGGCAAGACTGTCTCTCTCCTGGAAACTGGCTTCGCGACGCGGCGGGAAACGAACCTTTTCGACACGCACCGCCCACCCTTTCACCGGTTGGGTCCGAGTTGCTTTCCAGGCCTGTCGCATCCCCTCGTAGATTCGGTCTCGCAACACCGGGCGATTACTCGGGGTCCCGTCGTTGTATTTACCCGCAGCGATGTTTCCGGCACACCCGGTAAAGTAAATTTGAAAAATGCGCGGGTCATCTTGCTGGCGCTTCCGCCGAGCCAAGCCGCAGAAATCCGCCGACACTCGACCGCTACCATAATAACTCATCGGGTGCGTCGCATAGTAATGAAGGGCCGCGAGAGGATGATCTCCTTGCCAGAAACTCAAAGTCCGTAGAATCGGATCAATGAGTCCTTCTGGCTCGTCTCGAATGACCGGATCCTTCGTGGCGCTGTATCGAACGAATTTGACTTTGCCATCAGGTCCCAGAATCCGCCGATTGGATGCAACTTGCTGGACTGGCGCCGCGCCGACACCGATAGAATCAAAGCGCTCCGTTTTCTTGAGTGCGGTGCGCAATGCCTCAGCCGACTGGTTGACGACTCGATCGAAAAATTTGCGATCAAGGCTTTGTGGGGCGCCAGGATATTGCTCGAGCAAGCGTTGAGCTTCTAAATCGGCAAAGGGGGCATCGTGCGGATGCACACACTGGAGGGCCACGTTTTCCGGTACAGTATGGGCGGCCTTTGCGAGTGCGTCGCGCCAGTTCATATGAGCATGATTGCGCAGACCGCACCAATCCAGAGCAGCGAGAACGATGGGAGCGCCGTCGCCCATAAGGACAACCCCCCTGAGCTCCAACGGGTCGTCCACTCCGCGCACCGGTTCGACCAAACCGCCGCAAAGTGGATGACCAAGGGGGGGCGTGACATCGCATTGAAAACGTGCTAGGTGGAGTGTGGTCGGCATGATACTTTCTCCGGGAAACGGGGTTTAATTTAAGGTCTGGTCCGTACAAAACAAGCGAGGCGAGCCGTGAAACATTTACGTCCCGCAATGACTCCCTGGCTGGCCGTCATCCTGGCCATTCTCATCAGTGGCTCTGTATCATTCGGCCAGCGAACTGGCGGAACGGGCGGTGGAACGGGAGGAGGCGGAGGAATTGGCACAGGCGGTGGGGCCGGCATCGGTGGGGGGGGCGCTGGCTTCGGTGGTGGTACCGGCGCGAGTCTCGGGGGTGGTGCAGGTTTGGGTACAGGCACCGGCGGCCTGGGCGCTGCTCCCGCAGGTCGAACGGGGGGAACCGGTGCAACCGGTGGAATTCCCGCGGCCTCGAATTTCCTGGCATCAACCTACCGATACCCCTATGTCACGGGCTTAGGAAGCTCGGATACAGGTGCCCAGCGACGAGCGGACCGTGCCCAAGGAGTCGAATCGGGAGTGTCGAATCAGGTTGCTGCATTCGGTGGGCCAACGTTTGGCAATGCCACAAGAGCGACCGGTGCTGTGCGCCGCACGACGACCGCGACAGGCGGCACGGCGACAATTCGCGGCGGCGCAGGGCGAAATCTCAACCAACAGGGTGGTGCATTCAACCTCAGCCCCGCAGGCGGTCCAGTGAGGAGTTCTCCATTTATTCCGATTGTGGTCGGCTTCCGCACACCACCTGTTACATCGTCGCAGCTCCTCGCGGACGTTCAAGCCGTGATTCGACGTTCGGAATCCCTGGTCTCGCGTGACTCGATCGAGATTCAGATCAACGGCCGCAACGTCGTTCTGCGCGGTACCGTAAGGGACGATGACGAAAAACGCCTGGCCGAAGCGCTCGTGCGCTTAACACCAGGCGTTGATCAAATTGTTAACGAACTTGCAGTGCGTGAATGACCGCTGAACCGATCACTTACCGCTGCGTGCAATGTTATAAACGACCATAAAATCCTGGTCGCGTAAGTACAATCGGCCATTCGCAACAACAGGATGTGGCCAAGCGTTGTAACGGCTCCGTTCAGGTTGTTTCAGCCGACCACGCAAAGCGTATTTCGTGGGATTCGCTTCAACAAGAAATACATCGCCACTACTTTCATTCCGATAATAAAGTAATCCGTCGGCGTAAGTGATCGATCCTTTGCCAGGCTCACGTTCTTCCCAGCGGACTTTACCCGTCATGAAGTCCAAACAGGTCAGCAAGCCCTCATTCGAGCCATAGATGTGCCCATTGACAAGAACCATACCGCCGTGGTGATTTTTCATATTTTTCGTGTCATAGACTTGTTTGGCGACGAAATTCCGGCCCTGGCGAGAGATCCGCGCAAGCCCTCCCCCGGTGCCGTAGGACGAAGCAGCAAAGACGTGTCCATCATGGAATAGCGCGGTCGAGCAGTTGGCCGTGCTGTTGGCCGGGCGGTTGTAGCGCCACAGGAATCGGCCGTCGTCCGCCGCTAAACCGACGACACCGCCGCTCAGAAAATGGATATACTGCCGAACGCCATCGACCTCTGCCACGATGGCCGACGCGTAGTGAGCATGATCTTTCTCCGGCACAACGGCCTTCCAAATCAGTTCGCCAGAGTCAGCCCGCACGGAAACAACGGTTGATTGCGGTCCACCTGCCGCCACGATCACCTTGTCGCCATCAAGCAGCGGCGATTCCGAATAGCCCCACCCCCCCACGATGCCGTCGAATTCACGCTTCAAGTTTTTGTGCCAAACAAGCGACCCGTCCGCCACCTTCAGGCAAACCAGATCGCCATCGATTCCCAAGGTGTAAAGTCGGTCGCCGACAACCGTTGGCGTGGACCGCGAGCCTTCGCCATACCCATAGCTCGTGTTTTTCGGTGCGATGCGCCGGCTCCAAATCATCTCACCGTTCGCTTCGTTGAGCGCCCAGACGATTTCGTCATCCCCACGAAATCCCATGCCGAAAACGCGTCCCCCTGCCACCGAGGGTGTCGAGTATCCGCCACCAAGGCCGCGAGTTGTATAGGCAATCGGTGGCCCACTGCGCGGCCAATTCTTGAGAAGTCCCGTTTCCTGGCTGACGTCATCCCGTTTCGGCCCACGCCATTGAGGCCAATCAAACGATTTCGATCCAACTTGCGGCTGGCCACTACAGACGGACACCAGAACCGTCGCGCCAAGCACGGCAAAACCAAGCAGTCGCATGCGGTGGGATCTCCGATAACAACTTCAACTGAGGACCAATCTACCACGCCCCTTCGTAAAGTCGGAGCAGGTCGCTCTCCTGCACCGACCGAGGATTAAACCGGGCTGTCCATTGCTGGTTTGCCTCCTCAGCCAGGACGGCAAGGATCTCGCGAGAAACGCCACATTGCGAGAGCCGCGTTGGCAAATCGGCAAGCCGAACCAAGGCTTCGATCCGTCGTGCGAGCGCCTCGACGGGCGGCTCACCGTTTCCAGATCCTGAGCAATGGATGAGTTGCGCGTAGAGCGGTTCAACGACGGCAGCATTAAACCGGATGACGTGTGGTAGAAGGATCGCAACAGCTAAACCGTGGGTTATACCGTAATGTGCAGTAAGGGGGTTGGCACAAGCATGCGCTGCCCCCAGCATCGAAGCCTCGATGGCCATCCCGGCCAGGTAAGCACCCAACTGCATGTTCGCCCGAGCGGTGACATCGGTTGGGTCCGCTAGGACCTTAGGAAAGTTAGGCTCCAACAATCTCCAAGCAGCGAGCGAATAGGCTTGCGAGACGGGGTTCCGCCGAGTGGAAACGTATGATTCAACCGCGTGCGTGAGTGCGTCCAGCCCGGTCACCGCAGTGACGAGCGGTGGTGCGGTGATCGTCAATTCGGGGTCAAGAATGGACACGCGAAAGGCCGCCTTCCGATCGCCACAGGCCATTTTCAGATGCGTCGAATCATCAGCGATCAAGGCATAAGACTGAGCCTCACTCCCCGTCCCCGCCGTCGTGGGAATCCCCACGGATGGGAGCATCGGCCGGGTCGCCTTACCAAACCCCCGGTAATCCGACATTGTGCCCCCGTTGGTCAACAGGAAATTGATTCCTTTGGCGCAGTCCATCGCACTCCCACCGCCGAGAGCAACGAGAAAATCGGCCTGATGTTGTACGGCGGCGGCCACTCCGGCACGAACGTGACGGGTCTCGGGATTTTCCTCCACACCGTCGAAAACGGCGACCGCTAGCCCCGCTTCCTCGAGAAATTGCCTCGCTCGTTCTAAATGCCCCGCCGCCTCTAACCCCGGGTCGGTCACAAGAAGAACCCGTTGCCCTCCCAACTCGCGGACAATTGCACCCAGACGAGCGAGAGAACCACGACCAAACACAAGTTGTCCGAGCGGGACAAAATCGAAGGCCGGCAATTCCGTCGACGCGGTACTATCGACGAGAGTCGCATCACTCATAGGGCAATCATGTTAGGGTCGAATTGGAAAGCCCGCGCTCGGAAAAGGAAATCCACGATGTTCCCCTCGTGGGGTTGCAGCCAATTCAATTGTATCGTCGGAATGGGGCCGATGTTTAACCGATCAATATGCGTGGCGTCGGCCAACTCCCGCTGGAACTTCGGATTCTTGGTGACCGCGGAGCAAACAAGCGTGGGACCAATCTTGGCCAGCATTTGCTCCTGCGGACACTCAACCACCGTGGCAAAGGGGAACATGTACTCCTTCTTCGCAATCGCTTTGTCCGGACTTTCGCAGTAAACAATGGTGGGTCGAAGATACGCGCAGCGCTCCTTGGGCACGAGACGAGGACCGTATTTCGCCGTCAAGTGATGAACCCCCGGTTCTTTCAGGTCGGCCTCGATCGCGTTCCAAACGCCTTCCGCCTGGCCAGGCACGGTAAACGCCGCGAGAGCCGCTTTCGGATCACCAGGCGGCAGCGGTTCGACAGGTCCGATCCGCTCAGCGATCGCTTCGGCAATTTTTCGACCGTGGCGGGAAACCCATATACCCGAGCAGTTAATGCAGCCGCGACCGCTGTTCACGAAGATACTATCGACCATCATGTCGAGGTATGTTTCCCATTGATCGACTTCATCGTCACCGAGAATGATCTTACTAAAACCCGGACCATGGGCTTGCACGCGCGGATTTCCCTTGTACTGTTCAACGGTGGCCTGGCCGCCAAAAATCAGGCTCTTCGGGCAGGAGTTCAACACCGCGGCGCCGATGTCGCCCAATCCCGGGTAGATAGCAATGGCCTGTTTCGGCACACCGGCCTGGATGAAGGCATTCGCCATGCGATACGGGGTCCACGGTTCCTGAGGCCCAGGCTTCAAGACTAAACCGATCTGCATCGGAATGATCGGCAACCAAAGTGTGTGGACTCCCGGGGAATTACTTGGCAAAACCAACCCCAAAACCGGAGACTGTGCCTGAAAACTGACCGGCACACCGCGTGATTCAACTCCGTAACCCCGCGTGAGAAAATCTAAATCCAAGCCCCGCGTCAGGGAGTCGAGGATTTTGTCCATGTTCTCCAGGACGAACTTGTTCTTCGTCATGTTGAAACGACACATGTGCTCCGGCAGTCCCGTCGTCGCGGACTGCATACGGACAAACTGATCGGGCGATTGCGACCCCTCACCGAGCGGTAGTTCCGCTTCGGCATACAGTTGGCCCGCTTTTTTCACCATTTGGAGCAGTTCCCGAATTGGGATTTCGCGCAGGACAGCGCGTGCCCGCCACGCATGCCGCATGTCGCGTTCGACCATCGCAGCATTAGCGCG
>Ga0308411_10001835_pt1 | contig 14486 bp, 7 predicted proteins | sample HotsprottomLayer_2_FD_203530 | JGI IMG/M metagenome (GOLD analysis project Ga0308411, IMG submission 203530) | Hot spring phototrophic mat microbial communities from Octopus Spring, Yellowstone National Park, Wyoming, United States -... | ecosystem: Environmental > Aquatic > Thermal springs >...
TGCGGCGGATGTCGAAGCTCACGCCGTCCACGGCGCGCACCGTGCCGCGCGCGCTGCGGTAGTGGAGCCGCAGATCCTCCACGCGCAGCAGCGCGCCGTCGCCGCCCGCGGCCATCTATATCGCCCTGAGCCGCGGATTGAAGATGCGGTCGAGCGCGAAGCCGAGCATCGCAAACCCGAGGCCGGTGAGCATCAGCAGCGCGGCCGGCTCGAGCACCCAGTAGTAGTGGCCGTTGTAGAGCGCGCTCTGGGCCTGCGCGTCGTTGAGGACCTTGCCCCAGGTCGGGAGCACCGGATCGCCCAGTCCGAGCACCGCGAGCGAGGCCTCGAGGAAGACGAACCCCGGGATCAGCGTGACGAAGCCCGGCACCAGCACCGGCAGGATGCGCGGGATCATGTAGCGCAGGATGATCCGCGAGTGGCTCGCACCGTAGGCACGTGCGGCTTCGATGTACGCCGACTCGCGAACGGGCAGCAGCATCGCGCGGTACATCTTTATCCCGGCGCTGAAGATGCCGAATGCCACCACGACGCCGAGCATCAGCCAGATGCTGGTCGAATAGAGCGTGCCGACCATCACCAGGATCGGCAGCATCGGCAGGATCATGTTGACCTCGGTGATGCGCTGGATCGCCGCGTCGATCCAGCCGCCGAACCACACCCCCACCGCCGCGATGATGAGCGTCGTGATGGTGGTGCCGACCGCGGCGATCAGGCCGAACGCGAGCGCCACCGGCGTGCCCCACAGCAGCGCGAGCAGGAGGTCGCGCCGCTGGTGGTCGGTGCCGGCAAGTCCGTGGACCCGCCCGTAGAGGACCAGGTCGGCGTCCAGGCGCGCATCCGGCTCGAAGACGATCGCTTCCATGCGCAGCTCGTGGCGCCCCCGCTGCACCTGCGGCCGCTCGCCGCCCCCCGGCGCCGCCAGGAGGCCGACCTGCGGTGTCATGCCGAGCCGGCGCTCGAGCGCGAGGTCCTGCGAGATCGAGATGCGCTGCTCGCGCGCGATGCGATGCGCACCGAGGGGGACCGTGCGCCCGTCGGGCGCATGCCAGGTCAGACGGACGAACGGCTGCCGGTCCTGGTACTGCGCGCGCAGGAACAGGTTGATCTCCGACGGGAACGCGTCGTAATCGAAATCGAACGCGAGCGGGATCGAGAGCTGCCGACCGCCTTCGAACGGCTGCTCCTCGGCCGCCGCCGCGCGGCTCTCCACCACGATCGTGCGCGGGAGGTTCGGGCCGCCGAACCACGTCACCCACGCCGGGCTGGCGTTGACGGGGTACATCTGCCAGCGCTCGCCGCCGCGCCACAGGTCGATCGCCTTGGCGTACGGAATGGCGATCACCGTGTAAACGGACAGGCCGACCAGGGACACCACGATCGCGAGGCCCGCCACGGCGGAGGGGTACTCGCGCAGTTGGCGCCAGAGCTCGCGCCAGGGGCTCACCGGGCACCTCCGTCGAGCTTCACGCGCGGATCGAGGATCGCGTACAGGATGTCGAGCAGGAAGACGGTGAACGCGAGGAGGTAGGCGAAGATGACCACGGTGGCGATGATCACCGGCGTGTCGCGCAGACCGATGGCCCGGAACAGCAGCGTGCCGAGGCCGGGCCAGTTGAACACCTGCTCGAGGATGATCGCACCGCCCCACAGGCCGATCAGCATCAGCGCGAAGCTGGTGATGATCGGCGAGAGCGTCGGGCGCAGGATGTACCGGCGCTCGATCAGCCGGGACGGCAGCCCCTTCGCGCGCGCCATCTCGACGTAGTCCTCGCTCGAGTGGATCAGGAAGAACGTCCGCCAGGAGTAGATCGAGATGAAGATCGACGACAGGAACATCGCCGCCAGCGGCAGGATCATGTGCCGCGCGACGTCGAGCGCGTACTCGATCCGGCTCTCGGGCGGCGGCGCCCTGACCATCCCGCCCGGGGGGAGCAGGGGCACGAGGAACGCGAAGATCAGGATCAGGAAGATGCCGTAGAACCAGCCCGGCGCGGCCGAGCTCGGCGCGAGCGCGATCACCGTCCGGTCGAGCCGGCTCCCGTAGCGACGCGACAGGGACAGCGCGACGAAGATCGAGACGAAGAAGACGAGCAGGTTCGCCGTGCCGAAGAGCAGCAGCGTCGCGGGCAGGCGCTCGGCGATGATGCGGTAGACCTCGCGCGCGCCGGCGTCGCTGTGGAGGTGCTCGGCGCGGCCGAGGTCGAGTCGCATCGCCTGGTAGAGGTAGTCGAAGCTGCGGACGATGAACGGCTGGTCGAGCCGCAGCCGCTCCACCTCGAGCTGGACGCGGCTCTCGATCAGACGGTTGCGCTCGGCGTCGTTCATCGCGCGGAAGGTCGGGTCCTCGCGCACCGCCTCGGCCGCGGCGAGCCGGATCTGCACCAGGCGCAGCTCGTCCACCTTGCCGCCCATGTTGGCGATCAGGATCGAGAGATACACGCCGATCAGGACGGTGACGAACAGGGCGAACAGGCGCAGCGCCACGAACGCGGCGATGCGCCGCACGTCGGCGAGCCATCCGGCGGCGGGACGCTGCGTCGCGTTGGCGCTCATCGCGTCACCCGCACGCTCGCCGGGCGCGCCGCCGCGCCGGGCACGGTGGCGAAGGCGTGCGAGGCGAACGTCGGCAGGGCCACCCGCCGGGAAGTGACCGCGACCTCGAGGCTCTTGGCGCCCGGCCCGAGCCGCGCGAGCTGATCGGCGTCGAGCACGATCCGCCACAGCCCCTCGCCAGCCGGTTGGGCCTCGCCCTTGAGCGCGAGCTCGCCGCTCGGTCCGAAGACGAGGTACTGCGCGGCCTCGATCGCCGAAGCCGGGTAAGGCGCGCCGGCGACGCTGATGCGCAGATCGAACGCTGCCGGCTCGCCGGCACCGATGACCATCGGCCCCGCGAGCTCCAGGTCGGGGATCTCGGGGCGCGCGAACCGCAGCCACCTGTCGGCGGCATCGGGAAAGCCCTCGAAGCGGCGCATCACGACGCTGCGTTCGACCGGATGGACCGAGTGCAGGTAGAGCGGCCCGTTGCCGATCCAGAGATGGCGCCGCTCGGCGTACCAGGTCTCCAACGCCGTGTAGCGCGCCGCGGCCTCGCCGTCGCGCAGGAGCGGCGCGAGCACTTTCGCGTACGGGACGAACCCCTGCGCGCGGGCATCCTTCAGCCGCCGCTCGAGCACCGGCAGGCTGGGACCGGCGATGAAGCTCATCCAGCCGACTTTCTGCCGGTCGGCCTTGTTCGACGAGAACGCGAGCTCGCCGTCGCGCTCGGCCATGATGCCGAGCGCGAGCGTGTGCCAGGGCGACGGGCCCGGCACGCGCGCAGCCGCGATCCACTCCGCGTCGGGGAAGATCTGATCGCTGTAGATCTCGATCGCGAGCGGCGCGCGCGAGACGATCCGCCAGCCGCGGAAGTGGCGCCGGAAGACCTCGAAGGCGGGCACGTACGAGCGGTCGAAGAGCGGGCTCGCCTCGTCGGCGCGCTCGAAGGCCAGGATCCACGGCAGCACGATGTCGGCGAGCGACACCTGCGACCCGTCGTGCCAGCGCCGCTCGAGATAGTCGCGCTCGTAGCGGATGAGCGTGCGCGTGCGCGCGGTCACGCCCTGCGGGTGCTTCTCCGCGGCGGTGACGAAGCGGCCGGCCGCGGCGTCCCAGCCGATCCACGTGTCCCCGGGCACCGGGATCTCGGGCAGCGTGTCCAGGCTCAGCCAGTCGAGCGTGCGGATCACGGGCACCCCGTGCTGGACCGTCACCGCGGCGGAGGCGATGCGCTGCGGCCAGTACAGCCCGGTGTAGGGGTCGGGCAGCACCGCGGGGTCCTGCGAGGCGCGGATCATCATGTTGTCGAAGATCCAGTTGCTGCCGGCGACCGGATTCCACGGTTCGGTCAGCAGGCTGGGCGTGGCGAACACCACCCGCCCGCCGATGCGGTCGCGGAACCGGATCGTGTACGGCCACAGCGCCGAGCCGGAGACACCCCCGGCAAGATCCACCGCGAGCTCGACGTCGCGCGCGCGCGGCCACACGTTGAGCTGGTCGACGAGCCAGACCCGCACCGAGTCCTCCATCGACAGCTCGAGCGCGCGCGCCATCATCGCCTGCCGCTCGTCCCAGGTCGTGTAGTCGCGCCGCTGCAGCCGGTCGGCCAGCTTGGCGAACTCGGGCGCCGGCCGGTAGGCCTGCCACAGCGGCTCGGGGCGGCCCTGCGGGGTGTAGTAGTAGCTGAAGTTGCCGGCGAGGTCGCGGTTGATCGAGAGCGCGATCCAGCTCCCGGTGTACAGGTGCCACTGCCCGGCGAACGGATCGCCGACGATCCAGATGCGCGAAGCCTCCTCGGCGGTGCGGTAGAGCCGCTCCACGGCGAAGCCCGCGTCCTCCATCAGGTTGGCGATGTAATCGCCGACGCGTTTGCGCTCGTCCTCGGTCCGGATCAGCACCGAGACCCGCACCGGCGCACCGTCGTGCACCCAGCGGCCTGCGTCCAGCCGCGCGCCGAGCTTCTCCATCTCGGCGCGGATCGTCGCCTTCGCGGCCTGCGGGTCGTGCTGGTAGCGGAGCTCGATCGCGCGCGCGACGTGCGCGAGCCGGGTGTAATCGGGGAAGGCCGTGTTCAGCGGCAGAACGCGCGGCACCGCGAGGCCGCCGTAGATCTCCTCGGCGATATAGCGCCGATCGACCAGGCGGTTCAGCGCCTGGCGGATCGCCGGCACGTGGAACGGGTTGATCCGGCCGTCCTTGAAGCGCGGCCCGGCCGGATTGATCGTCAGCTCGCCCGAGGAGCCGTAGGACAGATCGTAGGCGGTCCTCATTGAGGCGCGGACGCGGCGAAACGCGGTGGCGCTCGCGATCCCCTGCGCGAAGACGTGGTGACTGCCCGCCTCGATCAGCTCGGTGACCTTGCCGATGTCGGATTCCTGCGTGAACACGACTTCGTCGACCACCGCGCCGCGCCGGGCGGCGAGGTCCGCCGCCAGCACCGGCGCTCGCGCTGCCTCCTCTACCGGCGCCGGGCCGGAGCGGGAGAACCACAGGATCGCGCCCGCGGCGAGCGCGACGGCGACCAGGACGAGCGAGCGCTTTACGTTCATCACACCAACAGGGGTTGCGAGGCAGGCCGGCGCGTGCCGCGGCGGATCGCGCGGCTTTGCCCCCGGACTCTACCGCAGGGCCCGGGTGGGGGCACCTCGGCGCGCGTCGGCCACGTGGTCTCGCCCAAGCGGCGTTCGCGAGGCGTCGACATCGGCGTCGAACGTGACGCTTCCTTCCTGCGGCCCGGGGCGTTCGCCGTCGAGCCGCTCGAGCCCGTCGCCGACGACAGGTCGATCGCCGATCTCGTCCGCTCGGGCAGCGGCGCCCGCTTCCAGGGACCGGCCTTCGCTGGCCCTCGCGCCGGGCGAAACGGCGGGCGCCACGAGCAGGCTCGGCGAGTGCTCTCGTGCGCGCTCGTGCGACGGGCCTCGACCGTCGTCCGGCGCGGCTAGACTTCCCCGCCATCACCGTGCGAGGAGACGCGATGTCGGAGGACACGACGAGAAGACAGGTCGAGCAGGGCCTCGCCGATCTGTGCGACTGGGCAGCCGCACTGCGCTACGACTCGATCCCGGCCGAGGTCGGCGCGCACGCCGCGCTGATTCTCGGCGACAACGTCGCCGCCACGCTCTCGGCCGGCGACGAGCCTGAGGTGCGCGCGCATCACGATCGCATCATCGCCAGCCGAACCGGGGAGCAAGCGACGATCTTCCGCCGCGGCGCGCCGCGAGCCGGACTCGCGGAGGCCGCAGTCGCCAACGGCCTCGCGATGACCTGGAACGAGCTCGACGACGGCTACACCCGCACTGCGGTCCATCCCGGCGCGCTCAGCCAGCCTCTCATCCTCGCCGCGGCCGAGGCCGACGGCGCGTCGCTCGCCGCGACGCTGCGCGCCACCATCGGCGCCTACGAGATCGGCACCCGTCTCGCCCGCGCGTGGCCGGGCACCCTGCCGCGCTTGCACCCGCACGGGGTCTACAACGCGGTCTGTGCGGCCGCCGGGCTCGCGCTCCTGCGCGGCGCCGACTCGGCCGAGCTCGGGCGCGCGCTGACGGCGGCCGCGACGATGGTCTCGCCGGGTCCGTACAGCCACGCGATCGAGGGGGCGCTGGTGCGCAACGCCTGGGCGGCGGCGGGCGCGTGGCTCGGCCTGTTCGCGTGCGACCTCGCGCGACTGGGGATCGGCGGCACGCCGAGCGGCCCCTACGACGTCTATGACCGCGGCTTGGGCGCGCGGTCGAACCCGGCCGAGCTCACCGCGGGTCTGGGCAGCGACTGGACCATCCGCGACGGCTATCACAAGCTCTACGCCGCCTGCCATCACTCGCACGCCGCGATGGAGGCGATCGAGAGCCTGATCGCCGCGCACCCGGGGCTGCGGGGCGGGGCGACGGTCGCGTCGGTCCACGTCGAGGGATCGGCGATGGCGATGAACTTCGGCAACGCCGCGCCGGTCACCACGCTGGGCGCGAAGTTCTCGATTCCGCACGCGGTCGCCGGGACGATCGTCTACGGCGCCGAGGACCCGCGGATCTTCTCCGCCGCGAGCCTGCGTGACGAGGCGATCGCGGACCTGCGAGCGCGGGTCACGATGGCGAGGCTGCCCGAGGTGAAGCCTTGGCCGCTCGACCGGCCGGCGCGCGTGACACTGCACCTGCGCGACGGCCGGCGGCTAGCGGCCGAATGCGAGGCCGCGCTGGGGAGCCCGGCGCGCCCGCTCCCGCCGGAGCGAGTGCTCGAGAAAATCCGCGCGCTGTCGGCAGAGCCGGCGCCCGGCCTCGAGCGCGCGGTCGAAAGTCTGCGTGCGAGCATCGCCCGCGGTGCGCCCGAACCGGCGACCTGTCGCGAGTGGGTCGCGAGCTTTTTCCCTCGGACCTAGCTGCGGGCAAGGTTGTCCTTTAGTCCTCACCGCTGTCACACATTAGCGAGATTCTGACCGCCGACCGGCGCGACTTCGCGGTCTGTCGCCTCGGCGGGCGCGCCCGGTTTGTCGACGTCCTCGCCGAGCGTTGACGCCGGCGAACGGGTCTACCTCGACCGCCCGGTACAATCCGCGTTCGGAGCAGCCGGGGGCGGCAAAGGCGCAGCGCATGAACGAAATCGTCACCTCCACCCCCGCAGGCGATCCGGGCACCGCGCGCCCGGCAGCAGGCGCCATCGTCATCCACGGCGCGCGCCAGAACAACCTCAAGAACCTCACCGTCTCGATTCCGACCGGAGAGCTGGTGGTCGTGACCGGCGTGTCGGGCTCGGGCAAGTCCTCGCTCGTCTTCGACACGCTCTATGCCGAGGGGCAGCGGCGCTACGTCGAGACGTTCTCGCCGTACGCGCGGCAGTTCCTGGACCGGATGGACAAGCCGCAGGTCGACCGCATCGACGGAATCCTGCCCGCGATCGCGATCGACCAGACCAACCCGGTGCGCACCTCGCGCTCCACGGTGGGCACGATGACGGAGCTGAACGATCACATCAAGCTCCTGTTCGCGCGCGCCGCCCGGCTCTACTGCCGCGGCTGCGGCCAGCTCGTCCGCCGCGACACGCCGCAGACGATCTTCGACGACGTCTCGCGGCGCGCGCGCGAAGCCGGCGACCCGCGGCTGGTGATCGCGTTCCCGGTGCAGGTGCCGAAGAACTTCGGCGAGGCCGAGGTGCTGCAACTGCTGGAGCGCCAGGGGTACACCCGGATCCACTCGCGATCGGGGTCCGGCCTCGAGGTGGTACAGGACCGCATCCGCATGTCGACCGCGGAACGCGCGCGCGTGATGGAAGCGCTCGAGGCCGCGCTGCGCGTCGGGCAGGGCCGGGTGAACGTGCACGTCGTCCCGGAGGCGCCGGACGCTCCCGGCCAGCCGGAGAGCGGCGCGGATCGGCCGGCGTGGCGATTCTCGAGCGACCTCCACTGCCCCGACTGCGACATCCACTACGGCGAGCCGACGCCGAGCCTCTTCTCCTTCAACTCGCCGATCGGCGCCTGCGAAACCTGCCGCGGCTTCGGCCGGGTGATCGGCGTCGACTACGGCCTGGTGATCCCCGACGAGTCGAAGACGCTGCGCGGCGGCGCGATCAAGCCCTGGCAGACCGAGAGCTACCGCGAATGCCAGACCGACATGGAGAAGTGCGCCCGCAAGGACGGCATCCCGCTCGACGTCCCGTGGCGCGAGCTGCCCGAAGCGGCGCGCCGCTGGGTGCTCGACGGCGACGACGGCTGGGTGAGCTGGCGCAGGTCGTGGCCCGGCAAGTGGTACGGCGTGAAGCGCTTCTTCGCCTGGCTCGAGACGAAGGCGTACAAGATGCACATCCGCGTCCTGCTGTCGCGCTACCGGGCGTACACGCCATGCGCAGCCTGCGGTGGCGCGCGGCTGAAGCCCGACGCGCTGCTCTGGCGGCTGGGCACCAAGGAGGACGCCGACGGCGCGCTCGGGCGATGCGGGCGCTTCAAGCCGCGCGGAGTGAGGTTCGACGACGCGCGCCTCGATGCCCTGCCCGGCCTCACGGTGCACGACCTCATGCTGCTGCCGATCGACCGCTGCCGCGCCTTCATGGGCGGCCTGCACCTGCCGGCGCCGCTCGACCAGGCGACCGAGCTGCTGCTGACCGAGATCCGCGCGCGGCTCGCCTACTTGAGCGAGGTCGGCCTGGGGTATCTGACGCTCGACCGCCAGTCGCGGACGCTCTCCGGCGGCGAGGTGCAGCGCATCAACCTCACCACCGCGCTCGGTACCGCGCTCGTCAACACGCTGTTCGTCCTCGACGAGCCGTCGATCGGGCTGCACCCGCGCGACATCGGCCGCGTGATCGACGTGATGCACAAGCTGCGCGATGCCGGCAACTCGCTCGTCGTGGTGGAGCACGACCCGCAGATCATGTTCGCCGCCGACCGGCTGATCGACATGGGACCGGGCCCGGGCGAGCGCGGCGGGCGGATCGTGTTCGAAGGCACGCCGGCGGCGCTGCGGCGCGCCCGCACCCTCACCGCCGACTACCTCGCCGGGCGCCGGCGCGCCGACGCGCAGCGCGCGCCGCGGCCGCTCGCCTCCGGCGAGCCGTGCATCGAGCTCATCGGGGCAGCAGAACACAACCTCAAGACGATCGACGTTGCGTTCCCGCTCAACCGGCTGGTCTGCGTGACCGGAGTGTCCGGATCGGGCAAGTCGACGCTGGTGCAGGACGTGCTCCACGCCGCGCTCCTCAAGGCCAAAGGCAAGCCGACCGAGGCCCCGGGTGCGCACCGCGAGCTGCGCGGCGCGGAGCTGGTGGCGGACGTCGTGCTCGTCGACCAGTCGCCGATCGGCAAGACCGCGCGCTCGAACCCGGTGAGCTACGTCGGCGCCTTCGATGCCATCCGCAAGCGCTTCGCGGACTCGGTGCTCGCGAAGGAGCGTGGCTACACCCCCGGCACGTTCAGCTTCAACGCCGGCAACGGCCGCTGTCCGACGTGCGCCGGCAGCGGCTTCGAGCACGTCGAGATGCAGTTCCTGTCCGACGTGTACCTGCGCTGCCCGGACTGCGACGGCAAGCGCTTCCGCGCCGAGGTGCTCGAAGTGACGTGGCGCGGCCGGCACGTCGCGGAAGTCCTCGACCTGACGGTGGCCGAGGCGCTCGCCTTCTTCGCCGGCGAGCGGGACGTGATCGCCGCGCTCGAACCGCTCGCCGAAGTGGGGCTGGAGTACCTGCGGCTCGGGCAACCGGTGCCGACGCTCTCCGGCGGGGAAGCGCAGCGGCTCAAGCTCGCCGGACACCTCGCCGCGGCGTCGGCCGCCTCGCCCGTCCGGAGCGCCGGCGCGGTCGGCCCACGCGGCAAGCTGTTTCTCTTCGACGAACCGACGACCGGGCTGCACTTCGACGACGTGGCGAAGCTGCTCGGTTCGTTCCGGCGGCTGATCGAGGCCGGTCACTCGCTGATCGTGATCGAGCACAACCTCGACGTGATCCGCGCCGCCGACTGGCTGGTGGACCTCGGTCCCGAAGGCGGCGACGCCGGGGGCGCGATCGTGTGCGCGGGCACGCCGGCGCAGGTCGCTGCGCACCCGACCTCGCATACCGGCAGGGCGCTGCGCGAATACGAGCGCTCGCTCGCCGCGCCGCCCAGCCCTGTTGTACGGGAACCGGCCGCCGGCACGCCGCTGCAGGCGGCGCTGCGCGATCGCGCGCGGCGCTCGATCGTGGTCCACCGCGCGCGCGAGCACAACCTGAAGAACGTCGAGGTCGAGCTGCCGCGCAACCGGTTCACCGTGATCACCGGCGTATCGGGATCCGGCAAGTCCACCCTCGCGTTCGACATCGTCTTCGCCGAAGGGCAGCGGCGGTACCTCGAGTCGCTCAACGCCTACGCGCGGCAGTTCGTGCAGCCGGCCGCGCGGCCCGACGTCGATGCGCTGTTCGGCATCCCGCCGACGGTGGCGATCGAGCAGCGCACCAGCCGCGGCGGACGCAAGTCGACGGTGGCGACCCTGACCGAGGTGTACCACTTCCTGCGCCTGCTCTACGTGAAGCTCGGGACGCAGTTCTGCCCCGACTGCGAGGTGCCGATCGAACCGCAGTCGCCGGCGGCAATCCTCGCGCGCATCCTGCGCGACTACCGCGGCCGGCGCGTCGGGCTGCTCGCGCCGCTGGTGGTGAACCGGAAGGGCTACTACACCGACCTCGCGAAGTGGGCGCGCGGCAGGGGCTTCACGCACCTCAGAGTGGACGGCGAGTTCCTCCCCACCGACCACTGGCCGCGGCTCGATCGCTTCAAGGAGCACACGATCGAGCTGCCGGTGGCCGACGTTCTGGTCGCGCCGGAGCGGGAGGGCGCCCTCGGCGCGGCGCTGGCGAGCGCGCTCGACCACGGCAAGGGCGTGGTGCACCTGATCGAGGGTCTCGACCGGCTCGAGGCGGCGGCCCGACAGGCGCGCACGCCGCGCGTCGAGCTCGACCTGCCGCAGGCGATCTTCTCGACCAGGCGGGCGTGCCCCGCGTGCAGCCGCAGCTTCCCGGAGCTCGATCCGCGGCTCTTTTCGTTCAACTCGAAGCACGGCTGGTGCGAGTCGTGCTTCGGGACCGGACTCGAGCTCGCGGGCTTCGACGAGGCGCAGTCCGGCGAAGAGACCTGGTGGAACGAGTGGTGGGAGCAGGCGGCGCCGCCGTGCCCCGCGTGCGACGGCAAACGCCTGAACCCGGTGGCGCTCAACGTCCGCTTCGACGGACAGTCGATCGCCGATCTCACCGCGAATCCGGTCGGCCGCGTCGCGGCCTATTTCACCGATCTGCGCCTCGAAGGGCGCGCGGCGGAGATCGCGCGCGACATCGTCGCCGAGCTGCGCTCGCGGCTGCGCTTCCTCGACGAGGTGGGCCTGGGCTATCTCGCGCTCGACCGCTCGGCGCCGACGCTGTCGGGCGGCGAGGCGCAGCGCATCCGGCTCGCGGCGCAGCTCGGATCGAACCTGCAGGGGGTTTGCTACATCCTCGACGAGCCGACGATCGGGCTGCACCCGCGCGACAACCGCGTGCTGCTCGACACGCTCGAGAAGCTGGAAGCCAAGGGCAACACGCTGCTCGTCGTCGAGCACGACGAGGAAACGATCCGTCGCGCCCACCACGTGGTCGATCTCGGTCCGGGCGCCGGCCGGCTCGGCGGCGAGGTGATCGCGCAGGGCGACGCCGCGGCGCTGATGGGCAACCCCGCCTCCACCACCGGGCGATTCCTGGCCGCGCCGTTACGTCACCCGCTGCAGCCGCGCCGCGCGGTGGCCGGCCGCACGCCGAGCCTCTGGATACGCCGCGCGACCCTGCACAACCTGCGCGGCATCGACGCCCGGATCCCCCTCGGCCGGCTCACCGCGGTGACCGGCGTCTCCGGGTCGGGCAAGTCGACGCTCGCGCGCGACGTGCTGCACGCGAATCTCGTCGCGCTGACCGGCGAGCGCGCGCGCAAGGGGGCGGTCGCGCCGTTCGGTTGCGCCGCCATCGACGGCGCCGAGCGGATCGGCCGGGTGCTCGAGGTCGACCAGACGCCGATCGGAAAGACCCCGCGGTCCTGCCCCGCGACCTACGTCGGTTTCTTCGACGCGATCCGGCGCCTCTTCGCCGACGCGACCGAAGCGCGGATCCGCGGCTACAGCGCGAGCCGGTTCTCGTTCAACACGGCCGGCGGCCGCTGCGAGGCGTGCGAGGGTCAGGGGCTGCGCAAAGTCGAGATGAGCTTCCTGCCGGACGTGAAGGTGCCGTGCGACGTGTGCCGCGGGTCGCGCTTCGACACCGAGACCTTGACGGTCAAGTGGCGCGGCAAGTCGATCGGCGACATCCTGGCGATGAGCGTCGAGGAAGCGGCGCCGTTCTTCGCTGCGCACCCGTCGATCCACCGCGCGCTCGCGCTGCTCGAGGACGTCGGGCTCGGCTACCTCACCCTCGGCCAGCAGAGCCCGACGCTCTCCGGCGGCGAGGCGCAGCGGATCAAGCTGGTGACCGAGCTCGCGAAGGTGCGCGCCGACGGCGCCGACGCCGCCGGGCGACCGGGCCGCGCCGGTGCACGGAAACACACGCTCTATGTCCTGGACGAGCCGACCGTCGGCCTGCACATGGCCGACGTGGAGAAGCTCGTCCGCGTGCTGCACCGTCTGGTCGACGCCGGCAATACGGTGGTGGTGGTCGAGCACAACCTGGACGTCATCGCCGAAGCCGACTGGATCGTGGACTTGGGACCCGAGGGCGGCGATGCCGGCGGCCGCGTGGTCGCCATGGGCGCCCCCGAGACGGTGGCCGAGCAACCGACGCACACCGGCCGCATCCTCGCGGCCTTCCTGGCGGAGCGAGCGGCCGTTACAAACGGTTACTCCCGTTAGCGTCAGCGCGGTCCACACTTCCCGCGTTGGGGTCGGCAGGAGTCGCAGATGAAACGGAGCATTCGCGCGCTCGCAGTGATGCTGGTCCTCGGCGCCGTGTTGACCGACGCGGCGTGGGCCGGCGGCGGCCGCGGACACGTCAGCATTTCCGTCGGCACGAGCTGGGGCGCGCCCGGCTGGGGACCGGGGTGGGGACCAGGGTGGCGTGCGGGCTGGTGGTGGGGTCCGGGCTGGGGCCCCAGGTGGGGCTGGAGCCCCGTGTGGGGCCCGGGTGTCGTGGTCGCCCCGACGGTCGTCTGGCCAGCGCCGGCCGTGGCCGTCCCGCCGGCGGTCGTCGTGCCATCGGTGCCGCCCACCGTTTACATCGAGCGGGACGAGCCGGCCACCGCGGCCCCGGCCCCGCCGCAGCAGCCGGGCCATTGGTGGTACTACTGCCAGAGTAGCCGCGCCTTCTACCCCTACGCCCGGGAGTGCGCGGAAGGCTGGCAGCGCGTGCCGCCGGCCCCGCCGTCCTGAGCGCCGCCTGATGCCGCGCTGGCTGCAGCGGGCGGTGCTGGTCGGGCTGGCCGGGCTCGCGGGCTGCGCAACGGTACCGGCCGGGCCGAGCATCACCGCGCTCCCGGGCAGCCGCAAGACCTTCGACCAGTTCGTCGCCGACGACGCCGCCTGCCGGCAGTTCGCGCAGGCGCAGATCGGCGGTCAGTCGCCCGGTGCCGCGGCGGCTGGGACGACGGCCGCGGGCGCGGCGATCGGCACCGGTCTGGGCGCCGCCGCCGGCGCGCTGATCGGCGGCTCCGGCTCGGCCGCCGGCGTCGGGGCGGGTGTGGGGCTACTCGCCGGCAGCGCGGTCGGGGCGAGCTACGCGACCGGAGCGTACGCGACGCTGCAGAGCCGCTACGACGGCGCGTACTTCCAGTGCATGTACGCGAAAGGCCAGAAGGTTCCGGTCGCGGGCACGGTGGCGCGCTCGGTGCCGCCGCGCGCCGCGCCCCCGCCGGCGCGAGCGCCGTTCTACCCGCCGCCGCCGGACGCGCCCCCGCCGGCGCCGCGCTGACGCGCGGCCTTCGCGCCCCACACCCAGACGTACTGCGCGCCCGACAGCACCACGGTCGCGAACACGATCGCGAACAGCGGCGCGAGCCAATCCGCGGCATCGACGAGCCCGGCCGCGTGCGCGAGCGCGCCGGCGAGCACCGCGAATTCGAGGGCGGTGTTGAGCTTGGAGAGCGGGGTGGGGGCCATCTCGACGGGGCCGACCGAAAGCCGATAGGCGATCGCCCCGCCGGCGATGATCACGTCGCGCAGGACGATCGCCACGGCCAGCCAGGCGGGGATCCAGCCGTGCAGCGCGAGCAGCACCGTGGCCGCGAGCATCGTGAGCTTGTCGGCGATCGGGTCGAGCCGCGCGCCGAGCGCGGACACGATCCGGTAGCGGCGCGCGATCGCGCCGTCGGCGAGATCGCTGAATGCCGCGACCAGGAACACGGCCAGCGCGGGGAGGTAGCGCCGCTCCACGAGCAGCCACGCGATCACCGGCACGAGCAGCAGCCGGCCGATGGTGATCAGGTTCGGGACGGCTCGGTTCACCGGCCGTTCGGATGCGGCCACACCGCCGCGATCTCGCCTCCGAGCGCA
>Ga0308411_10001836_pt1 | contig 14478 bp, 10 predicted proteins | sample HotsprottomLayer_2_FD_203530 | JGI IMG/M metagenome (GOLD analysis project Ga0308411, IMG submission 203530) | Hot spring phototrophic mat microbial communities from Octopus Spring, Yellowstone National Park, Wyoming, United States -... | ecosystem: Environmental > Aquatic > Thermal springs >...
CGCCGACAACCGTCCGAGCTGCTGCAGAATGACCTCGGCAGCAGCATGGCCGGCATTTTGCATCATCTGCGCGTAGCTCAGCCCGCGCGCGTCGGCGATGCGCTCAAGTTCGCGCATCTCTGCGACGGAAAGGATCTCCATCACGCCAGCAAGGCCATTGCTTCTTCCACCACGCGCTCGACAGTGAAGCCGAGATGTTTGTAGAGGTCTTTGTATGGCGCGGATGCACCGAACCGGTTATCGAGGGTAACGAATCGCACCAGCGGACCGGTATAGCGCTCCCAGCCCTGCGACACACCAGCCTCAATCACCACCTTTGGCAGGTCGAACGGCAGCACGGCGTGCCGATAGTCCTGACTTTGCCGGTCAAACAGCTCCCAGGAAGGAAAGGACACCACGCGCGCCCGCACCCCTTTCTCGGCCAGGGCCTGGGCCGAATCGAGCGCCAGGCTCACCTCGGAGCCGCTGGCCACAAGCGCGAGATGCGGATCGTTGGCGTCGTGCATTATGTATGCGCCACGCTCGAAGCCTTCGCGCCTGGGCAGCACCGGAAGCGCCTGGCGCGATAGCAGCAACGCCACCGGGCCATGCTGCCATTCGATGGCCACTTTCCAGGCGGCGGCTGTTTCGTTCGCATCGGCCGGGCGCAGGGTGAGCAACTGTGGCATGGCGCGCAGACTGGCCAGGTGCTCCACGGGCTGATGCGTCGGACCGTCTTCGCCCAGCCCGATGCTATCGTGGGTAAAGACGAAGATGACGTGCGCTTCGCTCAATGCCGCCAGCCGGATGGCCGGGCGCATGAAGTCGCTGAAGCAGAAGAAGGTCCCGCCATAGGGGATGATGGCGCCGTGTAAGGCCATGCCGTTCATGATGCCGGCCATGCCGTGTTCGCGCACGCCGTATCGGATGTAGCGACCGCTGAAATCGCCCTTCTTGAGAGACGCCGCGCCCCTGGGCAGCGTGTTGTTCGACGGCGTGAGATCGGCTGAGCCGCCGAGCAGAGTCGGCAACTTGCCGGCCAGGGCATCGAGCACGGCTCCGCTGGCTGCGCGCGTCGCCATCGGTTTGGCAGCCGGATCGAAGGCAGGCAGTGCATCGGCCCAGCCATCGGGCAACCGGCCTTCGATTGCGTCTTGCAGCTCGCGCGCGCAGTCGGGGTGCGCGCGGCAATATTCATCGAACCTGGACTGCCATTCTTGCTCAGCCTGAGCGGCCCGCTCGCCGATGGCGCGCCAGGCATGCAGCACATCGTCGGGAATGTAGAACGTCTTATCCGGGTCGGCGCCATAAGCAATCTTGGCAGCGCGCACCTCGTCCCAGCCTGGGGCGTCGCTGTGCGCTTCGCGTGTGCCCTGGCGATGCGGCATGCCCTTGCCGATAATGCTCTTGCAGCAGATCAGCGTCGGTTTGTCGGTCACCGCGTGGGCTTCGTGGATGGCCGCTTCGACCTCGGCCATGTTGTGCGCATCAATCGTGATGGTGTGCCATCCGTAAGCCTCGAACCGCCTGGGCACATCGTCGCTGTAGGTCAGAGAGGTGGGACCATCAATGGTGATGGCGTTGTCGTCGTAGAACCACACCAGCTTGCCCAGGCCAAGGTGGCCGGCCAGCGAGGCTGCCTCGTGGCTGATGCCTTCCATCAGATCGCCGTCGCTGACGATGGCGTAGGTGTAGTGATCCACGATGTTGAAGCCATGGCGGTTGTATCTGGCAGCCAGCCACGCCTCGGCCAGCGCCGCGCCGACACTGTTGGCGGTGCCGCTGCCCAGCGGACCGGTGGTCACCTCGATTCCGGGGGTCAGGTGGTTTTCGGGGTGACCAGGCGTAATGCTGCCGTATTGTCGAAAGCGCTTGAGCTGATCGAGCGTCATCGCCGGGTAACCGGTGAGATGCAGGATGGCATACGGCAGCATGGAGCCGTGGCCGGCGGAGACGATGAGGCGATCCCGGTTGAACCACTTTGGGTTGCGCGGGTTGAAGCGCATGAATCTGGCGTATAGCACATAGGCTACGTCGGCCATGCCCAGCGGCATGCCGGGATGACCGGAGTTGGCGGTTTGTACTGCGTCGAGCGTCAAAGTGCGGATGACGTTGGCGCAAGCCTGATCGAAGGTTGTGTAGTTGCTCATGGCGAGGTCTCGATTGGGCGCTGGACATCGCACAGCCGGCGTCGGCAGCAGGATTGCCCTGCCCAAACAACGTCGGGATTATAGCCAGCAGCAGCAACCATCAGCAAAAACCTGCGAGCTGATCGCGGCTGCTTGTGGATTGGGGGATCGAGCTAGCCGGCGCTTTTGCCCGATCTCACATCCGGGCTGCTGGCGGACCTGGGATCGGCGACCCGGCGCAGGCGCAGGCGAGCCACGCGCAGCTTGTCCATCTCCTCCACGCACAACACCACGCCTTGCGATTTAAGTTCGACGCAATCACCCACAGCCGGAATGCGACCGAGCTGCCCCATCACAAAGCCGCCGATCGTGTCGTAGTTGGGATCCTGGAGCGACAAATCAAAGGCATCGTTCACGTCGCCAATGGTCGTCAGGCCATTGATCAGGGCGCTGCCATCGGTGGCGTGCTGAATATCCGGCGCCGAGACTGTGGCTGCATCGCCCACTTCGCCGATGATGCGCGCAACCAGATCGTTGAGCGTGACCAGGCCGGCCGTGCCGCCGTATTCGTCCAGGACGACGGCCATGTACTCGTGGCGAGCGCGAAACTGTTGCAGAAGCTCATCGGCCCGCTGCGTATCGGGGACGAAGAACGGTTCGCGCATGAGCTGGCGGATAGCCGGCGTGCGCGTGGAGGAGAGCAGCGCGCGCATCAGATCCTTGATGTGCAAGACACCGACGATGTGGTCGAGCGATTCTTCATACACCGGCAGACGGCTGTAGGCGTGCGTGGAGAACAGGTGCGCCACTTCGTGCAGCGACGCCGCGACACTCACGCACGTCATCTCGGTGCGCGGGATCATCACTTCGCGGACGGTAGTGTCGCCGAAGGAGAAAACCTTGCTCAGCATTTCGCCCTGCTCGGACTCGATCGCCCCGCCGCGTTCGCTCGCCTCGACGAGCATGCGCAATTCCTCCACCGTGTGCGGGCGGTCGCCCTCGGCATCAGGCTGGAAGCCCAGCGCCCGCAATACCAGCCGCGACGAACCCTTCAGTAGCCCTACGAATGGTCGGAACAGCGTCGCCAGCACGTTCATGGGCGGGACGACGCTGAGCGCCACGCGCTCGGCCAGGCGCATGGTGATTGTGCGCGGCACCAGCTCGGCCAACACGATTTGAAAGTACGAGGCGACCAGCAAGCCACCCAGCGCCCCCAGAAAGGCGGCCAGGCCGCGGATGAAGGGAATCGCTATACCCAACGCCTCGAAGAAGCCGCCGAGCAGCCTGCTGAAAGCGGGCTCGCTCAGTGCCCCTACAGCAAGCGATGTGAGCGTCACCCCCACCTGCGTAGCTGCGAAGAAGCGGTCGGGCTCCTGCATCACGCCCAGCACCAGCTTTGCCCGCACATCGCCCCCTTCCGCCAGCTCCGCAATGCGCGTTCTTCGCGAGACGGCCACGCTGTATTCGGCAAATACGAAGAACGCATTCACCAAAATCAGCAGGAACAGGCTAATGATGCCGATCGCTATGTCTGCATCCATCTATAATGTGATAAATCGCGCGCATATTCTAGCGTCCGTTTCCACATGCTAAGCGCCAATCGCAAGGGAATCTACCAAACCTTCGATCCTTCTGGCAACGTGACATCGGACGAGCGCTGGCAGGCGATTCGCTTGCCGGACGGCTCGATCCAGATTGACAACGAAACTGTGCGCGTCGCACCGTTCAGCGAGCCGCGCAGCGACGCCATGACGATCCAGCTCGACCCTCAGCTTCGACTGATCGAATTCACTATTCATGGCTTGTTCGGTGCGCGCGAAAGTCGCATCTGCGTGCTGGGCGAAGGCCGCGATCGAGCCACGATCTGCTGGCGCCACAGGGCCGAGATCCACGAGAAGCACGTCGCCTGGCGCGACGACCTGGAGATTGACTGGATGACGCCACTGTGCAAGATGGTGACCACGTGGCGCAGCCGGCTCCAGCCTGGCCAATCCCGCACATTCGACGCCTTCGCGCTCGACGAGTTGACCTTCAGGCCAACCGCCATGCGGCAAACCTATCGGCGGCGGCCGGATGAGCCTCATACGACGCGCTTCGGGACGATAAAGCTACAGCACTACGAGGTGGCGCCCGATCAGCAGGCTGAGCCGATCGCCCACTTTTGGTGCGACGACGACGGCGTTCTATACGATCTCGTCGCCGCCGACGGATCATCGTTCAAGCTGACAGCGGTGAACGTCTAGAGCGCGCGCGTCTGCAATGCCTGGCGACGCAAGGTGGATCGGCGAGAAGGCGTTACAATTCCCCGTCGTTGTCACCATACGCTATGTCTGCTAATGACTTGCTCGCAGTCCTCCCTTTCCTGGTCGTCACCGTCGGCGGCATTGCGCTGCTGCTGATTGACCTGGCGCTTTCGCCGGAGCAGAAGTCTGTCACGGCCTGGCTATCCATCGGCACCCTGGTGGTGGCCGGCCTGGTTGCGCTGCTGCAGATGAGCATGCGGCCGTTCGATGCGTTCTACGGCATGGTGCGGGCAGATGGCTATGCGTTCTTCCTGGACGCATTGCTGGCGGCGATCGGCGCGCTGGCGGTGCTGCTGGCGCTGCGCTACAACGAAGCGCGCGGCATTATGCGCGGCGAGTTCTACGCCCTGCTGTTGTTCTCCGTCGGCGGCATGATGCTGACGGGGCACGCCACCAACCTGCTGACCGTGTTTGTAGCCATCGAGCTACTCTCCATCCCGCTTTACGTTCTGTGCGGCATCGCCCGTCCGCGTCTGGAGAGCGAAGAATCGGCGATGAAGTACTTCCTGATGGGCGCGTTCGCATCGGGCTTCCTCGTCTACGGCATCGCCCTGGTGTATGGCGCAGCAGGCACGATCTCGCTGGCCACACTCTCGACCATGCTGAGCGAGACGGGCGCGCGCACCTACGACCCTGCGCTGCTCTTCGCGGGCGTGGCACTGATCCTGACCGGGCTGGGATTCAAAGTCGCTGCTGCGCCATTCCACATGTGGACACCCGATGTGTATGAGGGCGCGCCAACTACTGTCACCGCCTTCATGGCAACGGCGACCAAAGTTGCCGGTTTTGCCGCTATGCTGCGCGTGTTTCTATTCGGCTTCCAGCCGCTGCTGCCGGAATGGCAGCCGGTAGTGGCCGGTTTGGCGGTATTGACCATGGTCGTGGGCAATGTTGCTGCGCTGGTGCAAAGCAACGTCAAGCGCATGCTGGCCTATTCCAGCATCGCCCATGCTGGCTACGTGCTGATGGGCATCGCTGCTGGCGGCGATCTTCTGACAGGCGCAGGCGGCGCCTCTGCGGTGCCGTTCTATCTGGCCGCATACGCATTCACCACCCTGGCCGCATTCGCCGTGATGACGGCGGTGGGCAGCGGGGCAGAGGAGAATCAAACCTTCGATGCCTATGCCGGCCTCGGCCGCCGCAAGCCGCTGCTCGGCCTGGTTATGGCCGTGGCGATGTTTTCGCTCATCGGCATTCCGCCTACAGCCGGCTTTGTCGGCAAATACTTCCTGTTTGCCGCAGCCGTGGCATCCGGGCTGACGTGGCTGGCGGTAATCGGTGTGCTCACCAGCGTCATCTCGTCTTACTTCTACCTGCGGTTGGTGATGACGATGTTCATGCGCGAGCCACAGGCAGGGGGAGAACCGATCTACGGCAGCGCGCCGCGCTCGCTGGCAGCCGCCATCAGCATCGCCGCGGTGTTCGTGCTCGGCTTGCTGCCGGCGCCACTGCTCGATATGATTATTAGCGCTGGCGCACAAAGCGCAGCCAGGTGATAGACGAAATCCCGTCCGATCTTAACTTTGGAGCAGGCTTCAGCATGTTAACCCAGGAACAACGGGCGTTTTACGGCGAACAAGGCTACCTCATCGTTCAGCAGCTTTTCTCGGCCGACGAAGTAGACTTCTACAGGGCACACTACATGCAGTTGCGCAGCCAGGGGTCCTATCCAGGCGACCTGGCCGGCGTGGACGTCACCAGCAGCGACCCGCTCAAGAAGTACCCACGCATGATTCACATGCACCGCTGGGACGAAGTCAGCCTGAAGTGGCTGATAGACCCGCGCATCAATGCCTGCCTGACGGCGCTGGCCGGGCGCGAACCTTACGCTGTGCAAACGATGCTCTACTTTAAGCCACCGGGCGCGCGCGGGCAGGCGCTGCACCAGGACCAGTATTACTTGCGGGCGAAGCCCGGCACATGCATCGCCGCCTGGATGGCGCTGGACGACTGTGACGAGGAGAACGGTTGCTTACAGCTTGTGCCGGGCAGCCAGCACTGGCCGCTGCTCTGCACGATCGCTGCCGATACCACCCAGAGCTTCACCGATATCACTGTGCCGCTGCCGGAAGGGACGCCTGTCGTGCCTGCGATCATGCGAGCTGGCGATGTGTTGTTCTTTAATGGCCAGATCGTGCACGGCAGCCCGCCCAACCGCACCGCCAATCGCTTCCGGCGCGCGCTGATCGGCCACTACATCGAGGGTCATGCCGAGACCGTGGCACGCTTCTATCACCCAGTGCTGAAGATGGATGGCACCCCCCTGGAGATTGGCCAGAGCCCCGATGGCAGCGAATGCGGCGTTTGGGTGGAGCGCGACGGTCGCAAGACGATCGAACTGGCCGCCGTTCAGTCTGGGCCGGGCAAGACGGAGTGAGCAGCGCAAGCTAGGTTTCTTCTCCCACCCACTGGTAACTCACCAGCTCGCATCCGTGCGTCTCCTTGCCGAGCAGCACCTCCTGCTTGATGACCACTCCATGCTGGTCAGCCCAGATGGTGGTGAATGGCCCTTCGTTCTGGCCGTTGGCGGCGAGATGTTCCTGGATGGTGTAACGGCGGGTGGCCATGAACGGCATAACCAGTGAGCTGATCTGTTCGTCGCGCACGTAGGCATACGTCTGTAGCAACTGCAGCGGTTCGAGCGACGGCTGGGTAATGACGATGGTCTGAATGCGGGTCTGCGAACCGGGCTTGAGGGGCAAACGGCGCAGGTGCGCGAAGTTCATGAGCGGCGAACCGTAGTCGAGAAAGGTATCGGGTCTGTATGTAGCCTTGCCGGTGTAGACGCGCTTAGCTCTGGCGGCGACGGCTAGCTGCAACGATTGGTCGCGCGGCGTGCGCAGGGCATCGCCATAGCGCGATGGCTCCTCGAACACAGCGATCTCCAGCATCTCTTCGGCGAGCACATAGCGCGCCACGCGCCGTTTGCCCTCAGCATCCAGTTGCACCCACAGCTTGCTGGCCTGCCAGTCGGCGCCGAGGTCAAGCTGGGCGCGCTGTTGGTTGGGAATCGGCCACCTTAGGTCAATCTCGGTCATCAGCCGGTAACCGCCACCGAGCAAACCAAAGATGCCCCACAACTCCTCACCCACGAGCTTGCGGTTGTGCGCGATGCGGTAAACGCCGTGTGCAATTCGGCGCGTGATGCGATCGGAACTATCGAGGGTGAAGTCGAAGTCTTCCATTCGCCTGCGACGCGACTACGTCCAGTCTTTGGTCAATGAAGTGAGAAATTCCTCGTTGTTCTTGGTCTTGGAGAAGCGCTGCAGGAAGGCTTCCATCGCCGTGGTGATGTCGTAGCCGGCGCCCTGCGGCTGGGGAGCCATGAGCTGGCTGAGCATGCGGCGCATGAGATACGTGCGCTGTGTAGTCTTCTCCCCAAGCAGCAGTTCTTCGCGGCGCGTGCCGCTGGCCAGGATGTCGAAAGCAGGGAAGATGCGCCTTTCGGCCAAACGACGCGAGAGGTGAATCTCCATGTTGCCGGTGCCTTTGAACTCCTCGTAAATGAAGTCGTCCATCCGGCTGCCGGTATCCACCAGCACGGTGGCGATGATGGTCAGGCTGCCGCCCTCTTCGATGTTGCGCGCCGCCCCGAAGAACTCCTTGGGCGGATACAGCGCAGCCGGATCTACGCCGCCGGAGAGCGTGCGACCAGAGGATGGCACAGTCAGGTTATAGGCGCGACTCAGGCGCGTCAACGAGTCCAGCAAGATCACTACGTCGCGGCCGCATTCGACCAGCCGCTTGGCGCGGTTGAGCACCATTTCCGCCACGCGCACATGGCTCTGCACTGGCTCATCGAAGGTGGACGAAATTACCTCGGCCTCCACCGAGCGGTCGAAGTCGGTAGCTTCCTCCGGTCGCTCGGCGATCAGCGCAACCATCAAGTGCACATCGCGATAGCTCTTGCTGATCGCATTGGCGATGTCCTTGAGCAGTGTGGTCTTCCCAACCTTGGGTGGCGCGACGATCAAACCGCGCTGGCCTTTGCCGATGGGTGCAACGATGTTGAGCAGCCGCATGCTGGGTTTGCCGCTTGCTTCCAGGTTGTAGGCCTCGTTGGGGAAGATGGGGGTGAGCTTCTCGAAGTGGGGGCGATTCTTGGCCTGCTCGGGGTCCTGGCCATTCACGGCCTCAACGCGGAGCAGGCTGAAGTACTTCTCGCTCTCCTTGGGCGGGCGCACCTGGCCCACCACCATATCGCCGGTGCGCAACCCGAACCGCTTGATCTGCGATGGCGACACGTAGATGTCCTCCGGGCCGGGGAGGTAGTGCTCGGCGCGCAGAAAGCCGATGTTGTCATCCACGATGTCAATTACACCGCCGCGCAATTCAAGGCCGTTTCTCTCGGCCTGGGCGCGCAAAAGCTGGATGATCAGATCGTCTTTCTTCAGCCGGCTGTAGCCGGAGACGCCCAGCTCGCGGGCACGCTCGCGCAACTCGCCGAGCGTTTCATGCTCCAGGCGCGCCATGTCAAACATGTTGCGCCGCGACTGGCGCGGGCTTGCCTGTGGCGCCGACGGAGCGGCCACTTCCTCGACCGCTGGCGGCAATGTTTCGATGCCGTTGCCCACCTCTGGCGCAGCATGCTGGGTGGATTCTTCTTGTTGTTGTGTCTGCCTCTTCATGGGAACTCTTAAACGACCTCGGCGCTGCACACAAAGCGCCACAGTCACTCCTTGCTTACCAATGCTCCAGCCGTGGTGTAATCTGTTCCGGGACGGCCTTCAAACGCGATGACGCTGCGGTATATCTGTCGGCGATCACTTGCAACGCGCAAGCCGGGAATTCCGACGCTCGTTAATCAACATAGGTTACCTGGCTGAAGGTGCGCAGTTTGTCTAAACGATGGCGCGATTCGATGTAGCGAACAGTGCCGGATTTCGACCGCATCACCAGGGAGAAGGTGCGAGCGATGTTGCCGCTGTAGTGTACACCTTCCAGCAACTCGCCGGTGGTAATGCCGGTGGCGGCAAAGAAGACGTTGTCTCCGCCGCACAAGCGCTCCGTAGTCAGGATTTCGTTCAGGTCGCACTGTGCCTGAGCTTTTTCGCGTTCGTCGTCGTCGCGCGGCCACAGCTTGCCCTGGATCTCTCCGCCCAGGCAACGCATCGCAGCAGCGGTGATCACTCCTTCGGGTGTGCCGCCAATGCCCATGAGGATGTCAACTCCCGAATCGGGTATCGCCGTTTGCAGCCCGCCGGAGATGTCGCCGTCGGTGATGAGCTTGATGCGCGCGCCGGCAATGCGCACCTTCTCGATCAACCTGTGATGGCGCGGACGATCGAGAATGCAAACGGTTACCGCGCTGATCGGCATCCCCTTGGCGCGGGCCACGGCCCGGATGTTGGCCGCCGGCGGCGCCTCGATATCTACCACGCCTGCGCAGTCCGGCCCAACGACGATCTTATCCATGTAGAAGGTGCACGGCTTGAACATGCGGCCCCGCTCGGCCAACGCCACCACAGAGATGGAACCCGAGCCGCCGACGCTGAGCAGGCGCGTGCCATCTATCGGGTCCACGGCGATATCCGCCGGGAACCCCAGCCCGTTGCCCAGTTTCTCACCGTTGTATAGCATCGGCGCCTGGTCCTTCTCGCCTTCGCCAATGACGACCGTGCCGTCCATGTCCACTTCGCTCAGGATCAGGCGCATGGCTTCAACAGCGGCCTGATCGCCAGCATTTTTGTCACCACGCCCCATCCACTTGCTGGCGGCCAGCGCGGCTGCCTCGGTCGCGCGCACCAGCTCCAAAGCCAGGTTGCGATCGGGCTTGCTGCCGTTTCCTGTGTCGTGTGTCCTGTTTTGGTCAACCATGTCAACTCGTATGACTTCGGGATAAGACTGAATCGGCGAAGCTGCTGCACGAGAGACACCGCACTGCGAAGCGTCCACGAACGCGATCAGCGCTTCAAACCTCTCACACATGCAGACTTAGCATGCCTTTGCTCAAGAGGCCGATGCAATCTGTGAACCTAGTTGCGAGGGCTGCTTTCCTGGGAAAGGTCGGGGAACCGGGATTTGAACCCGGGACCTCACGGTCCCAAACCGTGCGCGCTGCCATCTGCGCCATTCCCCGGAGGTGCCGATATTATACACACGCGGCGATTGGTGAGAGGTGTCCCGGCACGATGTCCGTATAATCAGGCGTCGTGCGACTTCGACCGTTCTGGCTGATCGCGATGCTGTGTGTCGCCCTGGCTGCGTGCGATGCATCGTCGGCGAGGAGCACGCCAGCCCAACCACCCGCCGCCCAGACCGATCCTCCGGCTCGGCCAACGCCGCAAGCCACGCTGGCCTCGCGCGCCTACCTGCCCGCGCTGAATATTCAGGGCGGCAGGCGCGCCTTGTTCATCAATGGCGATCACATCCCCGAAACTGGCTACCCGCACTCGCGACTGCGCGACGACGGCGCTGTGCCAGAGAGCTTCTCGCGACTGCGCCAGGAGGTGCTGGAGGGCGAATTGGGGTTAACGGTGGACGAGTTCATCCTCACGGCAGACGCCTCCATCACGCCTGATCTGCTTGCGCCATATACGCTGGTGGTGCTCGGCTCCAATAGCCGCCGGCTCGATGCAGATGAAGTCGGCGCACTGACGCGATACTACAACGATGGCGGGCGAATCCTCACCTATGCCGACTTTCAGTATGGCCCGGATAACTGGGCCAGCGATAACGACTTCCTCAGCCAGTTCGGCATCGAGGTTTTCCCCGACAACTTTCAGCCGACCACGCAGATCACCGACATTGTCGCCACCCATCCCATCATGCAGGGTGTGACCTCGTTTGCCACCGAGGGCAGCAGCCAGTTCCTGATCGGCGCAGCGAGCCTGGGCGAGAATCAGGTGCTGGCAAAGTGCTCGCCACTGGAACGCAGCGGCTGTGCTGTGCAGCCCCCGGAGCAGGCCAGGATCGGGCCAGGCGATGTGGTCGCCTGCACGTGGGTGCGCCAAAACGCGCGCGGCGGCAAGCTGGCCGGCACATGCGACCGCAACACCTTCCACAACGGTCCGGGGCCGGGCACCGACATTGACCAGTTCAGCAACCGGGCTTATGCGCGCAACCTGTTTCGATGGCTGATCGAATGAGCCTGGACGCAGGAGCAGGCCGAGGCAGGCACAAGCCGCGCCTGCTGCCGCTGGTCACCTCGCCGGTGTCCCGGCTGGCCGAAGCCATGCCCGGCGCACGACGTGCACTGCGCAGACAAATCCTCGGAGCTCATCTCCCATTTTTGCCCCTGATCCTGGTCGCCTTTCTGGCGCTGGCTGCGTTCTACAATGTCGCACTACCGGTGTTCGAGGCTCCCGATGAAGCCTCGCACTTTCGCTATGCCCACTATCTGGCTGCCGAGCGGCGATTGCCCGACTTGAAGCGCGACTTGCCCTCTCACGAAGTGACGCAGCCGGTGTTGTATTACGCCCTGGCTGCACTGGTCATTGGCCCGTTCGACCGCAGCAACCTGGATCAACTGGTGCTGCTCAATCCCGACTGGTTCGACCGATCGCTCAATGTCGGTTACACCGGCGTGCGCAGTCAGCACATCCACACCGAAGCGGAACGCTGGCCGTACCGTGGTGCAGTGTGGGCGGTGCGTGCGGCACGCCTGTTCTCTTCGCTGCTCGGCGCGGCAACGATTGTCCTGATATATCTCGCTGCGCGCGAGGTGTTCGAGAGCCGGCGGCCGGGCGCTGCGAATCCCAGGCTGGCTGCTACTCTATGCGCTGCGCTGGTGGCCTTTAACCCTAAGTTCATCCACATCAGCAGCATTGTTAGCAACGACATCGCCATTACGCTGGCCGCCACAGCGACCTGCTGGTGGATGGTTCGCCTGGCCGGGCAGGCCGATGGAGCGCCTGCCACCTTTCGCGCTGTTCGCCCCTTCCTGGTGCTGGGAATTCTGGTCGGCGCGGCCACGATGTGCAAGCTGCAAGGGCTGGGCTTGTTCGTACCTGCTCTGGCGGCTGTGGGATTGATCCGCCCGCGCCAGCGCCTGGCTGCACGCCTGGCAGCGCTGCTGGCTGGCTTCTTGCTGGTGGCCGGCGGGTGGCTGGGCTTCAACGTGCTGAACTATGGCCACCCGCTGGCCTGGGAACAAGTACAAACGGCCAACGCTGCGCTTCTGCGCATTCCGCCGCTGAGCGCCGGCGAGATCGCTGCCACGCTGCCGCTGTGGTTCACCTCATACTGGGGCAACCTGGGCATCGAGCTGCACTACGATGACTGGGTGAACTTTGTGCTGTTCGGGGCGGCGGCGTTGGCCGTGGTTGGTTGCGTTAGGTCTGTCGCCAAAGGTGCACCGATGATCGGCAACCGCACCGGCTTCGTGCTGTTGGTGATCTGGCAAATCACCATCGCCGCCATGTTCGCGTGGTGGCTGCGCAGCTATGTGGGCACGGAGAACAGTCGGCTGATCATGCCCGGCGTTGCGCCGATTGTTGTGCTGGTGACGATGGGTTGGCTGGCGCTGGCACCTGAGCGCGGTCGGCGTAGTGTGGCCATCGTCGGCGCGTCGGGGTTGTTTGCGCTGGCCGTCGCAGCGCCATTCGCCACCATCCTGCCTGCCTATGCCACACCGTCCACCATGGGTCGCGAGGCAATCGTCGCTGCCTACCGTCTGCCTAGCGCCGGCGTAGCCACCTTCGATGGCGTGATCGAGCTGCTGCATGCCGAGGTGGCGTCGCAGCGCGTGAGGCCAGGGGATCAACTGGGGGTGACCTTGTACTGGGGAGCGCTGCAACCGGTCAACCAGAGCTATCGTGTGGTGCTGGAAGCGCTCGATCTGGAAGGTGAAACGGTCGGGCGCAAGCTGTCCATCCCCTTCGGTGGACGATTTGCCACGCAGCGCTGGCAGCCTGGCGCCTACTTCCGCGACGACTATCGGTTGCCGATTGACCCGGCAGCGCTGCGCGGACCTGCCCGCGTTCAGCTCAGCCTGTATAAGCTCTATCCGCAGCCCGGCAATGCGATCATAGATGGCGCCAACACCCCTGCCTTTCTGATTGACCGGGTGAAGGTGGACGCTCCCCTGCCGCCAGCAACTGCGCCTTCGCATCCTCCCATCGCCGTATTCGACGGCGTGCTGCGCCTCGACCGGGTGCATCCAGCGGCAGACCAGATTACCTTCGACTGGACAGCCCTGCAGCCACCCGGCAAGGATTACACCTTGTTTGTTCACGTGCTGGATGCCGATGGGCAGCAGATCGGCCAGAAAGATGCCGAGCCTTTCGACGGGCAATACCCAACCGGCTTGTGGGAAGCCGGCGAGCGTGTGCGCGATGTTCGGTTCGTTGCCCTGCCGACAAGCGCCAAACGCCTGCGCATCGGGTGGTACGACCGGCAAACCGGCCAGCGTTTGCCTGCTCACTCGGCTGATGGCAAGCGCTGGCCGGACGATATCGTTTTCATCGAAATTCCCTAGCCGATTTCTCATTCAAGTAAACCGGAGATTCGCCCATGAGATGCAAGCGAAGGCTTTCTGAGCCGCGCTGCTGGCACGCCATCGCCAGGCTGGTTTTGGCCGTCGTCCTGTGTGCCTTGCCGCAGCCCATTCCTTCCCGTGCTGCGTTGGAGGTTCCCCTGGGGTTCCGTGTGGAGACGCTCACCTCAAACCTGGAGCTGCCGACGACGTTTGCATTTGCGCCGGACGGCCGCATCTTCATCGCCGAAAAGACCGGCCGGGTGAAAATCTGGAAGGATGGCGTGTTGTATGCGCGTCCGCTCATTGACCTCCGCGACGAGGTGAACAGCTTCGTTGATCGCGGACTGATCGGGATGGCTCTGGATCCGGACTTTGCCAGGAACGGCTGGCTGTACTTGATGTATGCCTGGGACGCGCCGGGCGAAGCTAAAGATGCGGACGAGCCGCGCCGCAGCCGGCTGGTGCGCTACACGGTGGAAGGCGACGTGGCGAATCCCAACAGCGCCTACGTGTTGCTGGACGACCATTGGAACTACACGCAGAACCACTCGGTCGGCACGCTGAAGTTCGACAACCGAGGCTGGCTGTGGGTCTCGCTGGGCGAGGGGGCGCTCTCGGCCATGCCGGACAAGCTGGCGCTTACCGCACT
>Ga0308411_10001839_pt1 | contig 14459 bp, 15 predicted proteins | sample HotsprottomLayer_2_FD_203530 | JGI IMG/M metagenome (GOLD analysis project Ga0308411, IMG submission 203530) | Hot spring phototrophic mat microbial communities from Octopus Spring, Yellowstone National Park, Wyoming, United States -... | ecosystem: Environmental > Aquatic > Thermal springs >...
AGGGGGTCTATGCCCAAGTTAATGAGGCTCTCTAAATAGAGGTCCTGGCTATCTATTGGAGAGGGCTTGATAATTACCTGATATTGGTAGTAGTGCTGTAGCCTGTTTGGATTTTCACCATACCTGCCATCGGTGGGTCGTCTGCAAGGCTCCACATAGGCCGTCTTCCAAGGCTCAGGTCCAAGCACCCTGAAGAATGTCGCGGTATGAAAGGTACCAGCCCCTACCTCTGTGTCGTATGGTTGAAGTAGAACAACCCCTTTTTTGGCCCAATACTCGTGCAGTCTTAAGATGATGTCTTGAAAATACATAGAAGGGCAAATGTTAAAGCAATAGCCGCCCCTTTGTCAAACGAGGCAGCAATGCATGGCAATATCAATCACCGCCCGGATGGCCACCGATAAAATTATATTTTACTGAATTAAGAACCGTTTTATTGTATAGGATTTCCTTTTCAGCGATAGCTGCATATTCAGTAAGGTTGTCTATCGCTGCCCTGAGGCCTCCGGAAAGTGTCTTTAGTCTTTCAAGGTTAAGCCCTTTGACCTACTCACGGCGACACAAGATCAAGGATATGTCGTTTCCTTTTTGGTAGGAGGTCAAAACACATCATCTTTATAGGCTTCCTTGATCGCAAGGACCCTCTCCCAATCGGTAGTAAAGGCCTTAACGCAGTCAGTGTCAAAATGGGTACCTGCGCTATCGGTGATGTATTTGAGGGCCTCCTCCACAGGCCATGCCTTTTTATAGGGTCTTACAGAGGTCAAGGCGTCAAAGACATCGGCCACGGCCACTATCCTTGAATATAATGGTATCTCCAAACCCTTTAGTTTCAGTGGGTATCCGCTTCCGTCAAACCTCTCGTGGTGATAAAGGGCAACCATAGATGCCTCTTGAAGGACCTTTGACCTGCTCTCCTTGAGGATATTGTATCCAATGGTGGTATGGGTAGTTATGATATTAAACTCCTCTGGTGTGAGGCTACCAGGTTTAAGGAGAATACTATCAGCAATGCCTACCTTGCCAATATCGTGCATGGGGGATATCTTTAGTATCAACTCTTGTTCTTCCTCTGAGAGCCCTAAGTTCCTTGCTATGTGTTGAGAATAATTGGATATCCTCAATATATGCCCCCCTGTCTCGGGGTCCCTTATCTCAGTGGCCCTTGAAAGACAGTATATGGTCTCCATCTCCCTTAAGAGGATCTCCTCAGTGGCCTTTCTGACCTCTCTTTGTAGCCATTCGGCCCGTTGGGACAACTCCCTCTGGTGTTCCCTGAGTTTGAGCATATTCCTGAGCCTTGCTATAAACTCCGTGCTATCAACAGGTTTATTTAGAAAATCATTGGCACCCATGTTCAAGGCATCATATCTTATCACCCTTTCGTTTTCGCCGGTAACCATTATTAGAGGCACCTCGGCACAATGGGGCCTTTCCCTAAAGGCCTTGATAAAATCAATGCCGTTCATGACAGGCATCATATAATCTACGAGCACCAGATCAGGCTTGGCATTATCGCACCACCGAAGGGCCTCGTCAGGGGCAGAAAAGCATATTGCCTCAGTATTGCCTGCCCTTGCGGTCATTGACTCAAGTACCCTTAGATTGATGAGGTCGTCATCAACAATCAGGACCCTCATCTTAGACATAAAAAACCTCCTCTTGAGGCCAAAATACAACAGCCCAATATTGGTCTGCTATTTTAACCTACCCTGTAATAAAAATGTAATTTTTGTAACCAATTATTTTGACCACATGAATTGTTGTTCCTATGATTGGATCTACATTTTCATTCCAAGAAGCGATGCACGAGGCATCTCACACCTGTCATTCTTAGCGTAGTGGGATTGTCATCCCAAGTAGTGAAGCAAAGAGGGACTGGGCTATAAAGGAATATGGTTCATCACCCACTTTGGGGTTTCTGGATGAGAGCCATCTCACAGATCTTAACCTGAGCCTAATGATGAGGTCCTTTGCTCTCCATCTCCTTAACGGTCATAATGACAAAGGTTTTGCAATGAGAGTCGCTCGTTTGACTCGTGGCATACGCCTGAGTAACTTGGCTAACTGTGATCTATCTTATGCAAAAAAGGGCCTCTGATATTCCTACCAGAGGCCCTTTTTATTTACCAGTGCAGCCTGTCTTATCTATGCCCTTGTGGCTTCACCTACAGTATCTCCTGCCTTGTGGCTTAATGTATCTGCTACATACCCTGCTGCCCATCCAAGCACCCCACTACCAAATACAAAGGCCACTGCCGATACCAATACACCTGTGAGCATTGATAATGCCACAATTACCCTGCTAATAACCGTTGCCTCAAGTCCACCAAAGAGCACACCCACTACCTTTAGGCCCAAAAAACCACCGATGAATGAACCTGGTAAGAGCCCTACCAGTGCAAAGAGTATGATACCTGCCCCTGTACCCACATAGAGTCCCTTCTTTGCCCATTCCTTATGTGTTGCTGTCGTCTTCATTGCCTTATCCTCCTTTGGCTTTTTTGTTTATTTATACTTGTTTATATGCATTTGCCATGCCAAGATGTAACCAATTGATATTTATTGATATTTGAAGATTTACCCTTTGCATTCTTGCAAAAGGCCCATGCTTTTTTGATATTTGATACAGTGCATCTTTGTCTTTAAGGTAGGGGTGCGACTCCAATTGTTTGGATTGTGCGTGGCTGAAGTATTTATTTTGTTTTATATTAGGAAGTACTCTGCTATAATAGGCCACAGAGGCGTTACATGTCGCAATTAAGGCAAGGGAAATGTCTATACATGAAGATGTTCTCAATAGTGTCTCAGTCCTTATAGTTGAAGATAAAGAGGTTGTTACAGAGGGTCTGCATTTTTACCTGAAAAACAGGGTAGCAGATATATATATGGCCAGTAATGTAGATGAGGGGCTTGAGATATACAGAACAAGGAGCCCCCAGATTATTATCATAGACCTTGCCCTGTTACCCCTGTCAGACATGGAAATGATAGAGACCATAAGGCAAAAGGACAAAGAGACCACTATTATCTTGGTATCTGGTAACAATACGCAGAGTCATTTTATAAAGGCCATTGAGATCGGTATAAATCGTTATTTGCCAAGGCCTGCCAACAGGTCTGAACTATTGGAAACCCTAATCGTAGAGGCAGATAAGATACTTTTAAGACAAGAGATAGAGGCCCTTGATAGGAGACTTGAGAATTCAAGGAGGTTTGAAGGCCTAAAGGCCTGACGCACAATTTTAATAACATCTTAGTAGGTATTATTGGATATGTGGGACTAATTCAGATCAAACTACAGGCCTCTGAGACCCTATCCAGAGGGGATATCCAGCATGAGATTAATGTAGTTGAGTCATCGGCAGAGCGGGCAGCAGCGCTTATCCGCAAACTCTTTACACTGTCAGACTATATAGATTGTCAGAAAGGATCTGTTATGCTTAATGTAATAGTAAACATGTCCGCTGACAACATTAGACCAAAACTACCGCAGGGGATCAATCTAAGGACCTGTCTTGCCAATGCCCCCCTTCCTGTTATGGCAAACATTGGATACCTTTGTCAGATGATAGGCAACCTATTTGAAAATGCCATAGAGTCAATGCCTGAGGGTGGTACATTAGAGGTACTGACCTCACGGCAAGGACAGTGGGCTGTATTAGAGAGAAGAGACACGGGTTGTGGCATGGTAGCGGAGACCATAGATAAGGCCTTTGATCCCTTCTTTACAACTAAGGAGCCTGAATCGCGCCTTGGTATAGGGCTGTCTATAGCAAAGGGTATTGTGGAGGAGCACAACGGTTATATAAATATTGACAGCACTACCAACAAGGGCTCTATCATCAGGGTCTATTTGCCTTTATTAAGAAATGAGTAACCTAAAATGTTATGTGCCCCCTTAGTATGAATTTTCAATTTTTAGACTACAGATATTTTTAGGAGTTAACGATGAAGCCAAAGACTGTTAAAGAGAGCATGGTCATAACTGCCCAGGTAATGAACCCTCAGGATGCAAATCCTGCCGGCAATGTGCACGGTGGGGTTATTATGAAGTTGATTGACACTGCTGCTGCAGTGGTGGCAACCCGTCACTCAAGGTGCAATACCGTTACGGCCTCCATAGACAGCCTTGTCTTTCACAATCCTATCTACATTGGCGATCTGGTCTTTTTCAAAAGCAGTCTCAATTATGTAGGAAAGACCTCAATGGAGGTGGGAGTGAGGGTAGAGGCCGAAAACCTTATGACCGGTGAGGTGAGACATGCAGTATCGGCCTATCTGACCTTTGTCGCCTTAGATAAGGGTGGTAAACCTACCCCTGTGCCACCACTCATACTTGAGACCGATGAACAAAGGCGTAGAAACCGAGAGGCAAGGCACAGACGGGAGTTGAGGCTCAGAGAGAGAAAAGAAAAGGGCTCCACTTAAGGTTTCTTTGGCAGTTCTTTGGTATGGGTCGCCTTCATTCTCCTGATTGTAGCCTCCGTTGACAACCCTTCAGGAATCTCAAACAACAGACTCAGACCCAAATATTTTACACCCCTATAAACAAGCAATGGCATGAATACCCCCGCTATAAAAAACAGCACATAGAGAAACCACAACTGCGCCCTGGGCTGCCAAAGCAAAGACAAAACTGCCGATAGGGATTCCAACTGGTTGTTTGTCCACCTGCTGAAGGCAATCTCTATGAGGCCTTGAATTATTGACCAGATTATATAGGGATAGATGATTGTATCAAACCTGTTTGCAATAAGACGTAGGGGGCCCTTTTTTATCAATGAATCGTAGAAAAAAGTCCTGATAGGAAGAAGAACCAAGGCATAGTATTTACTGCAATCATCATAAAGGGGGCCTTAAATAAGGAATCGTCCATGATCCCAGCCCTATTCAATCCAAAGGTGACGTGGGCATAAACAACGAGTATAATTGCTATGCCCTTAACGTAATCGACCCAGTAAATCCTGTTATTCATAAGAGAAAGTTTTCTTCAGCATAAGCAGGTTCGTAGCCTACCCCGTGGGGCATGACATTTTTTTGCTTAACGGAAAGGCTGGTCACAGAGGGAATTGGTTGCGACAAAGGCTTTTGTCTGTCTTGCCTCCCTCTCGCTGTATCTGCTTTGGGTTGATAAAGCAGAGAGACTGCCCCTACTAAGGAAGCCGTCTCCCTGCCTTGATTAGTGAATAGCCTCGCCGCCTGTCTCTTCTTTAATTGATACGGCGATCTTATAAAGCACCGTCAGTATGAGCGCCCCAACGGCCCATACTGCAAGGGATATGGTTGCCTCTGCTGCGGTTGGCCAGTATTCGGTGATCTTCTCAAAGGGGTTGGGGACAAAGCCGCCCACAATCAGTCCAAAGCCCTTGTCTATCCATAGGGAAAGGAAAACACAGATTGATGCCACTGCCAAAGTCGTCTCATTTTTCCTTAATTGTGGGAAGAGGAGCAGGACTAAAGATACAACCGCAAGGATTGAGCTGAGCCACATAAGGGGCACGAGCTTATTGTAGCCATCAAGACCTGCATAGAGATAGACAAATGGATGGGTATGGCCCGGTATTCCGCTATAAAAGGCGGTGAAGAACTCCAGACCAAGGAAGAAGACATTGGTAATCATAAAATAGGTCACGATCTTGCCAAGGGCCTGTATGGCCTCTTTGCCGGGGTCAAACTTGGTAAATTTCCTGACGATTAGGCATAGCAATATAAGTAGGGCAGGGCCACTTGCAAAGGCCGATGCCAAAAAACGGGCAGCCATTATGGCACTGAGCCAAAAGTGTCTGCCCGGCAGGCCTGCGTATAAAAAGGCCGTAACGGTGTGGATTGAAGGCGCCCATGCAATGGAGATGTATATGAAGGGTTTAATCCATTTGGGGGGTGCAATGCCCTTTTTCTCGGCGTGTAGCACTGTCCAGCCTACAAGGATATTAAGAAACAGATATCCGCTGAGTACCATCATGTCGTAAAACATAACAGAGTTTGGCGTGGGGTGCAGTAGTACATTCAAGACCCTTAGTGGCTGGCCCATATCAACGAAAATAAAGAGCATACACATAATGACCGCAGGTATAGCGAGAAACTCGCCGAGGATCGTTATCTTGCCAAAGGCCTTATAATTGTGCAGATAATAGGGCAATACAACCATTACACCTGAGGCCGCTACACCAACCAAGAAGGTGAATTGTGATATATAAAATCCCCATGATACATCTCTACTCATACCTGTGATTCCAAGACCTGTTGCAAACTGCTGGAGGTAGAACAAGAAGCCTGCTCCTGTAATTGCGAGCAAAAAGACTATCCACCCCCAATATGTCCTGCTGCCTGTAAGGGCCTTATCCAGCATGTTCATGACCTCCTAATCTTTCTTCTTTGCCAGAGACTATATAAAAAACACTCGGCATTGTGCCTAAATCGGGTTTTCTCCTAATCGTAAAGTTTGATGCAATCAGCTTCCTCACCTCTGAGTTAGGGTCCTTGAGGTCTCCAAAGACTATTGCCCCATTTGAATGCTCTGCACAGGCTGGTGGTTTGCCTATGGCAAGGAGTTCGTAACAGAGGGTGCACTTCTCTACCACGCCCTTCATTCTTGTAGGGAATTCGCGGTTTAGTTCCTTGACAAAAGGCCTTGGGTCAATAAAGTTGAAGCTCCTTGCCCCATAAGGGCAGGCCGCCATGCAGAACCTACAACCTATACAGCGATGCATATCCATCATCACTATCCCATCGGCCCTCTTAAAGGTGGCCTTAGTGGGACAGACCCTCACACAGGGTGGATTGTCGCAGTGGTTACAGAGCACTAAATAGGGTTGATGCCTCATGGTATCGGCCATGTAAGGGCTCTCTTGACCAGGAAATGCGTGTTCAAAACCCTCCTGCCATATCCACTTTATCTCGTGGCGGGGATTGGGTATAGTGGGCACATTGTGCTTTTTGTGACATATCTCGCTTATCTTTTGGATGGCTTTACTGTCTTGAAACCTTGCCATGTCTATCACAAGCCCCCACCTGGAGCCCTTAAGCCCCTTTGGATCACGATTGTATTGGGCTGCCTCAAGGATGCCGTTTCTAAGGGCCGAAAAGGTTGTAAGACCACCTGTCCCGGCCGCTAAAGTAAGGCCTGCTATCTTTAGAAATTCTCTCCTCTTGATTGCCATCGTTACGCTCCTTCCTTGGGCTCTATATGACAGCCCCAACAATAGGGTTTGACAGCCATGTAGTTATGGCACTCGTCACAGAACTTCTTCTTGTTAGAGTGGCAGTTCATACAGGTGTTTTGCAGACTCATATTGTAACTCTTTCCATCGGTAGCCACATAAAGCCTCTGGCCGTCTCTGACTACAGCATCCCGCCAGTCATTAAGCATCTTCATGTGGAGGGTCTTCATGGTCTGTTTTGATTCAACGCACTGCCTTTTCTCCATTTGGTTAATGACAGGCGTATCAATGCTCGGCTCAGGCTTGGCCACTGCCTTGCCCAAGTTGTAGTAGAACGGAAACGCTACAAAGAGCAAAAATATCGCTATCCCAACAAATATCTTTCCAGTATCATACATGGCTATGCCCCCTCCTTCTGCTGAATATTAGGAAGTGGTTCTCCCCTGAGATTGGTCTCTCTCTGCTTTTCACCCTTCATGATAAGCGCATTGCCCACGAGCTCATGGACCCCTGTAACCCTCACACCCTTATTATAATAGTCCATCAAGGTACTCAGGGTTGCCCTGTCAATGGCACATACATTGGCAAGCATGTTAACACCGTATCTCTCCTTGACATACCTAACTGCCATCGCCCTCGGCAGCCCACCTCGCATACGGAGTTCCATGTTCTCCCCTGCATTTAGGCCTGTGCCGCTACCACAGCAGAAGGTCTTTTCACGGATCGTGTCTTCAGGCATCTCATAAAAGTGATTACATACATGTCTGATAACATATCTAGGCTCCTCAAGCAACCCCATTCCCCTTGCAGTGTTACAGGAGTCATGGTAAGTGAGTATGATGTTGTCATTTCTTGAGGGGTCAAGCTTGATCTTTCCATTTCTTATGAGGTCTGCCGTAAACTCTGTGATGTGGACCATCTTTGTGCTTTTGGCATTTTCAAACACGGTGCCTGTGATTGGTGATTTTGGCACCTCAAGGAAGTCGGCAGGGCCGTTCCATGTGTCCATATACTGGTTAATCACCCTCCACATGTGGCCACACTCACCACCTAATATCCACTTGACACCAAGTCTTTTTGCCTCGGCATAGATCTTGGCATTTAGCCTCTTTGCCATCTCGTTAGAGGTAAAGAAGCCGAAGTTACCCCCCTCTGATGCATAGGTGCTCCAGGTGTAATCAAGGCCAATCTCGTGAAAGAGCATCAGGTAGCCCATTGCAGTGTATGTGCCTGGATCGGCAAAGAGGTCGCCTGAGGGTGTGACAAATAGTACCTCTGCACCCTTTCTATTAAAGCTCGGCTCAATCCTTATCCCTGTAATGGTCTCAATGTCATCAAGGAAAAACTCTATGCTTGACTTTATCGTATGGGGTTCAAGGCCGAGGTGGTTGCCCTTCATGTAGCAGTTTGCCACAGGGCCCGATATCCAATCGGTATTGAGACCCAAGAGATTTGTGAGCTCACGCACCATCATGGTTATCTCTGCCGTATCAATCCCGTAAGGGCAGAAGACTGAGCATCGCCTGCACTCGGTGCATTGATAAAAGTAATACCACCACTCCTTCAGCACCTGAAGGGTAAGGTCCCTTGCACCAGCAAGCCTACCAAAGACCCTGCCCGGCGCAGTGAAGTAACGGCGATATATGGAGCGGAAGAGCTCTGCCCTTAAAACAGGCATGTTCTTTGGGTCTCCAGAGCCGATATAAAAATGGCATTTATCGGCACAGGCACCGCATCTGACACATATATCCATAAAGAGCTTGAAGGAACGGTATTTGCTTAACCTGTCCTTTATGCCCTCCATTACTATGTTTTCCCAGTCCTGCGGGAGTTTCCAGTCCTCTTCTACTGGTGACCAGTCCCTTGCATTTGGGAATCCCACAATCTCAAGGTTCTTTCCTTTAGCGCCCCAGCAGAAGGTGTGCTCCTTAAACTCCACCGGCGTATCCATCCAGTCAGTAGGGGGGGTCTTACTGTATTCAATGTCTGCAATCAATTCATTGGGTTTCTTTGTAAACTTTGCCATATAGTTACTCCTTTTCCACTGGTATGCCAGCCTTTTTCATTTTGTCCCTGAACTCGTCCTCATACTCTTCATAGGTATGCACATGCACAGGGTAGTTCCATGGATTTATGTGCCTAACCATTCTGCTGTCGTTTGCTAAATTTCTGGTGGGGCTCAGGAATACACCGCCCATGTGGACCAGCTTACTGAAAGGGAAATAGGCAAACAAGACACACACCAGGAACAGATGGACATAGAATATTGAACCGATACCCTCAGGCACTGTGGGATTAAAGGTTACGAGCCCAATGGTGAGGTTCTTCACTGCCACCACATCTACCTTTATGAAATACCGCATTAAGATGCCCGTAATGGCAATGGCAATTATCATAAAGAGGGGGAAATAGTCTGCCGGTAGCGATATGTATCTGACTTGCGGTATCGCTATCCTCCTTATGAACAAAAATAACGCACCTGCAAGGAGACTGACCCCAGTAATGTACAGAAGTGGTACACCCACCTGAAAGAAAGAGTCCAAGGCCTCAATGATCTCAATAACAAAGGGCACCTCAAGCACAAAGAACCTTATGTGCCTTAGGAGGACTACCAAAAACGAATAGTGGAATATCAAGGCAAAGAGCCATAGCCATTTGTCTGAGCCATAAACAACCTTGCCATCTTTCATCTCGGTCTTTAGGTTTCTAAAGAGTGACCTAAAGAGGAACACCTCCAGCGCCATTCTAATGAAGGTATGAAAACAAGTGGAGGGATTTTCAATCTTGCCTTGCTTAATCCACGGTAGGGACTGCTGTTGGCCACAGGTAGTAGGGATCTTAAAGGGCACCGGACTTTTTGCCCAGTCCATTACCCTGTAGATCATGCCGACCACAAACACTATTAGGGCGATATAGGGTATGGCAATGCCAAAAAGGGCCTGCATGCCTGTTGCCTCTACACCTGCAAGGGCAATGATGATAAGCACAATAACTGCCGCCAAAGGGACTAACATTTTCATCATCTTCTACCTCTTTCCTTTCTCAGTATTGGCACCTTCATGGAGTTCTGAGAGTGTCTCATCTCCCTTGAGCTCAAAGAGCTGGTTTGCCACCTGAAGGAGCCTGAAGTTTCTCTTTTCCACTTCCCTTACCCTGACCTCAAAGAGGTCCTCCCTGCAACCCATATAGACATCAAAGGCTATAAGGGCAATCTGGTCAATACTTTTTGTAAAGGCCTGTAATTCCTTGGTCTCTATCTGATTGCCAAGCTCCTGAAATACAATATCTTTGATAGGAAAGATAAAAGAGACGGCCTCAGAGGGTGTGAAGTCCTGAACAGCCCTTATCCTTATAATACTGTCAAGGGCATCTCTAAGACGCTCTTGAGACATGTCACCTGCCATTTCATCAAGAAGTGCCCCTAAGCCATGCCTCAGGGAATAGCCTACTGGATTTGAGAACTGCCCCTTGTTGTTTTTTAGGAATTCTGCAGTCTGGGAAGGATAGGATTGGGCTACAAGTTCAAACCACTTCTTTGCCAAGGCCTCTTTCTTTTCGCTCAGGAGCGATTGCAATACCATTGTGGTTTTAATTACCCCCCCTTCCTTTTTATTTTTTTATAAAAACCCCTTTTGCTGAACTGGTATAGAAATTTTTAAGATTAAGATAAAAAAAACGGCGTCTCTTGTTAAGACGCCGTTCGGAATTATACGCAGCCTGTTGGCTTAGGCAAGCCAGCATATCTACAGGCCTGTTTTGCTGGACCGTCTGGGAAGAGTTCGTAGAGGTATTTGGTGTTGCCCTTTTCTGGCCCCATAACCTTGCCAATCTCCTTGACAAGTATCTTGATCATAGGGGCAATCTGATACTTTTGATAGTAATCCCTCAGGAAATTAATGACCTCCCAGTGATTCTCCGTAAGGGTAAGCCCATCACCCGCTGCAAGTTGGGTAGCAAGCTCGGGTTTCCAGTCATCAAGGTTGACTAAATAACCGTCCTCATCCACTTCAAGCTGTTTGCCCTGAAATTCAATCGTTGGCATCTGAATCCTCCTTTTTGGGTTTTATAGTTGGTGAGATAAAAGTCTTTATGTTCTTCTTTAAATTTTAAAGCCCCTATAGGTCATAGACAATAATATAGCCTGCAATTGCAGGTCAAATAAAAATAATTTATCCAACAATAAAATAACTTAATTAGAAACCCTTGAGCAGTTATCAGTGATTTACAGTGTCATTGCAATAAACTCCGACACACTGTAGGCCTTCAATTCCCCATCTTTATAACAAGTAAAGGTCTCCTCAGGGTTTGTAATCCTTAATGGTGCTGCTATCTTACATCTTGCAATCTTAGAGCAATATGCTGCGTAAGCCTTTACACAAGGCGAAGGGTCACTAAAATATTTTTCAATGTCATTACAGATAAAACTAATTGCGCTTGCATCTACCAGACCAATCTGGGCCATTGCCCAAAGGGCACCCGGGCGAAAGTTTTCCTCTTCTCTATAGGACCACAGGAGGGGTATCATCTCTGAGTACTCTGATGGATTTGCACTTATTATACAACCTATTATTTCGCAGGCACTCCAGCCAATCCCACCCGACTCATCGCTCATTGACCATAAAAGCCTCCGTATTGTGTCCCTCATAAGGCCAGGCTTAATGGGTGTAAGCCTTTTGGAGATGGTCTTAAAGGACTCAATGGCTCGCCAGGTGAGCACATCCTCCTTGTCGTAGGTCATAGATATGAGCTTGCTTATAACCGCCTGATTGTCCTCTGCCATCTCGGCAATTTTTTGATAATCACCCTCCGACAACAGAATCTTGAGTGTCTGCTTTATGTTTCTATCGGTCTTCATCACACCGCCCTCTTTCTTATGGGTGTCAGTCCTGTTGACAAAAATGAGCCTTCCGGCAGACCTTACCTCGCCCTTGACTACTACCTCTCTGTGGGTCTTTAGGTCATAGTTTATCTCTCTTGTGAAATAATCGCTATCGGCATTTAGGTTGTCAAAGTCCCAATTACCCATCAACAGGGCAAGGGCCTCTGTAAAGGCCTCGCCGAGATTGCGACCTGTAGGATCACAGACATATACAGCGCCGCAGCGGCAGCGATTGGCAAGGGTCTCACCAAAACCTGTGAGTATCTTCTCAGGCCTATCAATGAACCTTGAGCAAAAAGGACACTCGGGGGCGTATTTAGTGTCTCTTGCCATCCTTGTACTCCTTTGCCTTTTGTATCATCCCTTTGGCCCACCCCTCTGTGCCGAGGGCGTGTATGTGTGTATAAAGGGCCATGCAGTTTTTATATACGATACCATCCATATTTTCGGCAATACCTTTACCCCGCCTCATCGTAAGGGCAAAGGTGGTGTTACCCGGCAGGTCAACCACTGCTGAATAGTGAAACTCATGCCCCCTCAAGAGGGTTCCAATAGGATAAAACGGGTTTTCTCCAGTCACCTCTGCCTCGGTGTAGCCATGTGCCTGAGGCCGCTTGCCCATTTTAAAACTTAAGGGGAATATGCCTGCCATCTCATAGTCCTTGCCATCAACGGTTATTGACTTACCTAGAAACATAAGCCCTCCGCACTCTGCGTAAGTAGGTAGTCCATTGTCAATGGCCTCCCTCAAGGACTCCCTGAATATCCTATTGTCAGCAAGCCTTAAGGCATTGGTCTCTGGGAAGCCTCCCCCGATGTAAAGGCAGTCTATATCAGGCAGGTGTGTTTCATCAAGGGCATTTATATACACCAACTCTGCCCCAGCACTCTGGAGCTCCTCAAGGTTCTCTGGATAATAAAACTGGAAGGCCTCGTCTCTCAGGATGCCTATTTTAACAGACTGTTCGGACCTTTCAATCCTGTAAGTCAGGTCAGGCAAGTCAATAGCCTTTGCCGAGTATGCTATCCTTAAAACTGCCTCTAAATCAATATGTGCAGCTGCTCTATCGCTTAGGGTCTTAATAGAAGCCTCTACACCGCCATATTCGTAAATGGGTACAAGCCCCATGTGTCGCTCAGGTAGTTCGCTGTCCTTTAATCTTGGGAGTGCGCCTAATACTGGGATATTACAATATCGCTCTATCGCCTCCTTTGTGATACCCTCATGTCTTAGGCTTGAGACCTGATTTAGGATAACACCCCTTATCTCTACTGCCCTATCCAAGCTCTGGGCGCCAAGGACAAGGGCAGCGGCAGTGCGGGTTATCTTTGTGCAATCTACGACCAATATGACAGGGGCCTTGAGCAATTTTGCAAGCTCAGCAGTGCTGTAAGAACCCTCAGCATCCATGCCATCATAAAGCCCACGATTGCCCTCAATAATGGCCATATCGCCCCTGAAATGGGAAACAAATGATCTGACCACTCCCTCAGCGCCAATCATGTAAGGATCGAGGCTGTAGCAGGGAGACTTGGCTGCCTGAGAGAGCCAACCGGGGTCTATGTAATCAGGTCCTTTCTTATAGGGCGTAATCTTCAACTGCCTTGACAATGCCCCTATGAGGCCAAGGGTGACAGTGGTCTTGCCGCTGCCGCCTTTAAGACCAGCCAATATGAGTCGTGGGCAACTGACTTTGCTCATCACTTTGGACAAAATGTCACCGTATAATTAACATTCACCTCTTTGCCCTTGCCTACACAGGTGAAGGTGCTGTTCTTGTCATCATAGGGGAAGCTATATGATGTTGGCGATGCGGAGTGGAATATCTTGTAATATGGCAGTGCCACAGCAACCCATGTGGGATTTGAGCCAACACAAAAGGTCTTGGGCAGCCAGTCAGGGCATCCACAACAGTTGCTGTTAGCCCCATCGGTGTAGCAAGAACCGCTGTTAGCGCCGTCGCAGCTATAAAGATTAAGATAAGACCCCTGTCCGCTTACGGCCTGATTACATTTTAGCAAACTGCTTGGACTATCTGCCTTACATGCATCACGAGGAGACAAACAGCCTACATACTTTCCCTTTGCCTTAAGTTTCAACTCCTCTTTACATTCCGACTCTGAGACTGCAAGGTCGCCGCCCCATGTGCGTGGCACAACAAAGGTCTGCGTTGAGCCCGAAGCAGTCATCTGAAAGCCATTGCCGTCGGTATTCACTGAGGCGCATTGCCCCTTATCTGGGGAGGTTACATAACAGAATGGGCCTAATGCCGATGTCTTATGTCCCGTATTCTTACCTGAGCAATCTGCATTGGTTGAACAAGCCTTTAAAGGACTTATAATATCCTTCACAGGCAATGGGACGTAATAACAGGTCTTCCATCCGCATTGATAGATGAAGCATCTCTTTTGCTCTA
>Ga0308411_10001843_pt1 | contig 14437 bp, 16 predicted proteins | sample HotsprottomLayer_2_FD_203530 | JGI IMG/M metagenome (GOLD analysis project Ga0308411, IMG submission 203530) | Hot spring phototrophic mat microbial communities from Octopus Spring, Yellowstone National Park, Wyoming, United States -... | ecosystem: Environmental > Aquatic > Thermal springs >...
CGGCCTCGGGCATCACCGCGACGGTCGCCGCCGAGGTGTGGATCCGTCCCTGCGTCTCGGTCGCCGGCACCCGTTGCACGCGGTGGCCGCCCGACTCGAACTTGAGCCGCGAGTAGGCGCCCCGCCCCGCGATGCGGACGATCACCTCCTTGAAGCCGCCGCGATCGGAGGGATTCGACGAGATCACCTCCACCGGCCAGCCGTGCCGCTCGGCGTAGCGCGTGTACATCCGCAGCAGGTCGGCGGCGAACAGCGCACTCTCCTCGCCGCCGGTGCCGGCCCGGATCTCGAGGAAGATGTTGCGCTCGTCGTTGGGGTCGCGCGGCAGGAGCAGCCGCTGCAGCTCGGTCTCGAGCTCGCTCATGCGCTCGCGCGCGGCCTTCGCCTCGGCGTCGGCGAAGCCCTTCATCGCCGGATCGGCCATCATCTCGAGCGCGGTGGCGAGGTCGGCTTCGGCGGCCTTGTACTCGCTGAACTGCGCCACGAGCGGCGCAATCTCGGCGTGCTCGCGCGACAGGCGCTTGAACGCCTCGATGTCGCGCGTGGCCTCCTCCGAGGAGAGCTGGCGATCGAGCTCGCCGAGGCGGCGCGCTAGCTGGTCGAGCTTGGCGGCGATGCTGGGTTTCATGCGGGGGAGTAGGAGGCGACGGACGCGCGCGCGCCCGGCGGGCGAGGCGGGAGAACTAACGCCCGCTGCGCAGGTTGAACAGTCGGGCGACGACCTCGCGCAACGCGCCGCGCTCGAGCTCCCCAGCCTCGTGCAACGCCTGCGTCGGGCCGTGCAGCAGCTTGTTGGTGAGCCCGTGCGAGAGCGCCTCGAGGACCTGGCGTGGATCGTCGCCGCGGGCGAGCATGCGCAGCGCGCGCTCGACCTCGTGCCGGCGCGACGCCTCGGCGGTCTCGCGCAGCGCGCGGATCGTCGGCACCAGCTCGCGCGAGTCCATCCAATGCAGGAACGAGCCGACCTGGGCGTCGATGATCGCCTCGGCCTGCGCGACGTGCGAGGCCCGCTCGTCGAGGCCGCTGCGAACGATCCCGGCGAGGTCGTCCACGGTGTACAGATAGACGTCGTCGAGCTCGGCCACCTCGGGCTCGATGTCGCGCGGCACCGCGAGGTCGACCATGAACACCGGCGCGTGGCGCCGCGCCTTGATCACCCGCTCCATCGTCCCCTTGCCGAGGATCGGCAGCGAGCTCGCAGTGCACGACACCACGATGTCGTGCGCGGGCAGGTGCTCCGGGAGGTCGCGCAACTCGATCGCGCGCGCGTTGAACCGGTGGGCGAGCTGCTCCGCGCGGTCGAGCGTGCGGTTGGCGACGGTGATCGCGCGCGGCATCTGCGCGGCGAAATGCGTGGCGCACAGCTCCACCATCTCGCCGGCGCCGATGAACAGCACGCTCGTGCCACGCAGGCTGGGGAAGATCCGCGCGGCGAGCTTGACCGAGGCGGCGGCCATCGAGACCACGTTGGCACCGATGCCGGTGTTGGTCCGCACCTCCTTCGCCACCGCGAAGGAGCGCTGGAACAGCCGGCCGAGCGTGGTGCCCAAGGTGCCGACTTCCTCGGCGGCGCGCACCGCCTCCTTCATCTGGCCGAGGATCTGCGACTCGCCGAGCACCATCGAGTCGAGCCCGGCGGCGACCCGGAAGGCGTGCCGCACCGCCTGCTCGCGCGGGAGCGTGTACAGGTACGGCCCGAGGTCGTCGGCGCGCAGGCGGTGGTAGTCGGCGAGCCAGCCGAGCGCCTGGTTCGGCTCGCCGGCGGCGCAGTACAGCTCGGTCCGGTTGCAGGTGGAGATGATCGCCGCTTCTTCGGCCGGCTTCGCCCGGACGATCTCGGCGAGCGCGCGCTTCAGTTGTTCCGCACCGAACGCCACTTTCTCGCGGATCGCGAGAGGCGCGGTCTGGTGATTCAGGCCAAGGGCGAAGAGCTGCATGGGCGCGCGGCGACGCCCGACATTATAGCCAACGCTCCGAGTGCGCTAGCTGCGGTGCAACATGGCGCCGCGCTACGCCGCCAGATCGACCGGCGGCTGGGAGTGCTGCAGCTCGCGGAACGCCGCCTTGCTGTCGAGCACCGGGAACTGCCGCGGATGCCCCACCAGGAAGCCCTGGAAGTAGTGCATGCCGAGCCGGTGCGCCCAGTCGAACTTCTCCTGGCTGTCGATCCCCTGCGCGACGACCCGTGCGCCGACGCTCGTGGCGAGCGCGACCAGCTCGCGCATCGCCTCGTCCTTGACGCCCTGGAAGGCCGCCGAGACGGCCTTGCGGTCGAGTTTGACCAGCTTCGGCCGGACGACCCCGAGCACCGCCTCGGCCGACTTCGGCCGCTCCGGCGCGAAGTCGTCGAGCGCGATGCGCACCCGCAGCGCGGCGCAGTCGCGCGCAAAGCGGATCAGGTTCGCCGGGTCGCCGTGCGCGGCATTGTCGGTGACCTCGATCATCAGCCGCTTGGCCTTCTCGGCTGCGCCGGCGAGGTGGCCCATGTAGCGGTCGCGCTGGCGCTCGAGCGTGATCATCGAGACGTTGACGCTGACCATCAGCGACGGGTGGAGCAGATCGAGCGCGGCGATCGCCTGCTTGAGCACGGCCACGTCCACCGTGGCGATGTAGCCGGAATCCTCCCAGCGCTTGATCGCGATCTCGCGCGACTCGGGCTTGTCCAGACCTTCGCGGAACCGCAGCAGCGATTCGTACGCCACGATGTGGCCGCGTCCGCTCATGATCGGCTGGAACGCGGTGCGGATCAGTGCATCCATGCGACGACTCTCCCACGCGCCGGTGCGCGCGTCACCCACGATGGTCGAGCTAGCGAACGGCCGCAGGCGCGTGCGCCACGACCGGCGTGGGGGGCTGCGCGGTGAGCACGCCGAGCCCGCTGTCCACTTCCCCGACGGACGTGAGCCGTTCCGAGGACGCCACGGAGAGCGTATCGCTCGCCTTTGCGGCGCTGATCGACAGGCCGAAGGCGTCGGCGAGTGCAACGATGATGCGGGCTTTGTTCACAGTGGCTCCCGTTCTGGCGGTTGTGGACGATCACGAAGCGGAGGGGAGCAAGCGCTGTGCCGCTGCGCGCGGCGCCCGTGCGTTTCGTCACGGCAGGAGCGCGCGCGTGCCTGCCGCACCGCGCGGCGCCCGAGCGTGTGCCGAGCGCCGATGCGCGAGGCAGCTCCCGCCAGAATGGCCGTCACCTCGCGGGCTCGGCCGCAACGTTGCCCGCGGCGCGTCAGGCCCGTTGAGGCGTCGACGCGCCCGGCCGCGCCGATCTCGGCGGCACTTGCAGGCCGGGCCGATCGGGATTAGATTGGCCGACAGGAGATGGCATTCCTCCTCTAACCGCCTGCACGGCTGATGATGCCTACACGATTTCCCGGTCCGGGAACGATGTAGGCGTCGATCGCAAGCTCCGGTTACGCCCGCCCGCTTCCCCGTTCCGCGTTTCTACCAACGGAGGAATCGCAGTGGCGCTCTACTCTTTTCTAGCGGTTTTCGGCGGAGCGGGCTTCGGCGCCTGCCTGAGGTGGTGGCTCTCGGCGCGCGCCTGGATCCGCTCCGTCCGGAGCCTGGCAATCGGGACGCTCGCGGCGAATCGGCTCGGCGGCGATCTGACCGGCATCGCGGTCGACTGCTTCTCCCAGCGCGGCGGGATTCCGCCACGGGTACCGCCGTTCGTCGTCGCCGGGTTCCTCGGGGGCCTGATCACCTTTTCGACGTTCTCGATCGACGTGGTGTCGCTGCTCGAACGCGGCCCGTTCTCCGCGCGCTCGGCTCTTCCGGCAGGCTAGTGGACAGCAGTTCGGACACCGCCATCGATCGACGAAGGAGGCGTCAATGCAAGGCTCGTTTCTCCGCTTCTACGTGCACGAAGGCGACCGGCATCGCGGCAGCCTGGTCTGGGAGTGGCTGTTGGTGCAGGCCAACAAGATGGGCGTGAGGGGCGGCTCGGCGTTCAAGGCGATGGCCGGCTTCGGACGGCACCACGTCCTGCACGAGTTCAAGTTCTTCGAGCTGGCCGGCAGCCTCGCGGTCGAAGTCGAGTTCATCGTGACCGAGGACGAGGCGGCGCGGCTCATCGCGCTGGTCGAGCGCGAGGGGATCCGGGTCTTCTACGCCAGGATCCCGGCGCAGTTCGGCGTGCTCAACCCCGACCGCGAGAACGGCACGGCCCCGCGACCGGCAGGGTCGAATGGCTGAGATCTGGACGCAGGCGGCGCTCTGGCTCGCGCTGGCGCTCGTCGCGACACTCGTCTCGATCTGGCTGCGCGTCGCGACCGCGCTCTCCGAGATCGTCGTCGGCACGATCGCCCAGCTCGTGATTGGCGCCGCGCTCGGGGGCGCACTGCTCGCGGGTGACCCTTCGTGGTTGAAGTTCCTGGCCGGCGCAGGCGCGATTCTGCTCACCTTCCTCGCCGGTGCCGAGCTCGACCCGGCGGTCTTCCGGCGCAAGTGGAAAGAGGCGAGCGCAGTGGGCCTGGTCAGCTTCGCGGCGCCGTTTCTGGGCTGCGCGGCGGTAGCCCGCTTCGCGCTCGGCTGGCCGACCGACGCGAGCTGGCTCGCCGGGATCGCCATGTCCACGACCTCGGTGGCCGTCGTCTATGCGGTGATGCTCGAGTTCGGGCTCAACCGCACCGACTACGGCAAGACGGTGCTCGCGGCGTGCTTCATCACCGATCTCGCCACCGTCGTGGCGCTCGGGTTCCTGTTCGCCCCCTTCTCGCTGCGCATGCTCGTCTTCGTCGCCGTGAGCGTCGCAGTGTTCCTGTTCCTGCCGTGGATCACGCCACGCTTCTTCCGCCGCTTCGGCGGGCGCCCCTCCGAGCTCGAGGCCAAGTTCCTGATGCTCTGCCTGTTCGGCATGGGTGCCCTCGCCTCCTGGGCAGAGAGCGAGGCCGTGCTGCCGGCGTACGTGATCGGCATGGTGCTCGCCGGCACCGTGGGCAAGGACCACGCGCTGATCCGCCGGCTCCGCACGCTCACCTTCGGGCTTCTCACGCCGTTCTACTTCATCCGCGCCGGCTCGCTCGTCTCGATCCCGGCGCTCGCGGCCGCTCCGGCCGCATTCCTCGTGCTGCTCGCGGCCAAGATGGTCACCAAGGTGGCCGGCGTCTACCCGGTGACGCGGGCCTACCGCTCGCCGCGCCAGGAGTCGGCCTACACGACGCTGCTGATGTCGACGGGGCTCACGTTCGGAACGATCTCGGCGCTGTTCGGCCTGTCCCACGACGTGATCGACCAGGCGCAATACTCCGCGCTGGTGGCCGCGGTCGTCGGCAGCGCCGTCGTGCCGACGCTGATCGCCAATGCCTTCTTCATGCCTCGACACCTGCTGCGGGAAGCGGCGGAGGGCACTGCCGATTCACCGGAACCCAGCGACGCCGGTATCCCGGCGAGGAAGGCGCCATGATGACGAAGGTCCTGCTCGGCTATGACGGCTCCGACTCCGCACGGGATGCGCTCGATTTCGCGCTCGATCTCGCCCGGCGCTACGGCGCCGAACTCCACGTCCTTGCGGTCGTCCGCCCGCCGGAGTTCGCCGAGGACGTGGAGACCGAGGCGGTCATCGAGAACTCGCAGCGCCACTACCGTGCGGTCCTCGCTCCCGTGCAGGCGCGGCTCGCCGCCTCGGGTGTAGCCGGCAAATGCGAGCTCGCGGTCGGGCATCCGGCCGAGCAGCTCCTGCGCTACGCCGATGCGCACGCGATCGACCACATCGTCGTCGGCCATCGCGGCCGCTCGCTCTTCGAGCGCTGGCTGATCGGCTCGGTCGCGCGGCAGGTGATCGCCCACGCGCGCTGCGCGGTCACGGTGGTGCGGAAGTAGCGCGGGTGCTGGAGGCCGACGCACCGGGCCGGCCTCGGCCGCAAGCGCACGGCGTGCATCGGGACCTGACACGATGACCGGCTGACGCCGGACGCGCTCGCGCCGGGAATCATCGCTGTCCGGCGCGAGGGCGCAGGCGGCAGCGCGCTTCGCCTGCGGCCCCGGAGCCGCGCGGCCGTCGATACGCGCACCACACCGTAGGGGACTTCGGATGCAGCTCGCATTCATCGGCTTGGGCGCGATGGGCCGGCACATGGCCGCGAATCTCGCTCGCGCCGGCCATCGGGTACGCGGCTACGACTTGCGGCCGGATGCACTCGGCGAGCCCGCTTTGGCCGGTTTTGCGCAAGTCGCCACGCTCGCCGAGGCCGTGCGCGGTGCCGAGGCGGTGCTCACCAGTCTGCCCGATACGCCGGACGTCGAGGGCGCGCTCATCGGCCCGGGCGGCGTGATCGAGGACGTCGGCGTGGGCACGCTCGTCATCGACTTGAGCACCATCTCGCCGGAGGCCACGCGGCGGATGGCCGCCCGTCTCGCCGACCATGGCGTGGCGCTGCTCGACGCCCCGGTCAGCGGCGGCGTGCCAGGTGCGGAGGCGGGCAGCCTCACGATCATGGTCGGCGGCGACCCGCAGGCCCTCGCACGTGCGCGACCGCTGCTCGAGCGCCTCGGCCGCACGATCAACCACTTCGGCCCGAGCGGCGCCGGTCAGTCGGTAAAGCTCTGCAATCAGGTCGTCTGCACGCTTCACATCCAGGCAGTGTGCGAGGCGTTCGCGCTCGGGCGCGCCGCCGGAGTCGACCTTGCGCAGCTGCGCGAGGCGCTCCTCGGCGGCTCGGCCGCGTCGTGGGTCCTCGATCATCACGGTGCGCTGATTCTGGCCAGGGACGATCGCCCGATGTTCCGCATCGAGCTGCAGGCAAAGGACCTGCGCCTTGCCGCGGAGCTTGCGGCCGCGCTGCGCGTGCCCCTGCCCGGGCTGGCGCAGGTGCTGCAGCTCTATGGCTCCGCGCTCGCGCACGGCGAGGGCGGGCTGGGGAACCAGTCCATCTACCGGGTCTACGACCGGCTCACTAACCAGCGCTGACTCGGACCGGCTGCTCCGATGCCTTGCAAGCGTCCTTCTTCACCAAGCAGGACCCGGCCCAGTCCGGCGGGTCAGAGGGGCTGGCGAGGCACGACGCGCTCATGCAGCGTTCGCGATCGGCCGGGCGTCCATCCTTTCGGACTCGCGAACCTCATCTGGTACAGCCCCCAGCATGGGCGAGCGCGGGCGAATAGGTGGTGGCCAAGGACGGAATTGAACCGCCGACACAAGGATTTTCAGGTCGGACTTGGCTGACGCAGTTATAGATGAATCAATGAGTTCCGAGGACGCCCGTTGCGTCTTTTGCAGCACGATGCAGGACTTTGCACGGCTCATCCACGCAAAATTCACGCGCGATCCGGACCGCGCACTCGGCAGCGCTCGGAAGCCCGACGATTCCGTCGAAGTCCGGCATCGGCCACCAGCCGAAGGCCTCACCCCGGTTGAACCGGCGGCGCGTTCACGACTCGCCAACACGCTGCAGCGCCTCCTCGATCAACGCGTCGGACAAGTAGTAGCCCGAGGCTCGCAAAGTCTCCAGCAATGGTGCCAGCGCGGGAATCAGCCCGCGCTGCTTGGCGAGAATCAGTACACCGATAGAGCCGATCACCCGCAGCTTGAGCATGTACGCCGCCGAGCGCCCCTGCAGATCGTCCATCAAAACCCCGTGGCCGAGCTTCGTCGCGAGCGCGATGGCCGCAGCCTCGCCTTCCCCGAGCTCGACTTCTCCCGGCAAATCGGGCCGACCTGGAGCTGACGCGTCGAGGGTAAGGGTCCCGCCCTGAACGGCGGCGCGAATCGCCGACGCGTCGGGAACTGCTGGACGCAACTGGGTTTCCTCATAGACTACCTGAGGGACGATCACGCGATCGAAGATCGCGCCGAGAACGGAGAACTTGTCGAGACGGCCGAAAGCGATCAACGGGCCGGCGTCGGCCACGACGATTTCAACCAAACTCGGCGAGCTCCCGAGACAGCTCGTCGGGCGAGTAACGCGCGACGGGGATCTTCAGCGCGCCCAGGCGGTCGATGAATTCGCTCAGAGGAAGACCCGCGAGCTTTGCGGCTCTCCCCAGACTGACGACCCCTCGTTCATACAGGTGGACAGCCACTACGACGTGAACTTCCTCTTTCGCGAGACGCTCGTCGTAGGGGACAGCAAGGAACAGGGGTCGCCCGTCTTTGGTCACGACGGCGACCTGGCCGCTTTCGGCCTCCTCGATCAGCCTCGCCGGGCGCCGAGCCAGTTCTTCAACCGAAATCGCACCCATGTGATTTCACCGTACGAACGAACTGAACTTTGGGTCATGCTAGCACAGGCGAAACGTGCGGCCCTCGATTGGTTGCCTTCCGGCAGGTGAACGGTAAAGGCTCGAGACTTCTGACGGCGTTCCGGATGGCCTTGAGCGCTCGCTCGGCCACTGCGAAGTCAGTTTCGTCTCTGGCTTGGATGAGCTCGTAGAGTCGCCCCAGGTGGGCCCTGGCCTGCTCAGCGACCCGGACCCGATGAGTCACCTACGCCCTTTGGCCGAGGCCTTGGCCCCACCGAGCATCTTCTCGGGACGTCCGATCACGGCGTCAGACTTCACGTATTTGCCCGTGCGGCGCGCGTCGTCGCACGAACGCAGTCGCTGAAGCAGTTGTGGATGAACCAATGAGTCCCGAGGACTCCCGTTGCGTCTCTTGCTGCACGATGCACGACTTTGCACGGCTCATCCACGCAAAATTCACGCGCGACACGCGATTGCTCACGCGCGGTCTTCCTCAAGCAGATTGAGGAGAAGGCAGGCCTGCCGCAGGTCCGAGTCCACGACTTGAAGCACACCTTCGGCCGGCGCTTGCGGGCCGCCGGGGTGAGCTTCGAGGACCGGCAGCACCTGCTCGGCCATCGCTCCGGCCGGATCACCACGCACTACTGCGCTGCCGAGCTCTCCAAGCTCCTGGAAGCGGCGAACCGTGTGTGCGAATCCGACCGTCGGCAGCCCGAGCTCGTCGTCCTCAGGCGGCTTTCCGTGGCGTAGAGCTCACGCGAAATTCACGCGCGGCGCCGACTAAAGGACGAAACGCGTGCGTAAGTAGTTGAAGTAATGGTGGCCAAGGACGGAATTGAACCGCCGACACAAGGATTTTCAGTCCTCTGCTCTACCAACTGAGCTACTTGGCCGTGCCGGGGGACCCCCGACGCTCCAGGGGCCCGAAAAAACGAGCGCGGATTATAGCGGCGTGAACCCGTCGCCGCCAGCCGCGATCCGCGCGGTCGCCGCCTGTTCGGGCGCCGGCAGGCAGCGGTCCTCGCGCGCGGCGCAGAGATCGATCTTCAGAAACGTGAAGAGGACCCAGAGCCAGAACAAGATCATCAGCGCCACCCAGGGAACGTGCCGGTCGTCGACGACACGCGGGGTGATCGCGCGGACCACGCGGTACACCGGGCGGGTGACGATCTTGAAGATCTGGTAGAACAGGTTGCTCTCGCGCTTCTCGCCCGCGAGGGCGTACAGGAAGCCCTGCCCCACGATGAAGAGTCCGGCGAGCTCCACCAGCGCTTTGGCGATCGTGACGAGGAGCAGGTCTAGAGTCATGGCGTAGAAGCGGCGAGGCCCGCTCGCGCGGGCCTCGTCCGGTCAGACGGGCGCCGGGATCAGGTACCCGTCGTGTCGATGTCGCCGCGCAGGTGCGGGTAGCGCACGTGGTCCACCAGCTCCTGGACGTCGCGGCTCGGCGCCGGCGTGAGCAGGCTCACGACGATGATCACCGCGAAGCCGAGCGGCACGCCGAAGATCGCCGCCGAGATCGGCTGGATGTCCCACCAGATCGCGTCGGCGAGCGGCGTCTTCACGTCGAACACGCGACGCAGCCACGGCTGGGTCATCACCATGTAGTACACGGTGATGCCGATGCCGGCTAGCATGCCGAGGATCGCGCCCCACTTCGTCGCCCGTTTCCAGAACACGCCGAGCACCAGCGCCGGGAAGAACGCCGCGGCCGCGAACGAGAACGCGGCGCTCACCAGGAACAGGATGTCGGCTGGCTTCTGGCTCGCGACGTACGCCGCTGCGAGCGCCACGACCAGCAGCAGGATCTTCGACAGCGTCACGCGCCGCTGCGTCGAGGCGTGCGGGTCGATCATCTTGTAGTACAGGTCGTGCGAGAGCGCGTTGGCGATCGTGAGCAGCAGACCGTCGGCGGTCGACAGCGCCGCCGCGAGTCCGCCCGCGGCCACCAGCCCCGAGATCACGTACGGCAGTCCGGCGATCTCGGGCGTGGCGAGCACCACGATGTCGCCCCCGATCGAAATCTCGGCGAGCTGCACGATGCCGTCGCGGTTGACGTCGACGACGCTGAGCAGGGCCGGATCGACCTTCGACCACGAGGCCACCCAAGCCGGCAGCTTCGCGAACTCGGTTCCGACGACGAGCGTGTAGACGTCGAACTTCGCCAGCACCGCGAGCGCCGGCGCAGTGAAGTAGAGCAGGAAGATGAAGAACAGCGTCCACGCCACCGAGTCGCGCGCCTCCTTTACGCTCGGAGTCGTGTAATAGCGCATCAAGATGTGCGGCAAGGCGGCGGTCCCCACCATGAGGCAGAAGATCAGCGCGAGGAAGTTCTTGCGCGAAACCTCGCGTGCCTTCTCGGTCGCCCCGGGGAACGCTTCGGCGTGGCGCAGGGGCGGATTCGCCCGCGCGGCGAGGCCCGCCTCGCGCGTCCAGAAGGCTCGCGCCTCGTCGACGCTCTTCGGAAACTTGTCGAGCGCGCTCTGGGCGGCAGCGATCTCGCTGGCCGGCGCGCCGGTGCCCTTGAGATCCTCGAGCGCCTTGATCAGCTTGCCTCGCTCGGCTTCGAACGACCCGGGCAGTCCCTTGAGGTTCTCCTGCGCCGCCTTGGCGCGCGCGGCGAAGATCGCGCGGACCTCCTTCTCCTTCGGGTCCTCGATCAGCTGATTCTCGCGCTCGGTGACCTTCTGGAGCACCTGCCCGTACACGAGCTGCGGGATCGGGAAGCCGGTGTGCTTCACCGACAGCCAGACCACCGGGATCATGTACGCAACGATGAGCACGATGTACTGGGCGACCTGCGTCCAGGTCACCGCCCGCATGCCGCCGAGGAAGCTGCACACCAGGATGCCGCCGAGGCCGAGGAAGATCCCCAGCTCAAAGGCGACTCCGGTGAGGCGGGTGGTGATCAGTCCGACGCCGTAGATCTGCGCCACCACGTAGGTGAAGGAACAGAGGATCGCGCAGCAGATCCCGACGAACCGCGCGGTGTTGCCGCCGTAGCGCGCGCCGAGGAAGTCGGGGATCGTGAACTGCCCGAACTTGCGCAGGTACGGCGCGATCAGCAGCGCCACCAGGACGTAGCCGCCGGTCCAGCCCATGATGAACGCGAGGCCGCCGTAGCCGGTGAGGTACAGCGTCCCGGCCATGCCGATGAACGAGGCCGCGCTCATCCAGTCGGCGCCGGTGGCCATGCCGTTGAACAGCGCCGGCACGCGCCGTCCGGCGACGTAGTACTCGGCGACGTCCGCGGTCCGGCTCATGATGCCGATGCCCGCGTAGAGGCCGACGGTGGCGAGCAGGAAGATGTAGCCGATCCAGTTCCGCGGCAGCCCGAACTGCTCGAGGATCGCGAGAACGACGATGAAGATGAGGAATCCGCCGGTGTACCAGCCGTACACCTTCTTCAACATCGCATTGAACTGCGACTGGGTCTGGGTCGCCATGTCAGTCCTCCCCTTCCGCGACGCCGTACTCCTGGTCGAGCCGGTTCATGTAGCGCGCGTAGAACCAGATGATCAGCACGTACACCACCAGCGCGCCCTGCGCGCCGACCCAGAACGCGAACGGCCAGCCGAAGAAGTTGAACGAGAAGATCTCGCGGGCGAAGAACCCGATGACGTAGGTCACGGCGAACCAGATCGCCAATAGCACGATCGTCAGTCTGACGTTCTTCTGCCAATACTCGCGATGCCTCGCGGTGAGCTCCATGCAGGTCCTCCTTGCCGGTTGTTGGATCAGGGGCCCGGTGGTCCGGGCTTCTTGCGGTTCTCGCGCTGCGAGCGTCTCACGGACTCTAGGAACGCAACCTTACACGGCCCTTACGGTCCGCCGATGCCGGTGCTGCGGCGCATCAGAGAAGCTCGAGCGACGCGAGCGCGCCGCCGAGAAAAGTCGAAGCCACCAGGACGAGCAACAGGGCGATCGCGGTGTACTCGGCCGCGTCGGCGTCGCGGACGAGGCCCAACGCCTGGAGGCCGGCGTGGTAGAGGTATGCGCAATGGATCAGCACGCCGACGGCCGCGATCACCAGGCTGGGCTTGACGAGCGCCGCGCCGAAGAGCCACAGGGGCGTCGAGCCATGACCGCAGAGAGCGGCAGCACGTAGCCGGTCAGGATCGCGAGCGGGCGGCGCGGATCGGCGGCGATCGCCGCCCACTCGGCGCGCGGCGCGAACACCAGACGAAGGCCACGGCGGAGCATGTCGGGAGCGCCCCGCGTGAGCGCGCGGACGGCGATCGATTATGCGCCCAGGTGCGCGCGGGCGTACGCCCGGGCCTGCTCGCGGAACGCCCGGGCCATCGCCTGACCGCGCATCGCCCCGAGCATGTCGGCAGCGCGGTCGGCGGCGGCGTTGAACTCCGCGAGCCCGCGCGCCTGCTCCAGCGCGCCGGTGATGAGGTCCGCGTCCGGCCCGAGGTTGTCGAGCAGATAGCGCGTCAGATCGGACACCGTCGCGGTCTTGGCCGATGGCGCGCTCGCCGGGGCGGGCGCCGCGGCCGCGCCCACGCCGGCGCGCGCCTCGATGAACCCCTGCGAGAGCAGCGTCTCGAGCCCCGCTTCGATCTCGGGCAGGCCACCGAAGCGGGCGAGCAGATCCGCGGCCGTGGTGCTGCCGTCGACCACGATCAGCAAGGCCCTCAGCTTCTGTGGCAGACCGTGCGCGCGCGACTTGACCTCGTCGGCGCCCTTGGGCGTCTTCGCGAGCACCGCGCTCGTGTCCATGCCGTCCGCGTCGGTCGTTCCGATACGAAGGATTATTCGCACCGGCGGCGGCGCGTACAAGCGCGGCCGGGTCAAATCGCCGCAAGCGGCACGGTGGCGCGCGGTCAGGCGGCCGAGCGCAGCGCCGCTGGACCGGGCTCTCCGCGCGGGAACACCACGCGCGCGGTGGTGCCGCGCTCCAGCGGGTTCGGCGCGAGCATCGCCTGCGCGCGGTGCAGATGCGCGATGCCGCGCACGATCGGCAGCCCGAGCCCCGATCCCTCGGTGTCGGTGCCGAGCACCCGGTAGAACCGCTCGAACACCCGCTCGCGGTCGGCCTCGTCGATGCCGATGCCGTTGTCCTCGACCTCGAGCACGACCTCGGCCCCGGTTCGCACCCGGATCGTCACCCGCCCGCCGGGACGCGTGTAGCGCAGCGCGTTGTCGATCAGGTTGTTCAGCAGCTCGCGCAGCAGCACCGGGTTGCCGTCGATCCAGGCCGGGGCACCGGCGGCCTCGAAGCCGAGGTCGATGTCGCGCTCGCGCGCCCGGGGCACCCACTCGCGCGCGGTGGCGCGCGCGAGCTCGTCGAGGTCCACCGGCGCGAGCGGCGGCGGTGCGTCGGCGTCGGTGCGCGCGAGCGCGAGCAGCTGGTTGATCAGGTGCGAGGCGCAATCGGCGCTCGCCACGATCTGGCGCATCGCGTGCTGCAGGTTCACCGGGTCGCGCTGGCGCATCGCGATCTCCGCCTGCATCTTCAGACCGGCGAGCGGCGTGCGCATCTGGTGCGCGGCGTCGGACACGAAGCGTGTCTGCGCCTGCAGGCTCGCCGCCAGACGCTGCATCAGGTCGTTGAACGAGCCGATCAGCGGCCGCACCTCTTCCGGCACCCCGGACTCGTCGATCGGCGACAGGTCGTGCGGCTTGCGCGCGCGGATCGCCTGGGTGAGCTCGTTCAGCGGCTCCACGCCGCGCGTCAGGCCGAGCCACACGAACAGCAGCGCGATCGGCACGATCAGGAACTGCGCAGCGAGCACGTCGCCGATGATCTCGCTCGCCAGGCGGCTGCGCTTGCCGGTGGTCTCGGCCACCTGGACCAGCACCGCCCCCGGCATGTCCGGCACCTGCGCGTAGAGATAGGCCACCCGCACCTCGTGGCCCGGCAGGTAGTCGTCGCGGAAGTACACGCGCTGCGGCAGCATCTCGAGCGTGAACTCGGCGAACGGGATCGCCTCGGCGCCGCCGACCACCGCGTTGCGGTGATCCCGCACCTGGTAGAAGGTGAGGTCGCTGTCGTCGGCGCGCAGGATCGCGGCCGCGACGGCGCCCTCGTCGATCACGATGCGCGAGTCGCGGTAGCTCAGTTGCTTGGACACCGCGACCGCGCTGTCGCGCAGCTCGCGGTCATAGGCGCCGTTGGCGATGCTGGAGGCGAAGAAATACTGGATCGCCATGCTGATCGGCCACAGGATCAGCAGCGGCGCGAGCGTCCAGTCGACGATCTCGCCGAAGACCGACTTCTGGCTATGCTGCCGGTCGGCGGCCATTCGCGCGC
>Ga0308411_10001845_pt1 | contig 14432 bp, 10 predicted proteins | sample HotsprottomLayer_2_FD_203530 | JGI IMG/M metagenome (GOLD analysis project Ga0308411, IMG submission 203530) | Hot spring phototrophic mat microbial communities from Octopus Spring, Yellowstone National Park, Wyoming, United States -... | ecosystem: Environmental > Aquatic > Thermal springs >...
GCGAGGTTCACGAGTACACGAAACTGATGGCGGAGTGCCGCGAGCAGGCCCTCGACCGGATGATTCAGGAAGCCAGGTCGCTCGGCGCCAATGCGATCGTGGGCGTCCGCTTCACGAGCAGCGACATGATCGCTAACGCCGCCGAGATCCTGGTCTACGGTACCGCGGTCGTCGTCGAGTGAGGTTCCAATTTATGTCCATGCGGCATGTCGCCGTTATCTTGCTGGCGCCGGGACTGTTTGCCGTGGAGGCTCCGACTCCGGCCGTGCCGGCCGACATCCCCGTGATCGAGGCCAATGTGCCGGTGGCGCCGCCCGCCTGGGCCGTGCTCGAGCGGAAGCTGATCGAAACGATGAGTGAGGCCGCTTTGTGGTACGCCGCGCGGCACGTGCGCAGCGGCGGCACTCTCATCTGGAGGCAGGAGGGCGGCGCCTCGCTCGACGACCTTCCCGAGGCGTTTTACAACTTTCCCCTGCTCTACATGCTGGGCGGCGACGAGCGCCTCCGCGAAGCCTCCTTTCGCCTGTGGGACGCCACCACGCGCCAGCTCACTCACATGTTTCCCGTCTACCACCGCGAGTTTCCCAAGCACGGCGACTGGTTCCACATCGGCGAAGGATTCCTTTATTTTTACCTGCTCGCCCTCGCGGATCCCACCGACTACGAGCAGGCGGCGCGGGCCCGGCGCTTCGCCTCGTTTTACATAGGCGAGGACCCCGAGGCGCCCAACTACGACCCGAAACTCCGCCTGATCCGCTCGCCGCACACCGGCAGTCTCGGTCCGGAATTCGGCGATCCGGAGAAGGCGGCGCCGTACGGCTACTCGCCGGGCATGTCCCCCTACGGGCTGCCGCTTCAGGACCTCCCCGGCATCGGCTCCTACGAGGACCTGAAAGAGCCGGAGAAAGCGCGCCTCACGGGGCGCGAGATGGCCGCGCGGATCCTGCGCGGCGACGTGCCGATGAACCTGGCCGCCACCAGCCTCGTCCTCCACGCCTGGCTGCTCACGGGCGAGGAGAAGTACGCCGCCTGGGTGAAGGAGTACACGGGCGCGTGGCTGGAGCGCACCCGAGCCAACGGCGGCATCACGCCGGACAACGTCGGCTTGTCCGGCAAGATCGGCGAGTACCACGACGGCAAGTGGTGGGGCGGCCTCTACGGCTGGCAGTGGCCGCACGGCTTCTACAACATCGGCATGGCCGTGCAGATCGCTGCCTCCAACGCCATGCTCGCCGACCGCGGCAACGTAGGCTGGCTTGAGCTCGTGCGCTCGAATCTCAAGAAGATCCTCGAGCTGGGCAGAAACGTCAACGGGCATTTCGTAGTGCCCTACAAGCGCGGGGACGGCGGCTGGTTTGCCTGGCAGCCCATCGAACGCGACCGCCTGGTCGGGCTGTGGTACATGTCGATGGCGCCCGAAGACTGGGCGCTGATCGAGCAAGTCCGCCGCGCAAGCACCGTCGACTGGCACACGGCCACCGGCGCGCCGTTTCCGAATAACGGTTACTCGAGGCTGCCCGACGAGCGCGCTGACTGCTGGAACTGCGATATCGAAGGACTGGTGGACTGGAGCCGCGTGCTTGAATTTCGCAACAAGGAAGACCGCGGGCATGAGGCGCCCTGGGTGCGCTTCCTGGCCGGCGACAATCCGCACTACCCGGAGCGGATCTTGAGCGCAGCTTATGCCGTCATGGCGCGAAGGCTCGCCTGGATCCGCGACGGCGTTCTCCTGCTCGATTACGACCCGCGCAATCCTGAGGGTTCGCTGAAACTGGAGCGCAAACTGGAGAACGTCCACGAACACCACTGGATGACGGTGAACCCGGTGACCACGGAGGCGCTGGTGCAGTTGACGCTCGGCGCTCCACAACTGGTCTACAACGGCGGGCTGCTTCATACGCGCCTGCGTTACTTCGACCCGGTCCGGCGCCGCCCGGGCTTGCCGCGAGACGTGGCGGCGCTGGTGCGAAAACTCGAAGCGGACCGGACCGTGCTCGAGTTAGTCAACCTGAACCCTTTCGAGCCGCGCGAAGTCATCGTACAAGGAGGCGCCTTCGGCGAGCACAGGTTCACCGTCGTCCGCTACCAGCGGCGCGCCGACCGCGATCCGGACCAGCCGGATTTCTTCCTGCTGCCCGAGCCGAAGCTGGCGACCGAGACGGTCCGGGTCGACCGCAAGTTCTTTTTGGTGCGCCTGGCCCCTGCCGCCGGAGTCACGCTGGACATCGGCACGCGGCGTTTCGCGGAACGGCCGAGCTACGCCTTCCCCTGGCACGGCGATCGGATTCCGATCCGCTAAAGAGCGGCTTCAACCGGCCCTGGACTTTCCCCATCTCAAGGAGAAACCGGGAGTGGGACATCGCCCTGTTGTCTCGCGCCGCCGCCGCGGCAGTCCCAGGCGCCGCGCGCATCTCGCCAAGAAGTCGGCTTTCGGTTGTTGTGTTACACTGAGCCTCGCCTGAAAATGTCGCCCCTCCCGCCCTCGCCGGGGCGGGAGGGCTAGGAGCCGACCGGGTAGCGGGCAGGCGCCGGCGTTCTGAGGCGTGCGATATGAAACCGCGGGCTGCGACGTGGACGCTCCTGATTCTGGCAATGAATCTCCATGCGCAAACCAAAGTGCGGGCCCGCGACCTGGGGATTCCCTTTGACGGTACGCCCGGCCGATGGAACGCCGTCACCGACGTCGCGGGCGTCGAGGTGGGCCACGCGACGATCATACGCGGCTCCGGGAAACTCGTCGTCGGCCAGGGACCGGTGCGGACCGGGGTCACCGTAGTTCTGCCGCGCGGCAAGAACTCGGCCGATCCGGTCTTCGCCGGATGGTTTTCCCTAAATGGCAACGGCGAGATGACGGGTACGACCTGGGTGGAGGAGTCCGGTTTCCTGGAAGGGCCTGTCGCCATCACGAACACCCACAGCGTCGGCGTGGTGCGCGACGCCGTGATCGCCTGGCAGCTCAAGCGCGGCTTCATGCATCAGCTCTTCGCCCTGCCGGTGGTGGCGGAGACCTACGACGGCTACTTGAACGACATCAACGGCTTCCATGTCAAGGCCGAGCACGTCTGGGAAGCGCTCGAAACGGCCGCCTCAGGCCCCGTGGCTGAAGGCAACGTGGGCGGCAGCACGGGCATGAACTGTTTCGAATTCAAAGGCGGCATTGGAACCGCCTCGCGGCGGCTCGAGGACGGCTTCACCGTCGGGGTGTTGGTGCAGGCCAATTTAGGCCGCAGGCATCAGCTCCGCATTGCGGGCGTGCCCGTCGGCCGCTATCTCGATTGCGATAAATGGCCGCCCTGCTGGTCGAGCCCGCCGCGCGAAGGCTCGATCATCATCGTCGTGGCGACGGACGCCCCGCTGTTGCCGCATCAGTTGAAGCGCTTGGCGCGGCGCGCCTCGCTCGGCCTGGCTCGGACAGGCAGTATCTCCGGAAACGGCTCCGGCGACATCTTTCTCGCCTTCTCGACGGCGAACCCGCAAGCGGCCAGGCGATCAGGCGAATCGAAGCTGGTCATGCTCGCCAACGCAGCGCTCAACCCGATCTTCGAGGCTGTGGTCGAGAGCACCGAGGAGGCGATCCTGAATGCCATGGTGGCCGCCGAAACGATGGTGGGCCGGGACGATCACCGCTCCATCGGCCTTCCTCACGAAGAGGTCCGCCGCCTCATGCGGGAACACCGGCCCGACGGCGCCAGATAGGGCGGCCGGCGGCGGGCCGGCTCAGAACCGCCAACCGAGGCCCGCCTCGATGCCCGTCGAGCCGCGCTCGTCTGCGTAGCGCCGCAGGTAGGAATAGCCGACGCGAGCCGCCACGCGGCGGTTCAGGCTGAAAAGGCAACCGAGACGCAATCCGTAGAGCGCGAGCTTGGTATCGGAGGCTCGGCGGTTCTCGAACTGGTCCGCCAGAACGGGACGGCCCCGCTCCTCGCGCGCGACGATGGGGCGCAGACGGTGGCTTTCCCGATTGTGTTCCCAGCCCGGCCCGAAGCCGGCGTAAATCGAGAAACGCTCCCGGCGCCATAGCCGCACCAGCGAGGGAAAGAGGCTGATGCGGCGCAGCCGGGCGAAATTGTCACCGGGGCCGGCGCCCGGCTCGCCGTCCCACTTCCAATAGTCCGCGACGCTGCTTGCGGTCACGTCGAAGAGCAAACCCCATCGGCGGCCGAGCGGCGCTAGCACCCCTCCGCCCACCTGCGGCCGCCATTGAGCCGGGAGCGAGAAATGCTGCAGGGAAAGCAGCATGTTGCCGTGCACGTAGCCGCCGGCCAGCCCGGAAAGCTCGATGGCAGGTTCGCGCTGATCGCCACGTAGCCCCGCCGAACAACCAAACAGCAACACGACCAGACGCAGCCGTACGAGCCAGGCTGAACGGGCGGCGCCCGAGGCGCATCCAAACCCGATCGCCGCCCGTCGGACCATGCTCATTACGTCGGCGCGAGCGTATTGACCGGACTCGGATGCTCCCTCTCGAAGGTCTGGATCGCTTCCTCGTGCTGTAGGATGTAGCCGAGCTCGTCGACTCCCTCGAGCAGGCAGTATTTGGCGAACGGGTCGATGGGGAACTCCGCTTCGGCGCCGTCGGCCAGGATCAGCTTCTGGGCAGCGAGGTCCACCGTCACGGCGTAGTCGGGGTCCCGCTCAAGGGCCTCGCGCAGGGCCGCATGGATCTCAGGCGAGACCACGATCGGCAACAGCGCGTTCTTGAGCGCATTCTGGCGAAAAATGTCGGCAAAAGACGTACTGATGACCGCCCTGAACCCGAACTGGGTGAGCGCCCACGGCGCGTGCTCGCGCGAGGAGCCGCAGCCGAAGTTGTCACCGGCGAGCAGGACCGCCGCCCCTTGCGCGCGCGGCTGGTTCAGAATGAAGTCCGGCCGCGGGTTGCCCTCGGCGTCGTAGCGCCAGTCATAAAAGAGCTGCCGATCAAGGCCCTCTTTGGTGATGGTTTTGAGAAAACGCGCCGGGATGATCTGGTCGGTGTCGATGTTGTCGACCAGAAGCGGCACCAGCCGGCTGGTGAAGCGTTCGAATCGGCTCATAGGAGCGTCCTGACGTCGGTGACTCTGCCGGTGACGGCCGCGGCGGCGGCCGTGAGCGGGCTGGCGAGCAACGTACGGCCCCCCTTGCCCTGGCGGCCTTCAAAGTTGCGATTGCTGGTCGAGACCGAGTACTCACCCGGCCGAAGTTCGTCGCCGTTCATGGCGATGCACATCGAGCAGCCCGCCTCGCGCCACTCGGCGCCGGCTTCGCGAAAGATGCGGTCCAGACCTTCGGCTTCAGCCTGGCGTTTGATCGGCTGCGAACCCGGCACGACCAGCACCCGTACACCGTCGGCCACTTTGCGGCCCTTGAAGATGCGGGCGGCGGCGCGCAGATCGCTCATGCGCGAGTTCGTGCAACTGCCGATGAAGACGACGTCCACTCTATGGCCGAGCAGCGGCTTGCCGGGCTCAAGATCCATGTAGCGCAGCGCTTTGACGAGCGTCTCCCTCTCGACCGGGTCGGTCACGCTCATCGGGTCGGGCACCGGTGCGGTGATCGGAATGCCCATGCCCGGGTTCGTTCCGAAGGTGATCATCGGCTCGAGCGTCGAGGCGTCGATCCAGATCTCTTTGTCGTAGACGGCGCCCTCGTCGGTGGGGAGCTTGCGCCAGCGCTCGAGCGCCGCCTCCCAGGCCGCGCCCTTGGGTGCGAAGGGACGGCCGTAGAGGTAGTCGTAGGTCGTCTCGTCGGGAGCAATCATGCCAGCCCGCGCGCCGCCCTCGATCGACATGTTGCAAATGGTCATCCGCTCCTCCATCGAGAGCGCGCGGATGGTCGAGCCGCAGTATTCGAACACGCAGCCGGTGCCCCCGCCCACGCCGATGCGAGCAATGAGCGCCAAAATGATGTCCTTGGCCGTCACGCCCGGCCGCAGCACGCCGTCCACCTGAACCTTGAAGGTCTTCGAGCGACGCTCAAGCAGGCACTGTGTCGCCAGCACGTGCTCGACCTGGCTGGTGCCGATGCCAAAGGCGAGCGCGCCGAAGGCGCCGTGGGTGGCCGTGTGGCTGTCGCCGCACACCACCGTCATGCCGGGCTGCGTCAGGCCGTTCTCCGGCCCGATCACATGGACGATGCCCTGACGGTCGCTGCGAAAGCCGAAACAGGGGATGCCGAACTCTCGGGCGTTGGCTTCCAGTTGCTCCACCTGCCTCCGCGCGACGTCGTCGACAATGGGCAGCGAACGCGGCGTCGTCGGCGTCGAGTGGTCCGTGGTGGCCAGCGTCAGGTCCGGCCGGCGCACGCGCAGACCCCGGGCGCGCAGGCCGGCGAAGGCCTGCGGCGAAGTCACCTCGTGCACCAGGTGCAGATCGATGTACAAGAGCGCGGGGGCTCCGGGCCTCTCGGCCACGACGTGAGCGTCCCAGACCTTTTCGATGAGAGTGCGGGGCTTGGTCATGATCTCGAATCGATGGCGTTTACGACGGCTTGGCCGACCTCGGCGGTCGTGGCCGGCCGCCCGGGCGGCTTCAGGTCCGGCGTGACGCAGCCGGAGGCGAGCACCGCCTCGATGGCGCAGTTGATGGCGGCCGCCTCCTCACGGAGGCCGAAGCTATACTCGAGCATCGCCGCCACCGAGCCGATCGCCGCCAAGGGATTCGCCTTGCCTTGGCCGGCGATGTCCGGCGCCGAGCCGTGGACCGGTTCGTACAAGCCGACCCAGGCGCCCGACGGCCTCCGGTCGCCGATCGAGGCCGACGGCAGCATGCCGATCGAGCCGGCCAGCACCGCGCCCTCATCACTCAGGATATCGCCAAACATGTTGGGCGCGAGAAGCACATCGAAGCGCCTTGGATTCAGGATCAACTGCATGGCGCAGTTGTCCACCAGGATATGATCGAGCGCCACGTCGGGATATTCCCCGGCCAGCTCGCTCACCACGCGCCGCCACAGTTGCGAGGTCTCGAGCACGTTGGACTTGTCGACGCTGGTGAGCTTCTTGCGGCGGCGCCGCGCCAGCTCGAAGGCGACACGCGCCACTCGCTCGATCTCGGCACGCGTGTAGACCTCGGTGTTGACGCCGCGCTCCTGGGGCCCGGAGCCCGAGATGCCCCGCGGCGTCCCATAGTAGATGCCGCCGGTGAGCTCCCGCACGATGATCAGATCCGTGCCGTCGACGATCTCGTTTTTGAGAGGCGAAGAGTCCAGCAGGGCTTTGTAGGAGCGGACCGGGCGCAGGTTGGCATAAACGCCCAGGGCTTTGCGAATGCCGAGCAAGCCGCGTTCGGGCCGCAGCGCCGGGGGCGCATCGTCGAACTCCGGCAAACCGACCGCCCCGAGCAGGGTGGCGTCGGCCTCAAGCGCCCGCGCCGCCGTCTCTTCCGGAAAAGGCGAGCCGGTTTTATGAATGGCGACGCCGCCGAGCAGTCCCTCCGTGAGGTGAAGGGCATGGCCCCAGCGGGCCGCCACGTGCCGCAGCACGCGGACGGCCTCGGCCGTCACCTCCGGACCGATGCCGTCTCCGGGCAGAACTAAGATTTTCAGATCCATGAGTCTTGATGCGAAGCTTCGAGGGCGGGCTGGAGTCGAGCTCAATCGCCCGCTACCGGGAGCCGGCCCGCCACCTCGCGCACAATCGCGAGGATCTCCTCGTTGCGGACGCCCTTCTTGCGATCGGCCAGGGCCGTGAAGCGGCGGTAGACTTCCTCGAGCTCCTCGCGCGTGAGCTCAAAGCCCAGATCGGCGCAGCGCTTCTGTAGCGCATGGCGGCCGCTGTGCTTGCCAAGCACCAGCCGGCTCTCCGGCACACCGACGCTTCGCGGATCCATGATCTCATAGGTGGTCCGCTCCTTGAGAAAACCGTCCTGATGAATGCCGGCTTCGTGCGCGAAGGCGTTCTCGCCGACGATGGCTTTATTGGGCTGCGGGCCGAAGCTGATCAGCTCACTCAAGAGCTTGCTCGCCGGATAAAGCTGCTCGGTGACGATGCCCGTCTCAAACGGGAGCAGATCCCGGCGCACCCGCATGGCCATGACAATCTCCTCGAGCGAACAGTTGCCGGCGCGCTCGCCGATGCCGTTGACGGTGCACTCGACCTGGCGCGCCCCCGCCTGCACCGCCGCCAGCGAGTTGGCCACCGCCAGCCCGAGATCGTCGTGGCAGTGCACGCTCACGATCGCGCGGTCGCCGAAGGACTTCACCATGCGTCCGATCAGCGCGGCGTGCTCAGAGGGAATCGAATAGCCCACCGTATCCGGGAGGTTGATCGTGCCGGCGCCGGCTTCGATCGCCGCCAGCGAAACCTGCTCCAAGTAATCCGGATCCGTTCGCGTGGCGTCTTCGGCCGAGAACTCGACGTCGTCCACATACCGGCGGGCCAGCTCCACCGCCGCCACCGCCTCCTCGAGCACCTGCTGGCGCGATTTCCGGAGCTTGTACTTCAGGTGGATATCGCTGGTGGCGATGAAGGTGTGGATACGCGGCCGCCGGCACGGCTCTAGCGCTCGGGCCGCACGCTCGATGTCGCCCGGACAGGCCCGGGCCAAGGCGGCCACTCGGGCATCCGGAAAGGCTTCGGCGATCCGCCGCACCGCCTCGAAGTCGCCGTCAGAGGCGATGGGGAACCCGGCTTCGAGGATGTCGACGCCGAGTTCCACCAGCTTGGCCGCCATCCGGAGCTTTTCCGGTACCGTCATGCTGCATCCGGGCGACTGTTCCCCGTCCCGGAGCGTCGTGTCGAAGATGAGGACTCTGCTGTTATCCATCCGAGCCTCGCGAGAGACGGCCTAAGCCACCGCCTCAAATGGAGTTTATGCCCCGGGCCGGCCTGTTGCTCCGGATCCACGGGGCACCTCCCCCATTCTCCGGCAGTGGAATGCATTTGTCAAATTAATACTTATATTATTTTGTATTTCAAAAGTTCATTGAATAAGCAGTTTTTATCATGGCATCTCGCTTTATTTCGAATCTTCCCCACCCGCCGCGAAGGCCACCAGATTGACGCTCAGCGGCGGCACCTCCACGCGCGGCGGCCACACGGCTCGCTCGACGATGTCAACCACGCGGGGCTTGCCCGGCGTGTTGTGCGCCCACCGATGGGAGCCCGTGATCAGCCAGTGCCGGCCCGCCGCACCGGTCCAGGCAGCGCCGCGCAGCTTCAGGTCCAGCTCGTGCCTGTGCGGTGTCGGATTTACGATTCCCACCGTGATCACGCTCTTGTCCTCGCTCCAGGCGGCGGAGATGTCAAGCGGCTCCGGCGCCGCGGCGACCTCGACCGGAAGGACCCCGAAATGGCGGCGGTACAGCTTGAGCACCAGCCCGGTGGTTTCGAACTCGGCGGCCGTCTTCGTCGTCTTGATGGCGCCGATGACGTTAACCGTCTGGGCGTAATTGGCCATGTAGTAGAGGTCGCTCGAGCGGAAGAACTCGTGCAGTCCCGCGGCGATGCCCAGGGCGTCCTGAAGAAAGTAGCGCACGCCGAGCTCGCCGAACTCGTTCGGGCCGTACCAATAGTTCCACTCGTCCATGGCGATGCGTATGTCCTTGCCGGCCAGCGAGGCGAGCTCGCGCCGGTAGGCGCGGTGCGCCTCGGCGACCTTGCGAATCTGGGCCGGAATCTGACGGACATGCTCGACGAGGTCGTCCTTCTGCTGCCAGTAGAGGTGCTCGCTGATCAAGCTCATGCGGTCGGCGCAGGAGGTGAGCATCTGCCGGCTCCATTCGCCCACCGCCCCTACGGCGACCGCGACCATCTTCGGGTCGACGGCGCGCATGGCGTCCACAACCTGGTTGTGCTTCTTGACGTAGTCAGCCAGCGGCATGTGTCCGAGCTGCCAGGAGCCGTACATCTCGTTGCCGATGGCCCAGAACTTGACCCCGAACGGCGCCGGATGGCCGTTCTGGGCGCGCAACCGGCCCATCGGTGTGGATGCGTCCCCGTTGGCGTACTCGATCTGCTCGGCGGCCAGCTCGACCGTGCCCAGGCCGGTATTGACGGCGATGAACGGCTCGGCGTTGATGAGCCGGCAGAGCTCGATGAACTCGTGCATGCCGACGTCGTTGTGCTCGATGCCCTTCCAGGCGGGATTCTTGCGCGGCGGCCGCCGGTCGGGATCGCCGATGCCGTCTTTCCAGTTGTAGCCGCTGACGAAGTTGCCGCCCGGCCATCGATAAACCGGCGCATTCAACTCTCGGAGCAGGGCGAGCGTGTCGGCGCGCCAGCCCCGAATGTTGTCCGCCGGCATGAGCGAGACGGCGCCCACGAGGAAGTGACCCGCGCCGCGGCCGACGATCTCCAGGCGACCGTTATCGGTCGAGCCTCCGGAGCGGAAGCGAAGAGGAAACTTTCGATATTCGCGTCCGATCACCGGGATGCGGAGGGTGTGCCGATCGGAGGCGCCGCCGCCCCAGACCAGGCTCACTTCAATCGGTGCAGCGGCCGGGTCTCCGGCGAGCACGATTCGCCCCTCATAATCCTTGCCGTCGACCAGACCGAGCCGCTCGTGCGCAATGCCCGCGGGCTTGTCGGGCGCTACGTCGATGCGCGGCGTGTGCTCGCCGACGTAGGCGTTGTCGCGCACCATGCGCACGGCCTTCTTGTCGCCGAGAATCATCCACGGCGAGGAGGTGAGCAGCTCGTAGGGGTGGCCCTCCCCCTCCCAAGAGCGCTTTCCGGGAGTGAACATCGTCCAGGCAGGCGCTTCGCCGGTGACCGGATAGTAGAACTTCCGGTCCTCGAGCATCTCCGCCCACATCCCGCCGTAAATGCAGCGGCCGAGATGTTCGATGAACTGGCCGTAGATATAAGGGGAGATCGGTTCCCGCGTGCGGGCGGCGTCGATGAGTACCTCCGTTGCGGCCGAAGAGGTCGGCAGGCCGAGAAGCGCAATCAAGACCCACGAGAGACGTCCGAGCATACCATCGACGATAGCACCGCCGCACGCCTACAGGGACCCCGGGCGAGAGGCGAGAGCAACAGAACGGAAGTCGGCTGCGAATGCTCGGGTGCGAGCTTTAAGGTTGCCGCCGGAGCACCGGCGGAGCATCCTCTTCTTGTTGTTGCCCGCCCTGGGTTGTTGGCGCGCCGGGCTCCCTCTGGCCGCGCTTCAAAACCGGCCGCTCCTCCTCGTCGGCCTCGGTTTGTGCGGGTTTGTCCTCCGGCCGTATGACGCCACCTGAGCCGGCCTGGCGCAACCGCGGCCGATCGGCCGCTTTGGCCACCTGCCGCTTCGGATCGAGGAGCATTGCCAGTCGCTGTTTGATGCGCAAGAACTCCGAGGTGTTTACGACGTATTCGGGCCTGGCCGGCAGGATGGTTTCCATCGCCTTCTGCGCCGCTTCGATCCGGTCGTCGGTCATCGGGTGGCTGGTGAAGATTCCGGCCAAAGCGCTGGGCCGCGTCTTCTGTAACGCGGCTAGTTTCTCGAACAGGTCGACGAAGCCTGTGGGGTCATAGCCGGCAGCCCACAGATACTGGATGCCGAGCAGATCCGCCTCCCGTTCAAAAGCGCGCGAAAACTGCAAGAAGGCGACGGGAATGGCCACCCCAGCAGCCTGCGAGATGGCGTAGCCTGTCCAGCCGCCCGTGGCGATGATCAGCGGGATGGTGGCCAGATTCGCGAGCGTGCCCCGCGAGGCCTGGCGCGTGCCGTGCCGTGCGGCCACATGCGCGATCTCGTGGGCCAGCACCCCGGCTACCTCGGCCTCGGTTTCGGCTTCCAGGATCAGCCCGGTATTGACAAAACAGAAACCGCCCGGCAGGGCGAAGGCGTTTATCTCCGGGCTCTCGATTACCTTGAAGGTGAAGGGAAACTTGGCGTCGGAGTGCCGCGCCAGGTTCTGGCCCAGGCGGTTGATATACTCGGCGACGATCGGATCGCGCACAATCTTGGCCTGACGCTCGATCTCGTCGGCAAACTGCTTGCCGAGCGCGATCTCCTTCTCGATCGAGTACAGGTTCAGGCCCTTGCCGACGTCCCGCTCCCCAATCTTTTCGACGTCCTCTTTCGGCTTCTTCTTGCGGCCGCTTTTCTCGGAACCGGACTCCGACTGGGCGGCGAGCCAGAAAGGAGCGAGCAGCGTGAGGACGACTGCCAGCGCGGCGTGTCGTTTCATGGGTATGCCCCCACTCGTCATTGTATACGGTCTCACTCAGGGGACGTCGCCCGAAGCGGCTCCGTTTCAGGAGCGGACCGTCGCCAGCCGGGCGATCTCCCCGACGCGAAGCAGCATCATGATGTTGGCCGGGCCCATCCGCTCGATCGGCAACCCGGCCAGCAGGATGACGGTGTCGCCGGGCTTCAGGCCGCGTTGCTCCCGCAACAACGCATCGACGTCGGCCAGCACGCTATCGGTCGAGCGCAGCAGAGGCGCCTGGAGGGCTTGTACCCCGTAGACCGGAGCGAGTTGGCGCACGACGCGCTCCGAAAGCGTGAAGGCGAAGATGGGCACGGGCGGGCGGTAGCGGGCCACCAGGCGAGCCGTATTGCCGCTCGTGGTGAGCACCACGATGGCGGCGGGCCGGGCAACCGCGGCGGCGCGGTAGGCTGCATCGGCGACGATCTCGGCAGGACTGGGACTCCCCGAAAGCGGCAGCTCTTGGAATCCGCGGTCCCGCGTGGGGTTTTCGGTCTCGGCCACGATGCGGGCCATCCAGCGGACCGCCTCCACCGGGTAGCGGCCCGCCGACGTCTCCGCCGAAAGCATCACCGCGTCGGTGCCGTCATAGATGGCGTTGGCCACGTCGCTCACCTCGGCGCGGGTCGGCACCGGCGAGTCGATCATCGACTCGAGCATCTGCGTGGCGGTGATCACGAAGCGGCCTCGCCGGCGCGCGCGGTCGATGATGGCCTTCTGAATGAAGGGAACCCGCTCGAGAGCCATCTCGACGCCAAGATCGCCCCGCGCCACCATGACCCCATCGGACTCTTCGAGAATCCCGTCGAAGTTCTGCCAGGCTTCCGGCTTTTCGATCTTGGCCACGATGGGCAACGAGGCCTCGATCTCTTCGAGGAACAGGCGCAGCCGCAGGATGTCTTCGCGCTGTCGGACGAAGGACAAAGCCAACAGATCGACGCCGGCTTCAAGACCGAAGCGCAAGTCGGACATGTCCTTCTTGGTGAGCGAAGGAGCGCGAATGGGCACGCCCGGCAGGTTCACTCCTTTGCGATCTCCGATCAGGCCGCCGCGCCGGACGCGGCAGCGGATCGAGTCGCCATCGGAGTCGAGGACCTCGAGCTCGACGGCGCCGTCGGCGAGCAGGATGCGGTCGCCCGGTCTCACCTCCTCCGGAAGCCGCGGATAGGAGACCGAGGCCTGCTGAGCCGTGCCTGGGACTTCGGACGCGGTTAGCGTAAACAGCTCGCCTTCCTCGAGCTGCGCCGAGCCCCTTTCGAAACAGCCCAGGCGGATCTTCGGGCCTTGAAGATCCAAGAGAATGCCGACCTCGGTTCCGAGCTCAGCGGCGAGGGAGCGGATTCGCCGGATGCGCGCACCGTGCTCGGCCTGCGTGCCGTGGGAGGCATTGAGGCGGAAGACGTCGACGCCGGCTTCGATCATGGCTCGAACCGTCTCCTCCGAGTCACTGGCCGGGCCCAACGTGGCGACAATCTTGGTGTTTCGCATGCGCGGCACGCTAGGATGGCTCTTTGTCATTATGTCGCTCGCGCAAGCGGTAATTCTCGCCGTCGTTCAGGGGCTGACGGAATTCCTGCCCATCTCGAGTTCGGCCCATCTGGCGCTGGCGCCGTGGCTGTTCGGCTGGCGCGATCAAGGGCTCGTCTTCGACATCGCCCTGCACTTGGGGACGCTGGCCGCCGTTCTCATCTATTTCTTTCGCGACTGGGTGCAAATCATCGCCCAGGGATTCGGCCTCCGCTTCGGCACCAGCGAAGAGCTTGCAAGAAACCCACGCCTGCTTTGGCTGCTGGCGGCGGGGACCGTACCGGTGGCCATTACGGGATTGCTGCTCGAGGAGCAGGTCGAGACGGTGTTCCGCCACCCGGTGCCAATCGGCATCATGCTCATCAGCGTGGGGATTCTGATGGGCGTCGCCGACCGGCTCGGAAAGCGCCGCAGGCATCTGGGCGAAGTGGGCTTGGCCGACTGCATGTTCGTCGGCGCAGCCCAGGCTATCGCTGTGATCCCTGGCACCTCGCGGAGCGGCATCACCATCACGGCGGCGCTTTTTCGCCATCTCGATCGTGAGGCAGCGGCGCGGCTCTCGTTTTTGTTATCGACGCCGGCCATCGGCGGCGCAGCACTGCTCGCCGTCGGAAGACTGATCGAACAGGGAGGTGTGCCTGCCGGCATGGTTGCGCCGTTTGTGGCGGGCATCCTGGCAAGCGCCCTCACCGGCTGCCTGGTGATTGCCGCCTTGCTCCGCTACTTGCGCCGCCACTCGCTCAAGTTCTTTGTTTACTACCGAGTTATCTTTGGCATAATAATAATTGCTC
>Ga0308411_10001846_pt1 | contig 14430 bp, 13 predicted proteins | sample HotsprottomLayer_2_FD_203530 | JGI IMG/M metagenome (GOLD analysis project Ga0308411, IMG submission 203530) | Hot spring phototrophic mat microbial communities from Octopus Spring, Yellowstone National Park, Wyoming, United States -... | ecosystem: Environmental > Aquatic > Thermal springs >...
CCTGCCGCCGCGGGCGCGCTCCGGCGTTGGCACGGCCGCCGGTTGCGACTACCTTGGGGCGAACCACCACTGGACCCCATGAAAACCGCCACTCAATTAGCCATCTTCCTGGCCAACCAACCCGGCGCCCTGGCCCGCGTCTGCACCGCCCTGGCCGAGGCCGGCATCAACATCCTGGCCCTGACCACCAGCGACACGGTGGACCACTCCGTCGTGCGCATGGTGGTGAGCGAGCCGCGCAAGGCCATTTTCCTGCTCGAGGAGCGCGGCCTGCTCGTGGTGGAGAGCGAGGTCTTGCTGCTGACCGGCGCCAATCAACCCGGCGCGCTGGCCGAGATCAGCAACCGCCTGGCGCGGGCCAAGGTGAACATTGACTACCTCTACTGCGCCAGCAGCCCGGACGCGCCGGTGGGCCTGCTGGTGTTGCGCGTCAACAACCTGCGCCGGGCGCGGCAGGTCCTGAAGGGCGTCTCCGCGGCTCAGTAGCGCTTGACAAACCGCTTGCCGCTGCCGCCTTCCTCGGTCCTGGGCGGCTCGGGCGCTGGCGAGGGCGGCGCGCCGGACGCGGCCGCGGGGGACCCGGACGCGGGCGATGTGGACGCCGCCCCGGCGACCCCGGGCGACGGGGCCGGTTGATTGGCCGCCTGCACGAAGGTCAGACGCAGGCGGGTGAGTGTCTCGGACAACAACCGCGACTCCTCCGGCGTCAGGTTGCCGCGGGTCTTCACCTCGAGCATCTCCAGCGTGTCAATGAACAAGCTGGCGGCGTCGAGGTTGACTTCGAGGCGGCCGGTCTCGGGATTGGGCGCCTCGCCCAGAAACGCGGAGGCCAGACCGGCCTGTTGCAGGATCAGCCCGGTGAAAAGCGCCTGGTGGCGCTCCGCAATGCCGGGGGCATTCGCCGGGGAGGACTCGGACGCGGGGTTCATGCTCAAAAGTCTGCGGCGGCCGGTTCGTCCTGGAGAAACCGGACCAGAAAGCGCAGGCGGTCTTCCAGGCGCGGGGTCTCCAAGATGAGCTGGCGTTGACGCGGGTCGCGCAGGAGCGTGGCCGACACCAGGTCGGTCAACTGCTCGGCGTCATCCAGCTCGGCCAGTTGTTCGAGGGCCTGCTCGAAGGCCTCGAGGTTCAGGGGCGCGGTGCCCGAGCCGTCGGGCTGCGGTTGGGCCAAGTGAAACTGGCCCTGCTGCAAGCGGGCCTTGGCCAGCTCGAGCACCCGGCAACTGAGCGCCTGCACCACCAGGGTGCTCTGGCCGGCCGGCGGCAACGGATGAATCTCGTGCAGCCGATAGGGCCGGTAGCGCACCGCCCGGCCCAGGCGCACCCGCGCCAGGCCCTGCAAAATGAGGTGCGCCGTGCCGTCCGGGCGGGTCACACACGCCCGCACCAGCCCCAGACCGGCCACGTGCGCCGGCGTGTCCCGGCGGCCCTGGCCGCGCCGCAGGGCCACGGCAAAGAGGCGTCCGCCCGCCAACACGTCGGCCAGCATCCGCCGGTAGCGGGGCTCGAAAATGTACAGGGGCAGCATGGACTGCGGGAACAGGATGGCGTTGCCCAACGTCATCACCGGAACCACCGAGGGCACCTGCATGAAAAGCAGTTTAGACGTCGCGCCGGGCCCCGCAAGTGCGGCGCAGGCGGCGCCCGAACGCGCCCGCGGGGGCCGAACAATCTTGCCTTGGCCGGCGGTACCTTTCACTATGTCACGCAAATGAACTCGAAAGCACCGGTCGTTGTCCTGGTTGTGCTTTGCCTGGCCCTGCTGGCCGCGTTGGTCGTCCGCCACAACAAGGCGGTGAGCGACAAGCGCACCGACCAACAAAAAATCCTCCAGTTGTCCAACGAGTGGGCCTCCGCCCGCGCCCGCTTGGACGAGCTGGAGGCCGTCAACAACTCCCTGCGCTCGGACCGGGATACCACCAAGGCCAACCTCGACCGCACCGCCGCTCAACTGGCCCAAATGCGCCAAACCCTGGCCGAGACCGAGCGCAAGGTCGAAGAAGCCACCAAGACCCTCCAGGAAAAGGCCGCTGAGTTGGACCGCCTCGAGGCGCGCGCTAAGGAGCTCGAGAGCCAAAACGCCGGCCTGGAAAAGCAGGCCGCCGAAATGCGCCAGGCCATCGGCACCCTCGAAACCCAGATCGCCGAAACCCGCAAGCGCCTGGCCAGTGCCGAGGAAGACCGCGATTTCCTGCTGGGCGAACTGTTCCGCCTCCAGACCGAAAAGGCCACGCTCGAACGCCGCCTCAACGACATCACCGCCCTGCGCGAGCAAATCGCCCGCATCCGCGAGGACCTGGCCGCCAACCGCCGCCTCGAGGCCCTGCGCCGCGAGCTTTACGGGCCGGCCTCGCTCAAGGGCGGCGAGGTCCTCCAGCGCGGCATCCGGCGCGAGGGCGAAATCAAGCGCCCGGACCTCGAAGTCGAGGTGCGGCGCGAAGGCGGCTCGCGCATCCTCACCCCGCCGCCCCGGCCTTGAGCGCGGCGTCCCGCGGCTGGTGCGACGTTGACGCGGCGCCCCGGCGCCACCTATTTTCCCGCGGCAGCCGGCCGGTCTCCCCGACGGGAACACCCTGCCCGCCTGCCCGGCAGACCATTTTATGGCCAACACCATTCTCGTGGGCGCCCAGTGGGGCGACGAAGGCAAGGGCAAGATCATTGACGTGCTGGCGGAACGCTCGGACTACGTGGTCCGCACCGCCGGCGGCAACAACGCCGGCCACACGGTCTTCATCGGCCAGCAAAAGTACGTCCTCCACCTCGTGCCCTCCGGCATCCTCTGGCCCGGCAAAAAGTGCGTCATCGGCAACGGCGTGGTGGTGGACCCCGTCAGCCTGGTCGAGGAAATCGAGGGCCTGCAGGCGCTGGGCGTGAAGGTGGACGGCAACCTGTTCATCAGCGAAAGCGCCCACGTGGTCATGCCCTACCACCGGCTGCTCGACGAGCAGCGCGAGTTGCGCAAGGGCCGCCACAAACTCGGCACCACCAAACGCGGCATCGGTCCCGCCTACGGCGACAAGGCCGCCCGCGTGGGCATCCGCATGGTGGACCTGATCAACCCGCCGCGCTTCGAGGCCCTCCTGCGCCAGCGCCTGCGCGAAAACAACGCCGTGCTCCGCGCCCTGGGCGCCCGGCCGCTGTCCTTCGCCAAGGTGCACGCCGCCTACCGGGCCGCGGGCGACCGGCTCCGGCCTTTCGTGACCTCCACCGTGGTGTTGCTGCACGAAGCCACCCGCCGCGGCGCGAACATCCTCTTCGAGGGCGCCCAGGGCACCTTTCTGGACATTGACCACGGCACCTACCCGTACGTGACCTCCTCGAACACCACCGCCGGCGGCGCCTGCACCGGCTCGGGCGTGCCGCCCAACCAGATTGACTGCGTGTACGGCGTCATGAAGGCCTACACCACCCGCGTCGGCGAGGGCCCCCTGCCCACCGAGAACGCCGAGATCGCCGACCTCCTCCACGGCATGGGCCGGGAGTTTGGCGCCACGACCGGCCGCCCGCGCCGCTGCGGCTGGGCCGACGCCGTCGTCACTCGCCACGCCGTCATGGTCAATGGCATTGACCGGCTGGCCATCACCAACGTGGACGGCCTGGACACGGTCGCCACCCTCAAGGTGTGCATCGGCTACCGGCACGGCCGCCAGCGCTTCGACTACGTGCCCGCCGACGCCGCCGTGCTGGCCGAGTGCGAACCCATCTACGCCGAATTCCCCGGCTGGCTCACGCCCACCAACCACATCCGGGACTGGCGCCGCCTGCCCCCCAAGTGCCGCGCCTACCTCAAGGCCCTGGCCGACCTGAGCCAGTCCCGCCTCGCCATGGTCTCGGTGGGCCCGGCCCGCGAGCAAACCATCTTCCTGTGAGCCGCCGCGGCGCCCCCCCCGGCGCCGGCCCGCCATGACCGCCGCCGCTGTCCACCTCAGCCCCCAGGCCCGGGCCAACCTGCCCACCCACGTGGCCATCATCATGGACGGCAACGGCCGCTGGGCCAAACAACGCCAACTGCCGCGGGTCGAGGGCCACCGCGTGGGCGCCGAATCCGTCCGCGCCGTGGTGCGCGCCGCCGGCGAACTGGGCATCAAGTACCTCACCCTGTACGCCTTCTCGCTCGAAAACTGGAGCCGCCCCAAGGACGAGGTGGACACGCTCATGAAATACCTGGCGCGCTACCTCAAAAACGAAATCGGCGAACTCCAGCGCAACAACGTCCGCCTCGAGGCCATCGGCCAGATTTACCGCCTGCCCGAGTTCGTGCAGGAACAACTGCGCCGCACCCAGGCCGCCCTGGCCAAAAACAACGGCCTGACCCTCATCCTCGCCCTGAGCTACGGCGGCCGCGCCGAAATCGTGGACGCCGTCCGCGCCCTGGCCCGCAAGGTCAAAGCCGGGGTGATTGACCCCGAGGAGATCAACGAGCAGGCCGTGGCCCAGCACCTGTACACCCACCAGTTCCCCGACCCCGACCTGCTCATCCGCACCAGCGGCGAAATGCGGGTGAGCAACTTCCTGCTCTGGCAAATCTCCTACGCCGAGTTCGTGGTCACCCCCACCCTCTGGCCCGACTTCCGCAAGGCCGAGTTCTACGCCGCGCTCGAGGAATACACCCGCCGCCACCGCCGCTTCGGCGGGGTCTGAGGCGGTTGGGGGCGCGTGGGTTTGGGTGAGCGCACGGGACCACCGCCACCGCGCCTTTGTGCCCGGGGCGACACCCGCAAACCGTGGACTCCGCGAACGGAGTCGCCTCCGGGCTCAGGGCGATAGCCGCCAGCCCCCCTCCAGCCAACGGAGATTCATCGTGTCCGGCGGTTCGCCCGGCAGGATTTCCACCTTCAACACCACGTGGTCATCCGCCTTTTGCTCCACTTCCACGATGCGGTAGCCGGGGATGTGCACCGCTTTCCAGAAATCATCCGCTCCGTGCTGGCCCAGTTGGCGTCGGAAATCTTCCGCGACCCCCGGACCCAGCAACTGCAGCAGCGCATTGGTGTCCCGCTGCTCCAACGCCCAGAAAAACGACTGTAACGCGGCCTCCGGTGTGGCGGCTCCCACAAACCGCGCCTCCCGCCGCCGCACGTAGCCGGCCGGCAACGACGCCTGCTCTGTGCCGGAGCCCGCCGACGCCGAGTGCTCCTGAAGCTTCTCGTTTTCCGCTTTCACTGCGGCAAGTTCCTTCCGGCGTTCCTGGAGTCGGGTCACCTCCGCCCGCAACTGGATCAACTCCAGTTTCTCGGTCTCGCTTAGCGGCTGGACCGGGGAGGCCGGCTTGGTCCGGCTGGCGGCGGCTGCCGCTTGGCGTTGCTGCGCCAGGGTTTGCAGTTCGCCGAGCTCGCTGCGCAAACCGGCGAGGTTGCGCTGCTGCCGCACGGACGCCGTACCAAGGGCCAGCGCTAGCAGGATCAAGGTTCCCGAAATCCATCTGCGGGTATTCATGGCGCGGGAGCGGGTTCTTCCGCTTGGGAAGCTCCCGGATGGTTGGTCGGCAGCAGATCGTACCGCCGCAGGATATCCGGCCTTATTACAGGAAATTGCGCGGGCGGACTGCCGGTGCTGGAGGCGTCGGGCAGGAGCCCATATCGCTCCCTCATCCGAGGATCCATTTGAATTTGCGGTATTTGCGGTGCCGCCCCCGGCGTGATCGGCGCCAGCGGCGGCGGGCCCAGGTACAACTTGCCCTCCTGCCAGACCAATCGCTCCGGTTGCTCCTTGGCCACACTTTGTTGCACGCTGCCGTCAGCCAGGCCCACGTGTCCATGCAGCGGACAACGGAACACAACCCGGGTCGGTTCGGTCTCATCTCCGGAGGGTGCCAGGAACTCGTAGCTGACGTTCGCCGGGGTAAACCCGCCCCAGTCGGCGGCCGCCGGCCGTCCCGTGTCCTCCGGACAGACCAGAATCTTGGGTGACACCAGTTCGTTGGACAGGCTTAAGAGGTCCGGCGGCAGGAGACCGCCGTGCGACGAGGCCCAGATGCGCACAGCCAAGCCGAGTTGCTTGAGATTGTTGACGCACGCGATGCCGCGAGCCTTGGCCCGGGCGTCGAGCATTGGCTGGACTTCCTCGGGTGCCAGCCCGGACTGCGACAACGCCCGCGCGCGGAGTTTTTCGTTCTCCGCCTGCAACGCCTCGAGTGCCGTGACTTCCCCCGCAAGCTGTTGCTTCAAACCGCGCAACCGTTCGAGGTCTGCGCGTGAATGGGGCACCGTCAAGCCGGTGGCGTTGAACGGCGCGGTGGCGGGCAACGAAGATTCCTGCGCCGGGGTGGCCAGGTCGCGCTTCAGTTCGTTTACCTGTCGGCGCAGTTCATTCAACTCCGCATGTTGCGCGGCAAGCACGGCCAGGCAGGCGAGGGCGAGGCAGGCGGCGGCCAGGGCCGGCCACCAATTCACCAGCCAGTCCGGCCACGTGCGCGGCTCGCCGGCCGGAGTTGTGGTTCGCGGTGGCGCAAGGCCCAGCGGTCGTCTGGCGTTCAGGCTCCGGACTGGTGGAGGGATTTCTTGCAGCAGCCGCTCTTTTAGCCCGGCGGGCGGCGGGGGTTGCGGCGCGGCACGCAACAGAAGTTCGATCTCGGATTCGGTCGGTTTCATGGGGTAATCCGGGTTGTGGGGATCAGCGGTTTTTCGGCCGGGTCGCTCAGGCACGCCTGCAGCTCCTGCACGGCGCGGCGCAGCCGGTGTTTGACCGTGCTGGAGGCCACGTCCAGCGCCGCGGCGGTTTCCTCGATCGTCAAGCCCTGGTAGTAGTGAAGGTGGACCGTCTCGCGCAGGTCGGGTTCAAGCCGGTCCACCGCGGCGTAAAGGGTCACTGCCAAATCCGCGCAGGCCGCCAGCCGGTCCGGGGTAGGCGCGGTGTCGGCACGTTCGAGCCACCAGGCGTCCGGGCGCCATTCCAGCCGGCCTTCGCGCCGCCGCCAGTCTTGGTAAACGTGGTGGGCGATGCCATGAAGCCAGGCGCCAAGGTTGGACCGGCCGGCAAAGCCGGGCAGCGCCGCCCAGACGCGGGTGAAGGTGACCTGGGTAAGATCGGCCGCCACGGCCTCGCTGCCGGCCACCCGGCGGAGGAATGCGTAGATACGCTCGTAAAACCGTTCGACCAGCGCGGCGGCAGCGTGCGGATCTCCGTGACGGACGGCTTCGACCAGTTGAGGTTCGTCGGCGTGCATAGCCTTCATCGGGTATGTCGTACGAAAGTGAGCCCTTGGACAATGGAATTTGTTCCCGGCATCGCTTGCGACCCGTAATTTCCACCGCCGGTAGCGCGCGTCGTCCGCTCCAAGCCAAAAGGCTGGCTGCTGTGGATTTAACTCATCTGGGCTTACCCCCTCTGACCCACCCCCGGAAAACGGCCCGCACCAGCAGCCGCATCCAGTCCGGTCCGCCGGGCTTGAACCGCTGCCGCGCGCTCCGTACGCTCCGCCGCCATCGGCCAAAATCAAACCGCAATGCGGAGCCCGTCTATGAACCGAACCCTGTTGCTCGCGCTGACCGCCCTGACCGGTTGGCAACTCACCGCCGCCGAAACTTTCACCTACGTGGACCTCGTCCGGCGGCTCACCGACCTTGAACATCTCGCCACCTTGCCGCCGCCCGGTGAAACCACCCGGCAATGGTCCAGCTACGACCGCGCCAGCCGCTACGATGAAGCCACCGGCAAATACCTGGACTGGGACGCCAACGCGGACGGCCACGGCATCATCCGCCGCGAGGGCGACCAGCAGGTGCTGGCCGAAATGCAAGGGCCGGGCGTCATCTGGCGCATCTGGTCGGCCACACCCAAGACCGGCCACGTCAGGATTTACCTCGACGGCGCCGCCGAGCCGGCGGTGGACCTGCCGTTTGTCGGTTACTTCGACGGCACGAACCCGCCCTTCAACCGCCCGGCGCTCGTCCACACCGTCGCCCGCGGGTGGAACAACTACACGCCCATCCCTTACCAGAAGTCCTGCAAGATCGTGGCCGACAACGGCTGGGGCGATTACTACCAGTTCGTCTATACGACTTTTCCTGCCGGCACGACGGTGCCGACGTTCAAACGGGCGCTGAGCGCCGAGGAGAATGCCGCCCTGGACGAGGCCAACCGGCTGCTGGCCAACTGCGGCCCGCGGCCGCTCAGCCAAGCCGCGGTCCCCACACGCCGCGACAGCCGGCTGGCCCCGAAGGGCGGCGCCGATTCGCTCCGACTCGACGGCCCGGCGGCCATCCACCGGATTCGCGTCAAGGTCAACGACCTGCCCGGCCCGCCGGCCGACCGCGACGTGTTGCGCGAGCTGGTGCTGCAAATCCGGTGGGACGGCGAGGCGCGCGCCAGTGTCTGGACACCGCTGGGCGATTTCTTCGGCACGGCGCCCGGCGCCAACGCCTATCGTTCGCTGCCATGCGGCTTGACCGAGGACGGCTGGTTCTACGCCAACTGGGTCATGCCGTTCGCCCGGTCCGCCGAAATTACCTTGCGGAACGACGGCCCGGAGCCGCGGCGGGTGCAGCTCGAAATCGCCACCGTGCCGCTGTCGAAGGGCGCGGAGCACTACGCCCGCTTCCACGCCAAGTGGCATCGCGACGCCTTCCTGCCCACCGAGCCGGAGCGGTGGATTGACTGGCCGCTGCTCAAGACCACCGGCCGCGGGCGCTTCGTGGGCGTGATGCTCCATGTCTGGAATCCGCGCGGCGGCTGGTGGGGCGAGGGCGACGAGAAGTTCTTCGTGGACGGGGAGAAGTTTCCCTCGACCATCGGCACGGGGTCGGAGGACTACTTCGGCTACGCCTGGTGCTGCCCGGAGTTGTTCCAGAACGCCTTTCACAACCAGACCTTCAACGACGGCAACAACAAAGGGCACGTCTCGGTCAACCGCTGGCACGTGGCCGACCAGATTCCCTTCCAAAAGTCCTTCGACGGCTACCTCGAGAAATACTACCCGAACAAGCGCCCGACCCTCTACGCCGCCGTCGCCTACTGGTATCTTGCACCGGGCGGGGAGGACCCGTATGGACCGGTCGCGCTGCCGGAGCGAGCCGCTTACTACGTCCAGCCGGTCGCGCGCAAGAAGCCCGGGGTGTTCGAGGGGGAAAGCCTCAAAATCCTGTCCAAGACCGCCGGCAACCCGCAGGAGCAGGACATGACCGGATTTGGCGAAGCGTGGAGCAACGACGCCCACCTGTGGTGGATTGACGCCAAGCCGGGCGACCGGCTGGTGCTGGCGCTGCCGGTCGAGCAGGCCGGCCGTTACAAGCTCACGGCTCAGCTCACCAAGGCCGTGGACTACGGCATCGTGCAAATGGCGCTGGACGGCCAGAAGCTCGGCCCGCCTCTGGACCTGTTCAACCACGGCGTCATCGCCACCGGCGAACTGGACCTGGGCACGCACGACTTGGCCGCCGGGGAGCACCAGTTGAGCGTGGAAATCCTGGGCGCCAATGAGCAGGCCGTCCGCAGCTACATGTTCGGGCTGGATTACGTGAAACTCGTGCCGGCCAACTGACGCCCGCCCGCGCGCGGCGGCTTGGGGTTCCCCGCCCGCCCGGCGCCGCCCTTTTGGAGTTTCGCCGGTCCCGCGACGCGCTACCTTGGTGCCATGCTGTCCGTGGCCGAACAACTGGCCGCCCCGACCGGCCTGAACCAGGTCCTGGTGCCCGACCTGTGGCAGCAACAGGCCGTGGCCGCCTTGCGCGCCGGCCGGGATGTGGTGGTGCAGGCCCCCACCGGGGCGGGCAAGACCCTCATCTTCGAGCTCTGGTCCAACCAGGGCAAACCCCGCGGCCGGGCCATTTACACCGTGCCCACCCGCGCCCTGGCCAACGACAAGCTCGCCGAGTGGCGCGCCCGCGGCTGGGACGTGGGCATCGCCACCGGCGACCTCGCCGAAAACCTCGCCGCCCCCATCCTCGTGGCCACGCTCGAGACCCAGAAGAACCGCCTCATCCACGGCGACGGCCCCGACCTGCTGGTGGTGGACGAATACCAGATGATCGCCGACCCGGACCGCGGCCTGAACTACGAGCTGGCCATCGCCCTGGCCCCGCCGCGCACGCGCCTGCTCTTGTTGAGCGGCAGCGTGGCCAACCCCGAGGACGTCGCCCGCTGGCTCCGCCGCCTGGGGCGCGACGCCGTGGTCATCCGCACCGACCACCGCCCCGTCCCGCTCGAAGAAGTCCACGCCGCCTCACTCAGCTTCGCCGTGCCCGCCGAAATCCGCGGTTACTGGCCGCGCCTGGTCGCCAAAGCCCTGGCCGAAGGGCTCGGCCCCCTGCTCATCTTTGCCCCGCGCCGCCAGGCCGCCGAAGCCTTGGCCGAGGAGCTGGCCCGCCAACTGCCCTGCCCGCACCCCTTGACGCTTTCTCCGCTGCAACGCCGCCTGGTGGGCGAACACCTCGCCCGCCTGCTCAAGGCCCGCGTTGCCTTCCACCACAGCGGCCTCAGCTACGGCGCCCGCGCCGGCGTCATCGAGCCGCTGGCCAAGGCCGGGCAGTTGCGCGTCGTGGTCGCCACGATGGGCCTGGCCGCCGGCATCAACTTCTCCCTCCGCAGCGTGGCCCTGGCCGGCGATTCCTACCGGCGCGACCTGGCCGAACAACCCCTCCGGCCCGATGAACTCCTGCAAATGTTCGGCCGCGCCGGCCGCCGCGGCATTGACGACACCGGCTACCTCCTGGTCAGCGCCAATGAAATCCGCCTCCTGGACGCGCACGCGCTGCACCTGACCCGTAACGGCATGGTGGACTGGGCCGCACTGCTCGGCCTCATGGCCGCCGCCGACGCCCGGGGCGAGGACCCCCTGCCCGCCGCCGCCCGCGTGCAGGAACGCCTCTTCACCAGCAAACCCATCCCGCTGGGCATCGAGTTCTGCCTCCAACATCCGGAGGCCCCCTGCGGCCTGAAAACCGACGCCGAACGCGCCCGCCGCGTCCGCACCCGCCTGCGCGAAATCTGCAACAGCCGCGGCGAATGGGAGCGCCAGCCCCCGCTGCGCGAAGTGCCGTTGCGCGACCTCTGGATCGTCGAGCCGAACACCCCGCTGCCTGCCGGCGAAGGGGCCAACACTCCCGCGCCGCGGCTGCGCCCGGCACTGAGCGAACCGCGCGCCCTCGAAAAGATCGGCACCGGCGAACTTTGCCGCGTGGGCGAGCAGGACGGCCTCCCCGTGTACGGCCGCAGCATCACCCTGGCCGAGCGCCTGCCAGGGGACCGCGTGCGGCTGGCCAAATGGCTGCGCCGGCTCACCAACTGGCACGGCCGCCAGGCCGACCTCGCGACCTGGCGCGCGCAAATCCTGCCGCGCGTCCACACCGCCCTCGCGACCCGCCACACCCCGGTGCTGCAGGTGCTCGAAACCCCGGAAAAAATCCTCGCCCGCGTCAGCCTCGCCGAACTCACGTTGAAGGCGCCGGTGGACCGGTACGGCGTCGCGCTCTGGCGCCCGCCCGTGCGCGAGGTCGAGCCGCCCGAGTGCGCGCGCTGCGACCTGGCGTCGCGGTGCCGCCAGCTCAGCCCCGCCAGCGGCACGGCTGCGCTCTGGCGGCGCCTGGGCCTGGTGGACGCCGCGGGCCGGCCCACCCGCCGGGGCCTCCTCGTGAGCTTCTTCTCCCAGAGCGACGGCCTGGCCATCGCCGCCGCGCTCGAAGACCCCACCTACCCCATCGAGGAACTGGCCTACGACCTGGCCAACCTCGACGCGGGCTTCCGTTTCGCCGGCGACGACAACCGCTGGGGCGGCCGCTTGGCCGTGGCCTGCCATCAGGCCTACGGTCTGCAAACCATCCCCGGCTACCTCGAAAACGGCCTACCGCCCAAATACGGCGCCGGCGCCGAAGTCATCGTCGCCGCCGTGCACCGCGACCCCGCCGCGCGCCACGCCTGGGCCGGCGAACTGCTCGGCCCCGGGGACATTGACCGGGCCATCATCGAGTGGCGCAGCCTGCTGCGGCAAATCGCCCACGCGCCCGCGCTGGACTGGCCGCGTTGGCAGGCCCTCCAGGAACGCGCCCGCGCCATCCTCCAAGAAACCACCTCGCCCACCCTCACCGACCTGCCGCCGTTGGAGCCGCACCAAACCCGGCGCATCGAACACCACCTCCCGCTGCGCCGGCACTGACCGTTTTTCGCCCCGCGATGAACCCGCCGTCCGCTGCCTCGTCCGCCGCCCCCGCCACCGCGCCCGCGTTCGACCACCCGGTCGGCGTTCCGTCCCCGCCGGGCGTCGCCCCCACCCCCGAGGCGGTTCACCAGGAACTGGCCGCCACCCTCGAGGCGCTCGGCCTGCCGCGCGTGCGCCGGCATATTTTCCTGTGCGCCGAACCCGACGAGCCCAAGTGCTGCGCGCGCGAGGCGGGGCGCGAAGCCTGGGAGTTTCTCAAGCGCCGCCTCAAGGAACTGGGCCTGGCCGGCGGGGAAGCGGTGGTTTGGCGCACGCGCGCCAACTGCCTGCGCGTCTGCCGGCACGGGCCCATCGCGGTCGTGTACCCGGAGGGCGTCTGGTACCACTCCTGCACGCCGGCGGTGCTCGAGCAGATTCTCCAGCGGCACTTGCGGCGGGGCGAGGTCGTGGCCGAATATGCCTTCGCGCGGCATCCGCTGCCTGGCGCGTGAGGTCCGGCTGCGGCCGCCGCGCGCGCCGTTCCCATGCCGGTGAGCGACCACATCCGCGACAAGCTGGCCCAGGTGCCGCATCGCCCGGGCGTGTACCTGATGAAGGACCGCTTCGGCACGGTCATCTACGTGGGCAAGGCCCGGGACCTGCGCCGGCGGGTGAGCCAGTACTTCCAGCCCTCCCGCCGCCGGGGCTGGGACCTCAAGTTCAACGCGCTGGTCGAGGCCATCCACGACTTTGACTGGCACCGGGTGCGCAGCGAGGCCGAGGCCGTCCTGCTCGAGGGGCGCCTGATCAAGGAATTCCGGCCGCGCTACAACATCAGCTTCCGCGACGACAAGCGCTTCCTGCTGGTGAAGGTGAACCTGAACGACCCCATCCCGCGCTTCACCCTCACCCGGCTCGAAAACGACCCGGCGGCGCGGTACTTCGGGCCGTTTGCCAGCGCCGGAGCGGTGCGGCGCACCCTCACCCTGGTGCGGCAGCGCTTCAACCTGCGCGGCTGCCGCGCGCTCACGCCCACCGAGGCCGACTACAAGCACTGCCTCTACGCCCACTTGCGGGTGTGCACCGCCCCGTGCATCGGCAACGTCACCCCCGAGCAGTACCGCATGCAGGTCGAGGCCGCGTGCGACTTCCTGGCCGGCCACTGCGAGGAAATGGCCGCCGAGCTCGAGGCCCAGATGAAACAGGCCGCCGCCGCGCTGAACTTCGAAAAGGCCGCCGAACTGCGCGACCTCCTCCAGGACCTGCGCCGCACCACCCAGCGCACCGAGAAATTCGAGCGCATCCCCTACTCCCTGCCCCTGGCCGTGGACCCCGCGGCCGAATTGCGCGCCCTGGCCGAGGTGCTCGGCCTGCCCGCCCCGCCCGCCCGCATCGAGGGCTTCGACATCTCGAACATCAGCGGCACCCTCAAGGTCGCCTCCCTCGTCAGCTTCTGGCAGGGCCGACCCGACCGCGCCCGCTACCGCCGCTTCCGCATCAAAACCGTCGAGGGCCAGGACGACTTCGCCTGCATGGCCGAGGTCATTCGCCGCCGTTACCGCCGCCTGCTCGACGAAATGGCCGGCGTCCCCGCCCCGCCCGCTGGCGACGACGAGGCCGGCCGGCCCAGCCCGCCCGACCTCCAGCGCGTCGCCCGCGACGTGAGCGCGCGCCACCGCGGCCAACCCCCGCGCGCGGATACCGACGCCGCCGCGGCGGCCGCCGCCCGCCCGCCCGCCGCCCCGCGCCTGCCGGACCTGATCCTCATTGACGGCGGCAAGGGCCAGGTCAACGTCGCCCACGCCGAGCTCGAGAAACTGGGCCTGGGCGCGCTGCCGGTGATCGGCCTGGCCAAGGAATTCGAGGAAATCCACCGGCCGGGCCGGGCCGAGCCGCTGCGGTTGGGGCTGGACCACCCGGCGATCAAACTCTTGCAACGCATTCGGGACGAGTCCCACCGCGTGGCCAACAGCTACAACGCCCGGCTCCGGCTGCGCAAAATCAGCGAGAGCGTGCTGGACGAGTTCCCGGGCATCGGCGAGGCCCGCAAGGCGGCGTTGCTCAAACGCTTCGGCTCGGTGCAGCGGCTGCGCCGGGCCACGGTCGAGGAAATCGCCGCGGTGCCGGGCTTCGGCGGCGAAACTGCCGCGCGCTTCAAGGCGTTTCTGGACGCGCGCTTCGCCCCGCCCGCGCCGGAACCGGCGGGCTGAACATCCGGCCGCGCCGCAGCGCGGCCCTACCGGATTGCGCCGCGCCGCCCCGCCGTCGGCCTCTTAGCGCAGGTTTCTACCTGCTGTATCGCCGACTTCCAGTCGGCCCCGGCGGTCGGTGCGCGGAGCTCCGGCGGGTTGGAAACCCGC
>Ga0308411_10001847_pt1 | contig 14426 bp, 13 predicted proteins | sample HotsprottomLayer_2_FD_203530 | JGI IMG/M metagenome (GOLD analysis project Ga0308411, IMG submission 203530) | Hot spring phototrophic mat microbial communities from Octopus Spring, Yellowstone National Park, Wyoming, United States -... | ecosystem: Environmental > Aquatic > Thermal springs >...
GCGTCGGGTCGAGCGCGGCGCCGGCCATACTCTTGAGCTCCGCCGCCGCCTCCTGGACCGGGCGGCCGCGCCGGTACGGGCGGTCGGAGATGATGGCGTCGAAGGTGTCGGCCACGCGGATGATGCGCGCGCCGAGCGGGATGGCTTCGCCGGCTAGCCCTTCGGGGTAGCCGGTGCCGTCGTAGGCCTCCTGGTGGTACTCGACGTACTCGGCGAGCGCGCGGAAGGGGGCCATCTCCCGCAGGATGCCCGCGCCGCGCTGCGGGTGCTGGTTCATCACCGCGCGCTCGTCGTCGGACAGCGGCGCGCGCTTCCGCAGGATGTGCTCGGGCGTGGCGATCTTGCCCAGGTCGTGCAGCAGGCTCGCCCACCGGATGCGCTCGACCTCTTCGGCGGGAAGCCCCAGCTCGGTGGCGATCGCCACCGCGTTGCCGGCGACCCGCTGCGAGTGGCCGCGCGTGTAGGGGTCCTTGGCCTCCAGCGCCGCGGTGAGCGTGTTGACGGCGCTGAGCTGAAAGTCGTGCGCCTGGACCTGCATCCGGGCGTCCTGGACCAGCACCGCCGCCATCTCGGCGAGCGCGCGGGCGGCGTCCGTCTCCTCCTCGGCGAACAGCTGCACGTCGCGGCGCGCCAGATAGACGGCCCCGAGCGCGCGGCCCTCGGAGCGCAGGGGCAGCAGCAGGGCCGAGCCCGCGGCGTCGTCGCCGAAGACGCTCGCCCACCGCGCATCGTTCGCCCCTTCGACGACGGTCTGCACGATCCCGGAGCCGAGCGCGGTCTCCAGGACCGCGGTCCGGGACAGCACCTCCCCCCGGGGGCGCTCGCCGCCCGGTCCGGGGACTGCGGCCTCCACCACCGGCCGGCCCTCCACGTCAAGCACGGCGACCAGGCCGAAGTCGGCGCGGGCCAGGCGCAGGGACCGATGCAGGAGCACGCGGGCGCGGTGCGGCAGGTCCAGCGGCGCCATGTCCATCAGGGCGACGCGGATCTCCTCGGCGACGGCAGCCTGTCGGGTGAGCGCCCGCGCGCCCTCCAGCGCGATCTCCTCGGCCTCGCCCCGGCGCTGCTCGATCATCCCGACCAGGAACCCGACCACGAGCAGGAGCGCGGCGCGGGGGAACGCCGCGAGCGAGGGCTGCGCCGCGGCCGTGGCGGCCACGGTGTAGCCGATGGCCGCCGCCCACCCGCCGAGCGTGCCGGCCGCGAGCCCGTGGCCGGCCGCGCCCCACACCAGCACCGGCACGTAGAAGTAGTAGAAGAAACTCTGCAGCCCGCCGGTCTCGTGCACGAGGAACGAGACGATGAGCAACTCCAGGCCGGTCCCGACGTAGGAGGCCGTGTAGGCCTCCCGCTGCCGGCGCTGCGCGAGCGCGCTCAGCAGCCCGGTCGCGAACAGCAGGGCGAGCAGCACCACCGTCGCCGCCGAGGGCGCCTGCGCACCGGGGTCGCCGACGACCAGCACCGAGAGGCCGAAGAGCACGGTCAGGCCTCTGACGTAGAGCGGCCACCATTCGAAGGACGCGCGAGCGGGCATCTGGGGCTCCGGGTGTCGTGACCGCAGCACCATGCCTATGCCCAACCGCCGCAGGCCGTCAGACCTGTGGCCCCGCCGGGGCCAGCCCGCGGCGCACGAGCAGCGCCAGCACCGCCCGCTCCACCATGCGGACGGCGCGGATGCGCAGGGGCTCGGTCGGCGCGAGCGGATCCACGAACACCGTGGGGACGCCCAGACGGTTGCCCGCGAGCACGTCGGTGAAGAGCTGGTCGCCGACCATCGCCGTCCGGTGCGGTGGAACCCCGAGCAGCGCCAGGGCGCGACGCAGCTTGTCGGCGCTCGGCTTGAACCGGCCGGGGGCGACGGGCAGGTCGAGCGCCGCGGCGACCGCCCGTACGCGGCCCGAGAGGTTGTTGGACACCAGACAGGCGCGCACGCCCGCGGCCCGGAGCGCACCGACCCACTCCACCACGGCCGGCGACGGCCCCCGCGCGCCCCAGGGCACCAGCGTGTTGTCGAGGTCGAGCATGACCGCGTCGATGCCCCACGCGCGCAGCACGGTCGGCGTGAGGCGCAGCGCGGAGGCCGCACGGTAGCGCGGGGCCAGCAGCCGCAGCCAGCCGGTCACGGCCGGTAGCGGCGCACGGCGCGCAGATGCTCGTCGTAGGTGCGACTGAAGTGGTGGCGGCCGTCGGGCCGCAGCACGTAGTAGAGGTACGGCACATCCGCCGGCGCGGCGGCGGCGGCGATGGCCGCGGCGCCCGGGTTGGCGATCGGTCCCGGCGGCAGCCCGTCGCGGCGGTAGGTGTTGTACGGCGAGTCCACCTCGAGGTCGGCGAAGGTCACCACGGGTTTGTGCTCGCCGAGCGCGTAGAGCACGGTGGCGTCGATCTCGAGGCGCATGCCGCGCCGCAGGCGGTTGTAGATCACGCCTGCGATCACGGGGCGCTCGTCGGGCACGCGGGCCTCGCGCTCGACCATGGAGGCGATGGTGAGGAGCTGGTGGGGGCTGATCCCTCGCGCCCGCGCGGCCTCCCGCACGGCAGGCCCGACGCGCACCTCGAACTCGTCGAGGAACCGCTCGACCACCGCGGCCTCGTCCATGCCGCGGTGGAGCAGGTAGGTCTCGGGGAACAGGTACCCTTCGAGGCTGTCCACGGGGAGGTCCTCCAGCGACGGGCGGGCGAACCGCCGCCCCTCTCGCAGGGCCACGCGGAGGAAGCGCTCGCGGTCGGCCAGGCCCGCGGCCGCGAGCAGCTCGGCGATCTGGCGCACGGTCGCGCCCTCGGGGATGGTCACGCGGTGCTGCACCCGGTCGCCGCGCGCCAACGCACGCAAGATCACCAGTGCCGGCTGCGACGGGGTGAAGCGGTACTCGCCCTGCTGGAGGCGGTGCGCGATCCCCAGGACGCGCGCCGCGGCCACCACCGCCCAGGCGCGGCGCACCAGCCCCTGGGCCTCGAGGCGGCGCGCGATCGCCCAGGCCGGCTCCCCGCGGCCGACGAGGACGGTGCGGGCCCCGGCGTCCCCAGGCGCCGGCGGCCGCAGCGCCGCCCACAGCCACGCCGCGCCCGCGCCGACCGACAACACGACGCCGGCGAGCACGATGGCCCCCAGGCGCATCGTCCGCCGGCTCATCGGCCGCCCCTCAGACGGCCCGCGGTCACCCCCGGGCGCCCGGCCGTCTACCCGTCCTCTTCGTCGTCCTCGCCGTCATCCTCGTAGTCGTCGGCGAGGTCGTCCAGCGCGCCGAGGTCGTCACCGCTCTCGTCCTCGCCCTCGAGGACGATCTCGCTGTAGCTGGCCGTCTCCTCGAGCGCCGCCATCACCCGGGTCAGCTCCTCGTCGTCCTCGATGGGCACCAGCCGGTCGTCGCTCTCCATGCGGAAGATCACCGCGGCGGCGTCCTCCTCGTCCTCGGGAAGCAGGACGGCGTAGCGGCGGCGCTCGACCTCCACGATGTCGACGATGTTGAACCGGTGCTCCGCCCCGTCCTCGTCCTGGAGCGTGATGACATCCATCTCTTCGACCACGGAGCACCCCCACGCGCGCCGGCAAGACGCCCCGGCGGGCGGCGCGGCGATTCACGGCGCGAGCATAACACCTTCACCCCCACCCCGCAACGGCCCGCCTGCGCGGCGGCGGTCGAGCACCGTCTGCAGGATGAGCGCCGCGGCGACCGCGTCACGGCGCGTGCGGCGCTCCGCCGCGCCGCCGCCCGCCTCGCGCATCGCACGCTCGGCCGCCGCGGTCGTGAACCGCTCGTCCACCTCGTGGACCGGGAGCCGCAGCGCCGCGCGCAGGCGCGCCGCAAACCGCGCCGCGGCGGCCGCGGCCGGCCCGGCGTCACCGCGCGCCGTGAGCGGCCGACCGACGACGATCTCGGCGACCTCGTAGCGGGCGATCACGTCGCGCAGGTAGGCCACGTCGGCGCGCCAGCCCTGCCGCGTGCGGACCTCCAGCGGGAGCGCGACCAACCCGGAGGGATCGCTGACAGCCAGGCCGAGCCGGCGCTCGCCCGGGTCGATGGCCAGGAGGCGCGGCATTCAGCCCGTCGCGAGCAGGTCGCGCACGCGGCCCGGCAGACCGTCTAGCGCGCCGGCGAGCGCGGCCGGGTCGCGGCCGGCGCCCTGCGCCAGGTCGGCACGGCCCCCGCCGCTGCCGCCCAGCGCGGCCGCCAGCGCGCGGAGCAGGACGTCGGCGCGCAGCCCGCGCGCCTGCGCGTCGGGGGTGACCATCGCCACCAGGTGCACGCGGTCGCCCGCCGCACCGGCGATCACGTAGACCCCACCGCCCATGCGCTCGCGCAGCCGGTCGCCCGCCGCGCGGAGGGCCTCGTGCGTCGCGCCGTCCACCCGCGCTGCGACGACGCGCACGCCGTCCACCTGCTCGGTGACGCGGACGGCCCCGTCGAGGTCGGGCTCGGGGGCGCGCGCGGGCCGCGTCCCGCCCTTCGCCTGCTCCGCGAGCCGGCGCGCGCGCTCGATCAGGTCGGCCGGGCTCGTGCGCAGCGCCGCAGCCACCTCCGCGAGCAGGCGCTCGTGCGCCCGGGCGCGGTCGTAGGCGCCCCATCCGGTCACCGCCTCCAGGCGCCGAATGCCCGCCGCGGCGCTGCTCTCGGCGGTGATCGCGAACGCGCCGATCTCGGCCGTGTTCGTCACGTGCGTGCCGCCGCAGAGCTCGCGACTGTACCCGGCGATCTCGACCACGCGCACGCGCTCGCCGTACTTCTCGCCGAACAGCGCCGTGGCGCCCAGGCGTCGCGCCTCGTCTTGGGACATCTCCCGCGCGCGCACCGGCCGCGCCGCCAGCACCTGCTCGTACACGCGGCGCTCCACGGCCTCCCGCTCCTCGGGCGCCAGCGGCCCGGTGTGCGTGAAGTCGAACCGGAGCCGGTCGGGAGCGACCAGCGAGCCGCGCTGGAGCGCGTGCTCGCCCAGCACCTCCTGGAGGGCCTTGTGCAGCAGGTGGGTCGCCGTGTGATTGCGTCGGATCGCCGCACGGCGGTCCGCGTCGATGGCCGCGCGCACCCGCTGCCCGACGCGCAGCCGGCCGGCGGCCACCCGGCCGACGTGCCCGATCACGGCCGGCGCGAACCGCCGCGCATCCGTCACCTCGACCCGTAGCCCGGGCGCGCTCAGCGTGCCGGTGTCCCCCACCTGGCCGCCCGCCTCGGCGTAGAACGGCGTGCGATCGAGCACGACGACGACCTCGTCGCCGGCCGCCGCCTCCTCCACGCGGCGGCCGGCGCGCAGGACCGCCACCACCGCGGCCGACGCGGTCTCGCGCCGGTATCCGACGAACTGGGTCGCGGGCAGGTTGGCGAGCGAGGCGTCATCCAGGGCCCCCTCGCCCGCCGCGCCCGCGGCGCGACTGCGACGCCGCTGCTCCTCCATCGCGGCGCGGAACCCCTCCTCGTCGACGCCCAGGCCCTCCTCGCGGGCAGCGTCACGGGTCATCTCCACCGGGAAGCCATACGTGTCGTAGAGCCGGAAGACGTCCGCGCCCGCGATCGTCGTCTCGCCGCGCGCGCGTGTGGCCGCCACGACCTCGGTCAGGCGCTCCAGCCCGGCGGAGAGCGTCTGGGCGAACCGCTCCTCCTCCGCCTCCACCATCTTCACGATGAAGTCGCGGCGTCGCACCAGCTCGCCGAACTCCTGGCCGAACTGGTCGATGACCACCTCGGCGACCTCGCCGAGGAAGGGCTGGCGGAACCCCGCGCGTCGCCCGAAGCGCATCGCGCGGCGCAGAATCATCCGCAGCACGTACTCGCGGCCCTCGTTTCCCGGGGTCACGCCGTCGGCGATGAGGAACGTCGCCGCGCGGCCGTGGTCCGCGATGACCCGGTAGGGGACGATGGCCGCCCGCCGCTGCGCGTCGGTGTGCCCGAGCAGGCGCTGCACGCGGTCCATCACGGGCGCGAAGAGGTCGGTGTCGTAGTTCGTGGGCGCGTCCTGCACCACCGCGGCGATGCGCTCCAGCCCCATCCCGGTGTCCACGCCCGGCCGCGGCAGCGGGGTGCGCGTCCCGTCCGACGCCTGGTTGAACTGCATGAACACCAGGTTCCAGATCTCCAGCCACCGGCCGCAGTCGTTGTCGAGCGGCACCCCGCAGTCCGCCCGTCCACACGTGCAGCGCTCGGGCCCCCAGTCGTAGTGGAGCTCGGAGGTCGGCCCGCAGGGCCCGACGTCGCCCATCGACCAGAAGTTGGTCCGTTCGCCCATCCGGTGGATGCGATCCGCCCCCACGCCGAGCGCGCGCCAATGCTGGAACGCCTCGTCGTCGTCCTGGTAGACGGTCATGACCAACCGGTCGGGCGCGAGGTGCAGTTCGCGCGTCACGAACTCCCAGGCATAGGCGATCGCCTCGCGCTTGAAGTAGTCGCCGAAGCTGAAGTTGCCGAGCATGAAGAACAGCGTGTGGTGGCGCGGGCTGGGTCCGACCGTCTCCAGATCGTTGTGCTTGCCGCTCACGCGCAGGCACCGCTGCACCGTCACCGCGCGCGCGTAGGAGCGGCGTTCCAGGCCCAGGAAGACGTCCTTGAACTGGACCATGCCCGCGTTCGTGAACAGGAGGGTCGGGTCGCCCGCCGGCACCAACGAGGCGCTCGGCACGACGGTGTGCCCCCGCTCCTGGAAGAAGGCCAGGAAGCGCCGGGCGATGTCCATGCCCCCGGGCCGGCCCTCCCGCGGCCCTCGTGCGGCCGCACCGGGCGGACGTGCGCTCATCCCCCCCGCCCCCGCAGGCGCGGGTCGGCCAGGTCGCGCAGGCCGTCCCCGAGCAGGTTCAACCCGAGCACCGTCACCAGGATCGCCACCCCCGGGACAATCGTAATCCACGGCGCCGTCTGCATGAACATCCGGCCGGTGGTAATGATGGTCCCCCAGCTCGGAATGTACGGCGGCAGGCCCACCCCCAGGAACGAGAGGGCCGCTTCTGCCAGCACCGAGTCGGCGAAGATGAACGTCTCCTGCACGATGACGGGCGCCATGCAGTTGGGCAGGACGTGCTGGAACAGCACGCGCGACTCGCGCGCGCCCAGCGCCTGGGCGGCCTGGACGTAGTCGAGCTCGCGCAGCACGAGCGTGGCGCCCCGCACCACCCGCGCCACGCGCGGCGTGTAGACGATCGCGAGCGCAACGATCACGTTGGACAGGCGCGCCCCCAGCGCGGCCATGAGCGCGATGGCGAGCAGGATCGAGGGAAACGCCATCAACCCGTCCATGATCCGCATGACGACGCGGTCCACGCGGTTGGAGTACCCGGAGGCGAGCCCGAGCACGATGCCGGCCGCCGCGGAGCTCCCGACGACCAGGATACCGACGACGAGCGAGATGCGCGCGCCGTGGATCACCCGGCTGGCGATGTCCCGGCCCAGGTTGTCGGTGCCCAGCGGGTAGGCCGCGCCCGGCGGCCGGAGACGGTCGACGACGTGGATCGCCTGCGGGTCCCGCGGGGCGACGACCGGCGCCAGGATCGCGACCAGCGCCACCGTCAGCACGACGGCTCCGCCGATCATCGTGGATCGGCTGCGCCGCAGCGCGCGCCCCACCGTCGCCCACAGCCCGGGCCCCGCCGCGAGGGGCAGGGGGACGGTCAACGCGTCCTGCGTCATCGGGGCCTCACGCGTACTTCACCCGCGGGTCGAGGTAGACGTAGATGATGTCGATGAGCAGGTTCACCAGCACGTAGATGGCCGCGATGAACATCAGCACCCCCTGGACGACGGGGTAGTCGCGGCGCAGGACCGAGGAGATGACCAGCCGGCCCACCCCAGGCAGCGCGAACACGGTCTCGGTCACGACGGCGCCGGCGAGCAGGCCACCGAGCGCGAGCCCGATCACCGTGACGGTCGGGATCATGGCGTTGCGCAGCGCGTGCCAGTAGACCACCCGCCGCTCGCGGTTGCCCTTGGCGCGCGCCGTACGGACGTAGTCCTGCCCCAGGACCTCGAGCATGCTCGACCGGGTCATCCGCGCGATCAGCGCGGACGCACTGATGCCGAGCGTCACCGCGGGCAGCACCAGCGTGCGCAGGGTCCCGGCCGGGGACTCGGCCAGGGGCACGTAGCCCGCCACCGGGAACAGCCCCAGGTACACCGAGAACAGCAGGATGAGGTTGAGCCCCAGCCAGAAGTTCGGCACCGACACCCCGACCAGCGCCACGCCCATCGACGCCTGGTCCACCCACGTGTTGCGCCGCACGGCCGCGGCGATGCCGGCCGGCACCCCGATCGCGATCGCCAGCAGGAGCGACAACGCCGTCAGCAGGCCGGTCGGTTCCAGCCGCTCGTAGATCGCCTGGAGCACGGGCCGCTGCAGGAAGATCGAGTAGCCGAGGTCGCCCCGGAGCATCCGCGCGTACCACCGGCCGAGCTGGACCAGCAGCGGCCGGTCGAGCCCCATGATCTGCCGCAGGGCGGCCAGGTCCTCGTCGGTCGCGTCCGGCCCCAGCATGACCGCGGCCGGGTCGCCCGGGGTCAGGTAGATGAGAAAGAACCCCACGGTCGCGACGATCAGCAGGACCGGCGCCAGGGCCAGCAGACGGCGCGTGATGTATCCGGCCATGGGGGGCGGCGGGCCGGGCGCGGCGTCCGCCGCGGGGGAGGTCCCGCCTCCCCCGCGGCGCGCCGGCGCCTACCGCTCGAGCCAGGCGTTCCACCACACGTGCGTCGGGTTGTTCACGTACCCCTTCAACTCCGCCCGGTGGAGGTGCAGCAGGAAGTAGTCGCCGAACTTGATCGAGCCGGCCTCCTCGTACCACAGCCGCTGCATCCTCGCCCAGATGTCCTTGCGCGTCTTCGGGTCGGCATGACGCCGCAGGAGGGTCATCATCGCGTTCATGTCGCGGTTGTCGAACCAACCGGGCCAGGACGGCTGGAGGACCAGCATGAAGATCGGGTCGGGGACGAAGCTGAACGCGGTGCTGAAGACATCCCACAACTCGGGCCGGGCGCGGCGCTGCACCAGCGTCGCCCAGTCCACGACCTGGAGGTCCACGGCGAACCCCGCCTGCTCCAGCATCGGCTTCGCCACCTGCGCGGCCGTGCCGTAGGCGACGTACTCCATGGTCGTGACCCAGCGCAGCGGCTGGCCACGGTAGCCGGCCTCCTGGAGCAGCTGCCGGGCGCGGGCAGGGTTCTTCTGGTTCACGAACTCCTTGCCCGCGTCGGTCCACATGTAGTGTTCCTTGGGCATCAGGCCCGGGTCGATGCGCCAGAACCGCTGGTGCCCGTAGGCCGCGCGCATGACCGCCTCGTAGTCCACCGCGACCTGGAACGCTTGTCGGATCTTCTTGTTGGACATCAGCGGCGACCGGTTGTTGAAGACCGCGGTGAGCCACAGCGGCGTGTCCGTGATGTAGGGCACCAGGTTCCGGTCGGCGCGCAGCCGGTCGTACTCGTCCGGGGGCACGGTCTCGGCGAAGTGGAACTCGCCGCGCTGGACGCCGGCGATCCGGACCGCCGCGTCGGGCACCGGCACGATGTAGATCGAGTCGAAGTAGGCGTGCTTGCGGCCGGTGGCCCCGTCGGGCTCCTCGGTGCGCGACGCGTAGCCGTCGAACCGGTCCAGGCGGATGTGCCGGTCAGGCAGGTGCTCGACGAACCGGTAGGGCCCGGTGCCGATGAACCGGCGGATCGGCCCGGTGCCGGCCTCCTCGATGACCTCCTTGGGATAGATCACCGCGCCGTTGCCTGCCAGGCCGAGGTCGAGCGGCAGCAACCCGTAGGGGTCCTTGAGTCGCATCACCACGGTCAGAGCGTCGGGCGTCGTGACCGACTCGACGTTGGCGAACAACGTCCGGCCGCGGGTGGCCATCCGGCCCCAGCGCTCGAGCGAGAGCTTCACGTCCTCGCTGGTCAGCTCCCGGCCGCTGTGGAACCGCACGCCGCGTCGGAGGGTGAAGGTGTACACGCGCCGGTCCGCGCTGGCCGTCCAGCGCTCGACGAGCATGGGCCGGGGCTCGTACTTGCTGGTCAGCGCGAACAGCCCCTCGAAGATGTTGTACGCAATGTGCGACGTGATCGCCGCGGTCGTGCCGTGGAGGTCGAGGGTGGGCGGTTCGCCGATGTGGGCGATGCGCAGGGCCCCGCCGCGACGGGGCTGCTGGGCGGCACTGGGCGCCAGTGGGCTGAGCACCAGAGCCACGGCCGCCGCCAGAGTCACGAGCCGGACGGTCAGGCTTCGCATGGGGCTTCCCTCCCTTAGAAGTCGCCGTCTCCCGGCGCCGGCCTCCCGGCGTCGGTCCGTGCCGTCGGACGTACATCGCATCGCTCAGCGCGCCTCGGTCGAGGCGGCCATCTCCGCCAGCAGGCCCTGCGCCTCGGCGAGCGCCTCAGAGAAGGCGCCGACCGCGCGGTCGACCTGCACGTCGGTGGCCACCAGCGGCGGCGCGAACCGAATCACCTCGGGCCGGTTGATGCCGTGGAAGGCCAGCACGCGGCGCTGCACCATACCGGCGAGCACCAGGAAGGCGACGTCGGGGTCGGCGAACTCCACCCCCACCAGGCACCCCCGACCCCGGACATCGGTCACGACGCCGGGTGCCGCGGCCGCCGCGGCGCGCAGCCCGGCCATGAGCCGGTCCCCGATCGCGGTCGCGCGGGGCAGCAGGCCCTCCTCCTGGATGACCCGGATCGTCGCGACGGACGCCGCCCAGCCCAGGCGGTTCCCGAAGGTCGTCGTGTGCATGTAGGGATGCTCGGCCAGGGTGGTCCACAGGTGCGGCCGCGCGATGAACGCCCCGACCGGCGCGATCCCGCCGCCCAACCCCTTGGAGGCGGTCAGGATGTCGGGCACCACGCCCTCGCGCTCGCACGCCCACATCGTGCCGGTCCGCCCCATCCCGGTCTGCACCTCGTCGAGGATGAGCAGCGCGCCGGCCCGGTCGCAGGCGGCGCGCACCTCGCGGAGATAGCCGTCGGGCGGCACCACGACGCCGTTCTCGCCCTGGATCGGCTCGAGGATCACCGCGCCGACGTGCGGGCCGAGCGCCGCGGCCAGCGCCGCGGCGTCGCCGAACGGGACGTGGACGACACCGGGCAATAGCGGCGCGAATGGCGCGCGGTACTGCTCGCGGCCCGAGACCGACAGGGCGCCCAGGGTCTTTCCGTGGAAGGCGCCGGTGGTCGCCACGATGCCCGGCCGGCCGGTCGCCGCGCGCGCGAGCTTGAGGGCGCCTTCGTTCGCCTCGGCCCCGCTGTTGCAGAAGAAGACGTACTGGAGGTCGCCGGGCGTGACGGTCGCCAGCAGCTCGGCGAGCTCGCCCATCGGCTCGTTGGGCATGATGCGCACCGACAGCGGCATGCGGTCGAGCTCGCGCCGCGCCGCCTCGACCACGCGCGGGTGTCGGTGCCCCACGATGAACACCGCCGGCCCGCACGCGAAGTCCAGGTAGTCGCGGCCGTAAGCATCGCGGATGACCGCGCCGGAGGCCTCGACCTCCAGGGTCTCCACGCCGAGGAACTTGTACCCGCGCACCCAGCCGGGATTGAGGTGCTCGGCATACTGGCGCAGCACGCGCAGCACGCGCGCTTCCGTCGCCTCGCTCATCCCGCGCCCTCGCCGACCGGCGCCGGCTGCTGCTCCAAGGCCTCGCGGGCGCGGCGCACGATCTCGCGGGTCTCCTTGTACTTGATGCGCGTGAGCGCGACGTCCACCGGGACCCACTCCGCCGCCACGAAGCCTTCCTCGTGCTGCGGCGTCGGCTCCTCGCCGCCGAGGAATTCCAGCAGGAAGTAGTGCACGGTCTTGTCGTAGAACGCATCCTCGGTCCGCCAGAAGAACGAGTACCGCTCCTGGCCCAGGTCGCGGACCACGCGCACCTGCGACAGCCCCGTTTCTTCCCGCACCTCGCGCAGCGCCACCCCCTCCGGGGTCTCTCCTGCCTCGATGGTGCCCTTGGGCAGCATCCACTTGCCGCCTTCGTGCTGGAGCACCAGGATCTCCACGCCTCCCCCGGTGCGGCGGAAGACGACCCCGCCGGCGCTGCGCGCCCGCTTGACCGGCTTCTTCCGTCTCGACGGTGCCGCCACCCCTCACCCCGCATCCGCTCCACGGTAACACGAAAGCCCGGGGCTGTCCCGGGCTTCCCGCACGCGCGTGGGCCGGCCGCCGGGCGACGCCCGGGCCTAGCCCCGCAGCACCTCGCGCACGATGCGCTCCACCGCCTTCCCCTCGGCCCGGCCGGCGACGCGCCGCATCACCTGGCCCATGACCCGGCCGAAGTCCCGCTCCCCCGACGCGCCCGTCTCCGCCACCACCTGCAGCGCCAGGGCTCGGATCTCGTCCTCCGGGAGCGTCGCGGGCAGGTAGCCCAGCAGGATCGCCATCTCGAGCTTCTCCCGCTGCACCAAATCGTCGCGGCCGCCGCGCTCGTAGCTCTCGATGGCCTCCCGGCGGCGCTTGACCTCGTGCCGGAGCACGGCCACGACCTCCTCGTCGCTCAGCGGCCGGCGGCGGTCGATGACCGCGTTCTGGATCGCGGCGCGCGCGAGGCGGATCGTCGAGGTCCGCACCGCGTCACGCGCCCGCAGCGCCTCCTTGAGATCGGCGTCGAGTCGGTCGACGATCGCCACGGGTCCCCTGACGGTACCGCCCGGACGCTACCGGCGGCGCCGCTTGGCGCTGCGCGCCGCTTTGCGGCGGCGCCGCTGCCCGGGCGTCTCGTAGTGCTCGTGCCGCTTGACCTCGGTCAGGATGCCCGAGCGCTTCACCTGGCGCTTGAAGCGCCGGAGCGCGGAATCCAGGCTCTCGTCCTTGCCCACGCGAATCTCGGCCATCTCTGCTCCACCCCTCTCGCGTCCGGTCGAGGTGTCCCCCGACCGCCGGGTGCGGCCGGTTGCGACCGAAGAACCGCCCAAACACACAGAAGCAGGCTCCTCCGCCCTGCTTTCGAGGAACCTGCCGCCCGCGAAGCCTGCGCCGGCCCAACCCCCGGCCGGCGCCCACCCATGGCAGGTCGAACGACAATCGAGATTATACCCCGTGGCCGCGGGGGGTGTCAAAAGCCCACGCGCCGCCGAGCCAGTGCGGTAGACTGGGTCTGGCAGGCGCACAGGAGGGAGCGGCATGCAGGACGTCGTGGTGCTGAGCGCGGTCCGCACACCGATCGGACGCTTCATGGGCGGGTTGGCCGGCGTCCCCGCGCCCAGGCTGGGCGCGGTCGTGATCGCCGAGGCGGTGCGTCGGGCCGCAGTGCCGCCCGACCGCGTGGACGAGGTCATCATGGGCAACGTGCTCACGGCCGGGGTGGGCCAGGCCCCGGCCCGCCAGGCCGCACTCGCCGCGGGGCTGCCCGACTCGGTCCCGGCCACGACCGTCAACAAGATGTGCGGCTCGGGGCTGAAGGCGGTCATGCTGGCCGCCCAGGCCATCCGCAGCGGGGACGCCGGCCTGGTGGTCGCCGGCGGCATGGAGAACATGAGCGCGGCGCCGTTCCTGCTGGACCGCGCCCGCGCCGGGTACCGCCTGGGCGACGGCGTGCTGGTCGACGTCATCCTCCGCGACGGCCTGGTGGACGCGTATGGACACGGCCACATGGGCAACTGTGCCGAGCTGCTGGCGCGCACCTACCGCATCTCCCGCGAGGAGCAGGATGCGTTCGCGCGCGAGAGCTACCGCCGCGCCCTGGCCGCGATGGACTCCGGCGCCTCCGCGGCGGAGAGCGTCGCGGTGGCGCCCGACGGCGCAGCGGCGGTGGTGGAAGACGAGGAACCGCGCCGCGTGGACTTCGAGAAGATCGGCCGGCTCCGTCCGGTCTTCGACCCCGACGGCACGGTGACCGCGGCGAACGCCAGCAGCATCAGCGACGGCGCCGCGGCCCTGGTCGTGGCGTCGGCGGAGCGTGCGCGCGCGCTGGGCGCCCGGCCGATCGCGCGCCTGGTGAGCCAGGCCGGGGTCGCGACCGCACCGGAGTGGTTCACCATCGCGCCCGCCGGTGCGGCCTGGGAGGCCATGGGCCGGGCGGGCTGGACGACACGGGACGTGGACCTCTTCGAGATCAACGAGGCGTTCTCGTCGGTGGTGCTCGCGGTGGCCCGCGAGCTCGGGGTCGGGCTCGACCGCGTGAACGTGCGCGGCGGTGCGGTCGCGCTGGGACATCCCATCGGCGCGAGCGGCGCCCGCATCCTCACGACGCTGCTCCATGAGATGGCGGCGCGCGGGGCGCGCCGCGGGGTGGCGGCCGTGTGCCTGGCCGGCGGGGAGGCGGTCGCGGTCGCAGTGGAACGCGTTGCGGCGTAGCGCGCGGTGGATGACGCCTACAGGAAGGGCTTCACCGTGTCCCGGACCCAGGTCGTCACGGCCTGGTGCGACGCGGTCGGGTAGCTGAGACCGAGGGCTTCGGCGGTCTCCCGGCCGACCCACCCGAAGAGGTCCATCATCGCCAGCAGGGCCCGGGCCACGCTGGAGCGCTCGTACGCCGCGAACGC
>Ga0308411_10001848_pt1 | contig 14411 bp, 12 predicted proteins | sample HotsprottomLayer_2_FD_203530 | JGI IMG/M metagenome (GOLD analysis project Ga0308411, IMG submission 203530) | Hot spring phototrophic mat microbial communities from Octopus Spring, Yellowstone National Park, Wyoming, United States -... | ecosystem: Environmental > Aquatic > Thermal springs >...
GCTGGAGGGGACGACCCTCGTGGTCACCGGCCGCACGACGATCAGGATGACCGACTTCGGCTTCGACCCGCCGTCCATCCTCGGCATCCTGCGTGCCGAGAACGAGGCGCGCCTGGAGTTCCGGTTCGTGGCCAGGCCGCAGTAGCACCGCGCTCGGCCGCTCCCGCCGTCGGATCCGCTTGCCCCTGTACGGAATTCGTGGTATCTTTCGCCTCGGGAGCCGTCTCCGCCACTACGTCTCATAGGAAAATCCGAATATTCTATGCCATTGAGACCTTTATTGTTCGTGATTGGTGGAGGCGGTCGGGAGCACGCCCTGGTCTGGCACCTCCGGCGGCACCATCCCGCAGCGCGGATTGTCTGCGCGCCGGGCAACCCAGGGATTGCCAGGGTGGCAACGTGCGTCGCGGCGGCCCTCGACGACCTGGACGGCCTCGCAGGAGCCGTGGCATCGGTGGCCCCGGACCTCGTGCTGATCGGCCCTGAGGCGCCGCTGGTCGCCGGGCTGGCCGACCGGTTGCGCGCGCGAGGTTTCCGCGTGCTCGGCCCGGACGCGGCCGCGGCCGCCATCGAGGGGAGCAAGGCCTTCGCGAAGGCGCTGATGGCGCGGTGGGGCATCCCGACCGCAGCGGCCCGGACCTTCGACGCGCTCCCCCCGGCGCTGGCCTACATCCGCGCGCAGGATCGTCCGCTCGTCGTGAAGGCCGACGGGCTCGCGGCGGGCAAGGGCGTGGCCGTGTGCGACGACGTCGCCGAGGCCGTGCGCGCGGCGCGCGCCATGCTCGGCGAGGGCGTCTTCGGCGACGCGGGCCGACGCATCGTCGTCGAGGAGCGGCTGGAGGGGTCGGAGGCGAGCGTCTTCGCGCTGGTGGACGGCGAGGCCGTCTGCCTGCTGCCGGCAGCGCAGGACCACAAGCGCCTCGCCGACGGCGACCGTGGGCCCAACACTGGCGGCATGGGTGCGGCGGCGCCGGTCGCGCTGGACGCGGCGCTGCGCGAGCGGGTGCTCCGCGAGATCGTCCGGCCCGTGGCCGCGGCACTGGTCGCCGAGGGCCGACCCTATCGCGGCGTGCTCTTTGCCGGCCTCATGCTGACGGCCCGCGGCCCCATGGTCCTCGAGTTCAACTGCCGGCTGGGCGACCCCGAGGCCCAGGCGATCCTGCCGCTGCTCGGCGCGGGGCTCCCCGACCTGGCCGACGCCCTGGCGCGCGGCGCGGCGCCCACCGCGGCGCCATCGTCCGGCGCCGCGGTGGGCGTGGTCCTGGCTGCGCCTGGCTACCCGGCGGCGCCGAGGACCGGCGCCCCGATCGACGGCGTCGAGGCCGCGGAAGGCCGCGGCCTGGTCTTCCACGGCGGCACCGCGGTGCGCGACGGTCGCCTGGTCACCGCCGGAGGCCGTGTGCTGACGGTCGTCGGGCTCGACGCCCACGTTGCCGACGCGCGTCGCACGGCCTACGCCGCCGCATCCGCGATCCGGTTCGAGGGGATGCACTACCGCACCGACATCGGCGCCCGGCTCGCCGTCGAGCCGGCGCGGAGGTAGCGCCTGTGCCGGTCACCGCGATCGTCGGCGCGCACTGGGGCGACGAGGGGAAGGGCAAGGTGGTGGATGCGCTGGCGGCCGAGGCCGACCTGGTCGTCCGCTACAACGGCGGAACGAACGCCGGCCACACCATCGTCAGCGACCAGGGGACGACGTTCCGCCTGCACCTGGTGCCCTCCGGGGTGCTCCACCCGCGCGTGACCTGTCTGATCGGCCCGGGGGTCGTGGTCAACCCGGACGCGCTGCTCGACGAACTGGCCGTGCTCGAGCAACACGGCGTGGCCACGCACAACGTGCTGGTCTCCGACCGCGCGCAGGTGGTGTTCGCGCACCACGTCCGCCTCGACGAGCGGGAGGAGGAGCGCCGCGGCGCCGGCCGGCTCGGGACCACGCGCCAGGGCATCTGGCCCGCCTACGCCGACAAGGCCGCGCGCGTCGGCGTGCGCATGGGCGACCTGCGGCATCCGAGCTACCTGGCCCAGCAGGTGCGCGAGCAGGTCGCGCGTGCGAACCGGCTCCTGCCCGCGGGCGACGCGGTGGACGTGGACGAGGTGCTGGCGCGGTGCGAGCGGTGGCGCGCGACGCTCGTCGGCCGCATCGTGGACACCCACCCGCTCGTCCAGGCGGCGCTGCGCGCCGACCGCCACGTGCTGCTGGAAGGCCACCTCGGGGTGATGCGCGACCTGGACTGGGGGGTCTATCCCTTCGTGACGTCGTCCACCTGCCTGCCGGGCGGCGCGGCCGCGGGCGCCGGCGTGCCGGCGGCGCGCATCACGCGCGTCGTCGGCGTGGTGAAGGCGTACACCACTGCGGTCGGCGCCGGGCCGTTTCCCACCGAGCTGCACGACGCGACCGCGGACGAAATCCGGCAGGCCGGTGGCGAGTACGGTGCGACCACCGGCCGACCGCGGCGGTGCGGCTGGTTCGACGCGGTCGCGGCCCGGTTCGCAGCGGAGGTGGCGGGCTTCACCGAGCTCGCCGTCATGAAGATGGACGTGCTCGCGGGCCGCGACGTGGTCAAGATCGCCACCGCGTACCGTCACGGCGGCCGGGCGCTGACCGGGATGCCGGATACCGTCACCCTCGCCGAGGTCGAGCCGGTCTACGACACCCTGCCGGGCTGGATCCTGCCAGCGCGCGTCGAGGGCCTGGCCGATCTCCCCGCGGCGGCGCGGTTGTTCCTGGACCGGATCGCCGCGCTCGTGGACGTCCCGGTCACGATGGTGGGCCTGGGGCAGCGGCGCGAGCAGTTGCTGCGTGTCGCCCCCACGCGACCGGGCGGGGTGGTGCGGTGATCGAGCGCTACGCCACGCCCGAGATGCGCGCGCTGTGGTCCGCCGAGCAGCGGTTCGACCTCTGGCTCGAGATCGAGCTGCTCGCGGTCGAGGCGCAGGCCGCGCTGGGCCTGATTCCGCGCGAGGTCGCGGCGCGGCTGCGCCGGGCCGCGCGCCGCGGGACGCCGGCGCGCATCGAGGAGATCGAGCGCGAGCAGACCCAGCACGACGTGGTGGCGTTCCTCCGTTCGGTCGCCGAGCTGACCGGGCCCAACGCGTCCTATCTCCACCGCGGCCTGGGCTCCTCGGACGTGGTGGACACGGCGCTGGCGGTGCTGCTCGTGCGCGCGGCGGACCTGATTCTCGAGGAGCTCCGGGCAGTTCGCGCGACGACCGCGGCGCTCGCCGACCGCCACCGGTACACGGTGATGGCCGGCCGCACCCACGGCATGCAGGCCGAACCGATCACCTTCGGCGTGAAGGCGGCGGTCTGGTACGCGGAGCTGGGCCGCGCCGAGCGGCGGCTGCTGGCCGCACGCGAGTCCGTGCGGGTGGGCAAGCTCTCCGGCGAGGTTGGCATGTTCGCGCACAGCCCGCCTGAGGTCGAGGCCGCGGTCTGCGCCGGCCTGGGCCTGGCGCCGGCACCCGTGAGCAGCCAGGTCCTGCAGCGCGACCGGCACGCGGAGTACGTGGCCGCGCTCGCGATCCTGGCGGGCACGGTCGAGAAGATCGCGACGGAGATCCGCGGGCTGCAGCGGACCGAGATCGGAGAGGTGGAGGAGCCGTTCCGCCAGGGCCAGACCGGGTCGTCGGCCATGCCGCACAAGCGCAACCCGATCCTCTGCGAGCGTCTGTGCGGTCTGGCCCGCACGGTGCGCGGCGCCGTGCTCACCGCGCTCGAGAACCAGGCGCTGTGGGGCGAGCGCGACATCAGCCACTCGTCGGCCGAGCGCGTGATCCTGCCGCAGACCACCGGCCTGGTCCACTACATGCTGCGCACGCTGCGGCGGGTGCTCGAGGGGCTGCGCGTGTTCCCCGACGCCATGCGCCGCAACCTGGAAGCCACCGGCGGGCTGGTCTTCAGCCACCGCGTGCTGCTCGCGTTGATGGCCGCCGGCCGCAGCCGCGAGGACGCCTACGCGATCGTGCAGGACGCCGCGCGGCGGGCGCAGGAGGGCGAGGGTCGGTTCCGTGACGTGCTCGCCGCGACCGGTGCGCTGCCCGCGGCCGACCTGGACGCCTGCTTCGACCTGGCTCCCTACCTGACGCACGTGGACGCCATCCTCGAGCGGGCCGGCATCCCGACCGGCGCCGGCGCCGCGTCCGCCGGGGCGCCGGCAGTCGAGGTGCCCGGACCCACGGGACCCGAAGCCGGGGACCCGGGGACGGCGGCGTCCCGCCGGGGAGGACGCGCCCGATGATGCCGCCGGCCGCGGCGCCGCCGGTCCTCGGCACCGACCTGCCGCTGCCGGTGTACGCGCGCGGCAAGGTGCGCGACCTCTACGCGCTCGATGACGCGCTCCTGATCGTCGCCACCGACCGCATCTCCGCGTTCGACTGCGTGCTCCCCACGCCGGTGCCGGACAAGGGCCGCGTGCTCACGCAGCTCTCGGCGTTCTGGTTCGCGCGGACCCGCGCGATCGTCCCCAACCACCTGATCACGGCCGACGTCGCGGCGATGCCCGAGGCGGTGCGCGCACACGCGGCGCTGCTCGCGGGCCGCACGATGTTGGTGCGCCGCGCCAGGCGCGTCGACCTGGAGTGCGTGGTGCGCGGCTACCTGGCCGGCAGCGGCTGGCACGACTATCGGCGGGAGGGCGCCGTCTGCGGGGTACGCCTGCCCGCCGGCCTGGTCGAGGGCGCGCGGCTGGAAGAGCCCATCTTCACGCCGGCGACCAAGGCGGCAAGCGGGCACGATCAGAACGTCACGTTCGCGCAGGCCGCCGCGCTCGTGGGCCGGGCGCTGGCGTCGCGGCTGCGCGAGGCCAGCCTGTCCCTCTACGCCCACGCGCACGCCTGCGCGGCGGCGCGCGGGCTGGTGCTCGCGGACACGAAGTTCGAGTTCGGGGTGCTGCCCGACGGGACGCTCGCGCTCATCGACGAGGCGCTGACCCCGGACTCGTCCCGCTACTGGGACGCGGACGCCTTCGCCCGGGGCGAGCTCGTGCCTTTCGACAAGCAGGTCGTCCGCAACCACCTGCTGGCGTCGGGCTGGAACCGCGAGCCGCCGGCGCCCGCCCTGCCGCCGGAGGTGGTCGCGGCCACCCGCGACCGCTACCTGGAGACCTACCGCCGCCTGGTGGGGGAGGAGCTGCGCTAGATGCCGACGGTGCGCATCACGGTGATGCTGAAGCCCGGCGTGCTCGACGCGCCGGGCCAGGCCGTTCGGGCCGGGCTGCACGCGCTCGGCTACCCGGTGGAGACCGCGCGGGTGGGCAAGGTAATCGAGCTCGCCGTCCCCGACGCGCTGCGCGCCCAGGTGGACGAGATGTGCGAGCGCTTCCTGGCCAACCCGCTGATCGAGGCGTGGACGGTGGAGGAGCGGGAGGCCGTGCGATGACCTGGGGCGTGGTGGTCTTCCCCGGCGCGAACTGCGACCGCGACTGCGCCCACGTCCTGCGCGCGGTCCTCGGCGCCGACGTCGTGGAGGTCTGGCACGCCGACCGCGCGCTGGACGGCATCGACGCGCTGGTGCTGCCGGGCGGGTTCTCCTACGGCGACTACCTCCGCAGCGGCGCGGTGGCGGCGACCGCGGCGATCATGCCCGCCCTCCGGGCGTTCGCCGCCGCGGGCGGACCCGTGCTGGGCATCTGCAACGGGTTCCAGATCCTGACCGAGGCGCGGCTGCTGCCCGGGGTGCTGATGCGCAACCGCAGCTTGCGGTTCCGGTGCCATCCGGTCTGGGTGCGGGTGGAGTCGGTGGCCACGCCGTTCACCGCCGGGCTGCGCGCAGGCGAGGTCCTCCAGATGCCGATCGCGCACGGCGAGGGGGCCTATCTGGCACCGCCCGAGACGCTCGATGCGCTCGCGGCCGCCGGCCGCATTGTCTTCCGGTACTGCGACGCGCGCGGCCGCGTGGTGCCTGCGGCCAATCCCAACGGATCCGCGGCTGCGATCGCCGGCGTGGCGAACGCCGCGGGCAACGTGGTGGGGCTCATGCCCCATCCCGAGCGCGCCAGCGAGGCGCTGCTCGGTTCCTCCGACGGCCGGCGCCTGTTCGAGTCCGCGGCCGCCTGGGTGGCCTCGCGCCGGCCGGCCGCGAGCGGGGCCGCGCGATGAGCGCGCTCGAGGCCGCCGCTGCGAGCCGGGCCGGGCTGTCCGCCCGCGACCACCGCGAGGTGTGCGCGCGGCTGGGCCGCGAGCCCAACCCGGTCGAGGCGCGGATGGTCGCGGTGATGTGGTCGGAGCACTGCGGCTACAAGCACTCGAAGACCGCGTTGCGCCGGCTGCCCGGTCGCTCGCCGCGCGTACTGAGCGGTCCCGGCGAGAATGCGGGCGTCGTGGCACTCGGCGGCGGCTGGGCGCTCGCGTTCAAGATGGAGAGCCACAACCACCCCAGCGCCGTGGACCCGTACAACGGCGCGGCGACCGGGGTCGGCGGCATCATCCGCGACATCCTGGCGATGGGCGCGCGGCCCGTGGCGCTGCTCGACTCGCTGCGGTTCGGCCCGCTGGACGAGCCCCGGCCGCGCCGGCTGGCCGCCGGGGTGATCGCCGGCATCGCGGGGTACGGGAACGCGATCGGCGTGCCCACGGTCGGCGGGGAACTGCGCACGGCCCCCTGCTACCGCGACACGCCGCTGGTCAACGTCGCCTGTCTGGGTCTGCTGCGCGCCGACCGGGTGGCGACCGCCGCGGCCGCGGGTCCGGGCAACCCGGTCCTCTACGTCGGCGCGCGCACGGGCCGCGACGGCATCGGCGGGGCGGCGTTCGCCTCGACGGAGCTCGACGGGGCCCGCGAGGCCACCGACCGCGCCTCGGTGCAGATGGGCGATCCCTTCACCGGCAAGCTCCTGATCGAGGCGACGCTCCAGGCGCTGGAGACCGGCGGCGTCGTCGCCATCCAGGACATGGGCGCGGCCGGGCTCACCTGCGCCGCGTCCGAGATGGCCGCGCGTGGCGGCGTCGGGGTGACCCTCGACCTCGACCGCGTGCCGCTGCGCGAGGCCGGGATGCGGCCCGAGGAGATTTTGCTGAGCGAGTCGCAGGAGCGGATGCTCCTGGTGGTGACGCCCGCGGCGGTCGACGCGATCGCCGGCATCTTCCGTCGGTGGGGACTGGCGGCCGAGGTCGTCGGCGAGGTCACAGCCGAGCGCCGGCTCCGCGTGCTCGCCGCCGGTCGCGTGGTCGCCGACCTGCCGCCCGACGTCCTGGCCGAGGCACCGGCATACGACCCCGCCTCCGAGCCGCCCGCGGACCTGCGCGAGCGCTGGCGCCTGCCGCAGCTCCCAAAGACCGATCCGGCCGACGCGCTGCTCCGACTGCTCGCGCACCCGGACGTGGCCAGCAAGCGCGCCGTCTACGAGCAGTACGACCACGCGGTCGGCATCCGGACGGTCGTCGGGCCCGGCGCAGACGCCGCGGTGCTCCGCGTGTTGGAGGCCCCGCCGCTGGGCGTGGCGCTGGCCGCGGACGGCAACGCGCGGTGGTGCGCAGCCGATCCGCGGCGCGGCGCGGCGTTCGTGGTGCTCGAGGCCGCGGCGAATCTGGCCTGCGCCGGCGCCGAGCCCGTGGCGGTGACCGACTGCCTGAACTTCGGCAGCCCCGAGCGAGCTGCGGGCTACTGGGCGTTCGTCGAGACGATCGAGGGGATCGCCGAGGCCTGCCGCGCGCTGGATGTGCCGGTGGTCGGCGGCAACGTCTCGTTCTACAACGAGGCCGACGGTGGTGCGGGCATCGCGCCGACCCCGGTGGTTGGGCTCGCCGGCGCAGTCCCGGACGTCGCGCGCACGGTGCCGGTAGGGTTCCAGCGGGATGGCGACGTGATCGTCCTGGTGGGCGACGGCGAGACCGGTCTGGGCGCCAGCCTCTACGTCCAGGTCGTGGCGGGCCAGGCCGGGGGCCGGCCCGCAGACCCGGCGCCCCCGCGCGCCGCCGCGGCCATCGCGTGCGTGCGCGACGCGGTGCGAGGGGGCCTGCTGGCCTCCGCGCACGACTGCGCCGACGGCGGCCTCGCGGTCGCGCTGGCGGAGGCGTGCGTGGCCGGGGCGCGCGGAGCGTCGGTGACGTGGCTGGCCCAGCCGGACGTCCTCTTCGGCGAGGGCACGGGCCGGTTCGTCGTGTCGGGCTCTCCGTCGCAGTACCGCGCGCTCGAAGCGATGGCACGCGAGCGGCGTGTGGCGCTGCGCGTGCTCGGCCGCGTGGAGGGCGACCGGCTGCGGATCACGCCGCCCGGGACCCGGGCGCCGGCGGTGGACCTGTCCGTGGAAGCGATGCGCGCGGCCTGGACGAGTCTGGAGGTCTGAGTGCCGCCGGTGGGGCGCGCGGAGCGCGGGAGCTGGAAGGAAGAGTGCGGCGTCTGCGGCGTCCTGTGTCTGGACGGCCAGGACGCGGCGCCGCTCGTCCACGTGGCCCTCTACGCGCTGCAGCACCGCGGGCAGGAGAGCGCCGGCATCGCGTCGTCCGGCGGCGCCTCGATGCACGTCCACCGCGGCATGGGGCTGGTCGCCCAGGTCTTCGACCACGCGCGGATCGCGCGGCTGCCGGGCGCGGCGGCGATCGGCCACGTCCGGTACGCGACCATGGGGTCGGCGCGGTTGGAGAACGCCCAGCCTTTCGTGGCGCCCTCGCCCTGGGGGCCCGTCGCCATCGCGCACAACGGCAACCTGATCAACGCGCCCGCCCTGCGCGCCGAACTCGAGGCCCAGGGCGTGCGGTTCGCCGCCACGACCGACAGCGAGATGATCGCCCACCTGATCGCGCGGGCGCCCGCGGCGACGCTCGAGGAGGCGATCGGCGACTGCATGCGCCGCATCGAGGGCGCCTACACCGTGGCTGCGCTCGTCGGCGGCCGGCTGTTCGGCTTCAGCGACGCCCACGCCATCCGGCCGCTGGTCGTCGGCCGCGGCGCCGGGTTCTGGGCGCTCGCGTCGGAGACCTGCGCGCTCGACCACCTCGGGGCGCAGGTTGTCTGCGACGTCGAGGCAGGTCAGCTCGTCGCGCTCGACGCCGCCGGCCTGCACACCCGGCAGGTGCTGGCGTCGCCGCGCTCGGCACACTGCGTCTTCGAGTACATCTACTTCGCGCGGCCGGACACCGTGCTCCGCGGCCGCAACGTGCACCAGGCCCGGCGCCGGATGGGGCGCGTCTTGGCCCGCGAGCACCCGGCCGATGCCGACGTGGTCGTCGCGGTGCCCGACTCGGGCACCTCGGCCGCGATGGGGTTCGCCGAGGTCGCCGGCATCCCGTTCGAGGTGGGGCTCATCAAGAACCGCTACATCGGCCGCACCTTCATCCAGCCCGACCAGGCCTCGCGCGACTTCGGCGTGCGGCTGAAGCTCAACCCGAACGTGGAGGCGATCGCGGGCCGGCGCGTGGTGCTCGTGGACGACTCCATCGTGCGCGGTACCACCTCGGGCCGCATCGTCGGCCTGCTGCGGTCGGCGGGCGCCGCCGCGGTGCACGTGCGCATCTCCTCGCCGCCCATCCGCCACCCCTGCTACTACGGCATCGACACCAGCAGCCGCGGGGAGCTGATCGCGGCACGGATCGACGTCGAGGCCATCCGCCGGCAGATCGACGCCGACAGCCTGGGCTACCTGAGCCAGGACGGCCTCGTGGAGGCGGTCGGCCTGTCCCGCGAGACGCTGTGCATGGCCTGCCTCGACGGCCGCTACCCCACGCGGCTGCCGACCGAGGCCGAGGCCGGCCGTCACGCGCTCGAGACGTGCGTGCCCGTGGCGACCGGGGGGCAACCGTGACGCCGGACGGACGGCCCGGCCTCACGTACCGGGCCGCCGGGGTGGACGTGGACGCGAAAACACGGCTGCTCGATCGGCTGACCGCGACGGTCGCGTCCACGTACTCGCCCGCGGTGGCGCTCGGCGCCGGCGCGTTCGCAGGCGCCGTGGCCCTGCCCGTCGGCGCCGGGTTCCTCGTCGCCACCGTGGACGGGGTCGGGACCAAGGCGCTGCTGGCGCGCCGGTGCGGTCGCGACGCGGTCGTCGGCGCGGACATCGTGGCCCACGGGGCCAACGACCTGGTGTGTTCAGGGGCGCGGCCGCTCGCGTTCCTCGACTACGTCGCCATGGGCCGGCTCGACGCGGGCGTCGTGGCGACCCTCGTGGAGGCGATGGCCGACGCGTGTCGCGCGGTTGGCGCGGCGCTGCTCGGCGGCGAGACCGCCGAGATGCCCGGCGTCTACGCCGGTGAGGCCTACGACGTCGTGGGCACGATGCTCGGCGTGGCGCCGCCGGACGGGTTGATCACGGGGACGGCGGTGCGGCCCGGCGACCGTATCGTGGGCCTGGCGTCCACCGGGCTGCACACCAACGGCTACGCCCTGGCCCGGCGGGTCCTGGACGCGGCCGGGATCGACCTCGACGCCGCAGACCCGGCGCTGGGGACTACGCCCGCGGACGCGCTGCTCCAGCCGCACCGGTGCTATGCGCCGGCGGTGCTCGCGCTGCTCGAGCGGGTGCGCCCCGCCGCGGTGGCGCACATCACCGGCGGTGGGCTGCCCGCCAACCTGGCCCGCGTGTTGCCCGAGGGCTGCCGCGCCCGGCTCACCGGCGCCTGGCCCCGGCCGCCGGTCTTCGACTGGCTCCAGCGCGCCGGCCGCATCGCCGATGACGAGATGCGCCGGACCTTCAACCTGGGCGTCGGCCTGGCGCTCGTCGTGCGGCCGCGCGACACGTCGGTTGTCCTGGGGCACTTCGCGGGCGCGGGCCTCCCGGCGTTCGACATTGGCGAGGTGGTCGAGGGGCCCCGCGGCGTCGACGGCCCGTGACCCGCATCGTCGTCCTGGCCTCGGGACAGGGCAGCACCCTCCAGGCGCTGCTCGACGCGTTCCCTCCGGGTGGCGACGGTGACGGGACCGCCGTGGTCGCGGTCGTCTGCAACACCCCCGGGGCCGGTGCGCTCGACCGCGGCCGCCGCGCCGGTGTGCCCGCGATCGTGGTGGACCACCGCGGCCGGAGCCGCGAGAGCTTCGAGGCCGAGCTGTGCGGCGCGATCGACGCGCACCGGCCCGACCTGATCTGCCTGGCCGGGTTCCTGCGGATCCTCTCGCCCGAGGCGAGCGCCCGCTACGCCGGCCGGATGCTCAACACGCACCCCGCCTTGTTGCCGGCGTTCGGGGGCAGGGGGATGTACGGCGAGCGCGTGCACCGCGCGGTGCTGGCCGCGGGCGCGTCGATCTCCGGCTGCACGATCCACCTGGTGGACGAGACGCCCGACGGCGGGCCGATTGTCGCCCAGGCCGCGGTGCCGGTGCTGCCGGACGACACGCCCGAGCGCCTCGCGGCGCGCGTGCAGGAGGAGGAGCGGCGGCTGTACCCCGAGGTGGTGCGGTGGCTCGCCGGCGGCCGTCTGGAGATCGCCGGCCGGCGTACGGTCTGGCGCGACAGGGAGGGCGGGGGATGACGCCGATCCGTCGGGCGCTACTGAGTGCGGCGGACAAGACCGGGCTCGTGGACCTGGCGCGCGCGCTGGTCGACGCCGGCGCGGAGATCGTCTCCACCGGCGGTACGGCGAGGCACCTCCGGGCGGCCGGCATCGAGGTCCGGCCGCTGGAGCAGGTCACCGGTTTCCCCGAGCTGCTGGGCGGGCGCGTCAAGACGCTCCACCCGGCGGTGCACGCCGCGCTGCTGGCGCGCGACGACCCGCGCGACCTGACCGAACTGGCGCGTCACGCCGTCGCCGCGATCGACCTGGTGGCGGTCACGCTCTATCCCTTCGAGCAGGCGGTGGCCGCGGGCGCGGAGATGGCGGCCGCGGTGGAGGAGATCGACATCGGCGGGGTGGCGCTGCTGCGCGCGGCCGCCAAGAACTGGGGCCGCGTTACCGTGCTCGCCGACCCCGCGCAGTACCCGCTCGTCGCCGAGGCACTCCGGGCCGGCGGCGTCCCGGGCGACCTCCGCCTTCGGCTCGCCGCCGAGGCGTTCGCGCGTGTGGCGGCTTACGACGCGACCATCGCGTCGTACTTCCAGAAGGCCGCCGGGCAGGCGCCGTTCCCCGACCGCCTCACGCTGACGTTCTCCAAGGTCGCCGACCTGCGCTACGGCGAGAACCCCCACCAGCGGGCCGCGCTCTACGCGGCACCGGGGGCCGGTGCCGGGGAGATCGTCGGCGCTCAGGTGCTCGGCGGCCGCGCGCTGTCCTACAACAACGTCGCCGACCTCGAGGCCGCGTGGGCGCTCGCGCGCGACCTGCCCCTGCCCGCGGTGGTCATCGTCAAGCACCTCAACCCCTGCGGGGCTGCCGTGGCCGCCGACCTGCGCGAGGCGTTTGTGCGCGCGCGCGACGGCGACCCGGTGGCCGCGTTCGGCGGCGTGGTGGCGGCCAACGCGGCGGTGGACGCCGCCGCCGCGTTGGCCATGGGCGAGCTGTTCCTGGAGGCGATCGTCGCGCCGGGCTTCGAGCCGGACGCGCTGGAGGTCTTGCGGCCGAAGAAGAACCTGCGGCTGGTGGCCGCCGGCGTGTCGGCTGCCGGCGGCGCGGATTTGGCGCTCGAGTTCCGCGGCGTGCGCGGCGGGATGCTGCTGCAGGACGCCGACCGCGTGAGCGCGGACGCCTCGGGGTGGCGCGTGGTGACCGACCGCGAGCCGACGCCGGCCGAGTGGGACGACCTGCGCTTCGCATGGACGGTGTGCGCGCACGTCAAGTCGAACGCCATCGTGTTCGCGAAGCACCGGCAGGTCGTCGGCGTCGGCGCCGGACAGATGAGCCGCGTGGACAGTGTCCGGCTCGCCGCGCAGAAGGCCGCGGCCCGAGCCGCGGGCGCGGTGGCGGCCTCGGACGCGTTCTTTCCCTTCGCCGACGGCGTCGAGGCCGCGGCCGCCGCAGGCGTGGGCGCGATCGTGCAGCCCGGCGGGTCGGTGCGCGACGCCGAGGTGATCGACGCCGCGCGTCGGCTGGGCCTGGCGATGGTGCTCACCGGCAAGCGGCACTTCCGCCACTAGCCGGCGCGCCCAGGGGCACGACAGGAAACCGGCGCGCGACGACGAACCCCCCACCCCACCGGAGAGGGAGGCCCGGATGGACCGAGCGGCGGTCGGGCGGGCGTCCCTTGCCTTTTGGGGGCCCGGGCGTGAGAGGGGGACTCCGGTGGCCACCTGCATCGAGTGGGCACAGGAACGCACCGAAGAGTGCAGCCAGTGGCGCGACGAGGGCCACAACGAGTGCTCGGCCTGGGACGACCGCTGCTGCGACTGGTGGCCGTGCTCGTGGGCGTGCAAGATCATCACCTGGGTGTGCGTGGCCTTCGTCTGGGTCTCGAACTGGGTCTGCGTGGCCTGGACGGTCGTCACGACGTTGGTGTGCGTCGCCTGGGACGTGGTGACGACCGTCGTGAACGCCGTGCTGGTCACGCTCGAGTCGATCCTCGGGTGGGTGCTCTCCGCGGTCGCCTTCCTCGTCGAGCTGCTCGAAGCCATTCCCCTCCTGGGGACCCTGATCCGCTGGGTCTTGAACTTCGTGACGTTCCTGATCTGGACCATCGTGTCCCTGGTGGACGCCGTGCTGGGACTCGTCGGCATTCGACCCGAGAAGATCCTGCGGGTGTGCACCGTGATCCTGCGCGACGAGCGCGGCGCGCCCGTGGCGACCACCGCCTACGCCGTGGACCTGCTCCAGGTCGCGGTCAACGTCTTCAAGCGAGACGCGAACGTGCGGATCGTCCCCTTGCGGCCGTTCAAGTACGCCACGGGGTTCGCCGGGCCCGAGACGGTGACGGAGGACTGGATCACCGTGGAGCGAGGCCAGAGCGATGCCGACACCCTCGACGTGCCCTGCAACGCGGCCGGCGCCGGCGCGGAGTGGGGGCTGGCCGGGTCGAAGCTGCAACTGAAGACGAGCACGCAGTGCTTCTACGGTGCCTGGCGGCGGGTGCTCGGGTACGGGGCGCCGGTGACGTGCTTCATCGTCCGCAGCGTGCCCGGGGCCTTCGGGTGCGCGCTGTGGATCACGGACTACGTCACGGTCGCCAATCAGACCCCGCCGGCGGGCGGCGGGTTGATCAACCGTCGGGTGCTGGCGCACGAGGCCGGGCACGCGACCAACCTCTGGCACCTTGACGCGACCTCGAACCCGACGAACCTCATGGGCACGCCGTGGAGCCCGGCTGTGCCGGACCTGACCCAGTCGCGCCTCGACTGGTGGCAGGTCCTGCTCGTCAGGGCTTCCAAGCACGTGTCATACTTTTGACGAGGTGCGACCATGCGACGGCAGCCCCTGATCGTGCACGATCCGGCGGTACTCAGGCGGCTCTCCGTGTGGCGCGGTTTCGGTCCGCAGGGCCAGCCGCCGATCAAGCTGGCCGCGGACGGCGTGCCGCCCAAGCAGGTCGAGGAGTGGGAGCGCCGGTTGAACCGGCAGCTCCACGCGTGCGGATGCGACAAGGCGGCGATCGGGCTCGCGGCGTCGGCGGTCACCTA
>Ga0308411_10001849_pt1 | contig 14410 bp, 13 predicted proteins | sample HotsprottomLayer_2_FD_203530 | JGI IMG/M metagenome (GOLD analysis project Ga0308411, IMG submission 203530) | Hot spring phototrophic mat microbial communities from Octopus Spring, Yellowstone National Park, Wyoming, United States -... | ecosystem: Environmental > Aquatic > Thermal springs >...
GGGTCTTTCGGACACCAGCATGGGCAGCCCCTCGGCCACCGACCAACGGTAGCGGGTGACGGCCCCGTCGGGGCCGGTGGTGGCCCGCCGCAGCCCGTCACCGTCGTAGCTGTAACGCCACGGCGGCGCCGGCGCCGCCCAGGAGCCGGTCACGTCGATGAACACATCCGCCGACGCCGTGCCCGCGTAGATGCCCTCCCGGCCCGTCGACGCACGGTGGCTCACGAAGCGGCGCGGCACGGATGGCGCCCTGCCGCAAGCACGGCAACCGGGCCGGCTCAGCGCTTCTCGAGGGGTGCCCAGGCCAGCAGGAGGCGCTTCTCGCCCACGCCCCGGAAGTGCACGACGGCCTCGGTCTTGTCACCGCTGCCCTCGAGGGCCAGCACCACCCCCTCCCCGAAGGTCGCATGGTGCACGTCGTCACCGACCGCCAGGCCGAGCGTGTCGGCACCGGACGGGGTCGGTCCCCGCGGTCGCAACGCCGCGTCCACCACCCGCTCCCGGTGGGTCGACGCCCCGCTCCCCCAGCTCGCCCCGGCGGTGACCGGGGAGGAGCGCCGGGAGCCGCCCCGCCGGCCCTGCACCTCCTCCACCAACCGGGCCGGGATCTCGTCGAGGAAGCGGCTGGGCGGGTTGTACTGCGTGCCCCCGTAGAGGTTCCGGCTCCAGGCGTGCGTGAGGTACAGGCGCTCCATGGCCCGGGTGATGCCCACGTAGCACAGCCGCCGCTCCTCTTCGAGCTGATCCGGCTCGCCGAGCGAGCGCACGTGGGGGAACACCCCGTCCTCGAGGCCGATCAGGAACACCACGGGGAACTCGAGGCCCTTGGCCGAGTGCAGGGTCATGAGCACCACCGACGAGTCGTCGTCGTCGAGCTCGTCGGTGTCGGCGACCAGGCTCACCTGTTCGAGGAAGGTGGCCACGTCGTCGACCTCACGGGCGGCGCCGACCAGCTCGGCCAGGTTCTCGAGGCGGCCCTCGGCCTCGATGGAGCGCTCCGCCTCCAGCTCGGCGACGTAGCCGGAGCGGCCCAGCGCCTCCTCCAGCACCGCCGCCGGCCCGTCGGGCACCCGGGCCGCCAGCTCGTCGAGCAGCTCGAGGAACAGGCCGATCCCCCGCACGGCACGAACACCGACCCCGGCGTCGTCGGCACGGCGCAGGGCGTCGACGAAGGCCATCCCCCGGGCGGCGGCGTAGGCGTCGAGCTTGGCCACGGTGCCGTCGCCGATCCCCCGCTTCGGCACGTTCAGCACGCGCTTCACGCTCACCTCGTCCGCCGGGTTCACGGCCGCACGCAGGTAGGCGAGGGCGTCCCTGATCTCACGCCGGTCGTAGAAGCGGGTCCCGCCGATGACCTTGTAGGGGATGCCGAAGCGCGCCAGGTGCTCCTCGAGCACCCGGCTCTGGGCGTTGGTCCGGTAGAACACCGCCATGTCGCCCCAGCGGTAGCGGCCGCCGTCGTGGAGGTGGGCGAGCTGGTGGGTGACCCACTGGGCCTCGTCGTCCTCGTCGTCGGCGTGGTAGCGCACCAGCGGCTCGCCCCGGCCGTTGTCGGTCCACAGCTCCTTGGGCTTGCGGCCGAAGTTGTTGGCGATCACCGCGTTGGCGGCGTCGAGGATCCGCTGGGTGGAGCGGTAGTTCTGCTCGAGCACCACCACGGTGGCGTCGGGGAAGGCGTTCTCGAACTCGAGGATGTTGCGGATGTCGGCCGAGCGGAAGGCGTAGATGGACTGGTCGGCGTCGCCCACCACGAACACGTTGCGGTGCTCCGCCCCGAGCGCGATGACCAGCTCGTTCTGGACGCGGTTGGTGTCCTGGTACTCGTCCACGAGGACGTGGGCGAAGCGCCGCCGGTAGTGCTCGAGCACCTCCGGGTGCTCACGGAACAGCCGCACGGTGACCCCGAGGAGGTCGTCGAAGTCCATCGCCCCGGCCCGCAGCAACCTGGCCTGGTACTCGCGGTAGACCTCGGCGATCTTGCGCTCGACGATGACCCGGGCCCGCTCGGCGTAGGCGTCGACGTCGACCCCGTCGTTCTTCGCCGCGCTGATGGCGGCGTGCACCGACCGGGGCGGGAACCGCTTCGGGTCGAGCCCGAGGTCGCGGACCACGTAGCCGGTGAGGCGCACGGCGTCGGCCTGGTCGTAGATGGTGAACGACGACGGGTAGCCGAGCAGGCCGGCGTCGCGTCGCAGGATCCGCACGCAGGCCGAGTGGAACGTCGACACCCACATCCGTTCCGCCACCGGCCCCACGAGCCGCCCGACCCGGGCCTTCATCTCGTCAGCCGCCTTGTTGGTGAAGGTGATGGCCAGCACCTCGAACGGCGACACCCCCCGGTCCCGGATGAGGTGGGCGATGCGATGGGTGAGCACCCGGGTCTTGCCCGAGCCCGCCCCGGCGATGACCAGCACCGGCCCCTCGGGGTGGGTGACGGCCTCGAGCTGGACGGGGTTCAGGCCCTCGAACAGCTCGGCGCGGGCCTGGTCGGGGGCGGCTGGCAGGTCGGTGCTCATGCGTGGCCCACCCTACCGAGTGCCACCGACAGCCCCCGGCGACCGAGGGACCGCTCCCCCGGGCCACGCCGACACGGACCGAACGGTGCGAGCGGTCAGGGTGAGGTCAGCAGGAGTTCACGGCCTCGTGATCGACCCGTGCGCCGATCCTGCCGATGGCGAAACAGAATCCGATGCCAGACGTTGTCCCCCACGACCCTCCGGAGTCCCCGATGAGTCTCACGGTCACCGTCCGCACCCGACCCGGCCAGCCCACCGTGTGGCTGGAGGTCGCCTACGACGGCCTCGAGCCTCCGCGTGCGCTGTTCGCCGATCTGGAGATGATCGGCTGGCGCCCACCGGCGCCGGCCAGCCCGCCCCGCTCCGCCATCGACTGGTCGACCCCGAACCCCTGCACCGGTGACCGCTTCACGATCCGCAACTGGCGTGTCGAGGGCCAGGTCATCGAGCCCCCACCGGGCTCCGGCCCCCGGGGGGCGTGGACCGCGGCCGAGCGTGGGGCGTTCCTGCGGGCCGCCGACGGCGTGCTGCGCCGGTACGGGATCCACGTCCTCGCCGCCGAGACCGGCTCGCTGCCCGCTCCGCCGGCCCCGGCGACGCGCACGGACCCCCCTGCGCCGTCACCCCCACCTGCGCCCGCGGTGCCGGAGCAGCCGGTCGAGGCCCACACCCCGGCGCCCGCAGCGGAACCAGCCGAGCGGGGCGGCGAGCACGGCGGGTCGGAGGCGATCGTCGCCGTGGTGATCGAGCCGACCCGCCGGGCCATCGTGACCGCCGCGGTCGCGGAGCTCGGCCTCGAGGCGGCGTGGTCGCCGGCGACGCTGACCGTGCGGCACCGCTACCGCGGCTCGGAGTACGAAGCCGAGTCCCCGGCCCACCGGGTGGAGCTGCGCGTGCCCGCCGACGCCGCCGGCGATGTCGCCCGGGCCCTCGCTGCGGCGGCGGGGGTGCGCCTCGACGACCCGAGCCGCTGCTCGGTGACCGTCCTCGACCCCCCGCCAGCAGCGACCCCGCTCACCCTCGTCCAGGACACCGACCGCCGCAGCGCCTGAAGCCCGGCCTGCGTGCTGCGGCCCGGCCGTCGGCGCCTCAGGACGCCGGCGGTGCGTCGAGCGGGTCGACCAGCCGCCGGCGCAGGAAGGCGAGCACCTGCTCGAGCGCTTCGCGGGTCGGGTGCCCGGGCTCGTCGACGAGGTGCTCGGTGAGCACGGAGTGGGCCGTGCGGGGGATGCCCCAGGGGTTGCCCGGGCAGGAGTCGATCTCGACCCCGATGAACGCGTCCCCGAGCTCGGACCTGAGCCGGGCGAAGCGCTCGGCGGGCACCAGCCGGTCACAGGTGAAGCGCAGCCCGAGCACCTGGGTGCCGGCCGCCGCCCTCGCCCGCACGGCGGCCAGCCCGGTCTCGTCGAGCCCGAGCGCACCGCGGGCCCGCCGGGACACGCGGAGCGGCAGGGACGGCTGGCTGAGCACGGGCGCCACCAGGCACTCGTCCACCATCATCGCCAGGGCGAACCCGCCGGTGAAGCACATGCCCACCGCCCCTACCCCGGGGCCGCCGCAGGTGACGTGCGCAGCGGTGGCAAGAGCCCGCAGCCACCGGCTGATCGGCGTGGACGACGGCGCCAGCGCGAACGCCTGGAACTCCCGGGACACGCACGCCGGGACGAGCGAGCGCAGCGCGTAGCCCACACCCGGGTCGCGCCCGGGTCGGCCGAACAGGCTCGGCAGCGCCACCGTGCACCCGAGCTCGGCCACCCGACGGGCGAACGCGGCGACCCGGGGGGTGATGCCGGGGATCTCGGCCATGACGATGACCGCAGGCCCCTCCCCCTTCCAGAACACCTGCCGGGTGCGGCCCTCGAAGGTGAACGGTCGCTCGTCGAAGTCGTCGAGGCGGTCGGGCACGACGGAACGGTAGCGTCGCCTCAGCGGCCCCCGCCCGGCGCCGGTGTCCCGGCTGCCGACGCCGACGCAGTGACGGTCCGGGGTGCTGGTGACGGACCGGGTCCCGCGACGGCCGCCACCGCCAGGACGAGCGCCGCCAGGACCGTTCTCGGCCCGTTCCGGTCGAGTCCGACGACCGTGATGTTCAAGAACGCGAGCAGCACCAGGTTGGCCACGAGCGGCCACCACAGCGGATGGCTCGGGCGGCGACGGAGGAGCACCACGGCCGACAGCGCGACGAGGGCGACAGCGCACACGAGCGCCAGGGCCTCCGCGCCATCGAGCCACAGCATCCTGACGGCGTCCCACCAGCCGCGCAGCGGCGCGCCGAACTCGATGACCTCCTGCCCGGAATCCGGCAGGCGGAGGCGCAACGCCACGAACAGCGCCGCCGCCACCGACGCCGGCACCACCACCAGCGGCAGGTCACGGACCCGCCGGCTCCACACCACCAGACCCACGAAGGTGAGCAGCACCGGTTCCTTGGCCAGCACAGCGGCGACGGCGAGCGCCGTCGCCGGCCACAGCCGGCCCCGCAGGAACACCGCGGTGGCACCGAGCATGAGCGCAACCGCGAGCCCGTCAGCCACGCTGATGCGCAGCGACTGGAGCACCCCGGGCAGGATCGGGAACAGCACCCCGAGCCAGGGGGGACCTCGAAGGGTCACCGACAGGAACCCGAGCGACACCGCGCCACCGAACGCGCCGAGCACGCCGACCACGAACATGGCCCACACGAGGGGCTCGCCCTCACCGAACGGCAGCAGGGCCCGGGCGAGCAACGGGTAGAGCGGGCGCTGCAGCCGGTACCGGGGGCGGTCGAGGCTCTCGGCGACGCGGTCGAGATCGGCGGGATCGCGAGCCACGGCGTAGAACATGACCCCATCGTGCTCACCCCGCTCGAACTGCGGTTCGTCCGGGAAGTCCCGGGCGAACAGCTCGGCGGCGGGCCCCCCGGGCCCCGTGTGGATCAGGAAGCCGTTGACCTCGCGGGTCCGGGCGAGGTCGAACAGCACGAGACCGACGGCGAGCACGGTCCCGACGACCGACCACGCGACCACCGCCACCCACGCCCGAGCCCCGCTGCGGCCGGGATCGGCCCGGGTGTCGGTCACTCCCACTCGATGGTGCCCGGCGGCTTGGAGGTGATGTCGTAGGCGACCCGGTTCACGCCGGGCACCTCGTTGATGATCCGTGACGACATCCGCTCCAGCAGGTCGTAGGGCAGCCGGGCCCAGTCGGCGGTCATGGCGTCCTCGCTCGTCACCGCTCGGATCACGATCGGGTGCGCGTAGGTGCGCTCGTCGCCCATCACCCCGACGCTGCGGATGTCGGGCAGCACGGCGAACGCCTGCCAGATCTCGCGCTCGAGGTCGGCCCGGGCGATCTCCTCGCGCACGATGGCGTCCGCGTGCTGGAGGGTCGCCACCTTCTCCGGGGTGACCTCCCCGATGATCCGCACGGCGAGCCCGGGTCCGGGGAACGGCTGGCGCCACACGATCTCCTCGGGCAGACCCAGCTCCTCGCCGACACGGCGGACCTCGTCCTTGAACAGCGCCCGCAGCGGCTCGACGAGCTCGAAGTCCATGTCCTCGGGCAGGCCGCCCACGTTGTGGTGGCTCTTGATCCTGGCGGCCTGGCTCGTGCCCGACTCGATCACGTCCGGATACAGCGTGCCCTGCACCAGGAACCGGGCGTCCTCGATCCCGCCGGCGGCGTCCTCGAAGACCCGGATGAACAGCTCACCGATCGCCTTGCGCTTCTCCTCGGGGTCGGTGATCCCGGCGAGGCGCTCGAAGAAGCGGTCGGCGGCACGGACGTGGATCAGCTCGATCCCCTGGTTGCGGCGGAAGGTGTCCACCACCTGGTCCCCCTCCCCCCGACGCATCAGCCCGGTGTCGACGAACACGCAGGTGAGCTGGGGGCCGATGGCCTTGTGCACCAGCGCCGCGGCCACCGCCGAGTCCACCCCGCCCGACAGCCCGCAGATGGCCCGACCGGAACCGACCTGGGCGCGCACCGCCTCGACGGCGGTCTCGATGATGGAGGTCATGGTCCAGGTCGGCCGGCACCCGCAGGCGTCGTAGAGGAAGTGCTTGAGGATGTCCTGGCCGTGGGGCGTGTGCACCACCTCCGGGTGGAACTGCACCCCGAACAGCCGCCGCCCCCGGTGTTCGAAGGCAGCCACGGGCACCTGCCCGGTCGACGCGAGCACCTCGAAGCCCTCGGGGACGGCGGTGATCGAGTCGAAGTGGCTCATCCACACCGTCTGGCGCTCGGGCTGGTCGTGGCCGAACAGCACCCCGCCGGCGTGGACCACGAGCTCGGTGCGGCCGTACTCCCCCAGGCCGGTGCCGGCGACCTCACCACCGAGCTCGCTGGCGATGAGCTGGGCCCCGTAGCAGATGCCGAGCACCGGGATGCCGGTGTCGTAGACCGCCGGGTCGATGCGGGGCGCCCCCTCGACGTGCACGGACTTGGGGCCGCCGCTCAGGATGATCCCCGCCGGTCGGCGGGCGACCAGCTCGTCGGCGGTGATCGTGTGGGGCACGATCTCGGAGTACACGTGCGCCTCGCGCACGCGCCGGGCGATGAGCTGGGCGTACTGGGCGCCGAAGTCGACGACGAGGACCGTGTCGAAGTGGTGCTCGGGCATGGGGGCGCGCACCGGGTGGCGGGCCTCAGTGGCCCATCCCCACCTGCTGGCTGCGCTGGAGCGACTTGCCCTCGGTCTGCAGCGCCGGGGCCACCATGACCTCGGCCTTCTGGAACTCCTTGACGGATTCGTACCCGCAGGTGGCCATCGAGGTCCGCAGTGCCCCGAACAGGTTCATGCGACCGTCGTTCTCATGCGCTGGCCCCACCAGGATCTCGCGCAGCGTGCCCCGGGTCGGGGTCTTGACCCGGGCCCCTCGGGGCAGCGTCGGGTGGAAGGTGGCCATGCCCCAGTGGTAGCCCCGGCCGGGCGCCTCCTCGGCGGCGGCCAGCGGTGAGCCGATCATGACGGCGTCGGCCCCGCACACGATGGCCTTGGCGATGTCGCCGCCCGTGGCCATGCCGCCGTCGGCGATGACGTGGACGTACACGCCGGTCTCGTCGAGGTGCCGCATGCGGGCCGCCCGGGCATCGGCGATGGCGGTGGCCTGCGGCACGCCGATGCCGAGCACCCCACGGGTGGTGCAGGCGTGGCCCGGCCCCACGCCCACCAGGATCCCGGCGGCGCCGGTGCGCATCAGGTGCAACGCCGCCTGGTAGCTGGCGCACCCCCCGACGATGACGGGGATGTCCAGCTCGCGCACGAACTTCTTCAGGTTGAGCGGTTCCTGGTTCTTCGACACGTGCTCGGCGGAGACCACCGTGCCCTGGATGACGAGCAGGTCCAGCTCGGCCTCGATCAGGTACGGGGCGAACGCCTCGGTGCGCTGGGGGGTGACCGAGGCGCACGAGACGACCCCCGCGTCCTTGATCTGGCGGATGCGCTCACCGATCAGCTCGTGGCGGATCGGCTCGGAGTAGATCTCCTGCATCCGCCGGGTCGCCTTTTCGGGTGGCAGTGAGGCGATCTCGTCGAAGAGGGGCTCGGGGTCCTCGTAGCGGCACCACAGGCCCTCGAGGTTGAGCACGCCGACGCCGCCGAGCCGGCCGATCTCGATGGCGGTGGCCGGGCTCACCACCCCGTCCATGGCGGCCGCCATCAGCGGCAGGTCGAAGGTGAAGGCGTCGATCTCCCAGGTGATGTCGACGTCTTCGGGGTCCCGGGTCCGCCGGCTCGGGACGATGGCGATGTCGTCGAACCCGTACGCCCGGCGACCCGATTTGCCGATCCCGATCTCGATCTCGGCCACGACTCCAACCCCTTCGCTCGGCGCCCGCGGAAGCCCTCAGTCTAACCGGGTGGCGACGCCTCCCGAGGACGACACCTGCAGCCCGTGGCGACCCGCTCACCGGGCCCGGGCGGGAGGGCCGGGGTCATGCACCGGTCAGGGTCTTGAGGATCTGCTTGGCCACCGCCACGTTCATCTGGTAGACGGCGCTGCGTCCCCGGTCGCTGACCTGGCGCAGCACCGACCCGCCCGTGAGCGCCTCCACGCTGTCGAGACCGTCAACGAGCGCCTTGGAGGTGGCGTCGGTGACCCGGTAGCCCATCTCGGTCAGGCCCTTGACCAGGTCGTTGCGGGCCACGGGACGGGGCGCAGCTGACGCGATGATCCGCAGCGCGTCCTTGGTGAGCTCCGCCCCCTGGGTGATGGCCTCGCTCACCGAGAGGGTGCCGTCGTCGCCCGCTTCGAGTGAGGCCAGCCACCGCCGGACCTGCGCGACCAGCTCGGCGTGGGTGTCGGCCTCGAAGATGAGCTTCGGCATGGGTCCACCCTACGCCCGGTACCGGGCCAGCGCGAGCAGGTCACCGGCGAAGGCGGTCGTCGCGGTGACGAAGGCGTGCGGGGCCTCCCAGGGCACGAAGTGGCCGCAGTCGCGGAGCAGGAACGGCCCGACGTGCGCCGGGAAGACGGCTGCCGCCCGCCGGTCGAAGCCTTCGGGCACCACGTGGTCGGATGGTCCGTACAGCACGAGCACCGGCACGGCGGGGTTCGCCGCCAGCCGGAGGTCCTCGCTGCGGGCCGAGCGGTCGAACACGCTGCGGTAGGGCTCGAGGCCGGCCCGGAACCGGGTGGGGTCACCGAAGGGCTCGGTGTGGAACTCGACGGCGTCGGCGCTGAACGCACCGGGGTGCGCCCAGAACCGGGAGGTGTACATGGTGGCGACGTAGCGCCGCCGCTGCTGCGCGCTCGCCAGCTCGGCGGCCAGCCCGTCGGGATCGGTGCCCTGCCGGATGAAGTAGTCGGTGGCGGCCACCGCCCGACCGGCGCTGTCGGGGAACAGGCCGGCATCCCCGGGCAGCGGGCAGTTGTACAGCACGAGCCGCCCGACGAGATCGGGCCGCAGCTGGGCCAGCGCCTGCACGACCGGGCCCCCGAAGTCGCCACCGGCGGCGACGACGCGGTCGTGACCCAGGTGGGCGAGCAGCGCCCCGAGGTCACGGGCGCAGGCCGCCGTGTCACCGAAGCCGTCGGGGGCGGGCTCGGAGTCCCCGAAGCCGCGCAGGTCGGGCACGATCACCTCGAAGCCCGCCGCCGCCAGCGGTTCGATGACCCGCCAGAAGATGCGCTTGGTCTCCGGCCAGCCGTGGACGAGCAGCAGGGGCACGCCACCGGGGTTCTCGTGCACGAACACCATGCGGAACCCACGCCCGTCGAAGGTGCGGGTCTCGAAGCGTCCGGCGTCGAGATCGGCCGGTCCGAGCGGGGTCGTCACCGCCACTCCGTCCCGGTCAGCAGCGCCAGCAGGTTGCGCAGCACGGCGGCGGTGGCGCCCCAGACCGTGTCGCCTTCGAGCTCGAAGAACCAGATCGGCCGGTCCATCGGAGGCAGGCCCCAGCGCTCCTCCCGGAACACGTCGGGCTCGAGCAGCTCGCCCAACGGCACGTGCAGGATGCGCTCGACCTCGGTGGGGTTCGGGTGCAGGCTCGGACGTCCGGGCAGGATGCCCACGAACGGCACGATGAACGAGCGGCTGGTCACGGTCTCGAGGTGGTCGAGCTCGCCCACCAGCTCGACCGACGACCGCTCGAGGCCGACCTCCTCGGCGGCTTCGCGCAGCGCGGTGTCCGCCAGCGCCTCGCCCGGCTCCTGTCCTCCCCCGGGGAAGCTCACCTCACCCCGGTGGCTGCGCAGGTGCTGGGCCCTGCGGGTCAGCACGACGTGGACCTCCCCGTCGTGCTCGTAGAGGGGCACGAGGACCGCGGACGCCCGTGCACCCGTGCCTTCGAGCGGCGACAGCTCCGGTGGCGGGGCCGACGCCAGCGCAGCCCGCAGCGCCGCCAGCGAGCGCCAGCCGTCGGCTCGCGGTCCCGCCGCCCACGGGGCGGGCCGGCCCGGGGTGGTGGCCACGGGGCGGGGGATGACCTGGTTCCCACCCCGCCGCCCTTCCGCCACGGCCCGACCTCAGGACGTACCCGGCTGCCCGGCGAGCTGGCGGAGCAGGTCCGGCAGGCCCGCGGTCTTCAGGTTGCTCAACACCTTGCCCGGGGTCGTCTCGCCGCGCTCCCACTCCATCCAGTAGGCGAGCAGCTTCGCCGGATCGGGCGGCGGTCGGTCCATGGGCCGCATGCTACCGCCGAGCCTGCCGATCCCAGGCCGGACGCCGGGCACAGGCACGGCGCCGAAGCCACCCAGCCGTGCGTCGGGCGCCCACACCGCACCATCCGCGCGTGCGCCCCGACGGGGGAGCACCATGCGGCCGTGGACCGCTTCGAGGACCGGCTCGACCGGATCGAGCGTGAGATCGACAGCCTGTCCCGGGAGCTCGGCGCGACCGGCGATCCGGAGGCACGCCGCATCCTCGGCCGTCGACTCCCTGCGCTGCGCCGCCGGGTGCGCGAGATCGAACCGGACCCGTTCTTCTCCCGGCCGACCGGCGGCGGGATCCGGGCAGTGCTGCGGGCCACCGACAGCTACGGCTTCGTCCTCGTGCTCATCTCGGTGCTGATCTGGGTGCTGGTCCCCGCAGCAGCCGGTGCCGACTGGCTGCGGCTGCCGACCGCAGCCGTGTTCTGCGTGGCCGTGACCGTCTCGTTGCACACCTCGGTCGTGCGCCGCGACCTGCTCACGGTCATCGCCGGCGTGGTGGTGGGCCTGTTCGCCCTGATCGCCGCATCGGAGCTGTTCGGGAACGCCACCCTGCGTGCCCTGGGCGACATCGGCTACGGCGTGCTGCTCGCGGGAACCGCCGCGGTGGTCCTGCGACGGGTCCTCAGCCATCGGGTCGTCACCAGCCGCACCCTCTCGGGTGCGGTGGCCGTGTACCTGCTGGCGGCACTGGCCTTCGCGAGCCTGTTCAGCGCCCTCGAAGCTCTCGACCCGGGCGCGTTCAGCAGCGACGAAGCCGGCACCCTCCGGTTCCCGGCCCTGCTGTACTTCTCGCTCGTCACGCTGACCACCGTCGGCTACGGCGACATCGAGCCGGTCACCGGGGCGGCGCGGGCGCTGGCCACGCTCGAAGCCGTCGTCGGCAGCGTGTACCTCGTGATCATCGTCGCCCGGCTGGTCTCGCTCTACGGCGCCGCCGAGGAGGCCGAACAGCTCGTGGGGCTGGCCGACGACACGCCGGGCGACGGCGACGACGGCGACGGCGACGACGGCGGCCGGGACTGACCGGCCGGGACTGACCGGCCGGGACGCGGACGAGCCGGCCCGCAGGCCGGCTCGTCGCGGTCCGTCGGGGCGGGTCGGTCACATCATGCCGCCCATGCCCCCCATGCCACCCGCGGCCGCACCGGCCGCGGCCGGGTTGGGCTCCTCGGGCTTCTCGGCGACCAGGGTCTCGGTCGTGAGCAGCAGACCGGCGATCGAGGCCGCGTTCTGCAGCGCCGCCCGGGTGACCTTCGCCGGGTCGATCACGCCGGCCTTGAGCAGGTCGACGAACTCCCCGGTGGCGGCGTTGAACCCGGTCGTGCCCGACTCGGCCTCGGCCTGCTGCACGATCACCGCGCCCTCGTAGCCGCCGTTGTCGGCGATGAGCCGGGCCGGAGCCTCGAGCGCCCGGTGCACGATGCGCGCCCCGGTGGCCTCGTCACCGTCGAGGCTGTCGGCGACCGAGGCGACGGCCGTGCGGGCCCGCAGCAGGGCGGTGCCACCGCCGGCGACGACACCCTCCTCGATGGCGGCACGGGTGGCCGACAGGGCGTCCTCGATGCGGTGCTTCTTCTCCTTGAGCTCCACCTCGGTGGCCGCACCCACCTTGATGACGGCCACGCCGCCGGCGAGCTTGGCCAAGCGCTCCTGGAGCTTCTCGCGGTCCCAGTCGGAGTCGGTGTCCTCGATCTCCCGCTTGATCTGGGCGATCCGACCCTGCACGTCGGCCTCGGCGCCGGCGCCCTCGACGATGGTGGTGTCGTCCTTGGTCACCACCACCTTGCGGGCCCGGCCGAGCAGGTCGAGGGTGGTGTTCTCGAGCTTGAGGCCGACCTCCTCGGAGATCACCTGGCCGCCGGTGAGGATGGCCATGTCCGCCAGCATCGCCTTGCGGCGCTCACCGAAGCCCGGGGCCTTCACCGCCACCGAGTTGAACGTGCCGCGGATCTTGTTCACCACGAGCGTGGCGAGCGCCTCGCCCTCGACGTCCTCGGCCACCACCAGCAGCGGCTTGCCGGCCTGCATGACCTTCTCGAGCACCGGCAGCAGGTCGGCCACCGCGGAGATCTTGCCGTTGACGAACAGCAGGTAGGGCTCGTCGAGCACCGCCTCCTGGCGCTCGGGGTCGGTCACGAAGTACGGCGAGAGGTACCCCTTGTCGAACTGCATACCCTCGGTGAACTCGAGCTCCATCCCGAAGGTGTTCGACTCCTCGACGGTGACCACGCCGTCCTTGCCGACCTTGTCGATGGCATCCGCGATGACCTCGCCGATGGCGGTGTCGGCGGCGGAGATCGACGCCACCTGGGCGATCTCGGACTTGTCCTCGATCTCCTTGGCCTGGTCGCGGATCGAGTCCACCGCCGCCTGAACGGCCTTCTCGATGCCCCGCTTCAGGCTGAGCGGGTTGGCACCGGCGGCGACGTTGCGCAGGCCCTCCCGGACCATGGCCTGGGCCAGCACGGTGGCGGTGGTGGTGCCGTCACCGGCGATGTCGTTGGTCTTGGTCGCCACCTCTTTGACGAGCTGGGCGCCCATGTTCTCGAAGGGGTCCTCGAGCTCGATCTCCCGGGCGATCGACACGCCGTCGTTGGTGATGGTGGGAGCGCCGAACTTCTTGTCGAGGACCACGTTGCGGCCCTTGGGGCCGAGGGTCACCTTCACCGCGTCGGCGAGGCGGTTCACCCCCGCTTCGAGGCTGCGGCGGGCGTCTTCGTCGAACTTCAGGATCTTGGCCATGACAGCACCTACTTCCGGACCACGGCGAGGACGTCGCGGGCGTTGAGGATGAGCAGGTCCTCACCCTCGACGGTGATCTCGGTGCCGCCGTACTTCGAGTAGACGACCGTGTCGCCCACCTTCACGTCGAGGGGGATCACCTCCCCGGTCTGCTCCGAGCGCCGGCCCGGGCCGACGGCGAGGACCTCGCCCTGCTGGGGCTTCTCCTTGGCGGTGTCGGGGATCACGAGCCCGCTGGCGGTGGTCTCCTCGGACTCGCCCGGCTTGACGACGATCCGGTCTTCGAGGGGCTGAAGGTTCATCTGCACGCCTCCACGTGGGGTCTTGACAAGCGGTCTGGCACTCGAACAGCTCGAGTGCTTAGCACTCTCCTGTTTCGAGTGCTAACGCTACCCCGGAGGTGGGCCGGAGCACAACCCCCACGACCGCAGCCGCCGGCGGCGGGGGCAGCGGACCGGGTGCGGGTCAGCCGTGGTCGGTGAGGCGCAGCCCGGGGCTCGCCCCGGTGTCGAGTGGTGACGGTCCGTCGGAGCGCAGGCGCCACCACGCGGCGGCGGCCACCATCGCGGCGTTGTCGGTGCACATGGACCGGCTGGGCAGCAGGGCGGCCAGCCCGTCGGCGACGCAGGCGTCGAGCACCCGCTCGCGCAGCCGGCTGTTGGCCGCCACCCCACCGGCGAGCACGAGGCCGGCGGCGTCGTGCTCCCGGGCGGCACGGCGGGCCTTGGTGACCAGCACGTCCACGACGGCCTCCTGGAACGAGGCGGCCACGTCGGGCGTGGACACCTCCGGATGACGACGGACGTGGTTCACCACCGCCGTCTTGAGCCCGCTGAAGGAGAAGTCGTAGCCGGCGTCGAGCATGGCCCGGGGGAAGGCGATGGCGGTTGGGTCCCCCTCCATCGCCACCCGGTCGATGGCCGGTCCCCCCGGGTAGCCGAGACCGAGGTAGCGGGCGATCTTGTCGAAGGCCTCTCCGGCGGCGTCGTCGATGGTGCCGCCGAGGACCCGGTAGAGGCC
>Ga0308411_10001852_pt1 | contig 14384 bp, 7 predicted proteins | sample HotsprottomLayer_2_FD_203530 | JGI IMG/M metagenome (GOLD analysis project Ga0308411, IMG submission 203530) | Hot spring phototrophic mat microbial communities from Octopus Spring, Yellowstone National Park, Wyoming, United States -... | ecosystem: Environmental > Aquatic > Thermal springs >...
GCCTGCGTTGGGGGTCGAGGCCACCGGGTTGGCTCCGAACACGAACAGCGAACGGATCGGCGGATCGCTGACCTCGCCAAGCAAGGCCGCTCCCAGTCGGTTCATGTTGACCGACCGCCCCGGTGGTGGGCACTGCGACCACTTGCCAACCGCCTCAGCATCCCAGCGAACGTAGCCCGAGGTGCTATAGGACAGTCCTCCGCCAGGGATGCCGTATTGCCCAGTCAGGGCCGGTAAGGCACAGATGGCGCGGACGTTCTGGCCGCCATTGCGATTGCGATTGACACCATCAGCGATCTTGATCAGACCGGGACGAATGGTGCCGTACAACCGTGCCAGTTCGCGGATGGCCTCGGCCGGGATGCCAGTCTGAGCCACGACGCGATCGAGCGGGAACTCGGCGAGCCGATCGCGGAAGGCCGGCCAGCCCAACGCATGAGCATGTAACCATGCCTCGTCGCAGTGGCCGTTTTCGAGCAGTAGACGGGCTAATCCCAGAGCCAGCACGCCATCGCTGCCCGGCAACGGAGCCAGATGCAGGACGGCTCCCTGGGCACTCGCCGTGCGACGCGGGTCGATGACGACGACTTGGCAGCCGTCACGCTGGGCCGCTCGCAGAAAGGGCAGGAAATGCGGACTGGTAGAAACGGGATTGTGCCCCCAGAGGATGACCAACCGACTGTGGCGAACGTCCTCGTAAGCAGGACTCCACCGCTTGCCGAGCGTGGCCTCGACCGCCATCTCGGCTGCCGCACCGCAGATGCTGCGTTCCAGTTGGCTGGCTCCCAGACGGTTCCAAAACCGGCCGCTGGCCACCACCATTTGTACCAGACCCAGCGTCCCGCTGTAGCTGTAGGGCAAGATCGCCTGCGGGCCGTATTTTTCGATGATAGTTCGCCAACGAGCGGCAATCTCGTTCAACGCTTCCGTCCAACTAATCCGCTGCCACTGCCCTGCCCCTTTCGGTCCCACGCGTCGCAGGGGATACAGCACACGGTCGGGATGGTAGATGTGATCGAGGTAAGGCCGTACCTTGGCACACAGCCAACCCTGAGTGATGGGGTGATCCGGGTCGGCACGAAACTTGATCGCCCGGCCATCGACTACTTCGGTGATCACGCCGCAAGTGTCCGGGCAGTCGTGCGGACAGGCACCACGAACGAGCAAGGGAACCATGACAGCCTTTCCAGATGGCAGGGGCAGCAAACGAATTGCCGGCTCGACGCTTCATGTCGAGGAGGAACCGGCCAATCTCTCCAGAAGCGAGTTAATCTCCTTGACGTTGAGCGGCTTGGAGAGGTAACCGTCCATGCCTGCGGCCAGACATTTTTCGCGGTCATCGGCTAGAGCATGTGCGGTCAGGGCGAAAATCGGCAGATGCCCACCGCTTTGCTTCTCGCGCTCACGGATTCGAGTCGTCGCCTCCAGGCCGTCCATCACCGGCATCTGCACATCCATGAAGACTAGATCGAAGGGCTGCTGTTCTAGAGCGTTCAGAGCCTCTTGGCCGTTGCTGACCAACTCGACTTGATGCCCCGCTTTCTGGATGAGACGAACGCCCAGTTTCTGGTTAATCGGGTTGTCCTCGGCCAGCAACACACGCAGTACGCGAGACGGCGCGGCAGAAGCGGGCGACGGTGCGGCAATCGCTGCGGGAGCCGGCGACGGCGCGGCGGAGAGGAGCGGCTGTTTGCCCAGCGCTTGCTCTCTGAGAGCAAGCAGAGCCGTCTGCAGTTCGCCCGGATGAACGGGTTTGACTAGACAGCGAGCCAGTCCCAGTTCTTGACAGCGTCGCGAATCGCCCAGTCGGTCGCGCGACGACAGCAGCAGAATACCGACTCTCGTCTGAGAACCATCTGCTCGGATTTGTCGGGCCACTTCCAGACCGTCGAGATCCGGCATCAGGGCATCGAGAATGACCAGATCGAAGGGAGTGCCCCGCTGGGCCGCTGCACGAAATTCGCGGAGCCCGGCTTCACCCCCATCGGCAAGCACCGGCTGCATCTGCCAGCTACGCAGCAATTCCTCGAGAATCCGGCGATTGGTCGCATTGTCGTCCACTACCAGAACTGAGGCTCCCTTGAGGACAGCCACTTGTTCTTGTGGCCGGTCGATCTGACTGCAGTTCTGAAGAAGAAACCGGGCCGTGAAGGCAAAGGTACTACCCTTGCCTGGGATGCTGCTTACGGTCAGCCGACCGCCCATTAATTCCACGAAACGAGAGCAAATGGTCAGTCCCAGGCCGGTACCGCCGTAGCGACGGGTCATCGAGCCATCGACCTGCTCAAAGGGCTGAAAGATCGTTTCAAGTTTGTCGGCCGGGATACCGATGCCCGTGTCGCGAACCTCGAACCGGAGCATGACTGCGGCATTGTCCTGGGCAGTTGTCGGAGTCGTATCCGTGCCAAATGCGGCGGCCGGCTCACCGGTCACTGCTACCACCACTTCGCCTTTCTCGGTAAACTTGATGGCATTGCCGACCAGATTGAGCAAGACTTGTCGCAGCCGAACGGGATCACCGATCAGGGCATCGGGTACGTCTGGCGCGATGGAATAGACCAGTTCCAGGCCACGGTCGTGCGCTCGCAGGGACAGCGGTTTGAGGGTGTCGGCCAGCGTTTGCGAGAGCGAGAAGGGCTGCGACTCCAACTCGAACTTGCCGGCCTCGATCTTGGAGAAATCGAGGATGTCGTTGATGACCTTCAGCAGCGATAGGGCGGAGCTGTGAACGGTTTGTAGGAAATCGCGTTGTTCGGCGTTCAGATTGGTTTCGAGAGCCAGTTCGGTCATGCCGAGGATGCCGTTCATGGGCGTACGAATCTCGTGGCTCATGTTGGCCAAGAACTCACTCTTGGCTCGATTAGCGACCTCAGCGGCGGCCTTGGCGGCCAGCAGTTGTGCCTGGATTTCACTGCGCCGACGTTCGGTTCGCAGCGAGGAGAAATAGCCCGCTAGCAAGGCCAGACTACCCACCATCCAAATGATTGAATGCCCCAGCAACAGGCTGGCTTGACGACTTTTACTGATAGCTCGGACGGGTTGCATGGGGATCGAGACAGTCAAGCCCCCGCGTACTTCTCCTAGGCGATATCCCTGTCCGGGATGGCATTTCAGGCAAGCCTGATCCACCAGCAATGGTCGCATCAGCCGGAAGTACTCCTTGCCGTCGATTTGCTCGATGGTGGTGGCCTCAGCGGCTCCCTTTTCAAAGGAACGCAATGCGTCCGCTTCCCAGCGGTCGCAGACGTTTTCAGAGCGAACGGGCCGCAAACTAGTCAGATGGCCCAGGGTGCCGTGCTTGGACGTACCCATTTCGTGAACCTGACGTATCATGTAGGCGGGGTTGACGAGTGTGAGTTGCCGACCGCTCGGCGTTGTCAGATCTCGTTCGGGCAGATGAGCGAGGTGCGGATTGGGAAGGTTCGTCTCGGTAACGGGCGCATAGAAGCCGCCCAGTTTCATGGCCCACTCTCGATACATCTGATCTTTTTCGTGGACAATGTGAGCGTGTAGATAGGCCTCCTGAAGAGCCCATTGCTCGTCCCGATAGGTGTTCCAGACTAGAGAAATCGCTACGGCGACCGTCCAGCCGACCAGGATAAGAGCTGCCTGGTAATGCAGACGGTGGGTGAAATCTGACGTTTGAGGAAGTGCTTGCATGGTCGCTTCTCCTGGGCGAGAAGCCTTTCGCACCTGTGTAGGGGCATCAGAAGCTCGTAGTTTATTGTATTGCGCTGCCTATACTGCGGCTGAAGATTGTGGAAAAACTTCCCCTTCCAGACATATTTCTTCCTCACTCTCCTGACAGAACTGCTATCCCCCAACCGGCAAAGCCGTGCTTCGTGAGCTTCATCGCCTTCCTTGATCGGCTGATGGACTGCTCCGATGCGGCGCATCTGCCTTGTCAGTGCCCTGGCAAAACTTCTATACTCGTAATGTTTTCCGATGGGCTCATGTCCGGATGCTCGCAACAGCGACAGGGGGCCGGCATCGAGCAAACCAGGAGGGAGCGCAAACCATGAGGCTGCCGGTACTGCTGGTTCCAACCCTGCTGGTGGTGTGGGCGATGACGCTGCTGAGCCGTGCCGCCGCTCCTCCGCTTGTCCCCGTCTCAGAAGCGACTCGTCTGCAACAAGCCTTTCAGCAAGATCGCCACAATCAGCAAATCACGGGACTAACCCGGCTGTTCTCGCCGGAGTGGTACGAGTATGCCGACGCACTGGCCAAGGCGGCTGAGTCGGCCATGCAGGCCAATCGGCACTTAGAAGCTCGCGACAACTACCGTCGCGCTCGCTGGTCGTTGCCACGCTTGCCGCTGCATCTGTCCAGCGGCATCGTTCGCGTCCTGGGCGATAACAAATTGCGCCATGCCGGCACAGTCAACGCCCTCGCCTTCAGTCGCGACGGCACCCGGCTGGCAACTGCCGGAAGCGAGGGGCTGGTCAAGATCTGGGATGCCGACACCGGCGCACAACTCGTTCAGTTCGCCGGCCAAGGTAAACCCGTTCGCGCAGTCGCCTTCTCCCCCGATGGCAAACTGGTCGCTAGCAGCGGTGACGACAATGAAATCCATCTCTGGGAAGCCAGCACCGGCAAGCCTGTCCGCAGCCTGACCGGCCACACCGAGGCCATCAAGAGTCTGGCCTTCAGTGCCAACGGACAGTTGCTCGCGGCTGGCGGCTTGGACAAATTGGTGCGAGTCTACGAAGTGGCCACCGGCAAGCCACGCTTCAACGAATTGCCCGGCAACAATCGCGAGATCAACGCCGTCACCTTCAGCAGCGACAATCGCTGGCTGGCCAGTGCCGGCAGCGACGGTCACATCCGCATCTGGGACGCTCAAAAAGGCAGCGATCAGGCCAGCATTCGCGGCTTCGCTCGTGCCCTGTGTGCCGTCTTCGCGCCAGGCAATCAGGGCGTTCTGGCCGGCGGTGCCGACAGCAACACCGCTCGACTGTTTACTATTCAAGGCGGTGAACGTCAGGTCTACGAAGGCCACGATGGAGCCGTCACCGCTATCGATGTGACCGCCGACGGCAAGACCGTGGTCACCGGCAGCACGGACAAACGCATCAAACTGTACGATCTGGCCACCGGCACCTGCTTCCGCACTCTGGCCGCTCACGATGGCGAAATCATCGCCCTGGCCATTTCTCCTGACGGCACTCGCTTGGCCTCCTCGGGCACCGATCAGCGCGTCCGACTCTGGCACCTGGGCAACAGCGAGCCGTCCCGTCAACTCGGTCTCAACGGCGGCACACATCCCGATGCGGTCTGGTCAGCCGTCTACAGTCCCGATAGCCGTCACATCGTCACGGCTGGCCGAGATCGCGTCGTGCGGTTGTGGAACGCCACCACGGGGCTGGAGGAAAAGACCTTTGTCGGCCACTCCGCCGCCGTCACCGCGGCCCTGTTTTCGCCCGATGGCAAGTACATTCTGTCCTGTGGCGGCGACCGCGTTCTGAAACTCTGGGACATCGAATCGGGCAAGGAACTGCGTACCTTCCAGGGCCACACCAGTGCCGTCACCTCGGCTGCTTTCCGACCCGACGGCAAGCAATTCGTCTCCGGCTCGGCCGATCGTTCCGTCCGACTGTGGGATGTCGATACCGGCAAGGTGCTGCATCAGTTTGATGGGCACTCAGCCGTGGTTTCCAGCGTGGCCTGGAGTCCCGATGGCAAACGCATCGCCTCGGCGGGCAGCGATCGCACCGTTCGGCTGCTCGAGCCGGCTCAACTCAAGGAAGAACGCATCCTTCGCGATCACACCGGATCGGTCAGTTGCGTTGCCTTCAGTGCCGACTCGACGAAACTCGCTACGGCCGGCAGCGACCAGCGGGTTTTGTTCTACGATCTTGTCGCCGGTGGGCCTCCGATTGTCTTCTTGGGACACAAACACATCGTCTCCAGTGTGGCTCTGAGTCCCGACGGCAAGACTCTGGCCTCGGCCGGTGGCGATCAGGTCATCAAGCTGTGGGACACCCTCACTCGACAAGAATTGCACCCCTACCGCAATCATCGCAACTGGATCACCTCGGTAGCGTTCTCGCCCGACGGCCATTATCTCGTCTCGGCGAGCGTCGATCGCAGCGTTCGCATTTTTGAGTTGGGCGCGCAATCCGCCGGGCCGGAAATCGGCCACACTCGCGAGGTTCGCGCCCTGGCCATCAGCCCGGATGGCAAACTGCTGGCTAGTGGTTCGCTCGATCTGACCATCCGTATCTGGGATCTGACCACCGGCCGACAACGGCACGTCCTCAAGGGCCACCAGCGGCTCATCACTGCCCTGACCTTCCTGCCCGACAACAAGACTCTGGTATCCGGCGACGAGGACAAGCACCTGCGACTCTGGGATGCCGTCACCGGCAAGGCCCTTCCCGAGTTCAAGGAACAGGGCGCACATGGCGAGATCGTCCTGCTGACTCCTCGGGCCGCTGGCAAGCAATTCGTGGCCTGGGTGGCTCTGACCGACAAAGATCCCATGCGTTCGACCCATGCCATCGAAACCTACGATGCCGCCTCTGGGCAGATGCTCGCCACCTTCAATCTGCAAGAAAAGGTGGGCGATGTCAGTTGTCTGTGCTTTGCCGCCGACGGCGAACAATTCGCTGTCGGCGATCGCAAGGGTAAGGTTAGGCTCTTTGAGATCGGCAAGGATGTCCCGCGAACGGAAATCACCGTGGGACAACGCGCCATTAGCGATCTCTGTCTGTCCGCTGATGGCAAGAAACTCCTGGCCGCTGACGATGAGGGCACGATCAAGGTCTTTGAACTGACCGCTCCGACCCGGCCCGTGCAAAGTTTCAAGGCTCATGCTCACCCAGTCGTCGGTCTGGCCCTCTCGCCTGATGGCACGGCCCTGGCCTCTGTCGGTCAGGACAACCAGATCAAGCTGTGGGAAGTGGCCAGCGGCAAGCAGGTGCGTCTGTGGGATTTGCAGTTGCCCTTCAGTCCCACTGCCTGGGCCGTGCGCTGCTTGGTTTTCACCCCCGATGGCAAGGCGGTCGCCGTCGCCAATACCGACTCCACAGTCACGCTGCTGGACGGCACTTTGCCTGCCACCGGCACGCCGAAGAAGGAACCTGGCTCTTCCCAACCCGAAAAGAAGGACTGAACCATCGCCCTGCTTCCCAATCGCGTCATCTGCTGCCGATTTGCCTGGGTAGCACTCGCCACCGCTGGACTACAATCAGGGAACCGCAAGCGGTCGGCATACGTCCAAACGTTGCTGTGTGTGGATTCCTGTGTCTCCTGACAGGTGAGTGTTTCATGAAACAATGGTTAGCTCTGGCTCTCGTACTGGGTCTTCTGGGAGCAACGGCTCTGGTAGCCGCTCCCGCCGATAAGGAACAGATCAAGGAAGCTCTGCGAGAGTTGCAGGATTTCATTGGTGGCTGGAAAGGCACCGGACAGACCAAACCTCGTCCCTCTCCCCGCGATCCATTCTGGGAAGAGACGGTTGAATGGAGTTGGCGATTCAAGGGCGACGACATCTGGCTGGCTGTCGAGTTCAAGGGCGGCAAGTTTCTCAAAAGTGCCGAGGTTCGCTATCTGACTGACAAGAAGAAGTACGAGTTGACCGGCACTCCCGTCACCGGCAAGGACAAGCTCGTCTTCCTGGGCACCGTCGATAAGGGCAAGGCCACCTTCGAGCGTACCGATCCCAAGACCCGCGAGGTACAGCGCATCCGCATGCTCACGACGGCGGAAGGGATTCGCTTCTCGTACTTCGTCGAGCGACGGTCGGCCACCGGCACCATCTGGCGACCGGAGTTCCAGTTGGCCGGCAACAAGATCGGCGAGAGTTTCGCCAAAGCTGAGAAACGCCCCGAATGCGTCGTCTCCGGCGGCCTGGGAACTATAGTGGTCACTTACAACGGCGAGACCTTCTACGTCTGCTGTTCCGGCTGCGCCGAGGCGTTCCGCGAGAACCCTAAGAAGTACGTCGATGAGTACAAGAAGTCGCGGAAGAAGTAACTCCGCTGACGCACTCACTCCTTGCACCTCTCGACGCGAACGCCTGGAGAGTCACCCGTGCGGGTGACTCTCCTTTTTTCTCCCCGCCTCTCTGGTCAGTTCTTCCGACTCAACGCACCAGCCATTCGACGACCTTCGCGTCGTCGAGACGATCGTCGTATCGCTGCAACTTGGCGGTCGCGTCAGCGGCCTTGTAGGCAGCCACCGTCCAGTCGGCATCGCTGCCCTTGAGGTGATGCAGCAACAGTTCATCCGGTGCGATCAGCGCAGTCAGCGCGAGCAATCCGCCGTACTTGACCGCTCCGGGCAGCATGTTTTCATCCGCAATCGATTGGAGCGCCTCGAAGCGGAACCCGTTTACGTCGGCGGCCGTGCGAGCCACGGTCGATCCCGCCAATCCGCGAGCCAACAGTGCCCACGGGCCCGCGCTGCCTCGACCGAGCAAGTGTACCTGTCGCACTTCCGGTTGCTGTCGAGCAGCGACGATGGCCGTCAAAATGTCGTGCGCCCGCTGCGCTATTAAGGGACGATTGTAACCGTAGGTGTAGCCGGCAAATCGCGGATTGACACCGGGCAATTTGCCCAACGCGAGTTCTCCTGTGCCCAGGACATCGACCGCCAGGATACCGCATCCTCGGTCGAGCAGTTGTTGCGCGGTTGGTTGGATCTTGCCGTCGGCGAACAGACTGGCCTTCCCCACTGGATCGACCCAGACAACTGCCGTCCCATTGAACGATTTGCCGCGCACCCACAAGGCCGGCACTTGCTCGCCCTGACCGCGTCGTCCGAGAATCAGAGCGCGAATCTGAACACCCGGCACCTCGGTTTTTCGCTGTGCCGAGCGGATCTCGATCTCACGATTGGTCGGCAGCGTGCTGCCCAGCATCACCCGCAGCGCGGGGCGAGCCATCTCGCGATACCGCTGCAAACCCGCCGCATCGTCGGGCCGACAGGCCGCCAGTTGCCGATCGGCCACTTCCGTCAGATAGGCTCGCAACGCCGTGGCGTTCTTGCTGTCGGCCGGTCGCGGATGCTTCTCGTCGTAGACTCGCAGTTGCGCCGGCGGAATCGGCTCGAAGGGTTTTTCTCGAATCGGCGTCGGCTGTTTGAGATCGAGATGCTGATTGAACCAGTTGTACATCATCTCGCGGGCCGGCTGATTGTAGTTGTGTTCAAACTCCGGCCAACAGCGTGCCTGAACGCGATCCGGCTGGCCATAGAGCTTCCAGATCGCCTGCAACTCCGGCAGCCCCTTGCGTTCGATGTGCAGTGTCCAGTCGTTGGCTCCCGACATGGCCAAGGGCTTGGGAGCAAATAAGGCAGCAAACTCGACATTGCCTGTGCCGACGCGCAAGTAGCTGGCGTTCTCGCAGACGCAACCGCCCTGCATCTCTGTGCTGACCATGACCGCTGGGAAAGCGGCGGCGGGACGGTCGTCGATGCCGCACAGGATGAACGTCTGCGTGCCCCCGCCGGAAGCCCCCGTCACGCCGATACGACGGTCGTCCACCTCGGGCAGACTGAGCAGAAAGTCCAGCGACCGCACACTGTTCCAGGTCTGCAAGCTCATGAGATTCTGCAAGCGAAGTTCCGCCTGCACATCGTTGAACGCCTCGTGGGCGATGGCTTGGCTGTCGGCATAGCCCACCATGTCGTAATGGAATACCACGCAGCCCATCCGAGCTAGTTGCACACAGCGAGCCTGCAAAGGATAACGTGCCGCAGCGAGGTTGGTTTCAGCCTTCTTGTCGATCTGAGCCTGGGCGGCCTTCTCGCCGGCATCGTAGAGCCGACCGTCGCGCCAGTGGCCGTGCGGACACAGGATGCCGGGCAACTTGCCTGCGGGCAACTGACCGTCTGAGGTTCGCGGGCGATACAGATTACCGCTGACGTAGTGGCCCGGCAGGCTGGCGAAGTAGACCTTCTCCACCGAGTAGCCGGCGCGATCGATGCGGCCGTGAATCACCGGCTTGAGATCGGTCTTGGCCGGCAGCGGCCACAGGCCGTTGGCCACCAGCAGTTGCTCACGCACGGCCTGACGGCGTGCCTGCCACTCCGGCAGAGTCGCGGGCGGCTTGAGAAAGAAATCCTTGTCGTTGAGAGTGCGAACCACCGTCAAGCGGCGATCGGTCGGCTTGCGATCCGGTGGGAACACGCGAGAGGGATCGTCGGCGGTCGCCAGAGAAGCGAGGCAACCGACTAATAGCCAGGCAGGCAGGATACGAGACATTGGAGCATTCTCCAGGAAAACAGGTGTGGTGTTTCCGAGAGTATGCCCAGCGGCTGCCCCTGTCAACGGTCAACCAGGTTTGCGACCGAGGAAGATGTAGTAAGGAGCCTTGAGCCCGAGCATGTAGGGGACGCGGCCAAGTCGTTCGACCAGTTGTCGCGTCTCGAAATGGCTGCGTAGCCAGGGCAGATGATCCGGCGAGGGGAAGACATTGTCGAAACCGAACCAGATCGGCCAGAAGAATCGCTGATAAGCCCAGTGCTTGCGGAGTCCCTCGGCAGGCCACTTGCGCGACACATAGAAATCCACCACACCGATCATCCCGCCCGGCTTGAGCAAGGCATAAGCCTGTTCCAAGGCCCGGAACCAGTCGGGGATCATGGTCAGCGAGTAGGAGAAGGTGATGGCATCGACCTGTCCGCCCTCGGGCTGGTAGGTAGTGACATCGGCCAAGGCGGTCTGCACATTCGTCCAGCCGCGTTCACGGATTCGTCGTTTAGCGGTCTCTAGCAAAGAGGGACACAGATCGACGATGGTGACGCGATCCAGGGTGTGCAGGCGGTCGCTGAGGTGTTCGATGTTACTGCCGGTGCCGCCGCCCATGTCAAGGAGCCGACCATTGGCCGGTATTTCGATGGCCCGCATCATCTCCTCGCGACCGTGCAGCAATCGCTTGCGGAAGTCGTCGTAGTCGTCGGCCTGATGTTGATAGAACGATTCGAGCCGTTCCTGATGACTGGTGCCGCGAATGCGTTTGAAGGTCAGGTTATACAGGATGCGGAGATCGGATGCGAAGCTCATGGCAACCCTCCAAGCCGGCAATGCTCCGCCCCCTCTCGCCGTCGCGACAGGGGTCGGCACGGGTCAGCGGCTAATCAGGACGGCAGGTCGGCAATGTAGAAACTGCCGTAGGTATGAACGCGGTCGCGCTGATGCAGTTCGGCGGCCAGTTCCGGGTGATAGCGGAGCAGCGAGCCGAGTTCGGTCGGCTTGCCACGATACTGCACGCGCAGGTGATCGAGATAGTTGACCTTCAGCCCGGCACTGCGGAAAATGGCGCGGGCACCGGGAGCGGCCTTTTCGAGGATCGCCGTCCACTCGTCCATCAGGGCCTGCGGATTGACACAACTCATCCAATCCATGTGATCGAGCAACACAAACCGCGTCAGCCCCGGCTCGGCCTGGCGGAGATAGTCGGTGATGGTCATGGTGTAGATCTTGAGCCGCGATAGAGCCGAGCGTAGGGCCTGGAAGTTCTCTTTGCGGAGATATTCCGGGCAGCAATCGGGGGTGTAGTGGCCCTGGAAGTACACGCGCCAGAAATAGTTGTTGTGGAACGGCAGATGGCACAACACCGCCTCCAGCGAGTCGCGAATGAACCGCGACACACCGCCGGGATATTGCGTGATGATCTGATCGCGTTGTGGCCAAGGTACGCCGAGCAGCGTCAGGGTGAAGCTCCGCGATAGGAACCAGCGTAGCCAGGGAGTCCAGATACGCGGGCGAATCCGCGATTCGTAGATTTCGCGCTGCCGCTCGATGGTCTTTGCTGCCAGCAGATCCTGGATCGGCTCGCGAAGGCGATGCATCAAATGGGCATTGACCAGCACCAGCTTGGCTAGCAATCCAGAGGTGCCGCGATAGTAGAACGACTTACGCCAGCCTTTGCCCAGGAAGAACGTGATGTGCCGATCCCAGTAGTTCTGAGCCACTTTGGACAGGTGCGGGCGGATGGCATCGCCGTACATCTGTCGCGCCTGCGGAGTCTGACCCTGACCGAACAACTCGAAGAACGAACCGTAATCGAGCGTCAGAGCGGCGACCTTCTTGAGTTCCAGCAGAGCGTTCTGGATAGGATTGACATCCACAGCATTGACCTCGCCAGCCCCGGCCAACAAGTAGTCCAGAGCATTGCAGCCGGCACTGGAGATGACGACCACACGATCGCTCGGCCCGAGCTTCAGAGCCACGCGATCCAGAGCGGGGTCTTCCCAGCAGGTGTTGTAAATCAGATTTCGGCCGTGGACGGCCTTGAAGATCCGGTTGTTGAGTTTCTGGCGAGTCGAGAGGCGGGTCATCCGAGCCTGTCCTTCCTTATACATGAAGCGGCATCAGCCGATCAACTGATTGACCGCAGAAGCTGAGGTAACAGCCGGTTGGCCGGCATGGGTGGTCGGGGAATGTGTCGGCAACAGTCGAGGAGCGGTCACCTTCCATTCAGCGGGCGGCCCCTGCCGTAGTAACTGGTCGATCTGTTCTTGCATGGCTGTACGCAATCGCCCCACCAGCGATTCACCGCCCCGGCGTTCGTTCTCACTGGCGCGTGCATCCAGAGCCGGGCCAATCCGAACGGCCGCTCCCATGCGAGCGATAGGCACTTCCAGCCGATCCGTGATCGTCTCTTCGATGCGCAAGATCGTCTCGGCCAATCGCTCGGGGCTGGGATGCTCGCTCAGATAAGCCAGCGAATGGGCATTGAGATTTTCGCAGCAGAGCAGGTCGGCCAGTACTCGTTTCAACTCGGCCTGATGGGCCTTGTCGGTCGCCTTGTCGAGTAGCTGACGGGACAACTGTTGCCGCAGACGACGAATCCGCTCCAGCGGCAAACCGGGGAAGTTCTTTTTCAGAAACTGCAATTCGATCCGCCCGACCTGAGTGCCGATCAAGTGAGCGATTCGGTCATCGAGTCGGCCTGTCTGGGGACTGCCGAGGAACTCGATTTCCTTGAGTGTGAGTAGAGCCGTGCCTAGCTTCTCGATCCGCTCAAGCAGAGATAGTTGCCGCTGCGGATGCCAACCAATGCGTTGTTCGAGGGCCTCGAGACGAGCGAGGATGGCTGACATCGGATCATCGAGGAACCAGTATTTCACGCCCACGGGATGAACAACGATAGGGCGATTGGCTTGGCGGACGGCCTGACGGGTGATCAGTGACAGGCCATCCTGCAACGGGCCGACGCGATCATTCTGACGAAACCAAGTGCCCTCGGGAAAGAGAACCACAGGCCGTTCCGCCGAGGCGAGAATTTCGCTGGTGGTGCGGAGCGATTCCCGGTCGGCACCCTCGCGCCAGATGCTGTAACCGCCGATGCGATTCAGCACCCAGCCCATGATCTTGTTCTGACGAAACAGATGATAGCTCGCCACATAGTACAGATACTGCCGCATGTGGATGCTCAACGCTCCCAGCACCAGAGGATCAGCCCAGCGACAGTGGTTGGGAGTGAGCAGAATGCCCGCTTTCTGATTGAGCGACTGTTGTAGAAGCTCGGTTCCCTCGAAATGCCAGCGCACCACCCCTAGCTTGCGCCGCAGGTGTCGCTTGACGAGTCCTCCTGCCAGCCGACACCAAAAGGTGCTGCGGTAAGGAGGAATGAAGCGATACGGTTCGAGGAAGTAGCGTTCCAACGGTGTTGGTTCTCCGCATGCTGCTTGTCAGGTGGTGTAGGCCTTCTGCCCACCATCCATCAAATATAGAATCACCGGTCACTCCACGACCCGTGGACTGTTCCTTCTCACTGGATCAATGCGAAGCACCAGCGGTTGCTCCGCTCGTGCAGAAAAATAGTTCGCTACCCAAGCGAGTTGCTGCGCGAACGAGCCGTGAAGGAATCCTTCGCTCGCCAGGGAATCCGTCCCATAGTTCGATCCAGCACCTCATTCCCACCTCAGGATGGTATCACGAGGTGATAGATGGGTTCCATGAAAAACGCAGCCGGTACACCTACTTCACGTTGGTGCAACCGCTACCAAATCCCTGGATTACCACCGATGGCCTGTAAGGCATCCCCAGCTTGGCAGGGGGGTGGCCACTCATCACAGCATTCTACGATGGCCGGCCGGTATTGTGCAGAGAGAATGGGAAGAAAAGGTGAGTTTCAATCGGGCCGAGGTCGGGAAATGCCGCGCGTCAGCATGCCTTTGAGGTGCTGCCGCAGTTGCGGTTGATTGGGGTCGGCCTCCAGGCTACGTTCGTAGAGTACCAGTGCCCGATCCGGCCGATCGATGCGTTCGTAGACGCGAGCTAATTCAGCGTTGGCTCGGGGATTTCGCGGCTCCAGTTCGAGGGCTTGCTGGAATCGGCCACGGGCACTGTCGAGGTCGCCATCCAGCAGACGCAACCAGCCGTCTTCGATATAGGGAGCGGCCAGTCCGGGATTGGACTTTAGCCAAGCCCG
>Ga0308411_10001857_pt1 | contig 14370 bp, 12 predicted proteins | sample HotsprottomLayer_2_FD_203530 | JGI IMG/M metagenome (GOLD analysis project Ga0308411, IMG submission 203530) | Hot spring phototrophic mat microbial communities from Octopus Spring, Yellowstone National Park, Wyoming, United States -... | ecosystem: Environmental > Aquatic > Thermal springs >...
TTTCCTGCGCACTCTGGGAAACACCACTCAATATGCAGTCCTCACTGTGCCCGCGGTCATCGTGATTGCGCTGATCGTGGCCATTATTATCTTCCAAATCCCATTCTGGCAGGGACTCTTCCGGGGGACAGTCTACTTCCCTTTGATCACGCCAATAGTGATTGCCGCTAATGTCTGGGCATATATCGTTAACCGTGATTTTGGGCCGCTCAACTACGTGCTCAGCTTCTTCGGGATCCAGAAAATTGACTGGTTAGGGGATCCGCGCTGGGCTATCCCGGCAATCGTCATGTTAGAGATTTGGCGCGGCTTTGGTTTTTACGTCATCGTTTTCTTTGCTGCGCTGCAGGCTATCCCGAAAGAGTTGTATGAATCAGCGCGCCTAGATGGTGCGGTGGGTTGGCGGTTGGTTTGGAGCATCACTCTCCCTCTGCTGCGCCCGGCTCTTGGGTTTGCCTTTATTGTGGCGACGATCTGGAACTTTCAACTCTTTGATGCCGTTTTTGTCCTTACACAGGGCGGTCCGGCTTGGGCCACGTCAACGGTGAGCTGGTATGTCTACCAGCAAGCGTTCCTGTCGGACAGAGTGGGCTTTGCCAGCACCATGAGTATCGTTCTCTTGGTCATTATCCTGACTCTGTCTCTCATCCAAATGCGCTACTTCCGTAGCGACGTTGAATACTGATGACGAACATGCTGGCCGGTTTTAGAAACGCGCTTCCTCGACGACGGATCAACGCTTGGCGAGTCGCATTCGTACTCATCATGGTTTTGATCTCCGTGGTCACGGTGCTGCCTTTCCTCTTCATGGCCTCTACGTCATTGACCGAGTCATATGTGATGATGTCGTATCCGCCCAGGCTCATTCCACCCAATCCCAAGCTGGACAACTATTTCAACATCATCTTTCAATTCCAGGGAGGGCTTTTCGGGCGTTGGTTCTTCAACAGCGCATTTACCACTGCCGTCATCACCATTGGCAGCGTGCTCTTGAGCACTCTGTCTGGCTATCTATTCGCTAAGAAAGAGTTCATCGGTCGCGACTTAGTCTTCACCCTGATCCTTGCAACCCTGATGGTGCCGGGCGCCGTGACGCTGATCCCCGCCTTCCAAGTCGTGCGAACCTTTCAACTCTATGATACCTACGGAGCCCTCATCATACCTGGGCTGGCTAGTCCAATTGGTATCTTCATGATGCGTCAGTTCATCAGCAGTTTACCAACAGAACTGATTGAGGCAGCTAAGATTGATGGCGCGAGCGAGATTGGCATTTTTTGGCGTATCATCATACCGTTGTCCAAGCCGGGAATGGCGGCTCTGGGAATATTCACTGCCCTGGGCGCTTGGAATAGTTTTCTTTGGCCGCTGGTGGTGCTGCGCTCGACCGAGATGCACACATTGGTGGTTGGCCTGGCAACGATTCAGGGTCAGTTCGTGGTGGACTATGGCTTGGTGATGGCAGGCTCAGTGCTGGCAGTTCTGCCGATGCTGGTGCTATATATCTTGTTCCAACCGTACTTTATTGAGGGCCTACGACTCGGCTACAGCAGGTAATCAGTGGTGCCTGTACTTCGCAGTTCTCCGCTGGTGGGCTTTCCCTCACGCCTTCTTTCTGTGGAGTGATAGACCGGTCACAGCCTCTGCGCGGGGGAGGTTGGCCGGCACAATCGCTCCTTGCAAGGTGCTGCCATCACCTCGGCCTCATTTGTTTGCCGATGTGTGGGCAGTGGTCTCTTGCCTCTGGCAGAGCGAACTGCTGGGTTGCAGGTCGCCGCGTTTCGTGAAAAGAGTGGGGTGATATGTGCATTGCTTCCTTCCCTTTTATGCTGAGTATAGTGACCGTTTCTCTAAGCGATTCCAATCTGGTTGGCTCACAGCTTCGGTGCGACAAAGCCGTGTCTCCGTTGACTCCGATTGCTTGGGGCATTTCGTCGTGCTGATATTTCGCCCGAGTTCAGCGTTGAGAAGCGCTCCGGCGAGGATCAACCTTGAACTTCCTGACCAATTCAACTAGGAGGAGAATTCATATGTCCAGCAAAATAAGTCGCCGTCAGGTTTTGCGAGCTCTTGCTTTAAGTGGAACAGGGCTAGCCCTAGCTGCATGTCAAGTGCCTGCTGCTCCAGCACCCTCTGCGCCGGCTTCACCGCAGCCGGAGCCCCAGAACGGTGCTACTGGCACTTATCAAGGCAAGTTCGTGATCACTAGTGTTCGCAACGCTGACCAAAGCGCCCCGTTGATTCAGGCCATAGAGGAAGCCCATCCAGGGGTTAAGGTGGAGTGGCGTTTCATGCCCAGCGAACGCTTTGTCGAGCTGTTCACGGCGGCCGAAGTGGCCGGAGACCAGATAGACGTCATGGACCTTAACGGTCAAGATCTGCGTCGCTACGCAGTTGGCGGTAAGCTGATGGACTTGTCGGACATCTCCTACAAGGATCGCTTCCGCGAAGTAGCTATCAGGACTTACACGATTGGCGGGAAGCTTTGGGCGCTTCCGCGTGGCGGGATCAGCGGTTTCACCTATCTCATCAACAAGAAAGCTTTCGAGCGCGTTGGCCTCGATAAAGAGATCAGCACCTACGATGAGCTCAAAGTAGTTGCCCCTGAGCTAAAGAAGCTGGGGATCGCTCCGGTCACGCATCCCGGCAAAAACATTTACCTGTGGCCGGTGTGGCAGTTCTGGTCATACGCACAGACGTCCAAGAACCAATCCATCGAAAACACGATCAAGACCTTGACAGGGGAGATGAAGTTTACAGATCCAGAGCACGTTGCAGCGCTGGAGGCGCTCCACGACTACGCCGTTGACGGGATGTTCATTGATTCGGTCAACAGCCTTGAGGGCGATGCCGCCTGGGTGCCATTTACTCAAGGGAAGGCAGCAATCTACTACATGCACACATCCCGCATTGCGGCGTATCGTGGGGGCGAGTTCCCAGAACTGGATATGTCGCTGATTCCGCCTTTGCGCCACGTAAACGTGGATGATGCAGTGATAAGACAAAATCCAGGTGGTACTGGGAATGCGCTGGGGATCTACGCCAAGATCAAACCTGAGCGGGAGACGGTCGCTAGAAGTATCATTGACTTGATGACCAGCGATACCTGGGTGAGGTGGAGCAATCAACAGGCCAAGGACCCGGTCTCGTGCAACGCGAACGTGCAGGCCAGTGACGACGAACTGGCGCTGAAATACTCGAAAGAATGCTCGCCCAACCAGACCACCTACCTGGATTGGCTCTGGCCTCCCGAGGTCACACGTGCGTTCCAGGAGAATCAGCAGGCGATCGTCGCGCTCACCAAGAAACCTGATGAGGCAGCGCAGTCGATTCAAAAAGTGCTTGACGACCTCTACAAGGACGGATATAGGTTCCAAACCTGATGGCAGGCAGTCTGTATGTGGAGGCCAAGCACCTCCTTAAACGAAGGCGCTCCTTCGCGCGCTGGTGGCACTCACTCACACCTTTTCTGTGGGTGCTGCCAGCGCTCCTGCTTTACTTGGTCTTTAAGCTCGTCCCGATGGTAGGCGGGTTGGGGTTGTCGCTCGTTCGTTGGAATGGAATAGACCCTCCACAGTTCGTAGGACTTCAAAACTTTGAGCGAATGCTCAGTGACGAAGTGCTCGGTCCGGCGCTTTGGAACAATATTCGGTATGCCCTGGGCACGGTTGTTTCCAAGAACGTCTTGGGGCTATTCCTAGCCCTGCTGATAAACCAATCCCTGCGCGGGCGAGAGGTGTATCGCACAGCTCTGTTTATGCCCGTGGTGATGTCCTTCGTGGTCGTGGGCATCTTGTGGGCTTGGCTCTACAACGATCAATTTGGGTTGATCAACAACCTGCTGCGAATCATCGGACTCGGCAGCATCGCCCCGGACTGGCTCGGAGATACCCGATGGGCCATGACCTCGCTTATCATTGTAGATGTCTGGAAGTGGTATGGCTTCCACATGGTCATCTACCTCGCTGGCCTTCAGACAATCCCCGTGGAGCTGTACGATGCCGGGCTTGTTGACGGTGCAGGACGATGGCGCCGATTTTGGAATATTACTCTCCCCTTGCTTCGACCCGTTGTCATCGTCAATGTCACATTGTCACTGATGGGTGCATTGAATGTCTTCGAGATACCCTACATCATGACTGAGGGAGGGCCGGCGAATTCCACCAATGTGCTCGCTTTGCATATCTACATCCAATCGTTCAAATTCTATCGCATGGGTTATGGCGCTGCACTGTCATACGCGCTGCTGGTGCTCGTATCTGTGGTCGCCCTCATACAGATCAAGCTGATGTCCCGCGGTGGTCATAGCGCCGAAGAATGACAACGCTATGTGCAAACCAACACCCTACCAGCCGTTCTCTTCCTTAAAAGCTCAAAACGCTATAGTCAAAGCGTTCAGCCATGCCCTCCTGTTCATCTTTGCAGCTATTGTGGTCTATCCTGTCATATGGATGGTCTTTGCCTCGTTTAAAACGAAATCAGAGCTGGTAAGTAACATATGGGGGCCGCCTCAGTGGCTGGCATTCGAGAACTATGCGGAGGCGTGGCGCATTGCCGGCCTTGGATATGCACTCGCAAACAGCGTGATTGTCTCCATAGCGGTTGTCGCTTTGATCCTGGCTCTGGCTTCTTTAGCAGGCTATGCCCTGGCGCGTTTTCGCTTCCCGCTTGCGACGTTCATTCTGCTCCTCTTCGTCTTGACTATGCAGGCACCCGTACCGATCATCCCGCTGTATGCTATGTTAGTCCAACTTGGGTTGACCAATTCTTATCCTGCGCTCATTCTCCCCATGGTGGCAGGTGGGTTACCACTTTCCATTTTCATCTTCCAAGCGTACTTCAGAACGGTGCCTCGGGAACTGAGTGAAGCCGCAGTTGTAGACGGCTGCAGTCCGTTCTCAGCATTTCTGAGGGTCATTGTTCCGATCTCAGCCCCTGTTTTTGCTACAGTGGCGATCCTCGAATTCCTGGGGGCGTGGAACCAGTATCTCCTTCCCCTCATTCTGGTGCGTTCACCTGAGATGCGCACGTTACCACTGGCGATACAAGTGTTTTTCTACGATTGGGGTCGTACTGAATGGGCACAGGTTTTTGCGGCCTTGACCATCGGATCACTGCCGATGATTATCGTGTACGTGCTGATGCAACGACAGTTTATCCAAGGCCTCACTTCGGGCGCACTTAAGGGATGATCCTCTTAGTCCCCGTTTCTCACTGATATTTGTTGACTCATGCCACTGCGTTTCACCAAACGTCTACTTGCTGCCGAGAGTTACGAAGCTGTTGGCGTATTTGATGTCAACGGAGACGGATATCTAGACATCGTCACCGGCGGGTTCTGGCTCGAAGGACCTGATTTCCTCAAGCGACACGAAATTGGGCCAACTAGGCGATTTGGTGATTACTACGACGAATTCTCAGTCATTCCCCTCGATGTCAACGGAGACGGCCGGCTCGACTTCATCACCGGAGGGTGGTGGGGTAAGACTCTCCGCTGGCGTGAAAACCCGGGGACTGATCAAAGCTGGCCCGAACACGTCATTGTTGAGTGTGGTCATATCGAGACCACACGCGCCTGGGATGTCGATAACGATGGACAACTTGAAATTATCCCCAATACCCCCTTCGCTCCCTTGGTTGTTTATAAGTTGCTCGGTAATGGCAAAGAGCAAAGCGCAAATAAGTTTGCTCATCATCAAATATTCGCCGGTCAACAAGGCCACGGCCTTGGTTTCGGAGACATCAATGGAGATGGCCGCGGTGACTTTGTGTTGACGAACGGATGGCTGGAACAACCTCCAAAAGGTCTGAACGGCCAGTGGATCTTTCATGCCGAGTTCGACCTTCGCTTCCCCGACGGACCGCCTGGTGTGCCCATACTCGTGGCAGACGTCAATGGCGATGGTTTAAACGATCTGATCGTAGGGAATGCTCATGGCTATGGCCTGGATTGGCTGGAGCAAAAAAGAGACACCGCTGGCAACCGAACCTGGATACGCCATCCGATTGATCCCTTCAATGCCCAATACCATGATCTGCAATGGGCCGACCTCGATGGTGATAGTCAGTCGGAGTTGATCACAGGGAAGCGTTTTAGAGCTCACCCTCTCAAAGACCCCGGTGATCTGGACGACCTGGGCATTTACTATTTCAAGTGGAATGGTGAATCTTTCAGCAAACAAGTGATCACCCATGGCCCGCTGGGGATTGGTGCCGGTTGTGGCATTCAGTTTGCTCTGGCCGACTTGCGCAATACCGGCCGCCTCGACGTGATCGCACCAGGTAAGGATGGCCTACACATCTTTTACAACGAGGGATACTAGACGAATAACATTATGGACAACAACAAGGTGAGCCTTGGTTTTATCGGCGTCGGCATGATGGGCCAGGCTGCACATCTGCGGAACTTCGCCGCGTTGCACGATTGCCAGATCGTCGCCATCGCCGAGCTGCGCGAGAACACGGCCAGATGCGTCGCCCAGCGATACGGCGTGCCTCGCGTCTATCGCGATTATCGCGACATGCTCGCACAGGAGCGGATGGATGGCCTGGTGTGCATTCAACCGTTCAACCGCCACGGCGTCTTATTGATGGATGTGTTTCGTGCCGGGTTGCCCGTCCTCAGCGAGAAGCCACTGGCGGCTTCAGTAGAAGTCGGTGAACGCCTGGTGCAGGCGGCGCAGGCTGCGGGCACCTGGCACATGGTCGCCTATCACAAGCGCAGCGACCCAGCCACTGTCTGCGCACGCGAGTACATCGCACAGTTTCGCCAGAGCGGCGAGCTGGGTACACTCCGCTATGTGCGCATCACCATGCCGCCGGGTGATTGGATCGCCGGCGGATTCAACGACCTGGTGGATGGCAACGATCCCGCGCCGGCGTTGGACTTCGATCCCCCCGCGGCAGACCTCTCACCCGCAGACAACGAGGACTACGTGCGCTTCGTGAACTACTATATCCACCAGGTCAACCTGATGCGCTTTTTGTTGGGCGAGCCGTATCGCGTCGTGTATGCCGACCCGCACGAGGTGCTGCTGATCGGCGAGAGCGCCAGCGGCGTAACGTGCGCCATCGAGATGTCGCCCTATCGCACGACGGCCGATTGGCAGGAGAGCGCGCTGGTGTGCTTTGAGCGGGGCTATGTGCGACTGGATTTGCCAGCGCCCCTGGTGCTGAACCGTGCCGGGAGGGTCGAGGTGTTCAAAGACCCGGCCAAGGGCGTGACGCCGCAGCGCATCGAGCCGCAACTGCCGCCCGTGCATGCCCACCGTCAGCAGGCGATCAATTTCGTGCGCGCCATCCGTGGCGAGTGCAAGCCCCCCTGCGATTCGGTCGAGGCGCTGGAAGACCTGCGGCTGGCTCGTGATTACTTTCGCTTGCTGCGCGGGCGCTGATCGGCTAACCTTGCGAGCAAGGAGCGACCCTATGCAATTCGGCATCAATACCTTCCTCTTCACCTTTCCCTTCACCAACAAGAGCGCCAAACTCTTCCCCCAGTTCAAGGCTTGGGGGTTCGACTCGGTTGAGATCGCCATTGACGATCCGGCCGGCTATGACCCGCATTTCATCCGCGCTGCTCTGGATCGCAGTGGATTGGCCTGCAACACGGTGTGTGGGGCATTTGGCCCCGATCGCGACCTGCGGGGCACACCCGAACAGCAACAGAACAGCCTGAACTACATGATGGCCATGCTCGACCAGATGGAGGTGCTGGGCGCGAAGATCCTGGCCGGGCCGGTGTATTCGGCAGTGGGCCGGGCCGAGGCCGTGCCGCCGCGCGAATACACCCGTCAGTGGAAGACGGTGGTCAGGCACTTGAAGCGACTGTGCGACTACGCAGGCGAAAAGGGAATGCGCATCGCGGTCGAGCCGCTCAACCGCTTCGAGACCGATTTCCTGAACACAGTGGATGCAACGCTATCGCTGATCGCCGACGTAGATAGCCCAGCCATCGGCCTGCACTATGACACCTTCCACATGAACATCGAGGAAAAATTCCAGGACCAGGCCATTCGGCGCGCCGGCGACCGGCTCATCCACTTCCACGCTTGCGGTTGCGATCGCGGCACGCCGGGCCATGATCACATTGACTGGAAGGGCATCGCGGCTGCGCTGCGGGCGGTGAAGTATGACGGCGATGTGACAATTGAATCTTTCACCCAGGACGTGAAAGTGATTGCGCGCGCGGCGGCGATCTGGCGGCAGATCGAACCGAGTCGCGAGGACATCGCCGTGAAAGGCCTGGCCTTCCTTCAACAAACGCTGAAGCGCAAGGGGAGCAAGCGATAGACGCTCAGGTTGCCGAAAGGCGCGTCGCTTCCAACCAGATCAGGTCGGAATCGAACTCTGCCAGCCTCAGCGATATCCCATCGCGCGTGAGCGCGGCGCCGGTCAGCTCACCTATCTCCCCGCGGTCCTCCGCCCAGACGCGATAGAACATCTCCGGATGCAGCCCGCGCGGGCGAATCGCTCGCTGCGACGAATCGCCCATGGCGCGAAAGACCATCACTGCGCTTCGCGTTCGATCCGGCGACACAGCCTGGATCGCGTCCCAGCCCCAGCCGATGCCGTTCACGTTGTGGCGAGGGGCAATGAGATGAATCACCTTGGCGTCGCGAACCAATGCGCGGAGTTCTTTGTATTTTGCGACGGCAGCACGCGTCTCGGCGAGTTGTTGCGGCGTCCAATCGGTAATGCGCTGCATCAAGATGAGCGGTCCGCCAAAGATGGCGCTGCGCAGCGTGTAGGTGTTGGGGTCGTCCTGCATGTAGCGCACGCTATAGCGTGGCGAGAACGGATACGACGCGCCATAGATGCCCTGTCGCGTGGCGTAGGTGGCGATGTTGTCCACGGTGATGCTGGTGTGATATAGCCGCGCCATCTTATAGGTCAACATGCAGCCGCCGTCCTCGCAGTTCTCCAATACCACATGAGGCCGCTCGCGGCGGATGGCAGCGATCACCAGATCGAGGCCGCGCTCCGAGTTGGCGTAGTTGCTGTCGCCGGGGGCGTGAGTGTGATCCTCGCGCCAACAGCGCTTCACCATGTCCTCGCCGTCCTGAATGATGTAGTTCACGCCCTCTTCGTCAATCAGCCTGAGCATCTCGCCGATCAGCCATTCGCGGCAGGGAGCGTGACCGAGGCAGAGCGGTGCGGCGCCGAAGTAGTCATCGCCAAGGTGGATCAGCCAGTCAGGATGCGCCTGTGCCGCCGGCGCGGTAGGGTTCATCTGCGCCAGCGCCATGTGCACGCCAAAGCGCATGCCCAGCTCGGCACAACGCGCGCTCAGCGGCCGCAGCCCGCGCGGGAACTTGACCGGATCGGGACGCCAGTCGCCGATGCAGCGCGCCCAGCCCAGATCCATGATCACTGCCTCGATCCCCAATTCGGCGCAGCGGGCGATGGCTTCTAGCTGTTGCGCTTCCCCGATGTCCTGGCCGTAGCCCCAGGAGTTGTATTGCGCCCATGGGTATCGGTCGTCTGGTATGGGTGGATGCACATGTGCCTCGGCGAAGCGCTGAGTGGCGTAGCCCGCCTCGTCCCAGTCGCCGTGAAAGCGGCCTACGAAGCAGGCCGGCATGTTGAACGCTGCCCCCGGCGCAACGACGTGCGCCAGTTCGTCAATCGTGCTGCGCAGGTGGGTGTGATCGTCCTGCGACCACGCCAGCAACCGGCTCTTGCCGTTGAACTCGACGCCGATCACCAGACCGTCGCCGCTGAGCGCTTCGTCCGGATTGTCGAGCGGGTCGAGGCCAGCGCGCAACGCGGCCCATGCACAGCTCGTCGGCGCCCAGTAGTGCGCGCCGAACGAGCCCATGCGAATTTCATGCGGCGCCCGGCCGGGCACGATCTGTACTTTGTGCAAAGCGAATTTGTCTGGCCGGTAGTTCCAACTGAATTGTTCGACGTGAAACAGGTTGTTGCGCCCCGCCAGCGGCACGCGCAGGTCGAGCATGGCGCAGCCGGTCACTGTAATCGGCGCATCGCCTGCGCTTTCAAGCTCGGCCCACAGGCGCACGAAGGGGTGGGCCGGGAAGATTTGTGCGTGCTGGCGAAGGCGCAATCGGCCATCGTCGCTGAGCACATGCAGGGTCAACGTGCGCGTGCCGTCGGCTTGCTGCGCGACATCGGCCTCGCCATCGTCGCGCCAGCGCAGCGGTCTGCCGTCGGCGATCAGGTTGCCCAGTCGCGAGGAGGCAGCGTCGAGGCCGCAGCCGGGTTGGCCCGTCATTTGCCACGTCAGCTCGCCGTGCATCAGCACAAAGCGGCAGGTGATCAAGGGGTTCTCAAGGATCCAACTAAGCATAATTTTGTAGTGCCTACCCTACTGTGAGCGCAGCTTAGCGCCTAACGCGCTCAAAGCGCGTTAGGCGCTAAAAGGTTGGATGGACAGCAGGACTGAGTCGCGCTCGCGCAGCCCGTCGAAGGGGATGCCAGCGCGCATGAGTTGTTCGCCGCTTCGCCGTTCGCTGCGGTCGTCGAAGAGCCATCGCAGTGCATAGTCGCGATCTGGTCTCAGAGCGCGCGGGCGCACCGTCCGCTGTGGCATGCTCCCCGGCAGTCGGAAGACGAACAGCAGGTGCTCGTCCGTCGCTGGCAAAGCGTATTGAAATGCCGCCCAGCGGTCTCCACCGCCATCGCGCTTCGGCTGTTCGGTCAGCCGATACAGGTCGGCCTCCCGCACGAAGCGCCGGACCGACGATTGGTAGAGCGCGAGGTGCGCCGCGTATCGCGCGCGCACCCATGCCGGCAACTCCGGCAATTTCTGCGAAAGCCCCATCACCCCTAGCATGCCGATGCGGATGAAGTAGTCCAACTCGTGCGGCTGCAGATTGGGATCGCGCGGGTTGAAGGTCTGCGGCGCATAGCCGTTGATCCACTCGCTGTAAGTCCAGCGCAGCAGCACGTCTGGGGCGAGCATAGTCGTCGCACCCCAGAACAGTTGCAGGGAATGTTCGGGCCAATCGGGGTCGCTCAGGAAAGTGAGGTGAGTATGTCGCAACATGCCCAGGTCTACGCGCAAGCCACCCGATGAACAGTTCTCCCATATAACTTCGGGATAACGATCGCGCAGTCGCTCCAGCAGGCGGTAGTAGCCACGATAGTGCGCATATAGCCCATCGCCGGTGCCATGCCCGTGACCGGTGGCGTTGCAGCCGGCTCCGGGGTCGAGGTTGAAGTCGAGCTTCACCCAATCGAGCGCGTACTCATCCACCAACCGGCTGAGCGTTTCGAACGCCCAGGCTTGTGCTGCCGGATTGCCCAGACACACATAGCCCAGGCGCTCGCCATCGCGACGAGCCACCAACTCCGGCCTGGCCTGGGCCAGATGCGCCAACCGGCCCAGCCCTTCGATCTCGCACCACAGACCGAACTTCAAGCCTTTGGCATGAGTGTAGTCGGCGAGAGCGCGAATGCCGCTGGGGAAGCGAGCATCGTTGACCAGGCGCCAGTCGCCGCGATGGTCGTACCAGTGTGTCCCTGGGTCGGATGGGCCGAACCAGCCGGCGTCCAGCGTGCACACTTCGATGCCCATCTCGGCGGCGGCATCCACGTTGGCGCGGAAGGTGTCTTCATCAATGGCCTTGTCTTCGTAGCTCCACCAGTGATTCCATTCGACGGGCAGTTGTCGGGCCAGCGCGTTGCGCGGGTACCAGCAACGGCGACCGACGCGAGCGTAGGGGATCGAGATGTCGTTGAGATCGTCGCCGGCAGCCAGCACGATGATGACTGGTGGGCTGGCGATGGCGTCGCCCGGCTGCAGCGTTGTGCCAAACGCCCAGTCGCTCAGGCCGCCGCTGATCCGCCAGCCGCCACCGCGAGGTTCGAAGCGAAAAATCCAATTGCCAGACCAGGCGACCGACATCGAGAGCATGCCGCCGCCCGCGCGGAATAAGGTGAACCACGGATGGTGCTGATTGGACGACCGGCCGGCGCGCGTTTCGAGCACGAATGCCGATCGCAGCGGCTGGCGGACGCTACCGAATTCGTCGCCCCAGGCCGATGTGTAATACAACAGCTCGCACGCGGCGGGCATCAGATCGAGCGCCACGGCATCGAGCCGGGAGATGAGGACGGCCGCATCGCCGCCGTTGCGCGCCTCGAACCAAGTCTCGATCACTTCTTCTTCATAGACGACGAGGTGATGCAAGATGTCGAGGCCGGTCGGCGCGTGGCGCAGGTGCGTGACGCAATGGCGCGCGTATGCTTCGTCCGAGAGCTGTACGCGCGAAACAAGCATGTCCTTGTCTTGTGCGTGCAGATGTGCGCCGTTGGCCACCACGCCAAAGAGCGGGCTGCTGGTAGCCTCGACCCAGCGCACATCGGACAGATCAAGTTGGGACAGGCGCAGGCTGCTTTCGTGCGTGAGGTGGCAACGCAGCCGGCCTGTGGAGAGGTTGAGCGTCATGTCAGGGGGTTGCGGTAGGCAATGTGCGTAGCGCGTCGTAGCGTTTGATGGCCCGACAGGCGATGGAATCGGGACACGGCGTGGGTTGAGCTGTTGCCGATCCTGTTGTGTCTCCGAGCTGGATAAGCGCGATGGCCAGGATGATCAGCATGGCCATCATCACCAGGGCCAATGGTGCCAGCCAGCGCTTGTGAAAGGTGATCCGCGGCGTCATCCTTTCAGGCCGGTGGTGACGATGCCCTGGATGATGAAGCGCTGTGCCAGGAAGTACAGCACGATGCATGGGGCAACGAACATGATCGCGCCGGCCATCTGCAGGGCCAGCTCACCTCCGCCGCGCATGTTGCGCAAGAAATTGATGCCCAGGGCCAGGGTGTACAGGTTGCGATCGCTCAGGTAGATCAACGGCGTGAGAAAGTCGTTCCAGTTGGCCATGAAGGCGAAGATGGCGATGGTGGCTAGAGCCGGCTTGGCCAACGGCAAGATGATCTGCCAGTAGATGCGAAATTCGCTGGCCCCGTCAATCTTGGCGGCTTCGTCCAACTCGGTGTTGATGGTCATGAAGAACTGGCGCAATAGAAAGATCGAAAAGGCCGGCCCGAAGAAGGGTGGCAGCACCAGCGGCCCGAACGTGTTGGCCATTCCCAACCCGCGCACCCACAGGATGAAGCTGGGAATCATGGTGACCGGGTAAGGGATCATCATCGTGCTGAGCAGGACGATGAACAGCAGGTTGCGTCCGGGAAAGCGCAGCCGGGCGAAGCCGAAGGCCACCAGTGACGCCGACAGCAGCTCGCCGATGACGGCGATGGCTGTGACGATCACGCTATTGCGGAAGAAGGTGGCGAAGGGGATCATCTCGAACACGCGCACATAGTTCCGCCAGTTGAACTCGGTGGGCAAGAATTGCGGCGGGAAGCTGAGCGGAGCGTTAGGGGTGCGCAGCGACGAGGTGACTGACCACAGAAAGGGCAGGATAAAGATCGCGCCTAGCCCAATCAGCAGGCCGTACACCACCAGATTGCGCATGATCTGACGCACATACCACTGCGCCGAGTGTCGCTTGACTTTGAGACTAACGGCAGCCATTCACTTCCTCCCCAATCCTTCGTAGTGCACCCACAGGTCGGACGTGCGCAACAGGATCGCCGTACAAACCAGGATGATCAGGAACAGAAACCACGCCAGCGCCGAGGCGTAGCCCATCTCGAACCAGGTGAAGGCGTTGCGATATAGATAGAGCAGGTAGAACAGGCTGGCGTTAGCCGGTCCGCCGCCGGTCATGATGTACGACACGGCGAAGGTCTGAAAAGTGCCGATGATGCCGGTGATGAGCGAGAACAGGATGACCGGCGAGATCATGGGCAGGGTGATGTGCACGAAGCGCTTCCAGTTGCCCGCCCCGTCCAACTCGGCAGCTTCGTAAAGCTCCAACGGCACGCCTTGCAGTGCGGCGATGAAAATCACCACGGTGCCGCCCACGCCCCACAGGCTCATCAGGATGAAGGCCGGCATCGTCCACTCCGGGTCCCCCAACCAGTTTGGGCCAGGCAGCCCGAGCAACGAGAGGAAGTAGTTGACGATGCCGAAGCGCGCGTTGAAGATCCAGGCGAACACGATCGCGACGGCAACGCCGGAGATCAGCGACGGCAAGTAGAAGATGGTGCGAAAGATGCGCTGGCCGATGACTTTTTGGTTGAGCAGCACGGCCAGCCCCAGCGCGGTGATCAGCCCAAGCGGCACGCTGAACAACGTATAGACGGTGGTGACGCGCAGCGAGTGGTAGAACAGATCATCGCCGAACATGCGCGCGTAGTTGCTCAGACCGAGCCAGATCGGATCGCGACCGGGGCTGTAGCGCGTGAAGCTCAAGAAGAACGAGGCGATGATCGGCCCGGCCAGGAAGACGATGAAACCGAAGAGCCAGGGGCTGATGAACAGGTAGCCCATGATGGCCTCGCGAC
>Ga0308411_10001859_pt1 | contig 14368 bp, 16 predicted proteins | sample HotsprottomLayer_2_FD_203530 | JGI IMG/M metagenome (GOLD analysis project Ga0308411, IMG submission 203530) | Hot spring phototrophic mat microbial communities from Octopus Spring, Yellowstone National Park, Wyoming, United States -... | ecosystem: Environmental > Aquatic > Thermal springs >...
ATTCGGAAAACCGGCCCAGGCTGCGGAGGTACGCCAGGTCGTCGTGGGTGAAGTGCAACTGCTCCAGATAGTCGAGCACATCTTCGATGCCGGCCGCCACCAGGAAATTCCGCCGCGGCGGCATCGTGCGAAAAAACAGCTCGAACACCGCTGGCTGATCCATCCCCTCCGCCGCGTACGCCTGACCCATCGTCAGCTCGTACAGGTCGGTGAACAGCGCCAGGTTGGATGGCGGCGTGGGTGCCTGTCCGGTCATCCGATCGCTCCTCGACCTCCGCCCCGGCGGTGCCTCGTGACGACCTCATCCGATATCTTCGAGGATCACCCCGGCCGCCTGCATCTGGGCCAGGACCTGACCGGCCCGCTGCTGTTCGACCGGCCGCGTGGCGCTGGTCAGCAGATGCACCTCGAAGCCCGCTTTCGCGGCATCCAGGGCGCTGGCTTGCACGCAGTAGTCCAGCGCCAGCCCGCCCACCCAGACCCGCCGCACACCGAGCGATTTCAGCCGCTCGACCAGACCCGTGCCGTCGAGTGCCGAATACTGTTCCCGCTCCCGATCCGTCCCTTTGCTCACGATCCAGGCGTCGGCCGGCACATCGAGATCCGGATGAAATGCTGCTCCTTCCGTGCCCTGAAGGCAATGGGGTGGCCATGGCCCGCCTTGGCTCTGAAAGCTGCAATGGTCCGGCGGGTGCCAGTCGCGGGAAAAGATGACCTGAGCCCCGCCTTGGCGGGCTGCTTGGATCCAGTCGTTGAGCACGGGTACTACGGCGTCGCCGTCCGGCACGGCAAGCGTCCCCCCTGCACAGAAATCGCGCTGCACGTCGACCACCAGCAGCGCGTCCGCTGGCCCTAGCATTGGCCTCGGCATGCCCAACCTCCTTTCATGATTGAGGTTACGGCACGTCGCCGCGTCGAGCTGCGCCCCTACAGGCTAGGATCTGCGCCCCTACGGGCTAGACGGAAATGCCTCAGCGCTTCATCCCAGGATTCATTCAGACGCATTGGGCAGCCCCGCGCACGAGGGACTGCGGCAAGCCGCATCGTGGCTCGCCTCAGCGGTCACTGGAATTTGATCTGCTGTAAATGTTTAGTAGTCACACTACACAGGGGGGTGTGGTGATCGCCGAAGCGGCTGCGGCAGCTTGGCGCCGCGGGAACTGGGGAGCGGCGCTACCGTCTGCCAGGCAAGCCCTGTGGCGGCGCGGCGCGCAGCTCCCTGCCTGGCTGCTCAACCAGCGGCTGGTTTGTCAACCGGCGGGCTTATCAGAACCCTGGCGGCTGACCGCTTCGCGCAAGGCGCGCAGCAGAACGTTCCAGTGGGCCACGACCTGATGGTGCCGCCGCTTGAGCTGTTCGTGCAGCTCGCGATAGCGGGCGTGCCGCTGGGCTTCTTCGCTGTGCTTTCGCGCCAGCTCCAGCAGCTCGTCCCCCTCGCCCCCTTTCTCGAACTCGGCGATGGCATGCTCGTGTTTTTCGAGCGCTTCTTCTTGCAGCCGGAGCGACGAGGCATGCTCGCGCAGGGCTTTGGCGTGCTCTTCCAGGGCTTGTTCGAGCTGCTGCATCTCGCTGCGGACTTTCCCCAGCTCCTCTTGCCAGACCGCCAGTTCATCCCGCCAGAAGCTGATATCGCTCTCCCAGGCCCGATGTTCACGGTGCATTTGCAGATGGGTCAGCGTGGTCATCGAGTATTCTCCTTGACTAGCAGGTTGCAACGACCCACGATCCGTAGGAGGTCCACCTGAATGGCAGCAGACCCCGGGCTAGCCATATTTGTAGCAAATGGCGCGCCTAGCGCTCGACGCGATCTCTCTACCCCCAAGGTGCATCACGATCCAGGGCACGAAGACTGCGCCTCAGGGGCTCCCGATCGCCAAAGCTACCCATGGCACCCCGGAAACCGAGATGCCCGCGTACCAGGCACTGGGCTCGATACCTGTGCGTCGAGGCATGTGCCGTGATTTAGCGAAGTGCCCGTATTCGCACACTTGGCGCGACAGACGATGGGCGTTGTGGGGGCGTGCTGCTTCCCCGCCCGAGCGGGGATTTGTTCCTTGTCGACACCCGCGGAGGCGCCCCTCGGACAGGGATTGGCGGAGCGGACCTACCGCCCTCCCGGCGCCATGGGCTTCAAGGGACGGCGTGCAAGAAAATGACCGCCAGAGCCCCGAGCAAGGCGATGGCTGCCACAACCACAAGCAGGCGGAAAGGCTGGAAGTGAAAGAGCACCTTCAGGATCGCCTGCACGCAGCGCAGCGTATCCCGCAGCGGGCGGAACTTGGAATGGCCCAGGCGTTGGCGGTAAGGTACAGGAACGTACTTCACTCGCCTCCCCGTGCAGAGGAAGGCCAGGGTCAGCGAGGAAGAAGCCGAAAAGCCGTCGGGCATCACCCAGAGATACTCCAGGGCCATGAGGCGCTTGAAGACTTTGATGCCGCAATTCAGGTCCCGAGCCGGCCTGCCGCTGAACCACTGGGCGAACGTCCAGAGGAGGGCTTTGGCCAGCTTTCGAGCGATAGGCCAGCGTCCTTGTTCGGATTGACGCACGCCGTTGACATGGTCGTATTGCGGCAGGAAGCTCCACATGGCCAGGATGCTTGCCGGGTCGTAGCTGCCGTCGGCATCCAGGATCGCGATCGACGGGGCTCGGGCGGCTTGAATCCCCGTTTTCAGAGCGGCGCCATAACCGCCTGGAACCTGGTGACGCAGGAGGATCGCTCCGTGCTGTCGGGCGATGGCGGGTGTCTCGTCTTCGGAGGCATCATCGACGACGAGCACTTCGACCTCGGCGGGAACGGCAGCCAGGCTTTGCTGCAATTCTTCGAGAACCTGACCCAGGGCCGCCGCTTCATTGCGTGCCGGCAATACCACGGAGAGCTGGGGCGTGCGTTGGCTTTTTTCGGGCAATCCGGTCATCGGAAGCTGCGATGTCCAACCACTGGCACCTGCCAACTCAAGGCATGTCTTTCAGCATCATCAACCACGTTTTTGCGAACACGAACGTCCACGAAAACTACGGTGCAGATTTGTCCGATTGCGATATGTCTTGGAATGAGTTGGAGGGAATGTAGAATACTTGGATCGAATAGGCGATCGCGGCGATGGGCTTATGGTCGTGAAGATAGGTGCACGAACTTGTGGGATCATACAGCCTGTTGACGCTCACGACATACCATCCTGGCTGAGCTTGTTGCGGAATCGGTTGCCCTCGGATTCCAAAATACTCGGGAGGAGCGCCTCCGTAGGATAGCGCGAGGTAGAGCGGCTGGGCCTCGGGGTGCTGCTGGACCCACCTCTGCACGAAAAACAGATTCTGCCCCCAGTCGACGTTGCTTCCCAGTAAGACCCGATGGCCATAGCGCGGTCCGCCACACAATTCGTTGAAGTAGGTTTGAGAATGGGGGAGCACTGCGATGCTACTGATCACGAACCAGCCGATCGCACCGAACACCACCTTGCGCGGAACGAATAGTCCCGCCTGTGGATGGGGTACGGTCGAGGACAGCCAAATGTAGATGAAAGGAAGCGATGGAAGCACATAACGGAAATGGCGATTGATCCCTCCTAGCAGACTGATCGCCAGAAGGTAGGCCACTGCCAGCGTCAGCAAGATCACTTCATTGCGACACACATTCGCCGGTACATGATGGCGGAACCGGCCATAAAGGGCTATTGCCCCCAGGACCCATGCTCCTAAGGGGATTTTGAAGAGCGCGGCTGCTACGTAGTAATACCACCAGCCTCCATGCTTCCACTCGCCGAACAGGTACGCTGGGCGCCCTTGTTCGAACGCCGTAAGCTGCGTGTCGAGTCCCTGTACATACTGTTTGGGAAGCGGCACTGGGATGCGGCCCAGGAGAGTCCCCCGGAAGCGGTTGGTTGCCACCACGGCTGGGTCGGCATCCACAGGAGCGGCCCAGCCGAGCGTAGCGCTGTGGAACGGATAATCCTGGAGCGGAGTGCACGTCCCGTCTGCCAGATAGAGGGCGTTGATGATGGCAACGGCCAGCACGAACATGACGATCAGATGGGCTGCACGCCGAAGCGCCACATTCCGTGGTTCCCCGCCGGGGGTGGCGATGATCCAGAACAGGGTCAACATGGGCCAAAGCGGAAAGAGGATCAGCCACGCGAATTTCGTGAGATTGGCGAGCCCCAAAGCCGCGCCCGCCAGTGCGGCTGAAGTCCAGGAAGGAGCCCGAAGCCACCGCCAGAACAGAAAGGCGGCCAAACTTCCCAAACTGGCGCAACCAACATCCGGGGTCAGGAGTGCCCCGTTCCCCAGGACGTTCGGGCAAAAGGACCAGAGGGTTAAAGCCGCCAGCCCAGCGCTGGTGCCGTACAGCTCGCGCGCCCAGCGCCAGCAGACCCAGGCTCCCACCAGAGCAAGCGGCAGACAGGCCCATCGGGCCAGGGGAAACAGCAGCGCCAGACGCGTCTGATTGGCCACCAGGAAGTCCGATCCGACGGTGAACTCCGAACGTGCCGTCGGGGATGGGTCCACACGCCTCCAGTCGGATCGATATCCGGCGACGACCACAGGAATGGCCGCGACCAGCCGCACCAGCGGTGGGTTCGCCCGGGCCAGCTCAAAACGCCGCTGCTCGATATGATGCAACGCGGCGGGCAACTGGGCAATTTCGTCGGCGGTGGGGCTGTACCAGGCCGCGAACGTGGCCATGATCGCGGCCGAACTGAGGGTGACCCCTACGGCACCCCAGGAAGTAAGCCTGCCAGTCCGCATGGTCCCATCCCCACCCGGCCCGCCCGCGGAAGCCAGCTTTCACCGGGACCGTAGATACAACCCCACTGCGACCAGCGCAACCCCGATCAGCGCCAGCCAGAGATACAAGCCCCATGGCCGCGTGCCATCGTCAGGCTCCGGCAATCCGAATGCGGAGAGCGTGAACTCATTCAGGGGCGGAGCGGGGGTCGTGCGTAGTTCTTCGAGCTGCATCGTCCCCTCCAAGGGCCTCCCATTCTTGTCCATCGCAACAGACCACTTGTGAAAGGGGTACCACAAGCCATCGATTTCACGGAAATCCTCATATTCGAACTTTGTCTTTCGGGGCTCGAAATCAATCTCTCCACGGACGAGCACCCACGAGCGCGCGGGTTCGAAACAGACACGTGCACGGCGGAAAAGCGCCTCCAGGCTCTCGATCACACGTTCGGAAGGGTCTACTTCAAACGACATCCAGACCAGTCGCCGCTCCCCTTCGATTTCCGTGGTCATGTCCGTTAGCCGAAAGGATTTCAGGGTGATCAATCGGGTTATCGGCACGTGATAAATCGTGTTCGGATAGGACAGTTGAAACAAGTCATGTGTCTCGAGCATTCGATCTACGTAGCGGTGCTCGTCCCCGCGACCTCTCCAAGCTATGTTGGTCAGAATCCAGGGCCCGTGGTTTTGTTTCCGGACCAGCCTGAAGACATATTTGCTGTTGCGACCCCATACCTCTCCTTCATACTTGCCATCACGATGGAAACGTTCGACCATCGAAATGCGATGGTCTTTGTAGGCTTTAAAGAGCGACTCTTTCCGCGTTCCGTCATGTTCGATCGTACGTGCGGTGCTGTAGGTGATCGATTGCGCCCGGTACCTGTCCCAGGCCTTCTTTGCCTCGGCAGGAAGTAGCGGGGGCTCCGCGGCTTGGGCCATGGTGCCGGGAGGGAACGTTCCTCCAGCGAGCCAGAGACAGGCCAGGGCGGCAAGGCCCCCAAGGGGCGATCGGCACGGAGAAAGAAAGCGGCTCATGATTCCTGTTTCCTCGGTACCAGGCGGTGCTACCCGAGAGACATCTCCCAACGATTCCCGCCCAGAGGACCTCATTGCTCCGATCCCCTGGGCGTAAGGGTGGGTCAGTGCCACGAACGAAGCGCAGCGCTGCCACGCCGCGTTTCGCTAGAAAGGCATGCCGCGTTAATAAATTACCGAGGTTCGCATCGACAGAGGGTCTCCGCTGCATTGGGCGTGACGTTCTTACATACGCAAGCGGCACACGGATCGCCGGGAACCCTATTGCATCCGCCGCCGCAACTGGCTGTACCGCTGCTTTGATGACAATCTACGTTACAGTCAAATGAGTTTCCGCAGCGTGGACCAGCAGTGTATGAAAAGACCTCCGTAGGCATCACAATGAGCGATGCGATGAGGCAGGCCACACCGCAGACGACGGCAAGTCGGCGCAGATGAGAAAAGCGACGCATGGTAAACTCCTTCTAGCAATGACATCTTAACACAAGCGGCACCGTGCCGCGTGGTACACACATGTGCCGAACGACAGGCGAAATCGGCGGGACACCCCAAGGGAGTCGAACCCCCCAAGTCTCGAGTCGCGCGACCGTCCATTGGGTCTGCTCCTGGGAAGCCACGAACTAGGGAGAGAAGACGTTGCGGGTGACGTCCCGCTCGGTCCCGCGGCGTCCTGCGGACATCGCTCGACGTCGAGGCTCCTGCACGATCAAGTGCAAGGCTCCCTCTAGCTGCCATTGCCAAGGTACATCCGTAAAAAGCACGAGCCTGATCGCGTGATGACCTGGCCTGCCAATCGGTGAAATGGTGGTTCTCAGCGTCTTGGTCTCTCCGGGGGCTAACGTCAGTGGCAAATCGTCGACCGCATGGCAGGTACAGGAAAACGACCCGCCCACGAGCGTCACGGGCCGATCCCACTTGTTGGTGACGCGCACCGGCACCTGCGTCCACTGCCCCGCGATGACCGGCGCAGGACGCAAGCTTGCGGCGCTGATCCGGACCGCTTGCCCTCGCAGGCGGGCCACCACCGGCAGGCGGTCAGCCACGACAAGCACCGCGCCGAGCACGACCGTTGCCGCCGCGGCCGCCAGCCCCACACGCCCAACCATCCTGCGGTCGGGCTCGCTCCCGCGCGCTGCCGCCCCGGCGACCAGGACCGCACCCAGCAAGGCCCCGCAGAGCAGACTCAGCCCCAGCGCAATCTCGTGGAGGACAGTAACTGACCCAAAACAAAGGCAAGGGGGCAGGTCACGCACGATCGCGTAACCATGGTAACCGGCAAAGCCGAGGAACAGAGCGCAACTCGCTCCCACCAACCAGAAATTTGCTGGGAGAACCAGGAGCCAACTGCCCAGCAGCGATTCCACCAGCACCATCCCGCCCAGCAGCACAGCCTGGCTGGCCTTTGCACCTTCCGTGGCCACGGTGTGCAGCTTCAGCAATGCTGCCGCCAGTAGCACCGACCCGGGAAGAATGCTCGCGGCATGTACCCAGCCACGGCGCCCAAGCTGCTTTTCGCCACGAGGCATGCCTTGATCCTCCCTGGAAGAGCTACGTATGGCAGGATAAGACTGCTCGAGAGTACCCAAGCCCCCCCAAAATGTCAAGTACTGATGCAATCGCTCAATTCCAGAAACTCGCGGTTTTTCTGGCAGATCGTCTCGAGGCGTGCTTGGCAGCCCAGTGCCGCTCTCTCGGACGCTCGCCCTGGCGCGTGAAGCAACGCCCGCGCTGGTAATACACTGACCCGGCAGAATGGCAGAACCCCCCAGAGCACAGGAAATGGTCCGAGGCGGGCGGTCCCTCGCCTCGTCTCCCCAAGCGCACGTTCTGTCACAGCCGTGCTTGCGGTGGAGGCGTTTCCTTGGCCGTCGGACGGGGCAAGCCGATTCGATACGTGAACCGCCGTCTGTTGCGGGTCTGCGATACGCTAAGGCGACCCTGCCAGAGCGCAGGTGACGTTCTTGGTGATCGCCCGCTCGGCCTTGTCTTTGAACATGAGGGCGGCGAAGGGCAGCTCGACCTCGACCACGATCTGATCGCTTTCGGCCCGGGCCTGGCCGCGGATGGTGAAGGCGAGGCTGCGGAATGTGAAATCGACCGCCGTCTCGGACGGGCTGACGACCAGGTCCTGCCCCTGGAAATCGTGGACCGTTTTTTCTAGCGCCGGTTGCACCCGGGCTAATGCTTCGGCCGGCGGCAGGGTATGCGGGACGCGAACGACAAGTTTGGGCATCGGAGGAGGCCTTTCCCCTGGGCGGCCGCTGGCGGCAGTGCGGAGGCCTTCAAGCGGCGGGCAACTGGGGCAGCGGCGGTTTGCGAGCGATCATCACCGTGAACAACGAGCGCGGCGAGGTCTTGTACCGGCGGACGAAGACCAGCGGCTGTGCGGCACGCTCCAGCTCCGCGAAGCTCAGTTTCGTGTGCCAGCCGAGCAAGTGGGTGATCGGGCTGAGGCAATCGACCAGAGCCGCCAGCCACCGCCGCTCGCTGCGCAGATGGTTGATGAGCACGACCGTGCCTCCTGGGCGGCAGACCCGCACGATCTGACGCATCAGTTGGGGCAGATCAGGCACCACCGTCAGCAGGTGAAAGGCCATCACATAGTCGAACGTCTCGTCGGGAAAGGTCAGCTCCAGGGCATTCATCCGCAATAGTTCGATATGCGTCCACTGCCGCTGGGCCACTTTCCGGCGGGCATGGGCCAGCATGTCTTCCGAAAGGTCGACGCCGACGACCTGGGCATGCGAGGGGTAGGCGTCCAGCGACAGCCCCGTCCCCACGCCCAATTCAAGCACCTTCGACCCCGGCGGAATGTTCAGGCTGCGGATCGTCGCCTGTGCGCGGGCCTGGAAAAAAGGTGAAAAAATGGCGTCGTACAGGTTCGACAGACCGTGGTAAAACGCGCTACGGTGCGGGTGGGTCAGCATTCCAGTGAGTCGATCGAGCCCAGACCAGCCTGCCGCAAGTCCGTAGGTTGTACGGGCTGACGGGCGGCGAGACTGCCCGTACGGCCGGCCTTCGTGGAGGGAAATGTTGCGGCGCTCAGGCACGTCGCCGCCGCGTGCGCTTCCGGCCTGGCCACCAGAGCCTCAGCCCGCGCGCTCGCTCATGCGGGGTCACGCCGCCTGGCGGTAGTGTAGCCGAAGGGGCGGGCGGAGTGGCAGGGTGCTGGTCGGCGGCAACACTGCTCTCCGTGGACGACGTGCACACCTTGCGGGGACGGTACGCACGGGCTGCGGCAGCCCGCAAAGGAGAGGCTGCCACAAAGGCCAGTAGCACCAGTGGTGCCGCCCACGCGCCCAGCGCCACAATCGCCGCCAGCGCAAAGACGCCCTGCGCGACATGCTGGAAGTGTCGTTTGCTGTGCAGCCATTGATAAACCAGATGTGGGTACCGGATGCGCGAGACCATCAACGCCGCCAGCACCACGGCCATGATCGGCACGGCATTCCGCACCGTCCGCAGCAGCCCTGCTTCGTCTGGCAGATACTGCCGCACCGCCTCGGGCAGCATCAAAGCCGGCTCATTGGCCGCGATCATCGCCAGCGAGGCGATCGTGGCAGCCGCGGCCGGCGAAGGCAAACCGCTAAACCAGGCGTGATCGGAAGTCTCCACATTGAAGCGCGCCAGCCGCAGTACCGCGCAGGCCATAAACAACGCGGCAATCACCCACAAAATGCGTGGATGATAGTCGGTTGTGATCTGCATCACGATCAACGCCGGTGCCACGCCGAAGCTGATCGCATCGCACAGACTGTCCAGTTCGGCGCCAAACCGCGAGGTTTGCCGCATCCAGCGAGCCGCCGTGCCATCCAGCATGTCAAAGATCATCGCTGCAAAAATCAGCAGACCTGCCAACAGCAGCGGTCGATCGCTGTCCGCCGCTTGCATCGCGTAGCTGGCACTTCCCAGGCCGCAGCACCCATTTCCTAGCGTGAGCAGCGTCGGCAGCAGGGGAAGCTGAGGACGCACGGGATGCGAAATGGGATTGCGCGGTCGCCAACGCGACACACTGAGTTTCAAAGAGGTCTTCACGCGTTGCTCCTTGTAGCGATCTCTGTGCTGATCGACCGCACTTGCACACCACCGGCAATGGTCGGGGCTACGCCGGCGCGGGTCTCAGCCCCGAAGGCTCCGCCAATTCCGTATAGCGGGCCAAAATGGAAGTCCCCGCCATAACCCTTTGTCCAACTTGAACTTGCAGCGCAAGGCCTCTACTGGTCGGCAGCACGATCTGCGTCCGTGAGCCCAGTTTGATCATGCCCAGCACTTGCCCCCGCGCTAGCATCTGGCCGGGCCCGACCTGGCAGACGATCCGGCGGGCGATCGCCCCGGCAATTTGCCGCACAATGAACCCCCTGTAGGGAGGATTTGCCTCCTCCATGCGAATAACTATCTGCTCGTTTTCGCGGGCAGCCGCCGGCCGCAAAGCGTTCATGAACTTTCCCGGTCGGTAGGTCAGCCCGACCACGCGTGCATCGACCGGGGCACGATTCAGGTGCACATTGAAAACCGATAGAAAAATGTCGATTTCGATGGCCGGCCCACCTACAAACGGATCGTGAGGGAGGGAACGGATGGCCACGATGCGTCCATCGGCCGGAGCTAAAACCAGCCCCTCTCCAGAAGGTATTTGCCGACTAGGATTTCTGAAAAACCAGAGGACGAGAACGGCACCAGCGGCGGGTAAGATGGCAAGAACCCAACTGAGAAGCGCTGCACTCAGCAGCGTCAGGAGCGCCAGGCCGCCACCCAGGAGGATCAGTTCAGCCAGCCCGACGCGCGCCCAAGGAAGCCGGTCGCGCCACTGGAATGGATCGTCTTGAGGGAGCCAGTAGTAGCCTGGGCGATGCTGGTAGAACTTCAGGTCGCGGGGATCGAGGATTTCGTGGGGATAGCCGGCGTCGTGTCCCTGCCGTAGGGCGTGCATGCGTGCGACGTAGCCCGGGAAGAAGCGTTTCAGATACCACCGGCGGACATATCCCCAGGCCAGTTCGACCCGCATGCACAAGCCCCCCCCTGGCTGAATGGTTGTGCAGCGGGGGTCCAAAGGCTCGATGGGGCGCGGGCCGGCCGTGGGCACGGCAGCCGTGGCCGAACCGGGCGGACAGTCGCCCTCTGCGGTGGAGGCGCTGGCAGCGTCCGAGGCCGGCAGCGGAGGGGGAGCGGTCATCGCAGACGGTTTCCCCCGTTCTTCATGGAAACTGCACACGAAAATAACACTCCATGAGCATACGGCGGCCGGGCCAGTCTGCAAGAGGCAAGAGGGGGCGGGGCGTCGAGGCGTCGTGCCGCGGATTGCAGGTTGCCGCCGGGTGCCGTAAAAGAGAGGTCGCCCTGCTTGCCGCAACGTGGCGCACTTGGGGTGCCGCCGCGGCGGCTGGTCGATCTGCATCTGGGTGATCCTCTTCTGGGAGTTTCTTTCGCTATGGCCAAGGCAGCCACCAAGAAAGTGAACGTCGCCATCATCGGGCTGGGGTTCGGCGCGGAGTTCATTCCGATCTATCAGGCGCACCCGCAGGCCAACATGTATGCCATCTGCCAGCGGACCGAGGAGCGGCTCAACAAGATCGGCGACGAGTTCGGCGTGGCCACGCGCTACACGCGGTACGAAGACGTGCTGGCCGATCCGCAGGTCGATTTCGTGCACATCAATTCGCCGATTCCCGACCATGCCTGGATGTCGATCGAGGCGCTGAAGGCCGGCAAGCACGTGATGTGCACGGTGCCGATGGCCACCACGATCAAGGAATGCGACAAGATCTGCCAGCTCGTGGCCGACACCGGGCTGACCTACATGATGGCCGAGACGGTGGTGTACAGCCGCGAGTTCCTGTTTCTCAAGGAGATGTACAAGAAGGGGGAGCTGGGCAAGATCCAGTACCTGGCCGCCTCGCATCCGCAGGACATGGATGGCTGGCCCGCCTACTGGCAGAAGATGATCCCCATGCATTACGCCACGCACGTGGTCAGTCCCTGCCTGGGGCTGGTGAACGGCCGGGCGGAATATGTGAGCTGCTTCGGCAGCGGGACGGTGCGCCGCGAGATCCAGAAGAAGTCGGGCAATACCTTCGCGGTCGAGAGCTGCCACATCAAGATCAAGGACAGCGACCTGACGGCGCACGTCTGGCGGTTTTTGTACGACGTGGCCCGCCAGTACCGCGAGAGTTTCGACGTGTACGGCACCAAGAAGAGCTTCGAGTGGGCGTTGGTCGAAGGGGAGCCGCATGTCCTCCACACGGCAAAGAAACCGGAGCCGGAGATTCCGACCAAGGTCACGGTGCCGGACTACGCGCACCTGTTGCCTGAGCCGATCCGGCGTTTCACCCAGCCAGGGGCGATCCACGACGCGCAGCATTTGTCGTTCATCCAGGGGGGTGGGCACGGCGGCTCGCATCCGCATCTGGTGCACGAGTTCGTCACGGCCCTGGTGAAAAAGCGAGAGCCTTGGCCGAACGCCACAATCAGCGCCAACTGGACGTGCGTGGGGCTGTGTGCCCACCAGTCCGCATTGAAGGGGGGCAAGATCGTGAAGCTGCCCGCCTTCACGCTCGAGTGAGCCGACGGCGCTGCTCGCTCTCAGCGTCAGCACCGGGCCGCGGCGGGCGCAGGAAGCCGGAGGGTGTTCCGTTCCCCGGCATGCGGGGGCGGTGCTTCGCATCGAAACGATCGGACACGAAGGAGAGCCTGGTCATGGAATCTGCCACGCGACGCGAATGGATCCAGGCGACGGGGACGGCGGCCGCGGCACTGGCGGCCGGGTTTACCGCCACCTCGCGCGGTTATGCCGCGAACGAAACGATCCGCGTGGGCTGCATCGGCACGGGCGGCCGCTGCCGGCGGCTGATGCAGGCGCTGGCGACGCTACCGGGCGTGCAGATCATCGCGGTGTGCGATGTCTGGGAGGCGCATCTGGAAGAGGGACGGAAGCTGGCGGCCCCGGGTGCACGGGCCACGCGCGACTACCGCGAGATCCTCGACCAGCGCGACGTGGACGCCGTGCTGATCGGCACGCCAGACCACTGGCATGTGCCGATGACGATCGACGCCTGTGCGGCCGGCAAGGATGTGTATGTCGAAAAGCCGCTGACGCACGATCTGGCGGAAGGGTCGGCGGTCATCGCGGCGGTCCAGCGGCATCCGCGGATCGTCCAGGTGGGGTTGCAGCAGCGCTCGATGCCGCACCTGATCGAAGCCGCGCAGATCGTCCGCTCCGGCCAGCTCGGCACGATTCACAAGGTGCATCTGAGCTGGAACCGCAACACGCCCCGTGCCACGGCGGCCCTGCCGGCGATCGACCCGCAGAGCGTGGATTGGAAGCGGTTTTTAGGCAGTGCCCCCGACCAGCCGTTCAACCCCTACCGCTTCCGCAACTGGCGGTGGTTCTGGGACTTCGGCGGCGGCATCTTCACCGACCTGATGGTGCACTGGATCGACGTGGTGCACTGGTATCTGGGGCTGGACCATCCGGCCATGGCCGTGAGCATCGGCGACCATTTCCAGGCGCAGGGGCTGTGGGAGACTCCCGATACGGTGCAAACGCTCCTGCGTTACCCGGACCAGAAGGTGCAGGCCTACTTCGAGGGGACCTTCGTCAATGCCCGCAATGCGGCGATGTGCGAGTTCATGGGCAGCGAGGGAACGCTGTACGTCGACCGCGGCCGCTACGAGATTCATCCCGAGCGGCGGAGCAAGCTCGCCGCACGCCAGCACGTCGTGGGGGAGGGCACGCGCGGGGCCGACTTCTATAGCCAGCCGGACGGAGAGCGGCTGCACCTGGCCAACTGGCTGGAGTGCATTCGCACCCGCAAGCCGCCGGCCTGCCCGGTCGAAGAAGGGGTGCGGGCCGCGGCCGCGGCGCACCTGGCCAACCGCGCGCTGCGCGGCGGCGGTGTGGCACACTGGGAAGGCGAGCAGGCCGCTCGCTAAATGGCGACAGGGCGCCATCGCAGCGGGCGCTGCGCCTGTGCGCCAGGCGTCCGCGTGCACCGGGCGCCTGGGGCTAACCCCTGGCGCAAAGCCGCTGCGTGCTAATTGTGGCTGAAGCCCAGCGACGTTTTGCGGTCGCGGCCGAGCGGATTGGCCACGAACTTGCGATAGCACTGCGGGCACAGGTCGTAGCGGCGGCGGTGGTAGACCTCGTCGCTGACCGCGTCGCACTCGGCCGCCTCGGCCCGCTCCAGAATCTCGTCGATCTCCAGCAGATGGTCGCGGTCGTCCTGGGGTTCGTGTTCGTGGATCGGATCCATCACCGCCTCGACCTCCATCCGCACGACATACCGCAATTCACGCTGCGGATCGATGACGCGTTGGCAGCGGTCACAGGTGAAATGCATCATAAAGCCGACCCTTCCAACCCATGGACGAATGCTGCACCTCGGACGGTCCGCGCGCCGGCCCGTCGCCTGAGTTTCATCCTACCGCCGAGCGGCCGCCGGTCACAAGACGACCCTCCGGCGAATCGCACCCCATGCGCCCAGGCAGGCCATAGGCCAGCGCCACTGCTCTTGACACGAGAGGGCGAAGTTGTTCTCACGACGGGCGGTGAACCATCGCCCAGACGCCGCGCTATCCGCGGGTCGGCCAGGGCTGCATGAGCAGCTCCTCGGC
>Ga0308411_10001862_pt1 | contig 14353 bp, 12 predicted proteins | sample HotsprottomLayer_2_FD_203530 | JGI IMG/M metagenome (GOLD analysis project Ga0308411, IMG submission 203530) | Hot spring phototrophic mat microbial communities from Octopus Spring, Yellowstone National Park, Wyoming, United States -... | ecosystem: Environmental > Aquatic > Thermal springs >...
CCATTCATCCGGCCCGAGCCGGGCGCAAAGCCGGTTCCCGCGCGCCGAGCAGCGATTGATCGGCAGCGCAATACGCCATCCCTCGAGCTCGCCCAGGCGCTCCGCCACGGCGCCCGGCAGCCGCAGCGACCAGCGCGCGCATTCGGGGAGCGGCGCGAGCGTCGCTTCAGCCATGGACGCGCGTGCCTTCCGGATCGTAGAACACCGGTGCGGTCACCTTGACCGGGGCGAAGCCGCCCGGGGTGGTGGCGTGCAGCGTCTGGCCGATGCGTCCGCGCCCGTCCGCCACCAGTGCAAGCGCGATCGAGCGGCCGCAGTTCGAGCTGAAGTAGCTCGAAGTGACATGACCCAGCATGGGCATCGGCACGGCCTGCGTGGGATCGGCGACGAGCTGCGCACCTTCCTCGACGACGAGTGACGGGTCCTCGGTCAGCAAGCCTACGAGCTGCTTGCGGCCGGGTGCGACGAGGTCGGGACGCGCGAGCGAACGCTTCCCTATGAAGTCGCGCTTCGTGCTGCCGATCATGCCGGCTAGGCCGAGATCGTCGGGAGTTACGGTGCCGTCGGTGTCTTGTCCGACGATGATGTAGCCGCGCTCGGCCCGTAGCACATGCATCGTCTCGGTGCCATACGGCGCGAAACCGAGCGCCTCGCCTTGCGCGCAGAGCTGCTCCCACAAGCCGGCGCCGCAACCCCAGGGCACGTTGATCTCGTAACCGAGCTCGCCGGTGAAGGAGACACGAAACAGGCGGCATCGCGTTCCCGCGATGCGCCCCGTGCGCACCGCCATATGCGGCATCCCGGCTTCGGAGAGGTCGATGTCCTCGACAAGCGGCGCGATCAGCGCACGCGCGAGCGGCCCTTGCACCGCTATTACCGCATACTGCTCGGTAATCGAGGTCAAATAGACCTTGAGGTGACTCCACTCTGTCTGGAGGTAATCCTCCATCGACGCGAGCACCTGCGCCGCTCTACTGGTCGTGGTGGTGACATGAAAGCGATCCGGAGCAAGCCGCGTGACGATGCCATCGTCGTACACGTAGCCGTCCTCGCGCAGCATCAAGGCGTACCGGCAGCGACCGACGGCAAGCCGATCAAAGCTGTTGACGTAAATGCGGTTGAGGAACTCGAGCGAGTCCCGCCCCACGACCTCGATCTTCCCGAGCGTGGAAGCATCAAGTAGCCCCCCGGTTTTGCGCACCGTGCGGCATTCCCTGGCCACGGCCGCGTGAAGGTCTTCACCGGCCCGCGGAAACGCGATCGCCCGCTTCCACTGTCCGACATCCTCGAACGGCGCGCCCCGCGCGGCTGCCCACGCGTGCGACGGCGCCTGGCGCACCGGGTCGAAGAGCGTCCCCCGGTGAGCGCCGATTAGGGCACCAAAGGTGACTGGCGTGTACGGCGGGCGGAACGTCGTGATGCCAACCTGCTCCACGGGTCGCCCCGAACGCTCGGCGACCAGACCGACCGCCGCCGTGTTGGATGTTTTTCCCTGGTCGGTCGCCATGCCGGTGGTGGTGTAGCGCTTGACGTGCTCGATCGACTCAAAGCCCTCCTGAAGCGCGAGCGCAATGTCCTTCGCGGTCACGTCATTCTGGAAATCGACGAATACACGGGCGCCGGGGCGCGGCGTCGGAAGCATGCGCACCGGCGCAAACCCCACCGGTGAGCCCGATGCATGAAACCGCCGTGGCTCGGGCGAGCCGGCGCGCCAGCCGTCTTCCAGGCACTCCGAGAGGGCGTAGACCCCGCGCGCCGCACCTGCGCTGCGCAGCCCGGTCACCTGATCCTCGGGGAGAAATGCGTCGAGCACCGGGTCGAACCGCAGTTTGCCCCGCGCCTGCGAATGCAGATGCACCGCGGGCGTCCATCCGCCGTGCATCGCGACGGCGTCGCACTCGATGCGGCGCTGCGGCCCCGTCGCGCCCGCGCCATACGGTGCGACGCGTAACGCACGCACGCGCTTTCGTCCTTCGGTACCCGTAATGGTATGCCCGGTCAGAACTTCGACCCCTTCGGCCCGCAGCGCTGCAGCGTGACGGCACTCTTGCTCTGGCCGAACGTCTACCAGCGCCACCACCGAGACGCCGGCAGCGAGGAGATCGCGCGCCACCGCGTAGGCTGACTCGCCACATGTTGCCACCACGACGCGATGACCACACGCAACGCCGTACCGAACCGCGTAGGCGCGTGCGCTCTCGGCCAGTATGATCCCCGGCCGATCGTTGTCGGCGAAGAGCAGCGGCCTCTCGTGTGCTCCGGTCGCGACCACGATCTCTTGGGCGCGCACCTGCCACAGACGCTCCCGAGGCAGATCGCGACCTTCCACGCTCGCCATGCGCTCGAGCATGCCGACATGGTTGTGGCCAAAGATGCCGAACACGGTGGTTCGGGACAGGAGCTGGACGTTGCCGCGCGAACGCAGCGTTGCCAGCGTCTCGTCCACCCATGTTTGCGCCGCGCGCCCGTCGATTTCCGTAGCCGGATCGTGCAGCAGACTCCCGCCCCAAGCGGGCTGCTCGTCGGCGAGGATGACCCGCGCGCCGCGCGCCGAGGCAGCCAGCGCGGCCGCGAGGCCCGCCGGCCCGCCGCCCGCCACGAGCACGTCGCAATGCGCGTGGCGATGCTGGTAGCGGTCTGGATCCGGCGCCTCGGGCGCTCGGCCCAGCCCGGCGACGCGGCGGATCGCCGGCTCGTAGAGCCTCTTCCAAAAAGACGCAGGCCACATGAACGTCTTGTAGTAGAAGCCGGCGGCGAACAGCGGCGCAGCGGCTTCGCTCACTGCTCCGAGGTCGAACCCGAGCGAGGGCCAGCAGTTTTGGGACTCGGCGCGCAGCCCTTCCTGCAACTCCACGACGGTCGCCCGGGTATTGGGGTCGGTGCGACCGCCGGCGCCGCGTAGCGTGACCAGGGCGTTGGGTTCCTCGCAGCCATGAGACAGCACGCCGCGGGGGCGGTGGTACTTGAACGAGCGCGCGAGAAGCGCGCGTCCGTTGGCGAGCAGCGCCGAGGCGAGCGTGTCGCCTGCGTAGCCGGTCAAAAGTTCACCGTCGAAGGTGAAAGCGAGCGGCTTGAGGCGGTCGATTTGCCCGCCCTGCGGCAGTCGGAAGCGCTGCACGCTCATTCGGGGCGAGGTTCGCCGATCCGGTAGGTCCTCTGGATGCGGTCGGTGACCGTATCGCGCAGCGCGTTGAACCACCGCTGGCAGCCGTGCGCGTGTAACCACCGCTCCGTGTGCAGGCCCTTGGGATTGGTGCGGAAGAACAGGTACTCGGCCCAGCGCCGGTCGTCGAGCAGCGCAGGATCCTCGGGGCGCGCGATATGCGCCTCGCCGCCGGCGCGGAACTCGATCTCGGGCCGGGGCCCGCAGTAGGGGCAATCGATGAGCAGCATTGCAGCTCAGTGGGCGACTGCGGCCGCAGCGGCCTCGTCGATCAGCCGCCCGGTCTGGAAGCGCTCCAGCGTGAACGGCGCGTTGATGGGATGCGGGGCGTCGTTTGCGATCGTGTGGGCGAATACGTGGCCAGATCCGGGCGTCGCCTTGAACCCGCCCGTGCCCCATCCACAATTCACGTAGAGGCCCTGCACCGGTGTCTTGCCAATGATCGGTGAGCGGTCCGGGGTCACGTCGACGATACCCCCCCAGTTGCGCAGCATTCGCAGGCGCGTGAACATGGGAAAAAGCTCGCAGATCGCCTCCAGGGTGTGGGTAGTGATGTGTAGGCCGCCCATCTGGCTATAGGACACGTACTGGTCTGTGCCGGCACCGATTACGAGCTCGCCCTTATCGGATTGGCTGATGTAGGCGTGCACCGTATTTGACATCACCACGCACGGAAACACGGGCTTCACCGGCTCGGAGACGAGCGCCTGTAGCGGGAAGCTTTCGAGCGGCATGCGCAGCCCGGCGCGGCTCATCACCACGCTGGTATGACCGGCCGCGACCACCCCGACCTTTTGCGTGCGAATCGTGCCGCGCGTAGTGACGACCCGCTCGACCGCGCCGGAATTGTCGGTGCGGATCTCGAGCACTTCGCAGTTCTGGACGATGTCCACGCCGAGCGCGCTGGCTGCGCGCGCGTAGCCCCACGCCACTGCATCGTGCCGTGCGACCCCCGCGCGCCGTTGTAGCGCTGCTCCAAGCACTGGGTAGCGCGCGTCGGGATTGATCGCGAGCGGTGGGCAGAATGCCCTCGCCTCTGCGGGAGTGAGCCATTCGTTGTCGACACCATTCAGGCGGTTGGCGTAGATGTGGCGCTTCAAGGACTGCACGTCGTGCTTATTGTGCGCGAGCATCATCACCCCGCGCGCCGAAAACATTACGTTGTAGTTGAGCGCCTGAGAAAGTCCTTCCCACAGCTTCAACGCGTGGTCGTACAGCCGCACGCTCTCGTCGTAGAGGTAGTTGGAGCGGATGATCGTGGTGTTACGCCCGGTGTTACCGCCTCCGATCCACCCCTTCTCCAGCACCGCGACATTGGCGAGACCGTGTTCCTTGGCGAGGTAATACGCGGTCGCGAGCCCGTGGCCGCCGCCACCGACGATCACCACGTCGTAGGCTGGTTTCGGTTCGGCTGAGCGCCATTGCTTCGCCCAGCCGGCGTGCCCGGAGAGCGCGTTGCGCGCCAGATGGAAGATCGAGAAGCGTGAGCTCACAGGTAAATGGCGCGCACGATGTCGTCGTAGCTGCCCGAGAGCTCGCTGACCGCGCCGCCGTCGACCACGACGCCGTCGCGCAAGATTAAGTAGCGGTCCGCGGCCTTGAGCGCGAGCCCCAGATTCTGCTCCACGAGGAGCATGGTTGTGCCCCGCTCGCGCAAGGCGCTCATCGTGAGCGCAGTGTCGGCCACGAGTCGAGGGCAAAGGCCAGCCGAAGGTTCGTCGAGCGGCAGCGGGAAGGCATCGGGAAGGCTCTCGACAGGGGATGCTTCAGGAACCTTTCTCACTGATAGCCACTAACCATCGACTGAGGGAGGGCGATTCTAGTAACTCGCATGCGTCGGGGCAAGGATCATGAGATGTTCCGGCGTCTCGTCAGCGACGACGGGATCTCGAGACGTCCGCCGTCGGATTCTTGGCTCCCAGCAGTGGCCGCTGGGGCCCGCGTGCTGTCCGTCTGGCCCAGCCCGGGGAGTGGCGTGTTGTTGGGCGAGAAGGAATCCTTGGATGGCTGGCCGCCAATGATGTGAGCGGTCTCCTCAAGACGCGCTGAGAGGCACGCGCGGCGAACCGTGGGAGCGGGTCATTTCGACGCCGCCGGCGTAGCCGGCGCCACGAGTTCGTGCACCATGCCAGCGAGCAGTTTCATCCCACTTCCGGGCGCATCGCGCCGGTAGGCGACGGCGAGCAAATGTGGCGGAATCGAGGGCCGCACTTTCAGGAGCCGCAGCGCTCTCGCTTTCACCTCGGGCTCAACGATCGCCGCCGGCAGGAGGCTAGCCCCGGCGCCCTCGCGTGCGAGGCGTGTCATTATGACCAGGCTGTTGCAGGTGTGGATCCGCTGCGCCTCTACGCCCGCAGAGGCGAACCAGCGCGCGATGCTGGTGTACAGGTTCGAAGGCTTGGGGTTGGTGATGATTGGCACCCCCGCGAGGTCGGCGGGGCGGAGCGTGCCGGGCCGCAGAGGAAACTCCGCCGCTACCACCCACTGCAGCTCTAGCGGCATAAGTGGCTCGACAGTCGTGACTCCGCCAAGGGTGGGCGCCGTCAACACCGCGATGTCCAAGTCGCCGGCGGCGAGCGATCGATCGAGGCGCACGCTGAAATCGACCCGGATCTCCGCACGGACTTTGGGGAACCGCTTTTCGATCCGCCGCAGCAGCTCCGGCAAGTGTGTCATTGCGAAGCTGTCGGCCACCCCAATACGAATCGGCCCACTCAGCACATCGGCCTGACCTAGCCGTGCCTCGAGCACTTCGCAGGTCTCGAGGATGCGTTCCGCCTCCGCCGCGAGCTCGCGTCCGAGCGGGGTCGGTTTGGCCCGGTAGCTGTCGCGCAGAAAGAGCTTGCCGCCAGCGGCGACCTCGAGTTCGCGCACGCGCACCGACACTGCAGGCTGGGACACCTTTAGTCGCGCCGCCGCGGCGCGGAAGCTGCCAAGGCGCACGATCCAGAGCAGGGCCTCAAGTTGAGGGAGCGAGAACTTCACGGCCCGACATGATAGTCAGGACTTATCGACCTGCTTAATGACATTTCATTTGATGTTTCATCTTACACCTCTGATACTAACGATGAGAAGGAATGCTGGCTCGTATGGCGCGATACGTCCTCGGCTGCGACATCGGAGGCACTTTCACCGATGTTGTGCTGCGCGGCCCCGACCGAGTGTGGACACTAAAGCTGCCCTCGACCCCCGACGACTACAGCCGTGCGATTGTCGCGGCCGTAAGCGAGATCCGTAGCCGCTTCGGCATCGAGCCCAGCGCGATTGAGGCCGTGGCACACGCGACCACCGTCGCCACCAACACCATTCTCGAGCTGAAAGGCGCGAAAACCGCACTCGTCACAACCGAAGGTTTCCGCGATGTGCTCGAGATGCGCCGCCTGCGCATTCCCAGGATGTACGACCTGCAATACGAGAAGCCGCCGCCTCTCGTGCCTCGGCGGCTGCGTCTAGAGGTGCGCGAACGCCTCAACGCGCGCGGCGAAGCTCAGGTGCCGCTCGACGATCAACAAGTCGAAGCGCTCGCGGCGACAGTCCTTCGCGAAGGCGTCGAGTCGGTTGCCGTGTGCCTGCTTCACTCCTACGCGAATCCGGCGCACGAGCGGCGAGTGGGCGAGCTCTTGCGGAAGCGCCTGAACGACCGAGTCTACATCAGCCTTTCGACCGACATCCTGCCAGAGATCCGCGAGTACGAGCGTACGAGCACTGTCGTAGTCAACGCCTATGTCGGGCCGGTGGTCGGGCGTTACGTGCAATCGCTGTCGGCGCAGCTCCGGCGGGCGGGCGTGGTGGGCGGCCTGCACATCATGCAGTCGAACGGCGGGACGATGTCAGCCGAGGCTGCAGTGGCGAAGCCGGCTCTTCTGGTGGAGTCGGGTCCGGCGGCGGGGGTCATTGCCTGCGCCGCCATCGCTCGCTCTGCGGGACTCGACAACGTCATCTCCTTTGACATGGGCGGAACGACCGCCAAGGCAGCGATCGTCGAACGCGGTCAGCCTGTGCACACCACTGAGTACGAGGTTGGGGCCGGCATCAACCTCAGCTCGAAGCTCGTTAAGGGTGGCGGCTACCCGATCAAGTTGCCTTTCATCGACGTATCGGAGATCGGGGCAGGCGGCGGGAGTATCGTCTCGATCGACGCGGCGGGCTCGATCAAGGTCGGTCCAAGAAGTGCCGGTGCGGTGCCGGGGCCGGCTTGCTACGCGAAGGGTGGCTCGCAGCCAACGTTCACCGATGCAGTGGTCGCGCTCGGCTACCTCAATCAGACTCACCTTTTGGGCGGCGAACTGCCGATCGACGCGTCACTTTCGCTGAAGGCGATTCAAGGCGCGGTCGCAAAGCCACTGGGATTGTCGATGCTTGCAGCCGCTGAAGGCGTCTATCGCATCGCCGTTGCGACGATGACGCGTGCGGTAAAGGCGGTCTCGACATACCGCGGCCGTGACCCGCGCGACTTCACGCTCGTCGCATTCGGCGGGAACGGGCCGGTAGTGGCGGTCGCCATCGCGCGTGAGCTCCATATGCGGCGCGTCCTGATCCCCCCGGCTCCGGGGGTCTTCAGTGCGGTGGGCCTGCTGTTCTCGGATATCGAACATACCAGGCAGCGGTCGATCTTCCAGCGAACGCGCGAGATCCGCGATCTGCCTTTCCAGGACCTCGAGGATCAGGTACTCGGGGACATGGTGCGCGAAGGTATCCCACGGGACCGAATCTCGCTCAAGCGGGTAGCGGATCTGCGCTACGCCGGCCAAGCATTCGAGCTCACCGTCCCAGCCGACAACGCTACCGTCGCCGCGCTCGAGGCCGCGTTCCACGCCGAGCACGAACGCACCTACGGCCACAGCTCGCCGAGCGATCCGGTCGAACTGATCAATATCCGAGTGGTGGCCTCGGCGGCCGCGGTGGGCAAAGCAGGTCTCGTCGAGAGCATACGCGAGGTCCGGTCCGTTTCTACGACGCCGAGTCGGCGGACCGCCTTCTTCGGTGGCCGTCAGTTCGAGACGCCAGTGATCGGGCGGGATCTCCTCAGGGCCGGGCGCGTGGACGGGCCGTGCATCATCGAGGAGCAGGACGCTACGTGCGTGATTCCACCTGGCGCCAGCGCCGATCTCGACGCACACGGAAACATTTTGATCGACGCTGGCGAGCCATGATCGATCCAATTACGCTCGAGGTGATCAAGAACGGGCTTTCGTCACTCGCGGACGAGATGGCGCTGGTTCTGATGCGTAGCGCCTACTCACCCGTCGTGCGGGACTCGATGGACTACTCCACCGCGCTCTGCGATCGTGAGGGTAAGGTCATCGCTCAGGGTCTCACGCTTGCCGTGCAGCTCGGCGCCTTCCCCGATGCGATGGCCCACCTGACGAGCCAGTACGCCGGGAAGATGAGACCGGGCGACGTATTCGTCATGAACGATCCGTACGGGGCGGGTGGCCAACATCTGCCCGACATCTACATCATGCAGCCGCTGTTCTGGGAGGGGGAGCTGGAGGGCTACGCGTGCACCATGGCTCACCACTCCGATGTCGGCGGTCTCGCGCCAGGAAGCGTGGCCATCCACGCTACCGACATCCATCAGGAGGGCTTGCGTCTGCCGCTGCTCAAGCTCTATGAGGCTGGCAGGCCGAACGAGACGCTGTTCGCCATCATCGAGAAGAATACCCGCCAGCCGGTGCAGGTGATCGGCGATTTGCGCGCGCAGCTCGCTGCCTGCGGGATTGCCGAGCGCGGATTTCAGGGTCTCCTCAAGCGTTACGGAGGTCGCGCGATTCGGCCTTACCTCCAGGGGATCATGGATCAGGCGGACCGCCTGATGCGCGAGTTCATACGCGACATTCCCGACGGCGAGTACTCCTACGAGGACTGGATCGACGGTCTCGGCGAGCACCCGAAGCCGCTGAAGATCGCGGTGTGCCTGCGCGTGAAAGGTGACCAGATCGAGGTCGATTTCACTGGCACCGCCGAGCAGGTGGAAGGCGCGATCAACTGCCCGATCGCAATGGCGCGCTCGGCCGCGTATTGCGCGATTCGCTGCGTCACGAGCACGGAAATCCCCAATTGCGAAGGCTATATGCGCCCGATTCGCTTCCACGCGCCGGAGGGCACGATTCTCAATCCTCTGCCACCTGCTGCTTGTGGGGCGCGCGGCGTGATGGGCTACAGGGTGTTTGACGCGATCATGGGTGCGCTCGCGCAAGCGGTGCCCGAGCGCGTCATCGCTGCGGGCGAGGGCGGCCCGACGCTTTTCTCAGTCGGAGGAACGCATCACGGTCGGCCTTTCGTGCTCACCGAGGTGATGGTCGGTACCTGGGGTGCGCGAGCGACGAAGGACGGTATAGAAGGGATTTCGAACCCGGCCGCCAATCTCTCCAACCAGCCAGTCGAACTCATCGAGGCAGAGCTGCCGCTGGAGGTGATGCGATACGGATTGGTTCCAGATTCCGGCGGGGCCGGCACTTGGCGCGGTGGGCTCGCGTTCGTGCGAGAGTACCGTCTGCTCGCCCAGGAGGCGGCATTCACGATCCGCGCCGACCGCCGCGATCATCCGCCGTACGGCTTCGCCCACGGCCTATCGGGTGCCCCGTCGAGAAACCTCCTGAACGGGGAATTGCTCCCTACGATGCCGATGAGAACTTTGACCTGGCGCGCGGGCGACGTCTTTTGCCACGTCAGCGCCGGAGGCGGCGGATTCGGCGACCCGCTGCAACGCGACCCGGCCAAAGTCCTGGAGGACGTCCTGGACGAGAAGGTGAGCCGCGAGGCGGCACGCCAGGTCTATGGCGTGGTCATCGATCGCGACGCCATCGACGAGCAGGCGACTGCTCGACTGCGCGCGAGAGCCGCATGAGCGCCGACCTTGTCATTCGCGGCGGCACCGTGCTCGATGGCGGCGGCGACGAACCGTTCGTGGCCGACGTGGCGATCACCGGCGGAAAGATCACCGCCATAGGACATGCCCCTTGCGGGCGGAGCGAGATCGACGCGACGGGTCTATATGTGTCGCCCGGCTTCATCGACATTCACAGCCACTCGGATTACACGCTGCTTGTCGATCCACGCGCGGTTAGCGCGATCCACCAAGGGGTCACGCTGGAGGTGATCGGCAACTGCGGGTTCGGCTGCGCACCGGTGTCGCCGACTGCGGCAGAGAGCATCTACGGCTACAACGGTAGTGTGCCGCTCGCCTGGCAGAGTTTGGGTGGCTACTTCGAGAGGCTGGAAGCGGCGCGGCCGGCTGTGAACGTTATCTCGCTTGTGCCCAACGGACAACTACGGCGGGCCGTCGTGGGGGTCGCCGATCGGCCGGCCGATGCGGAAGAACTCTCGCAGATGAAATCGCTCCTCGCCCAAAACCTCGACGAGGGCGGTTGGGGCTACTCGACCGGGCTGGAGTATCCGGCGGAAAGCGGCGCTCCCGACGAGGAGATCGCCGAGCTTTGTACGATCGCCGCTCGGAAGCGTCGATTGTATGCGACGCACGTGCGCCGGCGCGACGCCGGCGCGATCTCGGCGATCGACGAAGCGATACGCGTGGCCGAGAAAGCTGGTGCCCAGCTACAGATCTCGCATCTCCTTCCACGCAAGACCGATGAGGGCGAGGACCAGCGCGCGCTCGAACTGATCGACGGCGCGCAGCGGCGCGGGCTAGCGGTCGCGTTCGACATGCACACGCGCCAACACGGGATGACCTTTCTCGACACGTTGCTCCCGCCCTGGGCGCACGCCGACCGGGGGCGGCACCTTGCATCACCGGAAAGCCGGCGTCGGATGCGCGAGTACCAGAGCATCGTCGCGGGTGGCGGCTGGGACCGGGTCGTGCTTCTCGAACACCCCGCCTTCCCGCAGTACTCTCATCGGAGCTTGGGAGAAATAGCGAGGGAGGAGGGGCGCGATGCGTACGACATCGCGTTCGACATCCTGCAACGTGATGTCGCCGATGCGACGCGTGCGATAGTCCTCATCAAGGCGTACACCCCAGATCAACAGGCGCTCGTGTTCTCCCATCCACTGTGCATGCCCGCCTCAGACGCAACGACGCTCGCGCCTGATGGACCGCTCGCCCGCGAGGTCTTTCACGGCGCGTATACCTGGGCATCGTGGTACTTCCATTTCATGGTGCGGGAGCGCCGGCTACTCAGCGCGGCGAAGGCCGTCCAGCGTATGACGGAACTGCCGGCGCGAACGCTCGGCCTGAAGACGCGCGGCCGCATCAAGGAAGGCTACTGGGCGGACATCGCGGTGTTCGATGGGGCGGAGTTCAAGCCGGTCGGTACCACGCTCGAGCCAAACCGGCTCGCACGTGGGATGCGGCACGTCTTGGTGAACGGTGTGCCGACGCTAAGGGACGGCACGTTGACGGGAGTTCGAGCAGGCCAGGTTATACGCCAGTCTTGTTGAGGAGGGCACGATGATCAAGATCGTACTTGCGTGTTTCATCTCGTTGGTGATGGCAGCGGGCGCGTCGGCGCAAGTGATTCTGAAGCTTGGCACGGTGGACCAGCCAAGCTCGCATTCTGGCGTGGGCGCGGAGGCGTTTGCCGCTGAAGTCGCGAGGCTTTCGGACGGTCGTATGAAAGTCGAAGTCTTCCACGGCGGGAAGCTCGGCAGCATTCCAGAGCAGCAAAAGAACGTCATGCAGGGCACGCAGGACATGCACCTGCTCTACCCGGAATTCCTTGCCACCCTGATCGACGAGACCAAGATCATCTCGGCACCGTACGTGTTCCGTGATCTTAGTCATGCCCAGGCCTACTTGAAGAGCGACCTGTTCAAGCCAGGCTTGGAGAAGTTGCGCTCTCTCGGCGCGATCGTGCTCGATCCGGACTGGACCTGGCTACAGAAGGACCCGCGGGGACTGATCGCGGTGCGGCCGATCCGCACGCCAAAGGACCTCGAGGGTCTGAAGCTGCGCATCTGGGAGTCTAAGACCGCGATCGAAACTTGGCGCGGGCTCGGCGCGAACACCATCGTGGTGCCCCGGCCCGAGATGTACCTCGCCCTGAAGCAAGGGATCATCGAGGGCGGTCCCGAAACGATCGGAATCGCCTACGACCAGAGGAATGTCGAGGTCGCCAAGTATTGGACGCGCACCGACGAGTACTACCAAATCGTCAACATCATGATGAACGAGCGAAAGTACATGAGCCTCGCCCCGGAACAACGCCAGATCCTGCACCGCGCGGCCAAGGTGGGCGGGCAGGCGTACGCGGCCGAATCCGAGCGCGGCTTCACCGAAAAGAAACAGAAGGCCATCAAGGAGTTCGGCGTCACGATCCTCGAACCCGATCTCGGGCCATGGCGCGAAAAGAGCCAAGCGGTTCTTGTCAAGCTCGAGGCCGAGGGGGTGATCCCGAAGGGGCTGGCCGACAAGGTCAAAGCGCTCAAATAAGTTGAACTTCTATCTTCGCTGGTCGAAGACGGCGGTCCAGTGGATCGCCGTCTTCACCCTCGCCGCCATGGTCGCGATCAATGCGACCGAGATCGGCTGGCGCTTGTTGTTTATGAGGGGGCTTGGCTGGGTACAGGAGCTCTCGATCATCCTGGCGGTCTCGCTGTACTTCCTCACCTACGCGCTGATTGCGAAGCAAGGCGAGTATATCCGCCTGGATCTTGTCGCCCGGTATCTGCCGTCCGCCGCGCGGTGCCTGCTATCCACGGCGATCCGCCTCTTGGTACTCGCGTTCCACGGTTTGATCGCTTGGTATGCCGTCAAGGCGGCCCGTTTCTCGGCCCTCTTCGAGACGCCGGCGCTCGGCTGGCCGGAGACGGTTTTTTTCGTCCCGCTTGCGGTGGGTTGCGCCGATATTTTCGTCACCGAGCTGATCTTCCTCGTTCGGCAGCTACGCGGTGCTGACGCAAGGGAGGAGCGAACGGGAATTCTGGCCTGAATGGCTAGCGCGTGGATGATCTGCGTGTTCCTCGCCCTCGCGGCGTGTGGCGTCCCCGTCTGCGCCGCCATGGGGCTTGCCGCCTTCCTCGGCCTACTGCTGATCGATGTGCCGCTCGATACGTTCGTGCGCTATATGCTGCACGACGTAAAGAGCGTGCCTTTGCTCGCGATCCCGTTTTTCATCCTGGCCGGCAACCTGATGAACCGGTTCGGGCTGACCCGGCGCATCTTCGCGTTCATCACCAGCCTGGTAGGCGCGTTCACCGCCGGGCTCGCTCAAGTGAACGTGCTATCGAGCATGATCTTCGCCGGTATCTCCGGTTCGGCGCTGGCCGATATCGCCGGTCTAGGCACGATGCAGATCGAGGCGATGAAGCGCGCGGGCTACAGGGCCGAGTTCGCTGCGGCGGTTACAGTGGCCTCTTCATTGCTCGCGCCCATCATCCCGCCCTCGATCATGTTCATCATCTATGCGGTCATTATGAACGTGTCGATCGGGCATCTGTTCGTGGCCGGCGTCCTACCGGGCGTCGCCATGGCGGTGATCCTATTGGCCAACAACTGGGTCCTCGCTAAGACAGGCTGGGAGAAGTTTCCACAGCCGCAGCGCACGAGCTGGCGCGAGATCAGACGTACGTTCTGGCACGCGCTTCCGGCGCTGCTCACGCCGGTGGTCATTCTGCGCAGCATGATCACCGGGCTCGTCACGCCGACCGAGGCGAGCGTGCTGGCGGTGCTGTACGCGCTGTTGCTGGGCGTGCTGTACGGCGAGATCAGCTGGCAATCGCTCCTTGGCGCGTTCACCGACGCAGCCCGTACGACGAGCCTCGTTATGTTTCTGACCGGCGTCGGCAGCGTCATGTCATTCGTCATCACGTTCGAGCAGGTTGCCGAGATGCTCGCGCAGCAGCTCGGCGCGCTGACCGACAGCAAGTGGATAATCCTTGGCCTCGTCACCCTTGCGCTCTTGGTACTGGGGTGCTTCTTGGAGACGGTGCCGGCGATGCTGATCGGCATCCCTTTGTTCGGCCCGTTGGTCGTCAAGTTCGGGATCGATCCAGTCCATTTCGGGGTAGTTCTCACCTACGCGCTGCTGCTGGGAATCGTTCACCCGCCGGTCGGGCTTGGCCTGTTCGCAGTTTGTGCCGTGACGCGGCTGAGGCTCGAGGCCGTAACCTGGGCGACGATGAAGTTCTATCCCGCGTTCCTCGTAATACTGCTCGTCTACATGTTCATACCAGGCCTGTCGACGTGGTTGCCGTCGATCGTATTTAGGCAGTAGACGAGGGGAGGGGACA